>JADMIO010812793.1_pt1 | contig 106086 bp, 81 predicted proteins | sample 8958161 | NCBI WGS metagenome assembly JADMIO01 (sample SAMN16585339, study PRJNA669376) | soil metagenome | isolation source: Crop rotation soil | place: USA: Cullars Rotation, Alabama | collected 2011
GCCGCGACTTCAAGTCACGTGAATTCCAAGCTTCGGATCCCACTGTGCTGGAAAGCTCTTTCCGGAGCAGATGCATGGGAGATTGCAAATACGGGTCTTATTATTAACAGTGGAACTTCTGTGATAAATTGTATAGCTACTGATGCCATTTTCCGTGACAACAGTACAACTATTCATAATTATAACGATGTGAATTTTACTGGGATTGGAAATAACAACATTTACGGCAAGAGCAATTTTCACAATGTTAATTTTTCAGGTAACGGACACATATACCAGCTCAACAGTTTCAATGATGTAGTCTTCAGCAAGAACGGCCAGATAGATAGCAGCAATGTGTTTCATGACCTGTTTTTCACCTCACAGTACAGCTATACACTTGGAGCAGGTTCTACGCAAACCATTAACAACTACTGGAAGATACAGGGAACCTGTACGGAGTACATCATTCTTCAAACCAACAACGCAGGCTTTTTTGCTACCGTTAGTTGCGCTGCAAATTCAGTATTGGGTTATGATATTCACTTAAGGGATATTCACTGTACAGGCGCAGCAAATTTTATAGCTTATAATTCTGTTGATCTTGGCGGAAATGCAGGATGGAACTTTATGATATTACCGCCATTATCAAATGCAGGTACGATCAATGGACCAACTGCTGTTTGTGCAGGAGGCAACTTCACCTACAATGTTACTCCGGTGCAAGGCGCCATCAGTTATCAATGGACCGTTCCGCCTGGCGCAACCATCATAAGTGGACAGGGAACAAATACCATTACCGTTTCTTTTGGGACAGTCGTTACCGGTAGTATCACCGTGCAGGCATGCGGCGGTTGTGGCTGCAGTAATGCAAGTACCGGTCCCCCTATCGTAGTTAGTGGCTCACCTGTTACACCTACAATAATATTAACAGCAGTTCCCGGCAATAGTATTTGTCTTGGAACTGCAGTAAACTTTACGGCAACTGCAACAAACACCGGTACTGCAACGGTAAACTATAATTTTATATTAAATGGAACAAGCGTTCAAAGCGGAAATTTAAATACTTACAGCACATCAACACTTGCTGATGGCGATGAAATATCCTGTGTCATAACGGCCAGTAGTGGTGGCTGTTTTACAGCTGGCAGCGTTTCATCAAATTTAATTACACTGAATGTGTCTCCTTCATTAACCCCTGCTGTATCACTCACAGCAAACCCAGGTGTTGATATTTGTTCAGGAACAAGCGTAACCTTTACTGCAACCGCAACGAATACTGCCGCTGCAACAATAACCTATGATTTTAAAATAAATGGAACAAGCGTTCAAAACGGCAGTTCCAATACTTACACTACTTCAATACTTGCTGACGGAGATATAGTGACCTGTACCATCTCATTAAGCGGAACAACAAATTGTTTTACTTCCACCAATGCATTATCTAATTCACTCACGATACATTCAGCTTCTTCATTAACGCCATCGGTTACAATTTCCGCCAACCCGGGTACTATTGTTTGTATTGCAACAGCTGTTACATTTACAGCAACAACAACAAATACTGCCACCGCATCGATCGTCTATGATTTTATGGTAAATGGAGTAAGTGTTCAAAGTGGCAATTCGAATGTCTACAGCACTTCCATACTTGCAGATGGAGATATAGTAACCTGCAGCATTTCTTTAAGTGGAACAACAAATTGTTTTACTTCCACCAATGCACTATCCAATGCACTTACTATAAATATAACTTCATCGCTTACTCCATCCGTTACTGTTAATGCCAATCCCGGAACAACCATTTGTTCAGCAACTGCTGTTACATTTACTGCAACAGCAACAAATATCGCAGCTGCAACTGTTAGCTATGATTTTGAGATCAATGGAACAAGTGTTCAAAATAGCAGTTCGAATACATATACTTCTTCAACACTTGCAAATGGAGACGTAGTAACCTGTATCATTTCTTTAAGCGGCGCAGTGAATTGTCTAAGCTCCACCAATGCCTTATCCAATGCGCTTACGATAAATATAACTTCATCGCTTAGCCCATCCGTTTTAATAGCTGCCGGTGCGGGCACCACCTTTTGCGCCGGAACACCTGCTAACTTTATTGCAACTGCTGCAAACACAGGTTCTGCAACCATCACTTATAACTTTACTGTAAATGGAACAAGTGTTCAAAATAATAATTCAAATGTCTATACCACTTCCACCTTGGCAGATGGAGATGTCGTAAACTGTACCATCTCTTTGACCGGCACAATAAATTGCCTCACTTCTACCAACGCAATATCCGATTCGCTCAGCATACACCTGGTACCATCTCTAACACCATCGGTTACGATTAGCAGCAGTCCAGGTACAACTGTTTGCCCGGCAACAATTGTTAGCTTTACCGCAACTGCCAATAACACCGGTACCGCTACCATAACCTATGATTTTGAAATTAATGGAACGAGTGTTCAAAGCAGTAGTTCGAATATTTATAGTTCAACTTTTACTAACAACGATGTTATTACATGTGTTATTTCTATCACAGGTGGCGGCTCCTGCTTTACTGCTACAACTGCTACATCCAATTCGATCACAATGAACGTTGATCCAAACGCGGGTAATGTAAATGTAGATGCAGGAACAAATGTCACGATATCAGCAGGACAAACCATACAACTAAATGCAAGTGGAGATGCGGGAACATATCTCTGGTCTCCATCAACTGGTTTAAGTGCCACAAATATTTTAAACCCGGTTGCATCACCTGTTGTAACTACAACTTATACATTAACGATCACCAATGTGTTTGGTTGCTATGGTTCTGATGATATAACCGTGGAAGTAAAAAATAATCCCGATGCCGGTTGCCTATTTGATCCAAGGAATGCTTTCACACCCAATGGAGATGGCATCAACGACAAATGGATCGTATGGCAGGGAACCTGCAGCAATGCTACACATGTGATCGTACTCAACAGGTATGGCCAGGTTGTATTTGAATCGCATCAATATCAAAACGACTGGGAAGGCACATATAAGGGAAAGACATTGCCGGATGGTACTTATTATTTCATTATAGAATATCAACGAAGCAACGGGCGCACGGTTAGAAAGCGGGGCGATGTTACAATACTCAGGTAAGGACCCCAAAGGCACAAAGACAGGGAGATAAATTGCTCCGTGTCTTTCCCGTAAAATCTCTGCAATAAAAAAAGCAGCTGGCGGTTTTCCCTGCCATTATATCCGGTTAATAACGTGGACTCTAATTTGTGGAGTAATCAATATGGAAAAATATCCTTTATCCCCGATGCGCAAAACCCTTGTTGAATGGAAATACCAGAAAAAGTATTCCCAGGAATTGAAATCACACGATATTCATGAAAAAGGAAATGGCGAATTGGAGATCCAGTTAAAGAACAAGATAAAGATCATTAACGATGGCGGTTCTTTTGAATTAAAGTCAGATCCTGCAAAATTTCTCACAAGTGTATCAATGATGGCTTCATTTGAGGAAGAAGAGGAAAATGAAAGATTAAAAAATTTCCTCAGTGATTTTGATAATAGTGTTTACATAAAGGCACAGGAATCGGAAAGTAATACCACGCATAAGAATAATTTTTTTGAAAAAAAATGATTCACTGATCTTACAAGCGGAACTATTTATTTTTGTTGTACAACAAATGTAACCGGTTGCCTCCTGTAGGCAAGAACCGGTTCACCAAAAAGTTTTGCGGGTTTCCAGGACGGACTGTTTTTTATTATGCGAACCACCTCTTCTTCCATACCATATCCAAAATGAGTTTCCGGGCTAACATGGCTGATCGTCCCGTCCTTTTGCACTATAAATCTAATGATCACCATATATGTACCTTCAGGGGCTCCATTGGTCACCGGGGTATTTGCATTTAAGCTTTCTCCAATGTATTTTCTAAATGCGTCATCGCCACCACTAAAAGATGCTTCGGTCCTTTCTCTTGAATAAATAGGCCTTGTTGTTACCACTCCATTACTATCGTACATTTTAACCAACCCCTCCTTCCCGGAATATTCGGCATCTGTTTGAATACGCTTACCATCATAACTTATATACCTGTATTTATCATTGATACTATCCAAAAATTCATAAGCGAATAATTTCCCCTTATTGTCATAACTATAAGTTGCATGGCTATTGCGTATACCATTATTGTAAACAGCTGAATCTGTAATATTGCCGGTACTGTCCCATTTTATCCATGTGCCGTTTTCCACCCCATTGGTATACCAACCCCTGTTCTCTAATTTTCCATTCAGGTAAAAAGATCTAAAACTACCGCTCATCGTTTTAAGGGTAGAATCTGTAAAGTGTATTGACATCAGTACCGCATGCCCCTGTTTAAAAAAATAATCAACCCTTACCAACCCGTCTTTATCAATCATTCCCTTTGCTATAAAAACAGCTTTGGCTTCGGTAGTAGACACAAGATTATTGTCGAAGTAATAAAGGTATTTGTAAGATTGTGCCGCCGCTGTTGTACACAATAATGTTGATAATAATATTGAAAACAATAAACGTCTTGCCATGAATGCTTTTTTAAAAAAATAAGAATTAAAAATAAGAATATTTTCTTACCGGTTTAAAAGCAGGCCTTCAAAACATGGTATTAAAATTGAGCATGGATATTCAGAAAAATACTAACTTGGTATTTCTACTTCAACCGTCTCTTCGAAAACTCCTGCTGATCTATTCAAACACTTGCATTATTCATTTATCTAAACAAAAAAACAATGAAACGTTTAACGGCAATTTTCACAGCAGGAATTATTTTGTTACTTTCTTCATGCAACGGCGATTCAAAAGAAAATGAAGAAACAAAGGCAGCAGATACAACGGCCATGGCGCCAGCAACCCCGCCTCCTCCCCCGGCAGAAGCAGTTTTTACTCCATTTAAAGTTGTATCGATAAGACATAAAGTAAAAGATTTTTCAAAATGGCTACCTGCATACCTTGCACATGATTCTATGAGGATGGCATATGGGATCAGCAAGTATCGCATTGGAAGAGGTATGGAAGATTCAAATATGATACTAGTTACTGATCGCATTTCAGATGTAGCAAAAGCAAAAGAATTTGGCAACTCTGCAAGTTTAAAAGATGCTATGCAGAAAGCAGGCGTTATTGGCAAACCGGATATCTCAATGTTTGAAGTGATACGCAACGACAGTTCGATCATTGACAATAAAGATCGTGTTGTGTTTACTTGTAAAGTAAAAGACTTTGCTGCTATGCTTAAAGTATATGATGGCGAAGGCAAAGCTACGAGAGCAGAAAATGGTTTGGTTGACCGGGCCATGGGACGAAGCCTGGATGATTCAAATACGATACGCATTGTTTTTGCTGTAACGGATATGGCAAAAGCAAAAGCAAGGGCAGCATCACCAGAATTGAAAAAGCTAATGGATAGTTCCGGTGTTGTCGGTAAGCCGGATATTTTCTGGTATAAATTAGTTCAATAATAAATTGTTTGTGGTTTGGAGTTTGGCGTTGAGAACACCAAACTCCAAACCACAAACAATTAAATTAAAAAAGTGTTGCAGCATCACCCAACTCATAACTCACAACTCCTAACTCTAAGTCGTTTTCTTATAATTCACCACCGCCCATCCATTCAACACAACCGCAAATAAAGCGACTATCCCTAATTGTGGCAATACATCTTTTAAACCGCTTCCCTTTAGTATGATCATGCGCATCACATCGATCAAATAACTTACGGGGTTAAATTTTGTTACCATTTGCGCCCATCCGGGCATACTGTCAATAGAAGTAAACAATCCTCCCATCAATATAAAAATGATCATAAAAAAGAACATGACGAACATGGCCTGCTGCTGTGATTCACAAAATGTTGATACGAGTAATCCAAATCCAAGGATCGCCAAAAGATAAACACCAATAAATCCATATAATAACAGTACACTTCCCAATGGAACAATACCATAAAACAAACGGGCAACCAGTACACCAACAGTAAACACAACATTTCCCAATATCCAGAACGGAATGAGTTTACCTAAAATGAACTGGTATTTTTTAATGGGAGTTACATTGATCTGCTCGATCGTTCCTACTTCTTTTTCCTTTACAATATTCAATGCAGAAAGAAATCCGCCGATCATCGTAACGAGGATCGCCAGTATACCCGGTACCATGAATACATGGTAATTCATCAATGGATTGAACCAGTTTGTGTTAACGATATCAATACCGGCTTGCTCACTCAATTTTTCAGGTTGTAACAATTGCAACCTGATATCGGCGTTGAAATTTTTTATGATACTGCCAAGATAAGAACCACCCAAATTCGCCTTTGTACCATTGATCGCATTTACTGCTACGAAAAGTTTTTGTTCATTCTCACGAACAAGATCTTTCTCAAAATTTTGTGGTATTTCTAAAACAAGATCCGCCTGGTCAGTTTCAACAAGTGGCATTGCTTCCTTATAAGCATTTTTATACCCTGTTAGTTTAAAATAACCTGAAGCTGTTATGGTTGTGATCAGTTTTTGTGAATATGTAGAATGATCATGATCGATAATTGCCAGGTTTATATTTTTTACTTCATAGTTTGCTGCAAGGGGCAAGATGATCAATTGTACAATGGGCATCACAACAACCATTGCAAGAATTGATTTGTTCCTGAAAATCTGTTTGAATTCTTTCTGTAATAAAAATCTGATCGTTCTCATGCCAGTCTTGTTTTAAAACTTTTTAAACTTATGATCAATAAAAAAATGGTGATGCCTGCCAGTATAACGGTCTCTTTCCAGATAGATGAAAAGCCCAATCCTTTTATCATCACCGATTTTACAATTATATAATACCATTTCGAAGGAACAATATTGGAAACAACCTGTAATGGTATAGGCATATTCTCTATTGGGAACATGAACCCACTGAACAGCATTGTCGGCAACAACATTCCCATCAATGATATCAGCATCGCTACCTGCTGCGAACTTGTTTTCACAGAAATAAAAATGCCGAGTGTAAGGCAGGTAATGATGAACAAAGTGCTTTCAGCAAACAGCAATAATAAATTTCCCATAACAGGAAGGTCTAAAACAAACACACTTATTAATAGTATCGACACAACATTGATAAGTGAAAGGAAAAGATAAGGCGTTGCTTTGGCAACCATCACCAATAATGGTTTAAATGGCGATACCAATAATATTTCCATGGTACCGGTTTCTTTTTCTTTTACAATGGAAACGGCTGTCATCATCACACAAACAAGCATTAGTACCAATGCCATTACGCCGGGTACATAATTGGGTGTGCCCTTAAGCTGGGGATTGTAAAGGAATTTTGTCTCAGCAATGATGCGGTATGGCACAGCCGATTTTTTATTCAGCTCAGCCTGGTAATCCTGGATGATAGATGATACATAGTTTGTCAGTGTTGTAGCATTATTTGGATCTGAAGCATCAGCCAATACCTGTACCTGTACTTTTTTCTGGTGCAAGAGGTCGCTGTTAAAATTCAATGGGAATACAACTGCCAGTTTTATTTTACCTTCTTTGAAAGCAGTTTCAATTTGTTTGGGATCCATTAAAGCATTTTCTATTTCGAAATACCGGCTTGATCCTATTTTAGCTATTAGTTGTTGCGAAGCCACATCTTTCGCCTGGTCTACAATAACGATCTTGGCATTCTTCACTTCGTTTGTGAGTGCAAAACCAAATATCAATATCTGGATCACAGGCATGCCAAATAGGATGAGCAAGGTTTTCCTGTCTCTAAGAACATGGTAAAATTCTTTCTTAATAAAAATTATTAGTTGTTTCATCATTATTGCTCCTTAGTTACTTTTTTTAATATTCAATATTCAACGTACAATGTTCAATATTCAAGTGTCCTAACGTTGAACGTTTAACGTTAAACGTTTTTTACTCCCCCCTTTTAGCAGCTCTTGCCAGGTGATAAAACACCTCATCCATTGAACTCTTTTGAAACTGGGTCTTCATATTACCTGGCGTGTCAAGCGCAGATATTTTTCCATCTACCATGATCGATAAACGATTGCAATATTCTGCTTCATCCATATAATGTGTCGTTACAAAAACGGTGATACCTTGTTCTGTGGCTGCATAAATCAGATCCCAGAATTGCCTGCGGGTAACAGGATCAACACCGCCGGTTGGTTCATCCAGGAAAACGATGGCAGGCTCGTGTATGATCGCAACAGAGAAAGAAAGTTTTTGTTTCCATCCCAATGGAAGTGAAGCCACCAGTTTCTTTGCTTCGTTTTGCAGGCCAAGTTTGCTGATCAGTTCTTCTGATTTATTTTTTAGTTGTTTATTGTTCAGTCCGTAAACAGCGCCAAAGAAGTTTATGTTTTCCAATACAGTAAGGTCTTCATACAATGAGAACTTCTGGCTCATGTAGCCAATGTTCTTTTTTATCTGTTCTGTTTTTTTATAAACATCGAATCCAGCAATGCTTGCGCTGCCCGATGTTGGAATGGATAGTCCACAAAGCATACGCATCGCAGTCGTTTTACCAGCCCCGTTAGCGCCAAGGAATCCGAATATTTCTCCCTTGTACACTTCAAATGAAATATCGTTCACCGCCGTAAAATCGCCGAAACGCTTTGTTAGATTCTCTGCCTTTATAACTGTTTCCATTATTTTATTGTTTTAGCAGTTTTATAAAACTGTCTTCAATGGTTATATCAGCATTTTTCAACTGTACGTTTTTTATACCTTGCTGATCCAAATAATTTTTTAAACTTTGTTCATCATCTTCTTTAAAGGATACATGTGCATATTCTCCAAATGCATAACTGTCGACCGTATTTTGATAACTGCCCAATGCTTTTAATAACGAAGGCATGTGATCAGCTTTAATGGCAAATAATTTATCGGGGTAAGCGGCTTTTATATTTTGCGGGCTATTGATAGAAAGTATTTTTCCTTTTTGCATCAAGGCGATCCTGTCGCACATATCAGCTTCATCCATATAAGGCGTAGAAACAATGATCGTGATATCCTGTTCTCTTAATCTTTTCAACATCTCCCAGAATTCTTTTCTTGAAACAGGATCAACACCTGTTGTAGGTTCATCCAAAAACAACACTGTTGGTTTGTGAATGAGTGCACAGCACAATGCCAGTTTTTGTTTCATTCCCCCGGATAATTTTCCTGCCCTGCGTTTCTTAAATGGTTCTATCTGCACATATATATCTTTGATGAGATCATAATTGGCTTTCACTGTTGTATTAAAGATGGTAGCAAAGAAATTTAGATTTTCTTCAATGCTCAGATCCTGGTATAAAGAGAATTTACCTGGCATGTAACCAACAGTGTTGCGTATCTGTTTGTAGTCTTTTACAATATCAAATCCATCAACTGTTGCAGCGCCTCCATCGGGCAGCAACAATGTTGTGAGCATGCGGAAGATGCTTGTCTTGCCTGCGCCATCCGGGCCAATGAGGCCAAACAGTTCGCCTTTGTTTACGGAAAACGATACATCATCTACTGCTACGATCTCTTTCCCGTAAACTTTCCTGATATTATTTACTACGATTGCGTTCACGATTTATTTTTTTTAAACACGAATTTTTAAAACACGAATTACACGAATTACACGAATTTGCATCGCAAGCGTTCACAACTCACAACTCACAACTCACAACTCACAACTCACAACTCACAACTTAACCTCCCCATACATTCCAATCTTCAGGTAACCATCATTCTTCACAGAGATCTTCACCGCATAAACAAGATTGGCACGTTCGTCTTTTGTCTGAATTGTTTTTGGTGTAAACTCTGCCTTGTTGTTTATCCATGTTACTGTTCCGTTGTATTCTTTATACTTTCCAGTTCCATCGTCTACCATCACTTTCATATTTTGGTTGAGTTTAACTTTTGCGAATTGGTCGCCGGTGATATAAGCTCTTAATATGATCATTGACAGGTCAGCAATTTTATAAAGTGGTTTTCCTGCAACAGCCATTTCATTTACTTCAGCATATTTTGTAAGCACCGTGCCATTTACTTTATTTATTATTTTGGTTTTTGATAACTGGTCATCTACCTGTTCGACCTGTACATCTATCGGGAGCGTTTCTTCGGTGATGCTTGAAGAAGTGATACCAAGTGATGTTTGCTTAGCACTGATCTCTTTGCGGATCACTGCTACTTCTGCATTGGCATCATCCAATTGTTTGGGTGTGGCCACGTCTGCCTTTACCATATTGCTGATGCGCTGTTGTTCATGCTCTGCCTGCTTCAATCTTTCCTGTAAAGAAGCCAGTTGAGAAGAGATATCCGGTCTCTTACTCAATACAGCTTTTGATTGAGCCTGGAGTTGTTTCTTTTTTAAGATCAATTGTGTGGGATCGATATAACCGATCGTGTCGCCTGTATGAAGCGATTGTCCTTCTTCTATATTTAATTCTTTGATCACACCGGAAGCTTCTGCGGAAATGATTGTTTCAACAGCTTCGAAAGTTCCTGATGCGTCATAAGCAGCTTTTTTCTCCTTGCATGAATTCAAAAAAGCCATACTGATAATAATTACAAATACCTTTTTCATTTTTATTCTGTTTAAATTAATTGCCTGTTGTTGTTTGGTTATTGTATTGCGCCATTAATAATTGTATATCATGTAAGATGCGTGATTGTCTTGCCTGGTCCTCTGCATTTACTTCACGCAGGTAATCATTGCTGGTGATGACACCGTTTTCCAATTGTGCGAAAGAGGCTGTTTTTACACTTGCACGCAGGTTGATAATGTCATTGTCTGTAGCTAATAGTTTTTGGAATTTTTCTATCTCTGCATTTTCCCGTTGCACTGCGATCTTTGTATTCAATAAGAATGTTTCTTTTTGTAACTCAATATTTCTTCGGTTGATATTGATGAGCGCCCTATCGTTTTTAGCAGTGTAAGATCCTGTGATCGGCCAGCTCATTCTTAAGCCGGTTGTATAATAAGGTTCAAATTTGTTGCTTAAAAAATTCAAAGCGGGCCTGCCGAATCCTCCCTGCACAAACAAATTGAATTTGGGAAGATTTTTTGCTTTGATCATTTTATCCTGGATATTCAGTCCTTTGTTCTGCAGGTCATATAATTTTAATTCGGGCCTGTTTATTTCCTGGAGTTTGGGTTGGTATTGTGGTTTTATCAGCATGATATTTTCATCGAGCGTTTTATTGATGAATAATCCAAGCATATCAATATATCCTTTACGTGTGGCATTCATTTCAATTGTACGCTGATCGGCTTTAAGCAATTCTGCTTTTAGAGAATTTGCTGTACTTTTTAGTGCAGTTCCATTTGCGATGGAAGCTTCTGTTCTATTTATTCCCAGTTGAATGTCTTTTTTAAATAATTCATTTTGCTTTAATTGTTCATCTATGATCAATACAGCAAAGTACAACTGGTTAATACGCTCTTTCAGTTTATACAATTCGATCTCTATTTTTTGCTTTTCCACGTCACCGTTAGCCTGCTGTGATCGTTGCTGAAGTTTTGTGATCCCTCCATCATATACCGACTGGCTGATATCAGCATAAAGTTTATACTGGTCCTTACTTATCTCGGGAACGCTCATACCAGGTACTTTGATCGGAACCTGTGTTACTTCCGATTGATAGGTCGCCTGCCCGTTGATCGCTATTTGCGGTAAAAAACTTTTTGAAGCGTTCTGTATATTATAACCGGTGCTCTTATCTATTAACTCCAGCTGCCTGATCATCGGGTAGTTTTGTCTTGCCATTGCATAACATGTCTCAATTGTGAGTGGGTCATTTGATTGCGCATTTGCAAATCCACTCAACAGTGTAAAACATATATATATTATAATACGGCTCATCTTGATTCTTTTTTATTTTAAAATATTGTTTTAATCGTTTGTTTAAATGATGTTTAAAAAAATTTAACTGGCTGCTATCATCGCTTTAACCCAAAGGGGTATCAGTTTTTTCCTTTGTTCCATCAATTGATCAAACATTTTCGGATCCGTATTATTTACAGTTTGAAAGATCGGCTTGCCAACAAAAGGAAATACGGTCATTCCAATAATGCTCATTAATAATTGTAATGGATTCAGGTGCGGTACTCTTTCATGCAATTGTTTTACAAAAGACGAATTTCCCATCATGGCACCAGCCTGGATCTTATTTGCAAATTTCTCAGGATGATTTCTAATTTCACTTAACACAAAGATGGGGAGGTCCTGGTTCATCACAAGCATATCAATATAATTAGCCACGATAAGATCTATTTTGTCTTCCAGGTTCATTGTTTCATTCATAACAACCGGTAAAATAGCACCGAACATTTTCTGCATTTTTTCCATCATCACGATCTCAAAAAGCTTCTCTTTGCTCCTGAAATAATAATTCAATAAGGCAAGGTTGATACCCGCTGCTTCTGCTATATCCCTGGTCCGGGTTGCGCCGTAACCTTTTTGCATAAAGACTTTTCTTGCCGCTTCCTTTATCTTTTCTTCCGTGGTAACATCCACCTTTTCTTTGATTTTTTTTGCCATTATTTTTCTATTGCAGCACAAAGATAAAGTCATTTTTTTGATTTAACCAAATATTTTAATCATTTGATTAAAATATTTTTTAAACCCAAAATCAGCACTGGTACCCCTTCTTTATAAAAAAAATCTTCCAATTGTTTTGATTTGAGAATATAAATAGTATTTTTACCTCTGAATTTACCTCTTTACCCCAATCCACAATTCTCTTGTAATTCCTTTTTTAAATTCCATTGTCTTAGAAGCCACAGCTTTAGGCAACTCCTTATTGCCAAAACAGACTAACAACACCCCAAATCCCTTGATCGATCAGCGATCCAATTCATTCTTTCAGAGAAACTGCGTTCAATTTTCAACATTTAGTTCAACATATTTTATCCCCCATCCTTTGTAATAACCTCAGCTTATTTAATCACCAGGTTAATTATTATTTATGAGGAAGTTTTACGCTAACAGCCCGAAAACGCAAAAGATTTTTATTGCTATCAGTATTATGATAACACTGATGCTAAGCAACTCTGTATTTGCGCAAGTTGTTCAAACTTTTAATGCCAATGGATCATTTACAGTTCCTGCCGGTATAACAAATATCAGGGTAGAAGCCTGGGGCGGTGGCTCTGGTGGTAGTACCGGTTATGGCGGTGGCGGTGGCGGTGCTTTTGCCGGTAATAATTCCCTTACTGTAGTTCCTGGAAATACATATACTGTTACTGTTGGTAACGGAGGAGCAGCAACTGCTAGTGGAAACCCATCAAGCTTTGCTGCGTTGGTAGTAGCAGCAGGTGGTAATGGTATTAATGGTGGAACTGTTGCTGCCAGCACTGGTGCAATAAGGTTTGCGGGTGGTAATGGTGGAGCAACAAGTGCTGCGAATGGCGGTGCAGGTGGGGGTGGTTCTGCGGGAGCTGGTGGTGCAGGCGGTAACGGAAGTGGTACAGCCAGTAATACAGGTGGAGCTGGTGGTGCAGCAGGTGCTGCAGGTGGAGGTACTGGTGGTGCTGTTGGAGGAGCTGGGGGAAATAATTTCGCTGGCGGAAATCCAGGAAACGTACCAGGTGCTGGTGGTGGTGAAAATGGAAATGGTGGTGCAGGTAGTGGTGCAGGTGGTAAAGGAAGGGTGATCGTTTATTATTTTGCAGCGCCAACGGTTACAAGTTTTACTCCTACATCTGCGTGTGCAGGAAGTGGTGCTACGATCACAATTACAGGAACCAATTTTGCAAATGTTACTTCAGTAAAATTCAATGGTGTCAATGCGGCATCATTTGTTGTCGTTAGTACAACATCTATCACAGCAGTTTTACCTGCAGGAGCAACAACAGGAACTATTTCAGTAACGACACTTAACGGAACGGGAACAAGTGCCGGAACATTCACAATAAATACAAATGGTACCATTGCGCTTTCTTCTGGAAATGCAACGCCTACTTTATGTATCAATACCCCGTTAACCAACATCGTTTATACAATTGCTGGTTCTGCAACAGGCGCAACACTTTCAGGATCATTGCCTGCAGGTGTTACAGGTTCTTTCAGCGCCGGGTCATATACCATCAGTGGTACCCCTACTGCGGCCGGAACTTTTACTTATACAGTAACAACAACTGGTTCACCTTGTACAAATCCTGCATTAAGTGGAACAATAACGGTTAACAGTAACGCTACAATTGCTTTATCATCGGCTGCAGGTACAGATGCACAAACAAAATGTATCAATACAGCTATAACAAATATTACTTATGCTATTGGTGGTAGCGGAACCGGTGCAACCGTATCAGGATTACCTGCTGGTGTAACAGGAGCTTATAGTGCTGGTGTTTTCACGATAAGTGGTACGCCTACTGCAACTGGTGTGTTTAACTATACAGTTTCAACAACAGGTCCTTGCGTTAAGCCTACAGCTTCAGGAACGATAACCGTAAATGCTGACGGAACGATCGCGTTATCATCTGCTGCCGGAACAAATGCACAATCTGTTTGTTTGTCAAGTGCGATCACAGATATAACTTATACGATTGGTAGTAATGCAACAGGTGCTTCTATTACTGCAGGTGCATTGCCTCCGGGTGTTACAGGATCTTTCAGCGCAGGTGTATTTACAATTACCGGAACGCCGACTGCTACAGGTGTATATAATTATACAGTTGGGACTTCAGGTTCTCCATGTATAAACCCAACTGCAACTGGTACGATAACAGTAAATGAGAATGCAACGATCAGTCTTTCTTCTGCTGCAGGCACAGATGCACAAATACTTTGTGCACTTGCTCCAATTACAGATATCACTTATTCAATTGGTGGTTTTGGTGTAACCGGCGCAACTGTAACAGGACTGCCTGCAGGTGTTACCGGATCTTACAGTGCAGGTGTATTTACAATAAGTGGAAGCCCAACGACAACGGGTACCTTCAACTATACTGTTACAACAACCGGCCCATGTACAAATAATTCTTTGAGTGGAACAATCACTTCTAATAACAATGGTACAGTTACTTTATCATCTGCTGCGGGAACAAATGCACAATCAGTATGTTTGAACAATGCGATCACTGATATTACTTATGCGATTGATCCAAGCGCAAACGACGCTACTATTACAGCCGGTGCATTACCTGCCGGCGTAACGGGATCATATAGTGCTGGTGTTTTCACGATCACAGGTACTCCTACGGTACCAGGTTCATATAGCTATACAGTTACTGCATCAGGTTCTCCTTGTGCTAACTTATCTGCAAGTGGTACAATAACAGTAAATGAAGATGCTGTTATTGCTTTATCATCTGCTGCAGGAACAGATGCACAAACAATTTGTATAAACACAGCGATCACAAATATTACATATACAGTTACTGGTTTTGGTACCGGTGCAACAGTTGCAGGTTTACCTGCCGGTGTTACAGGTTCTTTCAGTGCAGGTGTTTTCACGATCAGTGGTACGGCTACTGCATCAGGAACATTTAATTATACTGTAAGTACAACTGGTCTTTGCGCAATACCAACTGCAACAGGAACAATTACAGTACAGGCTAATTCTACTATCACAAGAACATCTGCTGTTGGAACAGATAACCAGACAAAATGTATCAACACTGCGATCACCAATATCACTTATGCAATTGGTGGTGGCGGAACAGGTGCATCATTGAGTGCAGGTTCATTCCCTGCAGGTGTTACAGGTTCATTTGCAGCTGGCGTGTTTACAATAAGTGGTACACCTACAGTATCAGGCACATTCACTTATACAGTAACAACGACAGGACCTTGTGTAAATCCTTCTTTAAGTGGAACGATAACTGTACAGGCTGATGCAACCATCGTGTTATCATCTGCAGTTGGAACAGATAACCAAACAAAATGTATCAACACTGCTATCACCAATATTACTTATGCAATTGGCGGCGGTGGAACAGGTGCTACAGTTGCAGGATTACCTGCTGGTGTAACGGGATCGTATAATGCTGGAGTATTTACCATCACAGGAACCCCTACTGTATCAGGAACATTTAACTATACTGTTTCTACAACAGGGCCTTGTATCAAACCAACTGCAACAGGAACAATTACAGTACAGGCTAATTCTACGTTAACAAGAACATCTGCTGTTGGAACAGATAATCAAACAAAATGTATCAACACTGCGATCACCAACATTACTTATGCAATTGGTGGTGGTGCAACAAGTGCATCATTGAGTGCAGGTTCGTTGCCTGCAGGTGTTACAGGTTCATTCGCTGCTGGTGTGTTTACAATAAGTGGTACACCTACTGTATCAGGCACATTCACTTATACAGTAACATCCGCAGGACCTTGTGTAAACCCAAGTTTAAATGGTACGATAACAGTACAGGCAGATGCCACAATTGCATTATCATCTGCAGCTGGAACAGATAATCAAACTAAATGTATCAACACTGCGATCACCAATATTACTTATGCAATTGGTGGCGGTGGTACAGGTGCTACAGTTACCGGGTTACCAACAGGTGTAGCTGGAGCATATAGTGCCGGTGTTTACACGATCAGTGGTACACCTACTGCATCAGGTACATTCACCTATACAGTAACTACAACAGGTCCTTGTATCAAACCAAGTGCAACGGGAACAATTACTGTCCAGGCTAATGCTACTATTACAAGAACATCTGCAGTTGGTACGGATAATCAAACAAAATGTATTAATAACGCGATCGCGAATATTACTTATTCAGTTGGTGGCGGTGGTACTAATATTTCTCTAACTGCTGGTTCATTCCCTGCAGGTGTTACCGGTTCATTCAGCGCTGGTGTGTATACTATCACAGGAACACCTACTGCAACCGGTACATTTACTTATACCTTAACAGCAACCGGCCCATGTGTCAATGCAACTGCAACAGGAACGATCATAGTACAGGATGATGCAACGATCGCATTGACATCTGCTCCAGCAACTACCAGCCAGACAGTATGTATTAATACAGCAATCTTAAATATTACTTATTCAATTGGTGGCGGTGGTACAGGCGCAAATACAACTGGTTTACCAGCGGGTGTATCAGGAGCTTATAACGGAGGTACACATGTTTATACGATCAGTGGTTCTCCTTCAGTGTCAGGTACATTCACTTATACAGTAACTACAACAGGCCCATGTATCAAACCTGCATTAACAGGTACTATAACGGTACAGGCTAATGCAACACTTACAAGAACTTCAGCGGCTGCTACAACTGCACAGACAATTTGTATCGGTTCAGCCATTACCAATATTACTTATTCAGTTGGTGGATCAGGAACTGGTGCAACAGTAACTGGTTTACCTGCAGGTGTAAACGGAAACTATGCAGCCGGTGTATTCACGATCAGTGGTACACCTACTGTATCAGGAGCATATAACTATACAGTTACAACAACAGGCCCTTGCGTAAATCCTTCTTTAGGCGGAACAATAACTGTAAATGACAATGCAACAATTACATTAACATCTGCGCCGGCAACAACCAACCAGACAGTATGTATCAGCACCGCTATTACAAACATTACTTATTCGATCGGTGGTTTTGGTACAACCGGTGCAACCGTTACAGGCTTGCCAGCTGGCGTAACAGGAACTTATAACGGTGGTACAAAAGTATTTACGATCAGTGGTTCACCTACAGTATCAGGAACATTCAGTTATACTGTAAATACAACAGGCCCATGTGTTAAGCCATCGCTTTCAGGAATCATAACGGTAAGGCCTAATCCAACAATAACATTAACTTCTGCAGCAGGATCAAACATTCAAACACTTTGTCAGAATGCTGCTATAACAAATATCACTTATACTGTGACTGGTGCAAATGGATCTGGTACCGGTGCAACAGCTAGTGGATTGCCAGCTGGTGTAACAGGAACGTTCAGTGGTTCAACATTTACGATCAGCGGTTCACCTACTGCATCAGGTACATTTAATTATGTTGTTACAACAACAGGTTTGTGTGTGAATGCTTCAGCGAGTGGAATACTTACTGTTAATGCGATCCCAACAGGTTCACTTACTGCTACTGAGAATTCAGGAACACCTAATAACAATGTTATTTGCGCCGGATCAAATGTTACTTTCACCGCAACAGCTGGTTATGGTTCATATATATTTAAAGTGAACGGAACAACCGTACAGAGCGGTATCTCAAATGTTTTCAATACAACTACATTAACCAATGGCCAATCAGTAACTGTTGATGTTGCTAACGCAGCAAACTGCGGAACTACATTTGGCCCAATTGTTATAACAGTAAATGCTTTACCAACTCCAACACTTGTAGCAGACAGGACTTCTATTTGCCCAGGTGATAACATTCAATTTACTGCAGGTGGCGGAACAAGTTATACATTTAAAGTAAATGGTTCTGCTGTACAAAGCGGCGCATCAAATATTTACAATACAACTACGCTTACCAATGGCCAATCGGTTACAGTAACTGTAATCAATCTAAATGGATGTAGCGCTACATCAGCACCAATTGTAATTACTGTAAATAGTTTACCTACAGGAACATTGAACACTTCTGCTACTTCAATATGTACAGGAGACAATGTAACGTTTACTGCTACTGCAGGTTATTCAAACTACAATTTTAAAGTGAATGGCATTAGCGTTCAGAATGGCGCTGCAAATGTTTACAGCAGCACTACACTTACCAACCCTTCTGTAGTTACTGTTGATGTTACAAATGCAGCAACCTGCCAGGCTACATTCGGCCCGATCGTTATCACTGTAAATGCATTGCCTTCTGGTACATTAACAGCATCTGAGAATTCAGGCATTTCAAATGATAACAGTATATGTTCAGGCAGTAATGTAACATTTGATGCAACGCCTGGTTTCAATAATTATAATTTTAAAGTGAACGGAGTTTCACAACAAAATGGTGCCTCAAGTACTTTCAATACCACTTCATTGGTAAATGGAGATGTTGTTACAGTTGTTGTTACTAACGGTACCAGCTGTACTGCAACTTTTAATTCAGTAACAATTACTGTTATTCCTTCACCAACAGGTGTATTGTCTGCTTCAACAACAACTATCTGTGTGGGTGACAATATTGATTTCACTGCAACTGCAGGTTATGACAATTATGATTTCCAGGTAAATGGAAGTACTGTACAAAATGGCGCTGGTAATACTTACAGCAGTACAGGTTTATTAAATGGAGATATAGTAACAGTGATTGTTACAAGTTCAAATTTATGTGTTGCTACTTTCAACCCGATCACAATAACTGCAAATGCATTACCATCAGGAACACTTGTACCTGTAGAAAATTCAGGCACTACTGCTGATGATGGTATTATTTGTACAGGAGCTTCTGTGGTATTTACTGCTCCCACAGGTTATTCAAATTATAATTTCCTTTTAAATGCTGTTTCAGTACAAAACGGTCCATCAAATACTTATACCAATGCAGGTTTAGCAAATGGTGATATGGTAGCTGTTGCAATAACAAGCGGTGGCGGTTGTATCGGGCTATTAAATACAGTAACCGTAACTGTAAATACATATCCTGTTGTTGCAGCCATTACCGGAACAACTGATGTATGCGTTAACAGTACAACGCAACTTGCAAATACAACTCCTGGCGGCGTATGGAGCAGCAGTGATCTTACAAATGCAACAGTAGATGCTACTGGTTTGGTAACAGGTGTTTCAACGGGAACTGCTGTTATTACTTATACCGTAACAAATGCAAATGGTTGTACAACTTCAGATAATGTATTGGTTACTGTACATGGTATGCCGTTCGTAGCAGTAATCACAGGTAATCCAAATGTTTGTGTTGGTAATACAACTCAATTATCAGATGCTACTGCAGGCGGAACCTGGAATACAACTGATGCAACCATAGCTACTGTAGATGGTACTGGTCTTGTGACTGGTATTTTAGACGGAACAGTTACCATTACTTATTCATTTACTAATGCAGCCGGTTGTACAAGGATAAGAAACTTTGTAGTAACCGTTAATGCACCTCCCGTTTTAAATCCAATTACAGGTGACGTAACAATTTGTTTTGGCGGCACCAGCTTATTAGCAAATGATACCGATGGCGGCGTTTGGAGCAGCGATAATACTGCTGTTGCAACAGTTAATCCAACTACCGGTCTTGTAACAAGTGTTGCAGCAGGAACAGTCAATATCAGTTATACTGTAACTGACGGTAACGGTTGTTCTGCAACTGCAACTACTGTTGTTACAATATTGCCTATTCCTGTTCCAACATTATCAGGTCCAAACCCGATCTGTCCTAACTCAACAGGAATTTATACAACAGAAGCCGGTCAAAGCAATTATACATGGACATTCACCGGTGGTACATTGGTATCTGGTGGAACAAGTACAGATAATGATATTACGATCACATGGGATCAACCAGGTCCAAAAACAATTAATGTTAACTATACAAATGCAGAAGGCTGCTTCGGTGCTGCTTCCGCAACAGTTACTACCAGCACAGGTATTACACCATTCCTTTCAGGACCAACAAGTGTTTGTTTGAACAGTGCTGAAATATATACAACAGATCCGGGACAAAGCAATTATATATGGTCTGTATCTGGTGGTAGTATCACATCAGGTGGAACGACTACCGATAACACAGCTACCATTACATGGGCTACTCCGGGCGCAGGATCTGTAAGTATTAATTACAGTGATGTAAACGGATGTACAGTTCTTTCTTCTACTACTTTACCTGTTACTGTACATACACTTCCTAATGGTTCAATAAGTGGTAATGCAACAGTTTGCCAGAATGCAACTGCTCCTGTTATAACTTTTACAGGATCTAACGGTACAGCACCTTATACATTTACTTATAATATCGGTGGCGGACCTGATCAGACAGTTACTACAGTTTCAGGTAACTCAGTTACCATCGCTGCACCGACTGGTACAACAGGTTCATTTGTTTATAACCTTACAAATGTATCTGATAACAATACTTGTTCTACATCATTATCAGGCTCAGTAACTGTAACTGTAAACGAACTGGCAACCGGAACGATCAGTGGTGATGCAACAGTTTGCCAGGGCAGCAATACACTTATTACATTCACTGGCATTACCGGTACTGCTCCATTTACATTCTCTTATAATATCAACGGTGGTGGTACACAAACAATATCTACTGTTTCTGGTAATACAGTAACACTGGCAGCTACTACAGCAACTGCAGGAACTTTTGTTTACAACCTGTTAAGCGTTAACGACGCTAACGGTTGCTCGCAGCTGCAAACAGGATCAGCAACTGTTGTTGTTAATCCCTCACCTACTGCAACGATCAGTGGAACAACTTCAGTTTGTCAAAACGGAACTTCACCAGTGATCACCTTTACAGGTGCTAATGCAACTGCTCCTTATACATTTACATATCATATTGATGCTGGTGGCGACTTAACAGTGGTATCAGTAGGAAATACTGCTACGGTTTCTGTACCAACAACTACAGCAGGTGTGTTTGTTTATACCCTTACCAGCGTACAGGAATCGGGAACAAATTTATGTTCACAGACACAAACAGGTTCAGCAACGGTAACCGTTAATGCTGCAACAGTAGCAGGAAACGTTGGAACCAGCAACACAGTTTGTAGTGGAACAAACAGCGGTACATTAACCTTAACTGGTAATACAGGTAATGTTACAAATTGGGAATTTTCTACTGACGGTGGTGCCAGCTGGACACCAGTTGCAAATACAACTACTTCGCTTACTTATACAAACTTAACTACTACCACAATTTATCATGCGATCGTTCAGAATGGAGCTTGTGCAAGTGCAATCTCTGGAAGTGCCACAATAACAGTAACCCCGGTTTCTGTAGGTGGTACAGTTACAAGCAATGCTTCAGTTTGTTCTGGTACAAATAGCGGAACGCTTACATTGAGCGGACATACAGGTTCTATCGTAAGATGGGAATTCTCTATAAACGGTGGCGCTTCATGGACACCAATTGTAAACACAACTACAACTCAAACTTATACTAACTTAACAATAACAACTTTATACAGGGCCGTAATTTCTAATGGGGTGTGTGCTTCAGCAAATTCTGCTGCAGCAACCATTACCGTTAAGCCTTTACCAACGGCAACGATCAGCGGAACAACTACTGTTTGCCAGAATGCTGCTGCACCGGTTATAACATTTACCGGGGCTAATGGAACTGCACCTTATACATTTACTTATAAAATAAATGCAGGTGGTAATCTTACAGTCGTTTCAGTAGGAAGCACTGCAACAGTAAATGCTCCTACAGCGGTTGTTGGTGTATTCACATACACTTTAGTAAGTGTAACAAGTACTGCAGGCTGTTCACAAAATCAAAGCGGTAGTGCTGTGGTAACTGTATCAGGTCCTCCTGCTGCATTTACGATCACGCCTGCAAGTGCAAGTATTTGCCAGGGTACAGTTCAGCCATTATCTGCTGCAGGTGGTGCACCAACTTCAGGTACAATGACCTTCTCATCAGGTGCTGTAAACTTAGCAATACCAGAAGGTAACAGGACAAGCACCATTGCTGTTGCTGGTATCCCTGCCGGTGCGATCATCACAAGCATGAGCGTGAACTATAATATCACTCATGGTTACGACCAGGATCTTGTATTGAATTTAAAAGCACCAAATAACAATACTTTAAACCTGGTGAATCAACGTGGTGGCAGTGGTGCTAATTTCACCAATACAACGATCAGCAGTACCAGTGTAAATCCTATAAATGCAGGTGTTGCTCCATTTACAAATACTTATGCTGCAGATGCAGCCAATAATGTTGGTGTACCTAATTCCAATGTTGCTGCTTTCTCAGGATTATACGGAACACCAAATGGTAACTGGGTATTCAATGCTGATGACGTGATTGGTTGTCATGGTGGAGCTCTTGCATGTTTCTTTGGATTCGGTACTTATTTTACCGGCACTTTGAACTCATGGTCGATCACGTTTAATTACACATTACCTGTTTCTCCTGTAACTGCAGTATGGACACCGGTAACAGGTTTATACACAGATGCAGGTGCAACTACAGCTTATGCAAGCCAGGCTTTATCAACTGTATATGCTAAGCCAAATACAACTACAACTTATACCGCAACTACTACAAACGGTGCTGGTTGCAGTACTTCACAAACTGTAACGGTAACCGTTAGCCCAACTCCGGTTGTAACCATTACTGCTGATTATTGTGCAGTACCTGGCAAGGTTCGTTTAACTGCAACCTCAGTACCTGCTGCAACCAGTTATTTGTGGAGCAATGGTGCTACTACCTCATTCATTGATGTAGACGTTGCAGGAAGCTTTGATGTTACGGTCTTTGCCGGAGGCGGTTGCCCTGGTGGAGCTTCAATAAACGTAGCGCAGGAATTGGTAGTGAATGGTGATTTCGAATTAGGCAATGCAGGGTTTACAACACCCCCATTAGGTCCGAACCAATATATTTACCAGGCAGATATTGCAGGTAATAATGAACTTGTTCCGGAAGGATTGTATGGTGTAGGCCCTGATGCACATACTTATCACAATGGATTCTGGGGACATGACCACACAACCGGTTCAGGCAATTTTATGATCATAAATGGTTTCCCTAACGGTAACCCTCAGCCGATCGTATGGCAGGAAACTGTTAGTGTACTTCCTAATACAACTTACTATTTCGCAGCATGGGGAATGAGTATAAATAATGCCGGCCCATTTGCACAATTACAGTTTAACGTAAATGGTGCACAGGTAGGAACAGTAGCTACTTTACCTGCAGGTGTAAATAATAACAGCAACAATGGCTGGACAAGATTCTATGGCACATGGACCTCTGGCCCGGCAACAACAAGTGCAGTGATCGCTATTACTGATCTGCAGAATGCTGCAGGTGGTAACGACTTCGGCCTTGATGATATTTCTTTTGCAACACTTTCAACATTCATTACACTTGAATCTGCTCCGGGAACAGATGCACAAACACTTTGCGTAAATACGCCACTAACCAATATTGTATACAGTGTTGGAAATGGTAGTGCTTCAAGCCCAACTGTTACAGGTTTACCTGCAGGTGTAACATCTACTTTCGCTGGCAATACCTTAACGATAAGCGGTACGCCAACAGGTGCAGCTGGTATTTATACTTATACCATTACTACAAATGGTGGATGTCTTCCAACAAGCGCAACTGGTACAATAACGGTACAGGCGCAGGCTATTGCACTCTCTTTAGGCAGTGCTGCTACAACTGTTTGTACAAATGCAGCTGTAAGTATTGGTTACACACTTTCAGGAACTGCAACGGGTGCTACCACAACAGGATTACCTGCAGGAGTTACCGGGTCAGTTTCAGGAACTACTTATACGATCAGTGGTACGCCAACTGTTCCGGGTACATATAATTATACAATTACCACAAGTGGTACTTGTGCAGCGGTTACTGCTACCGGAACGATCACTGTTCAATCGCAAACGATCACATTGAATACAGGAAATAACAATCAAACAATTTGTATCAACAGTGCACTTGCAAACATCCAATATACACTTGGCGGTACTGCAACGGGCGCTACCGTTACAGGTTTACCTACAGGTGTTAGTTATTCTGTGAGCGGTGGTATCATCTTCATCTTTGGTGCACCTACTGTATCAGGAACATTTAATTACACTGTAAACACAACAGGAAACTGTACATCAGTAAGTGCAACAGGAACGATCACTGTTACCGGCGCAGCAACACTTGTGTTAACATCTGCTGCTGGAACAAATGCACAATCGGTTTGTAAGAACGTTGCCATCACAAACATAACGTACATGGTTAATGGTGGAACAGGAGCTTCTGTAACAGGCTTACCAACTGGTGTTACCGGGTCATATAGTGCAGGTACATTCACAATAAGTGGTACACCTACTGTTAACGGTACATTTAATTATACAGTAACATCAAGCGGAGGTTGTGGTGCAGGTACAGCAACAGGAACAATCACTGTTCAATCACAAACAATTACATTGACATCTGGAGTTGCTTCTCCATCACTTTGTCCAAGTACTACTATGACAAATATTGTTTTCACACTTGGTGGCACTGCTACCGGTGCAACAATAACTGGTTTACCTGCGGGAGTTAGCTATGCTGTTTCCGGCAGCACTGTTACCATCAGTGGTACTCCAACTACTTCAGGTACGTACCCTTATACTGTTAATACTTCAGGTGTTTGTGCTGCTGCAACAACCAACGGAACCATCACGGTACAACCTGGTGCGAACGGAGGCACGGTTGCTTCAGTTGCGATCTGCAGTGGAGGTAGTGGTACACTAACAGTAACAGGGCAAAGCGGTTCAGTGATACGTTGGGAATATACAATAAATGGTGGCGCTTCATGGACACCAATTACAAATACTACTATCACACAGGCATACACGAATATTACAGATCCAACAGGATACAGGGCTGTGATCAGCAATGGTTGCGGAACAGCAACGTCAACAACTGCTACGATCGCTATTCATAACTACTGGACCGGTGTAACAAGCACTGACTGGTATACCGCCAGCAACTGGTCTGATAACCTTGTACCTACTGCGTTCTGCCCTGATGTACACATCAAAGGCGGTCAGCCAAATCAATGTATTTTAGGTTCAGGTACGGTACAGGTTGAAAACATTCGTGTATATCCTACTGCAGTCTTTACAGTTGATAATGCTACCTTAAGGGTTTCAGGATTACTTAATAATATCGGCGGAACCTTTATTGCCTCTAACGGTACTATTGAAATGAACAGTACTTCAGCACAAACAATTGTTGCCAATACTTTACAAAACAATGCGCTTAAGAATTTAATTATAAGTAACTCAAGTGCACAGGGCGTTACACTTGGTGGTGCTTTGGATATTTACCGTTCACTAACATATACTGGTACAGGTAAAAAACTAACTACCGGTGGATTCCTTACTTTCAAATCTACAGCTACCGAAACAGCGTGGTTGGGAGATATGACAGGTAACACAATTGTTGGTGATGCTACCGTTGAACGTTTCATCGGTACTGGTACAGGTGGTGCACCGTATCATAATAAATCATGGCAATTACTGGCTACACCTACAACAGGCCAAACCATTAAACAAGCATGGCAGGAAGGTGCGGCTACCGCTAATGGTAACCCTAACCCCGGATACGGAACAATGCTTACAAGCAATGTAGCAAATGCTGCAACACAACCAACTCCGGGTTTCGATGTATTCACTGCACCTGGCCCGTCAATAAAAGTATACGATGCTGCTACAACTCTTTTCACAAGTCCTGCAACCACAGGCGCACCTATCTACAACCAGAAAGGATACTTTGTCCTGGTAAGGGGTGACAGGTCGGTAACAGCATACAACCAGGCTGCCAATACAACTGTATTGCGTACAAAAGGAACATTGTTTACACCAGCAAATCCTCCTGCAACAACGAACGTTACAGCAGGCTTGTTTGAATCAGCTGGTAACCCTTATGCTTCTGCGTTAGACGTAAGGAATATTACCAAGACAGGTGGTGTTGATGAGTTCTTCTTTGTATGGGATCCAAGGCTTAATGGTAACAACAATCTTGGTGCTTACCAAATACTCTTCAAAACAGGTTCTAACTATTATGCAATGCCTGGTGGAGGAAGTTATGGTTCTGGTGTAAATAATTTCATCCAAAGCGGCCAGGCGTTCCTGGTACAGGCCAGCGGAACAAATGGTACCGTATCATTCAGCGAAGCAGCTAAAGCTGGTGGAAGTGCATTGTTTGCAAGAAATGATCAACCATTATCTTCAGTTCCATCATCGAAGATCTTAAAAACAAATTTATATACTGTAAATACTGATGGAACTACAACACTTGATGATGGTACACTCAATATGTTTGACGATACTTACAGTAGTGATATTGATGGCCTTGATGCAAGGAAACCTGTTAACACAAGTGAGAACTTATCTATAAAAGTAAGTAACAGGTTATTCGCAATAGAAAGAAGGCATACGGTTGGACAGGAAGATACCATCTTTCTTAACCTGACAGGCACAAGGATATTATCATATCGTTTCGAAATTACAGCCAGCGACCTGGCCAATGATCACCTGGAAGGTTTTGTTGAGGACTTGTATCTTCACACGACTACCCCACTTGATATGACAGGAACAACTACTGTGAATTTCAATATTGAAAACATTGCAGGTTCTTATGCAGCTGATCGTTTCAGGATCATATTCAGGAAAACACTGATCGTTACACCGGTAACATTTACTTCAGTAAAAGCATACAAACAGGATAAGAACATTAATGTAGAATGGAAAACTGAGAATGAGATCAATGTTAAGCAATACGAAGTAGAAAAATCATTGGACGGTTCTAAATTCAATACCATTGCTGTAAAAGCAGCTGCCGGTAACAATGGCGCTTCTGCAGCTTACCAGGAAGTTGATGAACATCCTGTAACAGGTTATAACTACTATCGTGTACGCAGCGTAGATCTTGATGGAAAGACGCAATATACCAATGTAGTAAAAGTGCTTGTTGAAGCTCCTAAATCAGACATTGCGATCTATCCTAACCCGATCACAAATGGTATCGTTAACCTTCAGTTGATCAACCTTCCTGCCGGCGAGTATGGTATCAGGTTATACAATAACGCAGGCCAGGTGATCATGTCTAAACAGGTTACGCACGCAGAAGGAACCAGTACCGAAAAACTCAATTGGGATTATAATCTTGCACATGGCATGTACTACCTGGAAGTCATCCAGCCGGGCGGTAATAAGAAAATAATTAAGGTCCTATATTAAACTCAACACATGAATTGAAGAAAAAGTCCCGCATCTCGCGGGGCTTTTTATTTTGGCCATTATTTGCCATTAGCTTTTTTCACTCTGCTGTTAAGCTCTACCATTAAAAAAGGGTGAAAACACCTAGTTGATATTTCATTAAAGAATATATATTTAGGATATGATGAAAATCTTTTTATTAGTAATTGCTTTTTTTGTGTGTTTACGAAGTAGTGCCCAAACCATTACCGACGTTGCCAGAAGTTCCCAGTTAATATGGTATGGTATAGATTTTTCAAACGCAAAATTTTCTGGATTTGATGAATCAGAATTTAAAAATAAAATACCCACTTTAATTAAGAAAGCCAGTTTTGCTCCACTCAGTAATGGAAGAATTAAGTGGCTAAAAAAAAGATTTGAAAAAGATGAGGTCATTGATAGTACAGATCTTACCCAAAATAGGAATAGCAAAGTACTACCTGTACAAAATCAAACTGAAGGTGTATTTTATTTAGAGTTAGAAAATGTAAAGAGAGTTGTCGAAGACTATCACATTCATGGCAAAGGTTATGGATTATTATTAATAGCTGAATTTTTCGATCAAAAAAGAGAATTTGTTCAGTTATGGGCTGCATTTATAAATAATGAAACTGGAAAAGTTATAACTGCACGTAGATGCTCTGCAAAATTAAGTATTCAATTGCACGATTTTTATAACCAGTGGGAAGATGGAATTGAGACTGCCATAGCAAATGTTTCAAAAAATTTAAAAGCTAATAAATAAAAAATGAAAAGTAAACAAATCTATTTATCTATAGCAATCGCTATACTTTGTTACATTGGATTTTCCGCATTTAAATCTAATGCTGACACAAAAAAATTTGAAACCATGTTTATTGTAACAGAACATCGTGACCTGGATAATGTTTCTGTAAGCATTGACGGAAAGGATTATAAGAAATTTAATTATTCCAAAGAAATTAAAGGAACAGGGGATTTAAGTCCAATAATTAATTTAATTCATCAGTATGAAGAAGAAGGTTGGCAACTCGTGTCTGTGAATTTTGGACCAGCTGTAGCAGGTGGTCATGGATTTTGGTTACAGCGTCAAAAAAATTAATTACTGGTTCACTAAAAAAAGTTGTAAAAAAATAGCCCCGCTAAAAAGCGGGGCTATGCAATTAATCATTTCATTAAACTAAAATTACGTATCAATAAAACGTAATAAGTCCGGTTTTATTGTTCAGGTATTTATTTGTGATGCTTTTCTTATTATTTTAGCCGCCTAAAGTTTTATATGTCAAAGAAAACATGGATACTCCTTGGGTTTATAGTTCTTAAGTTTATCATGCAGCATTTTTTGATCAGCCCTGAATACGATCTGCAAAGAGACGAATACCTCCACCTCGACCAGGCAAGGCACCTGGCCTGGGGTTATGAATCAGTACCGCCCTTTACTTCCTGGATCTCGTGGATCATTTTACAATTTGGCAATTCACTTTTCTGGGTTAAGTTTTTCCCGGCATTGTTTGGCGCACTTACGATCGTTGTTGTCTGGAAAACCATTGAGGCATTGAATGGAAACCTGTTTGCACTCATTATGGGTGCGATCGCAATATCTTTTTCTGTACTTCCACGGATCAATATTTTATACCAGCCCAATTCTTTTGATATTCTGAGCTGGGCAGTTTTATATTACACGATCATCTGTTACATCAAAACAGGAAAAAACAAATGGCTTTATTATGCAGCCATCGTTTTTTCGCTTGGTTTTCTTAATAAATACAATATTGCCTTTTTAATGGTTAGCCTGGTGCCGGCAATCTTGTTGACAAACACACGTACATTATTTTTAAACAAGCATTTGTATTTTGCGATGGCGATTTCATTGTTGCTTATTTCACCAAATCTCGTTTGGCAATACCAAAATAAATTTCCTGTCATTCACCACATGAAAGAATTGGCAGATACGCAATTGGTAAATGTGCAACGCAGTGGTTTTTTAAAAGAGCAATTGCTTTTTTTCTTTAACTCTCTTTTTGTGCTGATCATTGCCGGCCTTTCATTTTTTCTTTATCCCGATTTTAAAAAATACCGTTTTGTATTCTGGTCATATGTTTTTACAATAACTGTATTCACATATTTAAAAGCGAAAGGTTATTATGCCATTGGCCTTTATCCGGTATGGTTATGCTTTGGCGCAGTTTACCTGGAATATCTTACAAGGAACGATTGGGCAAGATGGTTTCGCCCACTAACGATCATTATTCCATTGCTGTTATTTATACCTGCAATAAAAAAGATCTTTCCTGTGTTAAGTCCGCAGGAAATTGTAAAGGATTCGAAAATATCCGCCCTGCATCGTTGGGAAGATGGGAAGGAACATCCATTGCCACAGGATTTCGCAGACATGCTTGGATGGCGTGAACTGGCAGTGAAAACAGACAGCATTTATAAAACCATTACAGATAAAGAACATACACTCGTACTTTGTGCAAACTATGGTGAAGCCGGAGCCATTAATTATTATACAAAACAAAATATACAGGCTGTTTCGCTGAATGCGGATTATATCAACTGGTTTCCTCTTGATAAAAAAATTACTTGTATCATATTGGTAAAAGATGATCCCGATGAAGGAGTTGATCGTGAAAAAATGCTTTTTGATTTTGTTGTTTTAGGCGGCAGGATCGAAAATGAATTTGCGAGGGAAAAAGGAACACTTATCTATATTTTATCGGGGCCGAAAACGGATATTAATAAGGTATTGGAAGAGGAGATACGGAAAGAAAAAACGCACTAGTGTGGGTGAATAAGTGAAAAAATATTAATTTATTTTTTAAAAAAAAGAGTGAGATAAAAATTATCTCACTCTTTTTTAAAATTATATTTATAAATTTCAATAAAAAATAAACTTCAGCAAAAGTAAAATCTTCGAAGATTTCACTCATTCACCTATTGACATATTCACGATTGCCGATTGCCTACCCTGCTTTCTTAAAAAATCCTTTCGCCATCGTTTGCTCAAGCATTGGTTCAGCTAATTTCCAAATGGCTTTAGAACCATCTTTCATCAGGGCTTGTGTATTGTATACCCGGGAATAATCTACATTGTATTCTTTCCATGTGCCGCCATCATTGGAAACGTTCTGTAAAAACGGTTCAAAGCGATCCATTGTTTTTGCAAATTTTGCATCTGCTGTTTCACATGCTTCAAATTCTTCCCAGAGTGCGATCATTTCATCAGCCTGTTCTTTTGGCAACAAGCCAAAAATTCTATGAGCAGCGATGCGCTCCGCTTCTGTATTTGTGTGGCTGCGTTTTGTATCGTAAAGGAAAATATCACCTGCATCGATCTCAACGATATCGTGGATCAATACCATTTTTAAAACCCTTAATACATCTACTTTCTCATTGGAATGTTCTGCTAAAACAATTGTCATCATCGCAAGGTGCCAGCTATGCTCGGCATCATTTTCAGAACGGTCGCTGTTAAAGAGACGCGTTTTGCGCTGTATGTATTTTAGCTTATCAATTTCGTGAATAAAGGCAACCTGGCTTAGCAATTTTTCATTGATCATCATAGGGAGCAATTTTTGTTTGAGATTATTAAATAGACACGTTAGACCTTATAGAACATAAAACTTTAATATTTATTGTGTCAAAAGACTGATTTTATTCAGTTAATACGAGAACTTTATTATTATGGTTGAACAATAAAAGTTAATGCAAGGCATATTTCAATGATGATGTATTGGTTGCCACGAATTAAAAGCACGAATTAAGAAAAAAAGATCAGGAAAGAAATACTATTCATCTTAATTCGTGAAATTCGTGCCTTTAATTCGTGTTTCTTTTTTGTTTGCGAATATTTATAATACTTAAATTAATAGCACATGTCATACACAGCTGAACAAAACAGGTACAATAAAATGGAATACAGGAGATGTGGTGATAGTGGAATTAAATTACCCGCTATTTCATTGGGTCTTTGGCACAATTTCGGCCAACCCGATTCTTTGGAAAATTGCAGGGCCATGTTGCATACTGCTTTCGACAATGGCATCACTCATTTTGATCTTGCCAATAATTATGGCCCGCCTCCCGGCGCTGCTGAAGAAAATTTTGGAAAAATATTTAAAGATGATTTTAAAAGATATCGTGACGAACTGATCATTTCATCCAAAGCGGGATGGAACATGTGGCCGGGCCCTTATGGTGATTATGGATCAAAGAAATATTTGGTTGCCAGCCTGGACCAGAGTTTAAAAAGAATGGGGATTGAATACGTTGATATTTTTTATCATCACCGTCCTGATCCCGAAACCAATTTAGAAGAGACCATGAGAACGCTTGATCTGTTGGTTCGCCAGGGAAAAGCATTGTATGTTGGCATATCAAGTTACCATCCTACAGAAGCAGCCAAAGCATTTGACATATTGAAACAACTGGGAACACCATGCCTTATTCACCAGCCAAAATACTCTATGCTTAACCGTTGGGTTGAAAATGGATTGCTGGATCTTTTGGAAAAGGAGAAAGTTGGTTGTATTGCATTTTCATGTCTTGCGCAGGGCTTACTTACCAATAAATATTTAAAAGGGATCCCTGCAGACTCAAGGGCTGGCAGGCATTTGGAAAACGGTGCTATCAATGAAGATGCTGTTACACCGGAGCTCATAAAAAAAGTACAGGAACTGAATAATATTGCAGCAATAAGAAACCAAACACTTGCACAAATGGCTATTGCCTGGGTGTTGAAAGATATACGTGTAACATCCGTAATACTTGGTGCAAGCAAACCTGAACAAATAACAGACTCACTAAAAGCCATTGATAATTACCTTTTTTCAAATGATGAGCTTAATCGTATTGAAAACATTTTAAGTCATTAGAATACTTCCGGGAAATTTCCCCCGCAGATCAAAGAAGATAAAATATACCCAGATCGAAGTAGACATTAATCTTCTTGAATCTGCGTGTCTTCAATCTTCTTAAAATCTGCGGGGAAAATTTTTAATTTTTAATTTTTAATTTTTTCGCAAAAGATTCCACGATCCCCCAGGTACTCTTATCTCCATTAAAAACAGCATTCAACCCCTGTTCCTCCATTGGCGGATCACCAATATATTGATCCCCCTGCTGCCAGCGTTCATGACCAGGCGTTACAATACCACCATAACTCCAGAAATTAGCGCCACCAACCGGGCCATTATTATTTTTATTTTTTTCCAATACAGAAAAAATATTTTGGTAATACTTATCACGGTAAAAAGTTGTGGAATTAAGATCAAAAGAATGATCGTCTCTTGGCAAACCAAATTCTTCTATCACCAATGGCTTGTTCAATTTATTTGCGATCTGTTCATGACTGGAGATATAGTTCATTGTTTTAGCAAGAACAGAATCCATTCCTTCAGCAATGGCTTTGCCACTAAACCATTCCCAGTTCTTTGGCCAGATGTGAATGGTGAGGTAATCAATATTCTTATCTGCATGAATGGCTTCATATACTTCCTTATTTTCTGTTCCAATATAACCTTCCGTTCCAATTGTTACCAGGTGATTTTTATCTTTCGATTTAATAAAACTACTTACGGCAGACAACCATGCTTTATAATTATCAATCGCAGCCGGCCTCATTGGCCTTGGCTCATTGGCGATCTCCCAGCTCATGATCGCAGGGTCGTTGGCATACTTCTTTTTTGTGATGGCATTTACATGCTCAATAATATAATTAACCTGTTTCAAATAATCAGCTTTACAGGGTTCACAACTGTAGAATTTACTTACATAATCCCTTGTTTCATCCCAGTTTAATTTCCTGCGAAAAACAGAATCGTCCATTTGCCCGTTCCACCGCAGGTATTGAAGGAATCCACCGCTCCATTCCCAGTTATTGCTTAAGAAGATGACAGCTTTCATATTTCGCTTACCCATTTCAGATAGTAATACATCAAGTCCTTTTAAAAAATTGTTGTCAAAAACACCCTTTGCCGTTTGAAGCGGCGGTCCAACCCGATCTGTTCCTGCAACCAACCCGGTTCCTTCCGGGCCTGCCAATACACGGAGATTCATAACGCCTTTATCTTTTAAAAAATCAAGTTCAGTACGCAGGCGGTCTATTCCTTTTTTACTGTCTTTTTCCAACCCCAGAAACCCTCCATACCAGTAATTGCTTCCGATATAGTAGACAGGCTTGCCATCCAAACTAAATTGATGACCCTTCACTGTTACAAATCCTTTCTGTTGCGCAATGGCGTGGTAAGAGGCCGTTAGTAATAATATTGAGACAAAGAATGCAGCAGATAGTATTTTTTTCAAAGTATTTATTTTAAATGATTCATTTTAGGTCAGGCAATATATGCACTTTACAAAATAATGCAATTACATAATAGGTTTCTATTAAATATTTACTACTTTTACCTTGGTTTTTCATAGGATATTGGATTTTAAAGCGGGGCTGGATTTTTATCCTGGCCCCTTTTTTATTAATAATTGTTCTAAATGTTGATCCCGCAGCTTTCGGCCGAAATATTGTTATGATTAATCAAAATAAATACCTTTAGAGTTGTAAATGCTGAGTTATCAATTCAAATTCATAACTCTAAACTCACAATTCATAACTCACAATTCAAAACTCATATTATGCAATGGCAAGGAAGAAGAGAAAGCGATAATGTAGAAGACCGCAGGGGAATGTCAGGTGGTGGTAAAGTATTGGCAGGTGGCGGCATTATCGGTGTAATTGTATTGATCGTAAACATGCTGCTCAGTGGCAATGGCGACCAGGCCATAAAGTTGCCGGATATTCAACAACAGCAAACTCAGCAAACCCAGTTATCACCACAGGAACAAGCTGCTGAAGATGAAAGAGCAAAATTTGTAAAAGTAGTATTGGCAGATACAGAAGATGTATGGGATAAAATATTTTCACAAAGTGGGGAACAATATTCAAAACCCATACTCGTATTATTTCGCGGTGAAGTTGAATCTGCCTGTGGAAATGCCAGCGCTGCATCTGGTCCCTTCTATTGTCCCGGTGATCAAAAATTATATATTGATCTTTCTTTTTACCAGGAATTGAAGGAACGTTTCAATGCACCCGGAGATTTTGCGATGGCTTATGTAGTGGCACATGAAGTAGGCCATCATATACAAAAACTGATGGGCACTTCAGATAAAATGCAACGCTTACGTAGCCAGTTAAGCGATGAAGAATACAACAAATATTCTGTAAAGCTTGAGCTGCAGGCTGATTTTTATGCAGGCGTATGGGCAAAATATGCAAGTGAAATAAAAACAGCTGAAGGTAAAAGCATCATAGATCCTGATGATATTAGTGAGGCTCTCACTGCAGCCAATGCTATTGGTGATGATCGCCTTCAAAAAGAAGCGCAGGGATATATTGTTCCCGAATCATTTACGCATGGCACTTCAGCACAACGTATGTATTGGTTTAAGAAAGGATTTCAGACTGGAGACATTAAACAGGGAGATACGTTCAATTCCCCGGATCTGTAAACCATAAATGTAAAATGTAAAAGTTGTACAATGATCAACTTTTACATTTTACATTTCCTTCCATAGTATAAATACGGTACTTTTTTCCTGTAAAAATACGCATACCCGTATTGTATCCGATCCCACCTTTTGCATTTTGCATTTTACATTTTTATATCCACACACTGTTTGCAACTAACGCTTTGATATACTTCTTCTAAAACATTAGCATGGTATTTGTTTTTATCAAAAAAAATAAAGCATATGCCAAAAGATGGACCTATAATTATAATAGAAGATGATATGGATGACCGTTTTACTTTGGAAGAAGCTTTAAAAGAAGCAAATGTTTCCAACGAGTTGGTTTTTTTTGACAACGGCCCCGATGCATTTGAATATTTAAGATCTACGAACCGACAGCCATTCATTATATTATGCGATGTAAATCTTCCGAGGCAAAATGGAATTGAGTTTAAGAGAGAATTAGACAATGATCCCCTAATGCGGGCCATGGCGATCCCCTTTATTTTCTATACTACATTCGTATCACAGTATGCAGTGAACGAGGCTTATAAAAACATGACCGTACAAGGTTTCTTCCAGAAAAATAATACACATAAAGAATTAAAGGATGTTGTAAGGATCATCATTGATTATTGGAGAATTTGCCGCCAACCTCAAAATTTAGAGAAGATAAAATAGTTGGGAAGTTGATAGGGTTGATATAGTTGACTAAGTTAAGATGCAGATAAAGGTTTTTACCATATTAACATTATCAACTTTATTAACCTTATCAACTTTATTAACCATTCAGCTGATTTCGCTAAATTGAAAGCTAATTTAAAAGCACGAACATTTCATGAAACAAAAAAGGAAAACACTCTTTTCAGATTTGCTTTTCCTGTCGATCACACTCATTTTTCTTTGGGTCTCATTTATATCTTACCAACGCATTGCCAAGCTTAACAACGATTTTGGATGGATCAATCACTCCTACCAGGTAAAATTAAACCTCGAACAACTATTATCGAATGTAAAGGACGTTGAAAGCACACAACGTGGTTTTTTGCTTACGAAGGATTCTATTTTTCTTATACAATTTAATGAAAGCAAAAAAAATACCTATGCACTTCTTTCCAATATTGACTCACTTACAAGTGACAATAAACCTCAACAGCAAAAAGGGATTGAATTAAAGTCCTTAATTGATAAAAGATTTGAATTACTTAGCCAGGGTATAGGACTTTATCATGGCAAAAATTCTGGCTTCCCTGCTTCACTTGCAGAAGGTAAAAAACAAATGGACATGGTGAGGTTGCAAGCTAAATTCATGATACAGGATGAAGATCATTTATTAGCTGAACGAACAAAAATTAAAGATAAAACTGCATCTATCACTCCCTGGTATACGTTGCTTTTATCGTTGGCTGCGATATTGGTTGTTATCATTGCGTATTTCAGAACGAGAGTAGAAACGAGCCTGCGTTTCCGTGCGGAAGATAGTGAAGAGACGATACATAATTTTTTTATGCAGGTTCCTGCAATGGTGGCAATTTTAAAAGGTCCCGAGCATCGTTTTGAATTTATAAATCCTTCATTTAGCGAGTTGCTCGGCAAAGCGGATCTTACCGGCAAAACAGTATACGAATCCATACCTGAATTAAATGGGCAGGCATATCATGGTGTATTGAATGAAGTTTATCAAACAGGGATGCCCTTCATCGGCAAGGAAATGAAAATTTCGTTTAGCAATACCACGGACGTTAAAAATATCTATGTGAATTTGATCCTGCAGGCATATAAGAATACAACTGGTCAGAATGAAGGTATTCTTGTTTTCGGTTACGATGTTTCAGAACAGGTGATCATACGTAAGAAAATAGAGGAAATTGAACTGCGCTCGAGGTTGGCGATTGAAGCGGCACAAATGGGAACTTTTGACTGGAACTTACAATCGCAGGAATTTATCAGTTCAGACAGGCTTATCGAAATTTTTGGATTTAAAAATAAGACTGCTGTTAAGCACCAGGATCTTATTAATGTTTTTCATCCCGAAGATAAACCAATTCGAAATCGTGCTGTGGCTGATTCCTATGAAAAAGGTTATCTTGAATATGAAGCAAGAGTAATTTGGCCCGATTCATCTGTGCACTGGATAAATGTTTTCGGTAAGATCATTCATAACGATAACCGGGAACCACTTAGGATGTATGGTACCGTTATTGACATAACAAGACAAAAAAATATTTTAGTTGAATTAAAAGAAAGTGAATCCAAATTAAGATCACTTGCCGACTCAATGAAGGAGAAAATAAACGAACGAACCTTTGAATTAGCGGAACTTAATAAAGAGTTGCTTTTAAAAAATAAAATCTTTGCACAGGCAGAAACGAATGCGCTCATTGGAAGTTATTCATGGAGCCTTCAGGATGGCAAGCTTGAATATTCTGATAACCTCTTCCGTTTACTTGGATTTGAGCCCGGTGAATTTGTTCCTTCTTTTGAAAAGTACCTTAGCTTCATTCATCCCGACGACCTGGAGCAGGTAAAAAAAGATGGTAAACAAACTTTCGAAACAAAAGAATTGGTAGAACATGTTCATCGTGTAATTACAAAAGACGGAAAACTAAAATATTTCCGCTCAAGCGGAAAAGTTTTTGGTAATGGAGAAGACACTGCCTTGATTGGTACTGTACAGGATGTATCTCATGATACTTTGATGAATGAAAAGCTGCGTAAACAAAATATAGAATTGGAACGAAGCAATGCCGAACTGGAATCCTTCAACTACATTGCCAGTCATGATCTGCAGGAGCCATTGCGAAAGATCCAGGCTTTCTCACAGCGTATCCTTGAAAAAGATAAAAGCAATCTTACTGAAACCGGTAAAGATTATTTTGGTAGGATTATCAATGCAGCATTCCGTATGCAAAATCTAATAGAGGCATTGATAAGTTATTCCAAAACAAATGCAACTGAGACTGGGAAAGAACTTACAGACCTGAATAATTTATTTAGAGTTGTAAAAGAAGGTTTACAGGATAGTATAGAAGAAAAGAATGCCAGCATACAATACAGTGGTTTACCAAAAGTGAAAATTATTCCAATACAATTTCAACAGCTTTTTATAAACCTTATTTCAAATGCAATAAAATATAGCAGGACCGGCGTGGCTCCCCGGATCAACATTACCGCACTTACTATTCCTGGAAAAGAGATAACAGAGGTTGACGCCAATAGATCCATCAACTATTGGAAAATAAGTGTTGAAGATAATGGAATTGGTTTCGAACAGCGATATGCAACTAAGATTTTCGAATTGTTCCAAAGACTACATGGCGTATCAGATTATTTAGGTACAGGCATTGGCTTGGCCATTTGTAGTAAAATAATGCGCAATCATGAAGGTTTTATAAGTGCTGTTGGAAATCCGGGAGTTGGCTCTATCTTTAATATTTATCTACCTATAAAAGAATAAATGTATTATTTTACAACCCTAATTAAGTACCCTTATAAAACCAAAATACCATCTCTAAATGAAGCATTCGAAAAGGATATTATTGGTAGACGATGACGTTGATGACCAGGTTTATTTTCTTGATGCAATCAATGAAATCAATCCATCAATGGAATGTAAGTTGGCAAACAATGGGCTCGAAGCATTGCAAAGCATCAAAATACCACCGCCATTCGATATTATTTTCCTTGATCTTAACATGCCGATCATGAATGGCTTTGAATGCCTGAGTTCTTTAAAAAAACAGGAACAATACAAAAACATACCAGTTGTTATATTTACAACTTCGAAGAATTTTCATGATATTGAACGTACAAAAGAACTTGGCGCCAGTTTATTTTTTACTAAACCAACAAGCTTCAATACGCTTTGCGATAAATTAAAACAGATTTTTGAAACCAGTGTTTCTATGGCAGCTTCCTACGTTATCTGACATTGAAAATAAAATAATTTATTATTGCCAGCTGGCACTCCAAAATTAAATAGCCCCGGATATTATCCGGGGCTATTTAATGAATAATGTAGAATCATTTTTATTTGACTTCGAATCCTACCTGTATATCTCCCCAGAAGAGGTTCACTGTACCATTTTTATCAATAACAAAAGTCATTTTTTCTGAGAATGCTGCTGCCTTTGCCGGCTTAACATTTACCCTTAAGGCGTCTTCTGATTCTTTATAATCAAAAGCGCCCCATTGTTTCCAGGTTTTATTAAAAATTATAAGCCATGAATCCTTGCCTGAAATGCTGAACAAGCCATATTTTCCGGCAGGCAGTGTCTGCCCGTTTATTTTTACATCTTTGTCCACTTCAAAAACAGTAGCTTCATTTGCCCCCGTGCGCCATACAGTCCCATCCCTCGGCTCAAGATCTTTTGATCCGATCACCCTGCCTTTTACAGAAGGCTGGCTATAGTCAATATGAACGGTTGCTCCTGATGCTATGGTCTGGGTTACACTTGCAGGTGGGCTGGCACGCTTGCTTTTATCGGTTGCTTCCTGGGCAGAAGCGGTAAATGTTGTAATTGAGAGTGCAATAATAATTGCGAAAGAGAATATTTGTTTCATAAATAAAATTTATTTGAAGCAACAATTTACGGCAAAATGCAAATAAGCGGAAGTTTAAATGAAGGACGGCGAAGGGCAATACTGCTAAACAAAACTGCAATTAGATACAATGTAAGGAAACAGTCTTTGATAATAATTTGAAACTCAATGCTCCTGGTTGCAAAAAAATCAAAACGAAAAAAATGCAACCATACTGGTTGCATTTTTTTCGTTTTTTTAATTTATGCAATCCAATGCACTTATAAAAATTACCTTGTTTTGACTAAATTCAAAAATAGCGGCTTTACCATCATTTTTTTTGTAAAAATTCAGTGCACAATTTTTTTGGTAAGAACAACCTCTGCCGGATTAAGATCGATCACTTTGGCTTGCGGTACATCTACCCCCTGGATACTATCTAAGAGTTGCTTTCTAATTGCTGGATTATTGATGCCTGCAATACTGCATGCTTTATTAAAATCTGTATGCATACCATAACCTTCCAGTATATCTTCAACATCTTTATACTCAGGGAAGCTGAGGTATCTTTTTACAAAATAGTATAACTTATTTTGCTCCGTTTTCGTGTATGCTTTGTAAAAAGTTTCCATAATTTCTGTGTTTAAGTAAGCTTGTTAACTAAATATCTATGATCAGTTTATTCTTTATTATAAACCCATGCTTCGCGGGGTTGTTTAAAAGGATAATTGATCAATAATAGATGGCTTTACAACGGAGGATAATCCGGATAGACAGAAATTCAAAGGATGACCTGGAGGTATTAACCTTTAAGCAGTCAAATTCAAAAATGGAATTGAAGTTTGTTCAGAGGAATTGTGAATCGTTAATGTAAGCGTATATAAATTTAATACTAATAGTTAAGATTTTCAAGTAAAAAGCCAATTATTATCTTTAAAATACTTGGTACCTGGAAATCTAAGTGGTATACAGAAGCTCTTCAGCACATTTTTTTTATACATTGACTATCAAGTAATTAAAAGTTTAATTAGCGTCGCAAAAGCCGCTAAAAATCATTTATGGCATGGTTTTGGAATTTAGGGTGGCAGATTCGAAAAAATCAATAATTCCAACTGAAGAAAACCATTAACCATTTAAAAATCTATTTATCATGAGCACATCAAACACCCCTTTGGCTACTATAGAAACTCAGCCAAAAAGTAAAAGTTACAAAAATGCTATTATTGGCGTTTTATCTGTTGCACTTGTGGCAACTGCAGGTTTTTTAGCATATGACAGAAGCAATAAAACTGCAAAAATTGATCAACAACAGGTTCAGATTGCTACTGTAACAACAGAAAAAAGCAACCTTCAATCAAGTTTTGATGCTTCTTTAGCACGCCTTGATTCAATGGGAACTGTTACCAATGGATTGAATGCGGAATTAACAGCTAAAAATGCTGAGATCGCAAAATCTAAAGAAGAAATCCGTAGTATTTTAAATAAAAAGAATGCTACTGCTGCTGAATTGGGCAGGGCTAAAAAAATGATCGCTTCTTTGAACGAAAAGATTTCAGGCATGGAGCAGGAAATTGCTAAACTGACTGAAGACAACAGGATTTTAGGTGAAGAAAAAGTAGCGTTAACAGCTGATAAAGAAAAATTAACACAGGATCTTACTACAACAACTGGTATTAAACAGGAATTGGAAAAGAAAGTAGATATCGCTTCAACTTTGAATGCTTCTAATATCGTTATCACTCCGGTTGATGTTAGGCGTAATGGAAAAGAAAAAGTTTCTACTACAGCAAAACGTGTAGATAAGATGGTTGTAAGCTTTGATGTTGCTAACCGCATCATTCAACCAGGAAGCACAGATCTTTATGTATTGGTAATAGGACCAGATGGTCAGGCTATAACAACAGGTCCGGCTACAGGTTCATTCACTACACGTGAAGATGGTGAGAAAACTTATACGGCTAAAGTACCTGTGGATCTTGAAACAGCAAAAACCAAAAATGTTGCTTTCTCTTTTGCGCCTGGTACAACTTTCCAAAAAGGAAGTTATAAGATCCAGATCTATCAAAACGGATTCCTGATCGGAGAAGGAACAAAAGAATTAAAGAAAGGTGGCTTATTTAGTTAATAAAGGCAATAAAATTATATTTTCATAATATCCTCTTGAAATGATGAAACTACCTGGAGTTATCCAGGTAGTTTTTTATATACCACCCTGTAATTGAATTGAGCAATTTTGAGTACTCCCTTTGGTCTTTCAAGATAGCCCTACTTCTAATTAAGAGGCTACATTTCCAGGAGGAGATTCGTTGCAAAAAATCTTGTCCCGTCCTATCAACTCAGTGCTGTGAGCTTTAAAATAGAGATACTGCCTGACCCTAAATACAAGTCCTGATAAAAAACTGATCTATATTCATAAAAAAGGATCCATGTTTCCATGAATCCTAACAACAACCCCACTGTAAAAATACTAAATGCCAAGAGGTAAGCATATCAAACAAAGGCTTTTCAATAGATCGTGTAGTAAATCTTTCATAATTACAAATTGTATAGATTATCAAATATTGATTTTAGATATTTCCTGGCAATACTGAATAGCCGTTATCAATGCTAAAAAAGTTTTGAATTGATTCAATAATTTTTTTCATAAAAAAATATTTTAAGTGTTATTAAATGTATGTATCAGACATTATGCGGTTATTAAAATTTAAATTGTAAATAATAAAATACTGTTAAAGGAATCTTTCTGATTATGGTTAGCTATTCAGTAATTTTGGTTTTATCCCGATATTAAATGATAGAAATAAATACAGTAAAAGAAAAATATGCTTCTATGCCAGACAGTGAGTTGGTTGACTTTGCACAAAATGAAGCACAGCAATTAACCGATGAAGGGCTTAGGTTGTTAACCGACGAATTAACCCGAAGAAAATTAAATCCGGATATTATTGAGAATACAGCATCAACAACAAGTGACAACAGTACTAATGACTATAATGAGTACACAACGTCATCCTGGACATTTGCATTTGATGAAAAAGAGAACGGGAAATCTAATTCAGAAATCATAGCTGGTCTTTTGGAATCAGGAATGGAAGATTCATCAGCCACGAAGTTGGTTTCAAAAATGGAGGCAGTAGCAAAGCAAAGATTAAAAAAAGCGGATGCAGAAAAACTTATAGGTGGGGCAATTCTCGTGGGTGGCATTGCCATTACTTTTTTACCGCTTTCCATGCCGGCAAACAGGTTGACCTATATTATTGCATGGTGCGCCATTCTCGTTGGTATTTTAAAGTTCATTAAAGGCTTGTATTATAAAAGCAGGTTTAAGAAAATCATCAAAACAATAATAGCAGAAAATAATCAGTAAGATTTTCTTCGGTTATTTAATTTAAAAATTCAATTTACATGATATTTTGTGTCCATTTGGTTTGTGTCCATTGCGATGGACACAAACCAAATGGACACAAAAGTTTTTAAATAAATAGATAGAAGTAGTTGCTACGATTTTATTCAGAAGCGCATCACTCCTATTTTCTTCCCATCCCATCCAGGGAATAAGCTAAGGTCATCGCTTATTTTCAGATGCTTGTCAGCAACTTCACTAAATACAGCTCTAAAGTCAGTTGTTACTGCAAGATCCCGCCCGTCTTCAAGGTTTTCAATTGCCAGCGGTTTTACAACACCGTGTATAGAACCGCCATTTACGTCAGCGCCAAGAATAAAATTACAGGAGGCCCTTCCATGATCAGTCCCACCACTACCATTTTGTTTAACAGTACGGCCAAATTCTGTCATAGTCATTACCGTTACATCATCCTGGTATGATTCAATATCGGTCCAGAATGCAGTTATGCTATTACTAAAATCCAAAATATTACGACCAAATGTACCCATTTCTGTTCCCTGGTTATAATGTGTATCCCAGCCACCAGATTCAGCAAACCCAATTTCCAAACCGACATCCATTTTAATTAGTTGCGCAATTTGTTTTAAAGCATTTCCAAGCGGAGTTTGTGGATATACGGCGCCATTAGCAGGCTGATAATTTTTAGTATCAAGCTTATCAAGCATTTTTACTGCGTCAAAAGTTTCCTTTCCTGTTTGCTTTAATAATCCGGAAGAAGCCTGGTCATAAAGATCTTCAAAACTTTTTGCGGTCATATTTGCTGCCATTGGATTTCCTTTCATTTGCAGGGCGAAATCCTGTAGATTACTAATTGCAATAGAGGGATTATAACCATAAAAAGAGCGGGGCATTGAACTGGTAAGACTTACTGCCCTGAAAGGACTTCCATCATGTCCCAACAGCCCGGAGGCCCTGTTTAACCAGCCTGTATCTGTACCCTTACTAAAAGGAGTTCCCGATTCCATGAAATCCTGGGCATCAAAATGTGAACGTGAATTATTGGGTGATCCAATGCCATGTACGATAGCAAGCTGCTTGTTACGAAACAAAGGTTCAAATGATTTCATTCCAGGGTGAAGGCCAAAACGTCCATCAAGATCTATTACAGGGGTAGTTCTGCCATCCTTTGCTGCAGACATAAATAAGCTGGGTCTGGCAGCTTTAAGATACTCATCTGTAAAAGGTGTAACGGCCATTAATCCATCCATGGCACCTCTCTGAAAAATACAAATAAGTATCTTATTCTTTTTATAAGGGCTTATTATCTTTTTTGTGCTGGCTGCCCTGGCGATGAATGGAGGCACTCCCCCAACACTAATACCGAAAACCGCCAAAGCTCCGGATCTTAAAAATCCTCTTCTTGATGACATATCCTTATTTTAAAACTGTAAAATTATTTTCTTTGAAATTCAGGCGAACCGATGATAATGCCTACTACCTGCGCCAACATATTATATGTGTCTGTATCATTTTTTTTATAGCCCACTTGCATTTTTTCTTTTGAGTCATCTTCCTTCATGATATCCTCTGCCATAGCATCTTCATTTTTGGCTACAGGTTCAGACTTAACAACCGACTTATCAGCAGCATCTTCAATTTTTTTGTCCAACAAAGGTTGTGTAAGCAACGGTGTTAATCGTCTAATGGTTCCTGTGAGGTCCCTTTCAGGCATCATTAATTTCCCGTAAGTTACGAGGGCAGCTGACGGGCTTTCCGGTTCGTGAAAATTATTCAGACTTAGCAGGTCCGTTTTAATCCCACGCATTTGCCTCGATGCAATAGACAAGCCGAAATTCATCCTGTTAAGGAGTGCCCCCGTATTTATCCAATACTGGGCCTTATCGGGAAAACCGGTAGGTGCCTGGTAATAATAAATTTTTTGCCCCATTTTGTCCATCCACATAAATAGTTGGTACGGCTGTTGAATATCAGCATTCAATGCACGCACTGCACTTATTGCAAGTTCAAAAGGCGATTTTGTTTTATCACGAATAACATGCTGATTCCAAAATTCAGGAGCAGAAGCCATCGTTATCAAGACTTCTTTGATATCTCCATCTTTTTCTAAAAATGTTTTTGCCATTTTATCAACCAGGCTTTTTGGTGGATCATCAGATACAAAATGTATTGCAAGCTTCCTGCAAATAAATGAAGCTGTTGATCGGTGATGAGCAAGCATTTTTAAGAGATCTACTCCTTCCTGGTAACCGCCATCGGCAGGAAATCGTTTTCCCAATACTGTTTTTTCTTTGTTATCATGCCTGTTCATCGCAAATAAAAAATCTCCATCATGCACAAAACCACGTTCAGTTAATTTATCCTCCCCTATCTTTTCAATTATTTTTTTCAAACCGCTACCGTAACTGTTTTCCATTGGATAAATTGTCCACCCAGTAAGGATCCTTGCAGCCTGCGTAACATCGCTTTGTGTATATCCGCCATCTACACCCATGGTATGTAGTTCCATCACTTCCCTTGCATAGTTTTCATTAAGTCCCTGGTTTTTTTTTCTTTTCTGAATTCTTTGAACCATCTCTTTTGAAGCAGAATCGTCCATTGAAGCATTCATTTGCTTAAGCCTTCTGCGCATTCTTTCATCATCTTTCGATGCATCATCATTTGTTGCGACGCTTGTGAAATTATCAAGATACAAAAGCATCGCAGAAGATTTTGCACTCGCCAAAAGCAGGTTTTCAAACTTGCCTGTTACATTTGGCCTGATAACATCACGCTCATACGCAGGAATAAATAATGAACAATCTCTTTTTGTAAGTGATACATTAAAATGATTGAACCAAAAATCTGTCAGCACTTCCTGCAACTGGTTATTAGAATAAGCAGCACGTAAAACCTTAGCGCCTATAAACTGGCGAAAAAGTTCCCCTTGCCTGCGATAGTTCTTATCTTTAATATAAGCGGCTATTTGTTTTTTATAATCTTTCCTTTCCTGGTCAGTTGCAGAATCTTTTGGAATAATACCTTCATCCCTGGCCATTTTTAATACCTGCACCGGTCTCGGAAAAATTGCACTTGCCTGTGCATTCGTCAATTTTATTGCATCATAGTCTGCCAAACGTGCCTGGAGTGAATCATCTGGTAACCCACCATTCAATTGCTGTGTAAACCATTTTTCCAAACCCAATTTTACAACTTCATCTACTTCACCCGGTGTTGCACCAAATGAAAAACGGCTTAATAAATGTGCAGCAGCCTGGCGCTCGGTAAGCCCGGCTTCTTTATATGGAAACCTGAAAGATGTATTTGAAAGATTTGTAGCTGGTTGTTGTAGGAAGGAGTATAAAAAAAAGCAACATATAAAAGCAATCATGAATTTTGAAAAGAGAAGAAAGTGGTGTTTCATATTACATGTTTATTAAGCATTATACCAAAGACTAAATTTAGACTTTTTGCCCGCATCCTAGTTTAAATAGAAATGAAATAATGTTAATTTTCTTCACACTTGATAATTTGGAAATTTGAAAATTTGAAGATGTGCTGATGAAAGCAGCGTAAATTTTACAACATATCAATGCAAAAAATCCGGTCCCCGCTGTTGCTGTCCCACCAACCGCAATACATTGAAGAATGAGATTCTTTTTTAAACAGCTTATTATATAAATAAAAAGCCGGTAACGTTTGTTACCGGCTTTGATCGTAAGAAGTGTTTAGCTAACGATTATTTCCCGTTTCAAAACTTCCTTACCTGGTAAAAGCGGAAGGGTCACCTGTAAAACACCATCAACATACTTTGCAGAAATGTTGGGGCTATCAACAGTTTCATCTAATGTAAACAGCCGTTCAAATCCTCCACGGCTGTATTCCCTAAGAACCCAATCCGGTCGTTGAAATCCTTCCGGTGGTAAATAAGAAATGCTTAACTGGTTTCCCTTTACATCAAGGTGAAAATGTTCCCTGATGCGGCCGGGCGCAAATACCAGCATCTCATAACTGGTATCTGTTTTAAAAATGTTTACAGATGCTCTCTGCATCGTTCGGTTAAGCAAGTGACGGTTCCTGCTCCCGTAATCGCCTTTAGCGGCGCATGACTGATTGTAGTACATGTTTTTGTTTTTAAATAAAAAAATAGTTTACAATAATGTAGACGAATGAGAGAGGAGGATATTTTATTTAGCGGGAATCTGGAATCGGCAATCGTCAATCGGGAATCGAAACACTGTCGCCGGTTATAACCCGACAGCGGTTAATAAACGAATAGATTGATAAGTAAATAAGCCAATGAGAGAAAGTTCTATTTGCGATCCAAAATAAATAACGCTGGAAGATTTGCCGATTCCCGATTGCCGATTGACGGCATCCCAAATTATTCAAGGATGCTTTTATTAAAAATAAATTTCAGAAAATATATGCTTAGTGAGGAAGAATTGGACCATAACGAAGGTCACGGCCTCTTTTCGCTTTGGTTGGATAAAGAACATCATGCGCTGTTTCATATCCTTCATCAGAAACATTTTTAAGCATATTACCGGTATTGCGGCTACGCTTTCTGTAAATGATCATTCCTACTACTGCCAATGCTGTGATCCCTGCAAGTATTCTAATAGTCTTTTTCATTTTATTATTATTATAAAATTGGAAAAGCAAATAACGTACCGGGTTAAAAAGTACCAACTGTACAACTAAATCAATGTATCAGTAAAGTAGATCCTTTGCGAAAATGTGTTTTACCATCTATATCAACAGCCTCGATCATCCAGATAACCGTTTGTGTTTCCTGCACTACATTTCCTATTCTTCCATCCCAACCGGGCAGATCGCTTTGTGTTTGATAGATCATTTTACCCCACCGATTGTATATCCTGAAATATTTTACTTTTTCAAACCCAAGTAATAAGGGACGCAGATAATCATTTACCCCATCCCCACCAGGTGTGAATACCGAAGGTACATAGATCGCAATTTCTTTGTGGGTCTTTACCATTTGCGTATCCACCGTTGTACAACCGGTTGCTGTCTTTATTTCGATCGTATAAAATTGTTCATGCATCCCCTTAAAATAAGGCGTATATATATTCGGATTATCCAGGTTGGTAGCTGGTGACCATAAAACACTGCTTGCAAAATCTACTCCCCTTGCGTGTAGTTTAATTGGGAAATTATATGCAATATCAATTAAAGGATAAGTTGTTCCTGGTCGGGCCGTGTCTACTACCATGTCTATCTTCCTTGTTTGCAGGGGGCTGCTGCAATCACTATTTACAAGTAAAGCATAGTAGGTACCAGACTCGGTAACGGTATATGTTACCTGATTTGCCCCTGGAATTGAAACCTCATTTCTATACCATTGAATACTTGCTACTTGCCCAACTTTTAAAACTGCATTTGGTCCGTTGCCTAAGCAATGCCGCTGTTCCCCGATCAATTCCAGATTATTATCAATATTCCTCACAGTAACGGCTACAGTATCACTGCTGTAGCATCCGCCACCAACACTATGAATATTCAGAATATAAGTAGTATCCGTATCGGGTAAGGCAACCGGGTTAGAAATGCTCGGATTACTTAACGCCAGGTCAGGGGTCCAACTATACAGCATGCCCGTTACAGGAAGCACGCCTAATTGAACAGGAGTAAAATTGCATGACACCAGGTCTGGTCCTGCATTCGCATGTGCAACCAATGTATCTTGTAAATCAACATCCAATGTATCCTGACAACCATAGCCAGGGTAAGGAAGTAATTCAACATGCAGGGGGGTGCCAGCAGGCGGTGGCGGTTGCAGGTGAAGCTGTTGCTGATCGCCTAACAACTGGCTGTAGTTTGCATTGTACCAATTATAGTGCTGGTAACCGGATGGTGCCGTAATATTTACAGCAGTATCTCCAATGCAATACGTTTCGCCTACTAAGCTATTATTACATTTCGAGCTCACGTCAATATATGCATATCCAAAATGGACGGCATAAGTACAATCTGCCGTTTTTATAAACAACCTGATTGTCTTGCCCTGGTATCCATTTAAATAAATAGTATTTTCAGTCCATGGCTTGTACCTCACTGGTGATTCATGTGGCTGTATGGCAGAGGTTAGAAAACCTGGCAATGAATTATCAGCAATGAATGCAAAAGAAAAACAATCAATTGTAACCTCATCATCGAGGTCCTCTACTGTAATTTCAAGCCTGGGTTGCCTGTAACTATCATGCCCGGGATCTTCAAACACAACTGCATAATTGTAAGTAAGCGTAAACCTGTTGGCATTTGATGGAATGGTAAATTGATAAGAAAGTCCTTCTGCATTTCCCCCCGCTACATTGTTACCTAACCTGATCGAATGCCCGCTTCCGTTAGGGCAATTCTTAGGAAAGCCTCCGTATTCATCAAGTCCGTCCCCGGGTAAGGTAGATAACATAGTATGCCGGTCAGCCACGGGCCCGGGTGCAAGTTGGAGCGATATAACATTTTGACTATTTATGGCAGCCACTTCGCCAATATAGCAATTCCATCCATCAAAAGTTCCGTTTTCAAAATCAATATTGGCAGGACATTGAGAGAATCCATGAAGACAATTTATGAGCAAATATGATAAGATCACTAAAATCCGTTGGGCAGGCCTAAGAAAAAATATTTTATTTTTTTTGTATTGCGTTTTCATTCCTGTACTTGATTCCTCTTCTTGCTCGAGCTTATAAAGTTACTAATAAATTATTGCCGATGACCTGTTTTTGATATGTAGTAGTGAACCAATTTGAAATTTTTTACCGCGGAGAACATGAGTAAAAGGAGTTTACACAGAGAGTCTCCGCGTAAGCTCAGCTTCTCTTGTTCGCCGCGGTGAAAAAAAAGCTATTATATTTCAAGCTAACCCACTACCTGATATATAAAAAATAGCTATTGTGTTTATTTTTTATGCTTCTCAAACCCACGGCAATTAAACTTTAATTTTGAACTTTTCCGAAAACAAAGACTATTTAAACTGATCTTATGCAGCCTTTAAAATTATTTATGTTGTTATTGGGTTGTAAACCGGCTGGCAGGTATACCGAACAACACGATATTTTTTTCAGTATTGGTACTTCTTTAAAAGCCATTGTTCCCGACATCATTGATTCATGGCCAGGTGCGGGTATCATTCATATTGATGCATGGCGTGAAGTAACAGAAGTTGATGGATTTCAAATAAACATTTTATCAAATAAAAAAGAGATCAAAACAGCAGATCAATTGTTCTTTTTAAACCTTGGCGGTTACAAACCAGGTGAATTTGAAGAATACCATTATAAAATGCTCGTCATTTCCAAAGAAAAAAGCGAAGCGGTGAAACGTGCAAAAGAAACAGCCTTTTATAAACATACCGGCTTTAAAGGTGCCGAATCACACATTGATGATAAATACGGAATAGATGTAGATGACATTTATGAAATACAGGACATCCTTCCAAAACATATTAAAGAGAAATACAGCTTACAAATAATAGCTGCCGGTGGATTGAAAAAAGATGAATGGCAACTTGGTTATACTGTACTCAGTAAATTGACTGACTAAAATTATTATGTTATTCTCAAAAAGACCTTTCATAATGTATCAACCTTCCCCTCCCATCAAAACCTTCCACAACGATATTTAGCCTTTTAGAAATATCATTATTAAAAAAATTGAATTTCATATTTTGAGCATCAACATCCATCACTAACGGGTTCCAGTAAAGCGTCAGCCGGTTATCCGGCGCCTTGATTTCTGGTACAATGGTATAATCAGGATTGTAAAATTCTTTTGTAACCGAGTAACCTTTATAGGCAAGGTATTTTACAGTATTATCAGTAGGCATAGGTTCATCCTCATATTTTTTGAGGTAAACAGATACTGCACCTCCAGGCGCCTGGGTACCTACGCCAACAAAACCCGATTCATAAAATTTAATGAAAGCTACTTTGTCCATAGTGATCCCCCTGGCTACATCTAAACTCGATACTGTCTCATCCAGGAACAATTCAACTACCCAGTTCTTCTGAGTAAATATGCTAAAATTCTTTTTATTCACCAGGCTTTTAAGATCATCGTCATAAGCCAGGTTATGTATATATGTCAATAAATAATTTACAACATTCAAAGATTGATCACTGCATGGTTTATTAATATTATCCAGCACAATTTTCCCGGTACTCCTGAAAAGAGGGCTTGCATATTTTTCATTGATCTTATCTTCCGGACGCTTTAATTTCGTTTTTAGAAAAATCGTGCTAAGTCGTTTGTATTTCCCTTCGAAGTATTCATCGGGCATTGATACAGCCCGAATATTAAAACTATCTTCATCCTTTGTCGATATATTTTCTTTTATCCCTGTAAACAACTTTGCAAAAAAATCATCCCCGGCATCCTTATCAAAATGCAAATTTACCGGCAGGTTGCTTTTACCATTGACACTATAGGTATAATATATTTTTGCATTGCCAAAGAACAATAAAGAATCCATTTTAAACCTTCCATTTTTATCAACAGCTATATCATAGGCCTGGTAAGAAGAGTCTTCCATTGTCAGCTGCATGCCAAGTATACCACCCGAAACAGGCTTGTCATTGCCCTGCGCATTTACAGTTCCTGAGATCGACAACAAATAATGGCTGCTGTTTGCTGCAACGGCAACATTTTTTTTATTCCAGTTGTAACGTGTCCATCCATGTGTCAGCATCAGGTTATCCAATGCCTGGTTGTGCGCTGCATCATCCATTTCAAAATAATAACCCGGATCATATACATAACCTCTCAGGTCAGCAGTAAGCAATAACCTTGAACAGATATTTTCCTTATCAGGAAATTCCTGCGTTGCTATTTCGGTAACTGAGATGGATAAACTTCGTGTGATCGTATCCTTAAATTTTAATTCAAAACTATTGGCGCCTCGTTTACTGCTATCTCTTTTTACAAGTACCAGGTCAGGTTGTGAAAGGTATTCCTTATTGTTTACAAACGATAAACGCTCAGCCATGGGAACCGCATCTTTATTCAATAGTATAAAATGTAAAATACCAGAAGCAATATTTTTTGTTTTAAGAAAACCAATAAGTACTTGTTCATTATTAAAGGCTATTGTATTTTCAAAAACAGTATCGTTATTCATCTTTACTACGAGCCTCACGGTATCAAAAAGTTCCCAGTCTTTTTTACTTCTTGTTATTTCAAAACTTTTTCCTGAATCAGCATCTGCTATTTTTAAATTGATACCCGATGCTTCCACAGCCGGTAACGGAAATTTATATTTATTGCCATTTAGTTCAACTTCGGCAAAAAGTATATCAGCCAGGTGTGGCGTGAATGATATTTTTCCAATACCATCATGGAAAGATGTAAAAGGAGCAATGATATTTGTACTATCAGACTTAATAACCCCACTTACAAAAACGGGATTCCCGGTCTCATCTGTTGCTTTAAAAGCTACCTGCGTTTTTATCCTGTCAATTAAATGGCCGCTTTCCGGGAAGAATTGCAGGGACAATGCTTTTTTCAGCGGATTATTTTTATTGGGATCAATGGTATTGTAAATAAACAGGTTCTTACTGTACATAAAAACTGCATCATCTGAAGCGATCGCCTTTGTTATTGCTTTTATAATATAATAACCACGGGGCAATGAATCATTAAGGGTAATATTGCCTGATACAGTTGCACCTGAAATGGGATACTTTTTTTTAGTGATCACTTTACCTGCGCCATCTTCTAACTGCAAATACAATTCATCACTCAATAAAGATGGAAGGCCCTTATTGAATAAATATGCTTTAAACCAAATCGTCTCCCCGGCAGAATAAAAAGGCCTGTCAAAGTGGATATATATCTTTTCGTGGTTTGCAGGGCGGCCCTCCTGCGCTAAACTATTTGTTATAAAACCGGCTAAAAAAAATACCAGCCCGATTATTCTTTTAGCTTTTATATCTGCCATAATTTTTAATTCTAAGTAAATTTAAATATTCTTGTGCCTGTTTCCTAACCGGTTGTCAAGAATATATAGAGCAACAAACAGTCATGAATGCTGCAATAATAAAAGGAAATAAGAAAATAAATCTAAGGATAAACAAGTATGAAACTTCAATTCTGGACCATTGGTAAAGCGCATGAAAATTATGTGAAGGAAGGTATTGAAATGTTTAGCAAACGTATCTCTAATTACTATCCCATTCAGTGGAACATTATACCAATGCCAAAAAATGCCGGTATTATGAATGAATACGACCTTAAGATAAAGGAAGGAGAAGCGATCATGGCAATTTTAAAAAAAGAAGATTATCTCGTTGTACTGGATGAAAAAGGAAAACAAATGAACAGCGAAGGCGTTGCCGCTTTTTTACAACAAAGAGCAAATGAAAGTGAAAAGAATATTGTTTTTTTGATCGGTGGTGCCTACGGCGTAAGTGATGTGGTATTGCAAAGAGCCAATTATAAATGGAGTTTATCGCAACTGGTTTTTCCTCATCAACTGGTAAGGTTGATATTGGCAGAGCAGGTTTACAGGGCATGTAGTATTTTGAGGAACGAGAAGTATCATCATTCGTAAGAGTGAATGGGTGAATAGGTCAATGAGTGAATACAACATTTCTATTGGTTGCCTGCACAATTAAACAGCATTCACCTATTCACTCATTGACCTATTCACCTATTTCACTAGCTTTGACAAAATATAAGGCATGAACTTCTCTGAATCCCCCATCACCATAATACTAATTGCCATCAATGTTATCTACTCATTTATTGGATTTTCAAATGCCGAACTTGTTGATAAAACAATTATGTGGCCCTATCGCATCAACAGGGAAAACCAGTATTATCGTTTTGTAACCTCAGGGTTTTTACATGCAGACTGGATGCATTTGATCTTTAACATGTTCACACTTTATTTTTTTGGAAGGAATATAGAGATTATATTTTCTGCTGCAGGGCTTGGTGGAAATATATCGTACCTGGCATTGTATTTCGTGGGTATGATCGTTGCAGATATTCCATCATATTTCAAACACAAAGATAATTATGGGTATAGGGCCTTAGGTGCTTCGGGCGCTGTTTCTGCAGTTATTTTTGCTTCAATTGTATTCAATCCCTGGTCGAGTATTTATTTGTATGGTGCATTAAAACTTTCTGCTGCTTTATATGCAGTGTTGTTTATTGTTTATTGTGTGTATATGGATAAAAAAGGAACCGATAATGTTGGCCACAATGTTCATTTATGGGGCGCTTTGTTTGGCCTTGCATTTACGCTCGTACTGATCGCCACCATGCAACCTGCACTATTCGAGGGTATCATAGAACAATTAAAAAAACCGAGCTTATTCGGGCGTGGATAAAACCAGCTTAAGAACATCTTTTGTATTTGCTGTGATCTTAAAACGATCATCAATACGCAGCCCTGCTATCCAGGTAATTTTTTTATCCATTTCAACTACCCACACATTTTCCTTTTCAGTCAATGATAATTTTTTATCAATAAGAAAACGGCTCAGTTTCTTTTTCTTTCGCATGCCTAACGGGTAAAAATAATCGCCCTGTTTCCATTTACGCAAAAGCAGGGGAAACTTAATATCAGCTGCATCAAGCAATGCTGTTGCAGGATCTTCATCGATCTTCAAAGGGCTGCGCTGTTTTTCTATAGTTAGAATATGTTTTGAAAAATGTATCTTCTTATCATTTTCCTCGATAATAAAATGTGATTGTGCTGTCTCTCCACGCTTCGATATAATGAGCCAGGCCCTGTTCCTTAGGATGCGGTGCGTGGGTGAGTCGATGTATTTACCCGATTCACTTGAAAGCAACTTAATGATGTCACCTGTTTGTCCCGGTGAAAAATCATATTCCTTTGTCAATTCAAATATTACTGTTTGAAGCGCACTTGTTTTTAATAATTTTAAAACGGGCAAATGATATTCCCCTTTCTTTTCAAAAACGAGTTTCTTTTTCAGCGCAGCAATGGATTGATGATAAAGTATATTTATTTCGTGAAACCTGGTGATATTGTCCAACAGGTTATCTTCTGCCTGTGGATATACTTCTTTAACAGCCGGGATCAACACGTTGCGAAAATAGTTCCTGGTGTATTTATTACTTTCATTGGAAACATCTTCACGAAATGCCAGTTCATTTTCTTTGGCATAATCATACAGCTCTTCTTTTTTTGCAAACAACAATGGCCGCACAATTTTTTGCGTTGATCCGCTCTTTGGCAAGATCCCCTGCAGGCCTGCGATGCCGGTGCCTTTGAAAAAATTCATCAGCATTGTTTCGATGTTGTCGTTGGCATGGTGGGCAGTCAGCAGCAGGTTGAAATGTTTACTGGTTGATGGGTCAATAAGTTGTGTGAACCATGCGTAACGAAGTTCTCTTGCAGCAACCTGGATGCTAAATTTATTTGCTTCAGCATATTTTTCAGTATCAAATCTTTTCACAAAAAATACAGCATCGTATTTTTTTGCGAGTTCCTTTACAAGGCTTTCATCTGCATTACTCTCTTCTCCTCTTAATTGAAAATTACAATGTGCAATTACAAGATCATAGCCTGCCTTTTTACACAGATCACAAAGCACAACAGAATCCACACCACCACTAACGGCGAGCAATAGCTTATCTGCCGGGTGAAATAAATTTTCTTTCTTTATATATTGTTGAAAGCTTTTAAGGAGATCCATTTTCAATTAGCCTTTGGCTTTAAATATTTTTTGATCTTTAATTGATCGCCTTGTTTCTTTGAATTGTTGAATCCCATTTGACCATATTGTGGTTGGTGGTGACACCAACCACGGTGATAAAAAAGAACCACGAGTTTTCACTATTCACCATTGACCATTCACTTATTCACCCATTGACGATTCCCTAATCTTCATCATGCTCAATCCCCTCTTCGTCTTCCAGGTCTTCCAATGCACCATGCAATTCATTATAACTATGTTGATCTTTTGCTTTTTTCGCCTCTTCCATACCTCTTTTATATATCAGGATGGCCTTATCATAATCCGCTGCCCTTTCCAATAATTTGCCCAAATGATAATAAGAACCGATATATGTTGGTTCTCTCAATAAAATTTCATTAAAAAGTTTGCGGGCCGCATCATCATGGTCGATCTTAATGTATTCCAGCGCCAGTGCATGTTGCAGGAAACTGTCGGGTCCCGATGTTTTAATAAAATCCAGTAATTTTTCTATCCTGCTCATTCAATAATGTTTTTTAAACTGACCGTTAAAATTTATCTTCGCAGCGTATATTTGCACTTGGTTGCATAAACAACCTTTATTTCCTCACTCCTTTTTGCCAATTGGCGAAAGGTAAAAGAACATTTTAATGAAGATATTAGTTTGCATCAGTAAAACGCCTGATACCACAGCAAAAATAGCTTTCGCTGATAACAATACGAAATTTGCTGCCGATGGTGTTCAGTGGATCATCAATCCTTACGACGAATGGTATGCATTGGTAAGGGCCATTGAATTAAAAGAAGCCGATCCATCTACAGCAATACACCTGGTAAATGTGGGTGGCGCCGATAGCGAACCCATCATTCGCAAAGCACTGGCCCTAGGCGGCGATGAGGCTTTTCGGGTAAATACCGAAAACGCTGATAGTTTTTTTATAGCATCTCAAATTGCTGCAATAGCAAAAGATGGCGGCTATGACCTCATCTTTACCGGAAAAGAAACCATTGACTATAATGGTTCTTCAATCGGCGGTATGGTAGCTGAATTACTTGACCTTCCATATATTTCCCATGCCATTAAGTTTGATCTTGAAGGCGGCAAGGCAGTTGTTATCCGCGAGATCGAAGGTGGAGAAGAAACAGATAAAGTAGCACTACCGGCTGTGGTTAGCTGCCAGAAAGGAATGGCTGAACAACGCATTCCAAACATGAAAGGCATCATGGGAGCACGTACAAAACCATTGAAAGTAACGGAACCCGTAGCCGCAGATTCATATACAAGTGTTGCTTCATTTGATCTGCCGCCAGCAAAGGCGGGGGTGAAATTGGTTTCACCGGAACACCCGGAAGAATTAGTGAGGTTGTTGCATGAAGAAGCACGTGTAATCTAAGACAACCGTAACAACGTATCAAAACAATAATAAACTAACAACCCAGGTTTCCCCTTTAGGGGGATCAGGGGGCAAAAAAATAGAATATGAGCGTACTAGTATTTCTCGACCAGGCAGACGGCCACATAAAAAAATCATCTTTTGAAGCGGCGAATTATGCTGCTAAAGTTGCGGAACAATTGGGTACAACTGCAGAAGCAATTGTATTGGGAACTGTAAGTGATGATCTTTCATCATTAGGAAAATACGGGGTAAAAAAAGTGTATACTGTTTCCGATGCATCATTGAATAACCTGGATGCACAGGTATATACAAAAGTAATTGCACAGGCTGTTGAAGCTGCTGCTGCAGACGTGATCGTTTTTTCAAACAACACTGCGGGAAAAGCAGTAGCGCCAAGACTGAGTGTAAAATTAAAAGCAGGCCTGGTATCCGGGGCAATTGCATTGCCTGATACAAGCAATGGCTTTACTGTTAAGAAAACAGTATTCAGTGGTAAAGCTTTTGCAAATATTACTGTAAGCACTGCAAAAAAAATAATTGCATTGAACCCAAATTCATTCAGCATTGTAGCGGGTGATGGCGCTGCAGAAGTTGTCGCTTTAAGTGCAACGGTTGATGCTGCGAAAGTAGAAGTTGCCAGCGTAAATAAAGTTGTAGGTGAAGTACCATTGAGCGAAGCAGAAATAGTTGTAAGTGGTGGCCGTGGTTTAAAAGGCCCCGAAAACTGGGGAATGGTTACTGAACTTGCTTCTTTGCTCGGTGCCGCAACAGCTTGTAGCCGCCCGGTTGCGGATATACACTGGAGGCCGCATCATGAACATGTTGGGCAAACAGGATTGGCAATTGCACCAAACCTTTATATAGCAATTGGTATTTCAGGAGCCATTCAGCATTTGGCAGGTGTTAACCGCAGTAAAACGATCGTTGTTATCAATAAAGATCCTGAAGCGCCTTTCTTTAAAGCTGCTGATTATGGGATCGTAGGCGACGCTTTTGAAGTAATGCCTAAGATCATTGATGCAGTAAAGAAATTAAAAGGATAATATCAATTACAGAGAAGTTGGATTGTGGAAAGAGAATTTATAAAAAAGCTTGATTTTAAAAGCCTTTCAATTAAATTTGAAAGGCTTTAGTTTTTATCTTTGTAAATTAACCCACTTAATTATTGAATTGCCTGGCATGAAAAAAATTGAACTGGAAATAGTTGCTTTATCTCATAGTATTACTCAAACTCATTCTTATGCAGTCGTATTGGGCGAGATCAACGGACTTCGCCGCTTACCCATTGTTATAGGAGGTTTTGAAGCGCAGGCAATCGCAGTTGCTTTGGAAAGAATGAATCCAAGCCGCCCACTTACACATGATCTCATGAAAAATTTCATGATGGCCTTTAATGTAGAGTTGCATGAAATTGTGATCAATGACCTCCAGGAAGGAATTTTTTATTCCAAACTCGTTTGCAGTTCTGCCAATGATACGGTAGAAATAGATTCAAGAACTTCCGATGCGCTTGCATTGGCTGTACGTTTTGGCTGCCCCATTTATACTTACGATACCATACTTGACCAGGCCGGTGTTCTAATGGAAGATGACAATAAAAAAACAACCACTTCCGTCACTACTGAAACCGGCGGTAAAGATGATCTTCGCTCTATGAGCCTTGATGAATTAAATACATTGCTTACTGATGTATTGGAACATGAAGATTATATAAAAGCCATTGCCATACGTGATGAAATAAAAAGCAGGAAAGGGAAGTAAATTGACAATGGATAATTGACAATTGACAATTTCTTGTACAATAAGCCGCATTATAGACTTTTCTAACAATTGATTTACTGCAGCTGATATCTGATCTCTGATAGCTGATCTCCTTCATGAAAAAGAGAATTAAAAGAACTTACCGGGTAGCAAAATATGTTATCTACAGGCAAACCATCATAGAACCTATTGATCATTTATGGACTTTTGTTGGGGCATTTCTTGGAATAGCGACCATCGGTTATATTCAAAAATACCAGTTTGGCATTAACGACAATATTTACCTGATCGGCTCATTTGGTGCAAGTGCCGTCCTGATATTTGGTGCAACCAACAGCCCGCTTGCCCAGCCACGAAATTTAATTGGCGGGCATTTGTTCAGTGCGATCATGGGCGTGTTGTGTCATAAATTATTTCCCAATGAACTATGGTTATCTGCTGCCCTGGCGGTTTCCCTTGCAATCGTTATCATGCAGATCACAAAAACAATGCATCCACCCGGTGGTGCCACAGCCCTGATTGCAAATATTGGTTCAGAAAAAATAAAGATGACAGGGTTTTATTATGTGCTTTCACCGGTATTGTCAGGCGTGGTGATACTTTTGATCATTGCACTTATCGTAAATAATATTCCTGCAGACAGAAATTATCCTTACAGGAAATAGTTCACCTCATTTCAGTTTACATTTGATAATAATTCCTGTTTCAAAATTTTATGATCGCATTTCCAAATTGCAAAATAAATATCGGTTTACAGATCATTGGCAAACGTACTGACGGTTACCATGACCTGCAGACTATTTTTTATCCTGTTGCTTTAAAAGATGCTTTGGAAATAATTGACAATACAGAAAAAAATGATGCTGCATTTTCAACTACAGGAATTACCATTGATGGAGATGCAGAAAACAATCTTTGTCTCAAAGCTTACCAATTATTAAAAAAAGATTTTCCTCAATTGCCCGGCATCAAAATGCATTTGCACAAAACGATACCGCTTGGTGCAGGATTGGGTGGCGGTTCTGCAGATGCTGCTTTTACTTTACAGTTATTAAATAAAAAATATTCACTCTCACTTGACCTGGAGACACTCAATAAATATGCAGTTGATCTTGGAAGTGATTGTCCATTCTTTCTCATCAACAAACCTTGTTTTGCAAGTGGCCGGGGAGAAATATTAGAAGAAGTTGATCTCGATCTTTCTGCATATAAATTATTACTCATTAACCCTGGCATTCATATAAATACAGGTTGGGCTTTTTCTGCTTTAGAAAAAATGGGCATTAGCAGTAATTTAAAAGAACATGTCAGCCTGCCTGTTGCTAAATGGCGTGAACACATCACAAATGATTTTGAAATTCCTGTATTCAAGGCACACAAAGAGATCGGGCTGATCAAAGAAAACCTGTATGAAGCCGGTGCTATATATGCTGCCATGAGCGGCAGTGGCAGCAGTTTATATGGGATCTTTAATAAAGACGCAGCGCCGGCACTAAATTTCCCTCCCCATTACTTTTACAAATGGGTATAATGTTTTATCTTTGCAGCATCAACACGAGTAATACCATACAACATTTCCTCAGCAGCAACCTTGATTTGCTGAATCATCGAGGATAATTCTCACCCCTTAACCCCCTGAAGGGGGAACTGGTGCACGTGGCCTTGCAAATTCATTTTACTTTTCGCATTTTCACCATTCACCATTGACCATTCACTTATTCACTTATTGACTAATTCACTTTTATGCATACAACTACTCAATTTTCCGCCAACACACAACAGTATTTAGATCTTGAAGACAAATACGGTGCACATAATTACCATCCATTGCCTGTTGTTTTAAGTAAAGCTTCCGGCGTACACATGTGGGATGTAGATGGCAAACAATATTATGATTTTTTAAGCGGCTACTCTGCCGTAAACCAGGGGCATTGCCATCCAAAGATCATTGCAGCATTGGTAGAACAGTCGCAAACCCTGACCTTAACTTCACGGGCATTTTACAACGACCAGTTGGGCGCTTATGAAAAATTCATCACACAATATTTTGGTTACGATAAAGTACTGCCTGTAAACACAGGTGTTGAAGCAGTTGAAACTGCGATCAAGCTTAGTCGTAAGTGGGGCTATGAAGTAAAAGGGATTCCCGAAGGACAAGCAAAGATCATTGTATGTTCGGCTAATTTTCATGGAAGAACAGTTGCTGTGGTCTCTTTTAGTACTGACCCCACTTCTACAAAAAACTTTGGGCCCTTTGTCAGCGGCTTTGAAGTAATTCCTTACAATGACCTTCCAGCTTTGGAAAAAGCATTACAGGATAAAAATGTTGCAGCCTTTTTATTCGAACCCATACAGGGAGAAGCAGGTGTGGTAGTTCCCGACGAAGGGTATTATGCAGGTATCAGGGCCCTGTGTACCGAATACAAAGTATTGATGGTTGCGGATGAGATACAATCAGGCCTATGCAGAACAGGAACCATGCTTGCCTGCGATCATGAGAATGTAAGACCTGATATGATCATTCTCGGAAAGGCATTAAGCGGTGGCGTTATACCGGTAAGTGCCGTGCTTGCTGACGATGAGATCATGCTTACCATAAAGCCCGGCGAACATGGCAGCACTTATGGCGGAAACCCGCTTGCCTGCAAAGTTGCTATTGCTGCATTGAAAGTTTTAAAGGAAGAGAACATGGCGGCCAATGCTGAAGCTATGGGCGAAACTTTCAGGAATGAATTAAGAAAAATAAATTCACCGCATATACAATTGATACGTGGTCGTGGTTTATTGAACGCTATTGTAATAAAACATGCAAACCCGGATGCTGCCTGGGACCTTTGTCTCGAACTTAAAGAGAACGGTTTGCTTGCAAAACCCACACATGGCGATAAGATAAGATTCGCTCCTCCTCTGCTGATAAACAAAGAGCAGATCATGGATTGTGTGAGGATCATTGAGAAGAGTTTGAGATCATTGGACTAACTATAGGTGAATGGGTGAATAAGTCAATGAACGAATATTAATTTCGGAATTTATTGACCTATTCACCCATTCACTTATTCACCTTTCTAACTTATCTTACAGTTCACAATTTTATTCCATCAAATTACTTAGATAAAAAATGGAAGCATCCCATCACCATCCCCACGAAGAAACGCATTTAAAAAGCTCGGACTTCTTAAAAGACATCGTGATCGGTATGAGCGATGGCCTGACTGTTCCTTTTGCTTTGGCTGCGGGATTAAGTGGCGCTGTTTCCAATAGTAGCATCATTGTTATCGCTGGCATTGCTGAGATCGCAGCCGGAAGTATTGCAATGGGATTGGGCGGTTATCTTGCAGGAAAAACAGAGCAGGATCACTATAGCAGTGAAGTAAAACGTGAGCATCATGAAGTAGAAAATTTACGTGAACGAGAGATCGAAGAAACAAAAGAATTTTTTGCAAACATTGGTTTAAGCAAAGAGATACAGGATCAGGCTACAGAAGAAATTGCAAGAGATAAAGACCGTTGGGTAGATTTTATGATGAAGTATGAACTCGGTCTTGAAAAACCAGATCCAAAAAGAGCAACTAAAAGCGCTTTGAACATCGGGCTCTCTTATATTGTCGGTGGCATTATTCCACTGAGCCCCTATTTCTTTATTCCTGTTTCTTCAGAAGCATTGAAGTATTCTGTTATTGCAACACTTATATGCCTTTTTATTTTTGGATATTTAAAGAGCAGGGTTACCGGTGTGAATGCTATCTGGGGAGCAATACGTGTTACACTCATTGGCGCCATTGCAGCGGCGGCGGCGTTTGGAGTAGCGAAGATATTTCAACAATAAAAAGTGTTTTATAACTTGTTAGCTTGTGAATAATTTTCAATATTCAACGTACAATGTTCAATATCCAGGTGCATTCCGTTGAGCATTGAACCTTGTACGTTGAATATTGAAAATTAAATAGCAGGTTTCTTCAAAACAATAAAAAGCTCACTTCCTTTCCTCGGCTCAATAGAATTATAGCATTCTTCCATTGTCTTTATTTGAAAACGTTTTGAGAATAATTTTTCATACTCATCTTTATTTCCACCGAATGGCGGGCCACCTTCAAATGAACGATTGAATAATACTCCCACCAGTTTGCCTCTCGGTTTTAAAATATCAAACATTTTTTCTGAATATTTTTTTCGCAGCTTTGGATCAAGGGCACAAAAAAAAGTTTGTTCAATGATAAGGTCAAATTGTTTATCCAGGTCAAAGAAATCACCACAAATAATTGTAAGCTGCTTACCATCGTATGCTTTTAATTTCTCCTGAATTGATTTTACAAGCCCGGGTGCAATATCGATCAATGTAATATTTGTAAACCCGTTTTCCAGAAGCCATTCCGCTTCATAGGCGTTACCACAACCGGGAATTAAAATGGCAATGCTTTTATTGGTTAACTGGTCAATGTATTCTTTTAATGGTGAAGTAATTTTTCCTGCATCCCAAACTGCGGTATGTTCATTATATCGATCATCCCAATATTTTTCATCAAGAAAATGTTGTTCCATATCTAGCTTAGTAATGTATGTTTATGATTGGTAGAAATATTTTCCATAGTCCAGGTGATCTTCTTTTCAAACGGATGTTGACGAACCCTGCAATCAAATTTATCACAAATGGCACATGAAAAATCTTTGCACCCGTCTGAATGCACAAACAACTCAACAGATTCTCCATATTTTTTTCGAACAAGTCCTGAAAGTGTATCAATTTCATGATGTGCCTCATTCACATTAAAATACCATGGTACGGTAAGATGGCAATCAAGATGAAGTGTTGGTCCGTATTTGATCAAACGTAAATTATGGAGGTCGATCCAGTTCACATTCCTGTTGGCATTTAATGTTTCAACCATATTCTTTAAAAGATCAATATCAGCTTCATCCATGATACCTGCAACGGAGCTACGAAGGATCTTATAACCAGTGATCAAAATGATCGAAGCAAAAAGAATCGCAACAGCACTATCGATCCATACGATATTGGTGAATAAAAGCAATACGAGTCCCGCAATGATACCAACAGTTGTATAAGTATCTGCCCGCAAATGTTTCCCACTTGCTATCAAAGCAAGAGAATTGCTTTTCTTTCCTGCATTTACACAAACTGTCCCTGCAACATAATTAATGATCGCTGTTGCAGCAACGAGGTAAATTCCAAAATCAAGTTTTTGAATTGTATGCGGATGGCGCAGGTTATTTACCGCTTCTACAATAATGATCAGGCCCGCTACGCTTATCAATGTTCCTTCAATAGCAGCAGAAATAAATTCCACCTTACCGTGGCCGTAAGGATGGTCAATGTCTTTTGGCTTGGCAGAAACATACAGGCTGTATACACCAATAAGGCCGGCAATAACATTTACAATACTCTCCAAAGCATCTGTAAGAATGGCAACTGAATTGGTAATATACCATGCAGTGATCTTTACCAGGAACAATGCAATAGAAATAATTGCAATGGTTGTTTGTATTTTAAGGTTTCGCTTTGCCGAATTCACTGGTATATTTAATGAACAAAGATATTAAAGTGAAAGTTATCATTAAGAGCTAAAAATGTTTACGATCTATGGAGAGGTAGCTGCTGGTTTTTTCTTTTTAGTTTTCCCCGTAATAGAATTTATGATGGCGATCATTCCCCATATTATAGCTGCCAGGCCAACAATACCTACTACTATTGCAGCAACTTCAGATCCATTACATGCTATGGCGCATACCAACGCTGCCAGGGTCAGGGTTACGGTTAAGGCACCAATGATGGTAAGCACAATTAGGCCTGCATGCTTTTTGGCTTCCTTATCATCCTTTGCTGCACTAATTGTATATATTTTAAGTTGCCGAAAGAGTTCCTTTCTTAATATCTTTTTTTCCTGTCTTGTCAACGAACTTTTATCCCTGTGTTTAAGAGATTCCAATATTTCTTTGGCTGTTGGTTTTACATGAGCAGTGCTTGCTCCTATTGCTAACGCAGGCAATGGTTGCTGCGTTTCTATGTTATTCATCATTACCATGATAGAAATAAAAGAACAGATTATTATTCCCGCATCGCATGTCTTTTGCCATACATAAGCATGAAAAAAAGGACGTGATCTTTTATTTTGCTTTGGATAAATCAATAAGAAAACAAAAACAGTCAAAGCCGAAATATATAGTAGCAAAGACGTAAACACAATATTTAATTTTGCGAAAAGCAATCCTGTATAAGCAGCTAAAAATGCAAGTAACAATTTTATAATTGTAGCGAGAAAGCGTGCTTTAGACGGATTACGCATTGCCCAAAATGAGATTGCTTTCATAATATTATTTTTTATCTTAAGGTAAAGTTGATTTATGAGAAATCAAAGCATAAAAGCAATTAAAAATTTGTAATGGTACATTATTTGCAAGGGCATCTGCATGAAAAGAAAAAACATTCCCGCAGCAACATTATTAATTTGCTTCTTAGCTACAAGCATTGTTTCAAATGCACAATCCCGTAAAAGCCTGGTTACTCCATTCAGAAAAGGAACGGTAACTTTTAATGCAGGTGTTGGTTTTGGTACCGATTACAAAAACGAATACGCCAGTAGTTCTGCTATTGGAACTAAAGCAGCTTTTGAATTTGGTGTATGGCAGGCAGGCCCCGGCGTTGTTTCACTTGGTGTAGAAGCAGGTGCAACAACATCAAACCGGAGCGATCGGTATTACAAAGAAGATTTCAGGTCGCATACCATTGTAGTGGCCGGCAGATCCGCATGGCATTATGGATGGAAAGTTCCCGGTCTTGACACTTATGCCGGCCTTTCTGCAGGCGCCGGTTTCCATCACTACGATTATTATAATAATCCACATGACCGCTATGATTATAATGATGTGATCCCGGTTGTTGGTGGCTTTGTAGGGGTATCTTATTTCTTTACACCTGTGTTTGGCGTTAATGCTGAAGCAGGATTTGATATCACTTCCCTGCAAGGCGGGATCGTCTTTAAATTAAAATAGTCTTCTTTTACCCAATTGTTCAATATAAAAAGTCCTTTTATTAACCCTTGCGGGAAAATAAGAGGACTTCTTTTTGCCCATGCCCGCCCCGCCTGATCATTGATCTAAAAAAAAGCAGTCAGAAGCTTTTTCTTAGCCTGCAAAGCTTATTTTTGCAGCACTTAAAAAAAGCCATATGCAGTTTCAACTTTCCGAAGAACATTTGATGATCCAAAAAGCAGCACGTGATTTTGCTGTTAATGAATGCCTCCCAGGCGTAATTGAAAGGGACGAACTTCAAAAATTTCCTAAAGAGCAGATCGAGAAATTAGCTGACCTTGGTTTTATGGGGATGATGGTTAAACCTGAATATGGTGGCAGTGGCATGGATACGATCAGCTATGTACTTGCGATGGAAGAGATCAGCAAAATTGATGCGAGTGTGAGTGTTTGCGTAAGTGTAAACAACAGCCTTGTATGTTATGGCTTGCAGGAATATTGTAATGAAGAACAAAAAAAGAAATACCTCACCCCGCTTGCACAAGGTAAAAAAGATGGTGAATTGTATATTGGCGCATTTTTATTAAGCGAACCTGAAGCCGGCAGTGATGCTACTTCACAAAGAACTACTGCAGAAGATAAAGGTGACTATTATCTATTGAATGGCACCAAGAACTGGATCACGAACGGTAACAGCGCCAGCGTTTACCTTGTAATTGCGCAAACTGATGTTGCTAAAGGCAGCCGTGGTATCAATGCTTTTATTGTTGAAAAGAAATGGCCTGGTGTTGTAGTTGGTGCAAAAGAAAACAAACTTGGTATAAGAGGAAGTGATACACATACGATCCTGTTCAATGATGTAAAGGTTCCTAAAGAAAACCGTATTGGTGAAGATGGTTTTGGTTTCAAATTCGCCATGAAAACATTGGCCGGTGGCCGTATTGGTATTGCTTCACAGGCGTTGGGTATTGCAAGTGGCGCTTATGAACTTGCATTGAAATACAGCAAACAGCGTAAAGCATTCGGTACCGAGATCATGAATCACCAGATCATCCAGTTCAAACTAGCGGATATGGCTACACGCATTGAATCAGCCAGGCTTTTATGCCTGAAAGCTGCCTGGGAAAAAGACATGCACATGGACTATGCATTGAGCGGTTCCATGGCAAAAGTATTCAGCAGTGAAACAGCTATGTGGACAGCAACTGAAGCAGTACAGATCCACGGCGGTTATGGTTTTGTAAAAGAATACCATGTAGAACGTTTAATGAGAGATGCAAAGATCACGCAGATATATGAGGGGACGAGTGAGGTACAGCGGATCGTGATAAGCAGGACGATATTAAAATAATACCCCCCGGCCCCCTAAAGGGGAGAAACGGATAAATGCTATAATGATCAATGTGCAAATGAATATTTCATTTGCACATTTTTTTTAACTATCAGTCAGCCGCGGTTGGTGTCCTCACCAACCGCAATGTGATGCACAGAATGACCTACTTTTGTGATTCAAAAAATAATTTAAAAAATTATTATGGGTGTGATCCAGGTAAATATGCTGAAGAAAAAATATGGAGATAAATATGTTTTGAAAGGCATCAACTTAAATATTGATGCAGGCCAGGTAGTTGGCTATATCGGGCCAAACGGCGCCGGCAAAAGTACCACCATTAAAATAATAAGCGGCATCATCGACGACTTTGATGGAGATGTATCTGTGTTTGGACTTGACGTAAGAAAACATGCACTCGAAATAAAGCAACGCATTGGTTATATACCGGAGCAAGCCGCATTGTATGATGTGTTGACACCGATCGAGTATTTACGTTTTGTTGGAAAACTATATTCATTGAATGATGATGTGATCGAAAACAAATCCTGGGAACTGCTTAGAATATTTGAACTGGCGGATAAGGCTGAAGCTAGAATGAATTCTTACAGTAAGGGAATGAAACAAAAAGTATTGCTCATCAGCGGCCTCATGCACAATCCCGAAGTGATCTTTTTAGATGAACCATTAAGTGGCCTTGATGCAAATGCAGTTATCCTTGTAAAAGAAATACTGACCCAATTAAAAAATAGCGGCAAAACAATTTTTTATTCATCTCATATCATGGATGTAGTAGAAAAGATCAGCGACAGGATCATCATCATCGACAGGGGCGATGTAATTGCTGACGGTAGTATTGAAACACTAAGACAGCAGGCACATAAAGGCTCACTTGAAAATATTTTCACTTCACTTACCGGCGGTGATGAGCAAAATGCAAGCACGGCAAAAGAATTTATAAATGTTTTAAGAAGCTAAAGATGGATAAGGTTCTTTTAAAAGTATTACTGTGGTTCATTAAGATGTTCAAAAACAAGGATGTGGATTTTGAAAAGCTGAAGATCATTACTGAAACAAAGTTAATGATGGACAGGCGTCGCAGCCCTGCAACCTGGAAAAAAAGGCAACAAAAAGAAATGAAAAACCCTTTGTTGTTTACACAGATCATGTACTTTTTTTTGGGATTGCTTATTGGCGCATTTGTAATTGGGTTGCCCTTAATAACAGCAATGATCATCATTCATGCCTATTTATTATTCATGATGGCCATGACATTGGTGACAGATTTTAGCAGCGTATTATTAGACACAACCGACAACCAGATCATTTTACCAAGACCCATCAGCAGCCGCACCTTGTTTTTATCAAGGGTTATACATATCCTTATTTACCTCTTGCAATTCATGATCGCCATCATTGGATGCCCGCTCATACTTATTTTTATAAAATATGGTGCACTCACAGGACTTGCTGGTATTTTAACTGTAATACTGACTGTTGCATTTGCAGTATTCATAACCTATTTGTTGTATGCACTGATCCTGCGTTTTGCCGATGAACAAAAAGTAAAAGACATTATTGGGTATTTCCAGGTTTTTATGACGGTATTTTTTGTAGCAGCTTACCAGGTCGTTCCACGATTTATCAACTTAAGCAGCCTCAATTTTTCAGTACATCTTCATTGGTATTCTTATTTTATTCCGCCGGTCTGGATGGCTGAAACATTAGAAGCAGTGAATCAATTTAATTTTGACAATATTCATTTGTTGATGATCGGGCTGGCTGTTCTTGTGCCGATATTGACTGTATGGTTCATGATCAAATTCCTTGCACCCTCATTCTCAAGAAAATTAGCTGCGCTGAATAATACCGGCGAAGTAACAAAGAAAACCAATGTTGTTACAAGGAAGAGAAAAAGTATTTCTGAAAAATTATCCCTGCTTCTATGCAAAACAAAAACGGAAAGTGCAGGCTTTGAAAAAGTATGGAAAATAACGGCAAGGGATAAAAACTTTAAAGTCCAGTTCTATCCTGGTTTTGCTTACATACTTGTGTTTGCATTTGTATTTGTCTTCAAAAGCGGGAAAGATTTCTCACAGGTGTGGGCTCATCTTCATTCATCAAAAATATTTCTTGCTTTTGTTTATCTACCGTTGATGGGTGTTTCATCAGGCATGAACATTATACCATTCAATGAGAATTTTGCAGCAGCATGGATCTACCAGGCTGTACCGCTGGTCAAACCCGGTGAGATCATCAGCGGATCGGTAAAAGCAATCATCTTAAAATTCTTCGTTCCCATTTATCTAATCTTTTTTTCATTTGCTTTATATATTTGGGGAACTGCCATCATCGATGATTTTGTTTTCGGCTTTTTTAATAATATGCTCATCTTTATGATCATGGCAAATCTTATTGATCATTATCTTCCTTTTTCTCAACAGGCGAATATAAAAATGCAGACCGGAAAATTTTTAAGGCTGATCATCCAGGCTATTCTTGTTATTGCATTGATAGCGCTTCACTACCAGGCGTTAAAAATATTTTGGCTGCCTGCCGCACTTATTCCTGTATCTGCAGTGGGAGCATATCTGTTGCTGAGAAGAATTCAAAATTTACCATGGTTAAAAATATCTGTTTAAAATGGCTGTGAATATTACAGGATATAAAAAAATTAAAAAAGAACTTGACGAAAAGAAAGTCACACTTGTTGCTGTATCTAAAACCAAAACACAGGATGATATAAAATCATTGTATGATCTTGGACAAAAAGATTTCGGAGAAAACTATGTACAGGAACTTGTTGATAAATATGAAGCATTGCCAAAAGATATACATTGGCATTTCATCGGCCACCTTCAAACAAATAAAGTAAAATACATTGCGTCATTTGTGCACCTGGTCCATGGCGTTGACAGCGAAAAATTATTAGCGGAGATCAATAAACAGGCTGCCAAAGCCAATCGTGTCATTCCATGCCTGTTACAGGTATATATTTCAAAAGATGAAACCAAGTTTGGATTTGATGAGCCAGAATTAGAAACACTGCTAACTAAAATTGAAAACAACAAAGCGCTTTTTAAAAATGTTTCTATTCAGGGATTAATGGGAATGGCAACGTTTACAGAAGACAATGATCTAATAAAAACTGAATTCATGTTTTTAAAATCCTTGTTTGATAAATGCAATACAACTCACAACTCACAACTCACAACGCTCTCCATGGGCATGAGTGCGGACTATAGTTTTGCGATAGATGCAGGAAGTACGATGGTGCGTATTGGGAGTTTGCTCTTCGGAGAAAGAAAGCCATGAGCTGTTAGCTATTAGCTATGAGCCAAAACCTTAAATTCTAACTCTTCAAATAAAAAGAAGCACTTCAATTTTTTTAATCAGCTTGCAGCTCATAGCTCACAGCTAAATTGTTAAATTTTTGTTGCTCATAATGGAATAAGTCGCTTTCGATTATCTATTCCCACAATAAATAAATAACTTTAAGCATTACAATCTTACTATGTCTGCAACATTTGAATCTGAAAAAAACAGGAAAGCATTTATCTACACAGCGATCATTTGTATCTGCCTGCTCCTTTTATTTATTTTAATAAGTTGGAAAGTAATGCCCCCTACCGTTCCCGTTGTACAGGACCTGATGGAAATAAATCTCGGTAATAACGAAGAAGGTTTTGGAAAGGAACAACCATTAAAAAGAGGAAACAGGACGCCATCACACGAAAACATACCAGTCCCCAAACAAGCTGCCGCAAGGCCAGCCGAGGAGGAAAAAGTAAACCCGGATGAAAATGCTGAAGAAAAAGCAGCACCGGTAAATAAGCCAGTAAAAAATACGCCAAAAGTTAAAACAGAAAAAGCAGTTGTTCCCGTTGTAGCGCCTGCACCTAAACCACAAAAACCAAAGATCACTTATAATGGCCCGGGCAGTGGCCCTTCGGGGAATAATCCAACACAAGACAATGGTTATACGAACCAGGGAAACAAACCCGGGGGGAAAGGTGATGCTGGAGATCCAAATGGGAATAAAGATTCTTATGGTAATACACCTGGGGGGAAAGTTGGTGGACCACAAGTTACAAAGGGAAACAGAAATTTAATTTATCGATCTTACAATTTTACCGCAGATTTGCAAAAGGCAACTATTTATGCAATAGTCAAAGTTTCAGCTGCGGGTAAAGGAACATTTGTCAGTTTTGATAAAGGAAGTACCAGCAGGAGTCAGGGATATGCTGATGCAATCAGGGACTATCTTCGCAAGATGGATTTTGATAAAGCCAGTGAAGAATCCATTGTAACAGTTCGATTCAATTTCAATGTGAATTAAGATATTTAATTTTAATAAAAATGAAGAAATGGGGCTAAAGCCCCATTTTTATTTACTTGTTGTCCGTCGGCTGAAGCCGACGGCAATATATAGCAGGCTCCATATTTTCACAATTCACCATTCACTATTCACCCATTGACCTATTCACTTATTCTCTTACATTTGTCCCATGACCTACGAGCAAACCATCGACTATCTTTACGATCAGCTCCCCATGTTCAGCCGCATTGGTGCTGCAGCTTATAAAAAAGACCTGCACAATACCATTGAACTGTGTAATGCTTTAGACAATCCTCAAAATAAATTTAAAAGCATTCATATTGCAGGAACTAACGGTAAGGGAAGCACGGCAAACATGCTTGCAGCTATTTTGCAGGAAGCGGGTTATAAAACGGGCCTTTATACATCACCACATATAAAAGATTTCAGGGAAAGGATAAGGATCAATGGTGAGATGATCGAGAAGGATTTCATTGTTGATTTTGTTGAACGCACAAAAGAACTAACTGCATCCATTCAACCTTCTTTCTTTGAACTTACGGTTGCCATGGCATTTGAATATTTTGTAAAAGAAGATGTTGATATTGCTGTAATTGAAACAGGCCTTGGCGGCAGGCTCGATAGCACCAACATTATTTCACCGATACTTTCTGTGATCACAAATATTGGTTATGATCATGTGCAGTTACTGGGAAACACACTTCCTGAGATCGCATTTGAAAAAGCAGGTATCATTAAAAAAAATACTCCTGTAGTTATTGGTGAAGCATTGGCTGAAACACTTCCTGTATTCATCAAAAAAGCAAATGAGATGCAGGCAGCCATTCACATGGCACCAAAAGAATTCATCGTTGAATACATAGAATCCTCCGGGGATCTTTTATTGTGCAATGTTCGCAATACGGCAACAAACATTGTAGAAAAACTGAGGCTTGATCTTACAGGACTTTACCAGGCAAAAAATATCCGTACCGTATTGAGTTGTATCCAGGTATTGAATAAACTTGGCATGGATCTTTCAGAAGCAAGCATACATCATGCATTGGAAAATGTTACACAACTAACGGGCATTGCAGGAAGATGGCAATTGATAGCAACAAAACCTGCCGTTATTTTAGATGTTGCCCATAATGAAGATGGCATTAAACAAATACTGGAACAATTGCATTACAGCTACCCATCATCTGTTTACCATTTTGTACTTGGGTTTGTGAGTGATAAGGATGTGACTAAAGTATTATCGCTGTTTCCTACAAATGCAAAATATTATTTTACCAATGCACATATCCCAAGAGCATTGGCAAAGGATGAATTAAAAAGAGTTGCTGCAAAAAATCTTTTAGAAGGTGATAGTTTTGAAAATGTAAACGATGCGATCCATCATGCAAAAATGAATGCGGCTCCCAATGATGTGATCATGATTTGCGGTAGCTTTTTTGTGATCGCAGAAGTTGAAGTTGGTCAGGCCAGTTTATTGGCTTTTAAAAATTCAAATGCATAAAACATACAAAGCGCATGCATGCTTTGTTTTATTTCGTGGCGCATCAGCATTGATCTTACTTCTTCCAAAGGTTTTAAAACGATCTCGATCTCTTCGTTTTGATCAAGGCTCTGTTGCGCCGTTTTAACGCCGCCAAGTGCAATGAACATGTAAGTAAAATTATTAAGTACCCCGGGATTTAAAGCGGTTGTACCAAGTAAATATATTTCAGAAAATGAATATCCTGTTTCTTCAAGCAATTCTCTCCTGATGGCTTCCTCGGGTTTTTCCCCGGGATCAATAAATCCTCCGGGAATTTCGGTCATTATTTCATTTACCGGGTAACGGTATTGTTTGATCAGTATTATTTCATTGTTTTCGGTAATAGCTACGGCACCTGCGGCGGTTGGCAGTTCCACTACAAAATATGGATCAACGATCTTACCGGTATTGGTTTGATAACGGTCTTTTCTTGCAGTAAAATAACGGTGTTTGTTGATATATTCGGAAGAAAGGGTCTTGAACATGTATGATGTATGATGTGAGATGTATGATTTACCAGTTCATTCTTTCTCTAAGTCTTGTTATATGTGCAGTGTGGTGTTTGCTGTGCCATGCGTATAAGCCGAGGAGGAACCACAGTGTCAATTCCTTTTTATGTTCAGGATGAAAAACCTTCCTGTTCCATTCTTCCTGTTTTATATTTTTTAATACTTCCTGCCAGCGGCTATGCACTGCGTATAGTATCGTTATAGAAATATTAATGGGAAGATTTTTTGTATCACTCATCTCGGCCCATGCTGCTTCATCGTATGGTTTTATTGTTGGTGTATCTTCTGTAAGGCCAAGTTTAAAACGTATGTATGCATTCATGTGACTGTCTGCAACATGATGTACAACCTGTTTTACTGTCCACCCACCTTCCCGGTAAGGCGTATCAAGTTGGTGATGATCAAGGTTGGTGATCGCATATTCAATTTGTTGTGGCAGCGATTGTATATCGAGCAGCCATTCCTGCATTTGTGCCTCGGAAAATGGCTGCTCAATATATTTACCAATCGGGTATTTAAGTTCTTCCATTATTTTGTTACGGCAGGTTTTATATCTTCCAAAGTAATTTCAAAAACAAGCGCTGATCCGCCCGGGATCGCTTCACCAGCACCTCTTTCGCCATAAGCAAGATCACTTGGAATATAAACTTTCCAATGATCTCCTTTATGCATCAGCTGCAATATTTCGGTCCAGCCCTTGATAACACCGCCAACAGGAAATTCTACAGGTTTCCCTCTTGAAGCGTCAAATTCTTTACCATCGATTGAAGTACCAACATAATTAACTACTACTGTATCCTGCGCCGTTGGTTTGATGCCATTCAGATCACCGCTTTTGAATATTTCATATTGCAAACCATCTGGCAATGTTGTAATTTCTTTGCGCTTTTTGTTTTCTGCTAAAAAAGCTTCACCCTGTGCTTTTATTGCTGCATTTTTCTTTTTGCTTTCTTCATCTTTCTTTTTATTGAAGATGGCCATTTGCCCCTGCAGCGATGAATTACATTGTTGGGCATCCAATGCCTGTGTATTGTTTTTAAACACATCATCAATCGCTTTCATCATCAGCTCGGTATTTATCTTATCAATACCTTGCTGCTTCATATTATTGGCAATATTGACACCGGCTGCATAACTGAAACTATCAAGCAAATTTTTCATCGCCACTTTTGTCATAAGCTTCGCTGGAGCTTTGGAAGGTGCCGGTTTTGCCGGTGCCGGCTTTACCTGTGCATTTGCACAGCTGATCACAGATCCCAATGTCAACAAACAAACTAGTAACTTCTTCATCAATATTTATTTTGGTTTTAAAATTTATGCAAATAAAAAGAACTTTATTCATCCCGCATCTCCCTGCCTGTTAAATGTATAAAAACATCCTCCAGGTTGGCGGATTTTACCTGTTTTGGCCTTTCAAAACCGCTCGCAACCAGGTCGTCGATCATTTTGTCCGGAGAATCAAGCTTGATGATCTTTCCTTCATCCATGATGGCGATTCTGTCACAAAGTTGCTCGGCTTCGTCCATATAATGTGTAGTTATAATAACTGTTGTCCCGTTATCACGTATTTCCCTGATCAGGTCCCACAAGTTTCTTCTTGCCTGCGGATCAAGACCTGTTGTCGGTTCATCCAAAAAAACAATACGTGGGGTATTGATCAATGTTGTTGCAATGGAAAAACGTTGCTTTTGCCCGCCACTAAGTTCTTTGCTCTTATTTTTAGCCTTATCAGACAGGTTTACTTTTTTCAACAGTTCCATTGGATTAACGGGCTTGTTGTATAAACCTCCAAAAAGATGTATCAGTTCAACCAGGTTGAGGCCTGGGTAAAAACCGGATGTCTGCAATTGTACCCCAATGATCTTTTTAATTTCACCGGGGCTTTTATCAAGGTCAAGACCATCAACGATCACTTCGCCGCTTGTTTTATCCCTCAGTGTTTCGATGATCTCCAGCGTGGTCGATTTACCTGCACCGTTAGGCCCGAGGAGGCCGAATATCTCTCCTTCATACACATCAAAAGAAATGGATTTTACCGCCTGGAAATCACCATAGTTTTTAGTAAGATTTCTTACTGATATGATCTTGTTGGTCATTAGTTAGATTATTATTATCAAAGCTTGAAAAATTCAAAAGTGAAAAATCAAAATTCAAAAGAAAATGAATGCTTCTTCATTTTTAATTTTGAATTTTTAATTTTGATTTTATGAGTTCCCCAAATAACTTTCTAATTCTTCCATCATCAATTTGCTTCCAATGAACAACGGCGTACGCTGGTGCACTTCTGTTGGTTCAATATCAAGAATGCGTTGTTTACCATTGGTAGCTTTGCCTCCTGCTTTTTCAATAATAAATGCAAAAGGATTGCATTCATACAATAACCGCAATTTACCTTTTGGTTTATCGGTTGTTCCGGGATACATGAATATACCTCCCTTGATCAGGTTGCGGTGCACATCTGCCACCATGCTGCCAATATAACGCTGCGTGTAAGGGCCGCCGGTAGTTTTGTCTTTGTTCTGGCAGGCATTGATGTATTTTCTAACCGGTTCTTCATACTGGAAGAAATTACCGTGGTTCACCGAATAGATCTTTCCTTTTTCAGGGCATTTAATATCAGGATGGCTCAAAGTAAATTCACCGATCGACTGGTCCAGGGTAAAACCATTCACACCTCTTCTTGTTGCATATACCATCATCGTTGAAGAACCATAGATCATATAACCTGCTGCCACCTGTTTGCTGCCATGCTGAAGGAAATCTTCTTTGGTAGCAGGCTTGCCCAGTTCGCTCACCCTGCGGTAAACACTAAAAATGGTTCCGATGGAAACGTTCACATCTATATTACTGCTCCCGTCAAGCGGATCGAAAAGGCATACATACTTTGATTGGTTGCTGATCTCGTCATCAAAAACAACGATCTCATCCAGCTCTTCACTACCGATACCGGCGCAACTGATACCATGCTGCAAAACGCCCATGAACTGGTTATTGGCAAAAACGTCGAGTTTTTTCACCTCTTCACCCTGTACATTCATGGTGCCGGCATCTCCCAAAATATCAACAAGGCCAGCTTTGTTTACCTCTACATGAACCCTCTTGGCTGCCAGGCCCATATCTCGTAAAAGGCCCGACAGTTCACCTGTGGCCCTTGGAAAGTCTCTCATTTGCTGGATGGTAAATTCGTCCAGTGTCTGTATTTTTCTATTGATCGCCATAAAACAATTTCCGGTTTACAATTTACGAAGTTAGATTTGCGGCTCAAATGTAAGGTTTATATTATTTTGAATCGCGTCTGCTGGAATCTAAAAGTGGTCGGTGAGACAGCAACCACGGAAGGCTGCCGCGGTTGCTGTCTCCACCAAACGCAATATGTGGTAATAATGCAACCTTCTTTTAGCAATAAAAATTCATAGTAAAGGAGAAGAAAATGAAAGTATACAAATTCGGCGGGGCCAGTATCAACAGCGTTGAAAGGATAAAGAATACGGCCAATATTATTAAAGAGGGTGCCCATGGGAAATTGCTTGTGGTAATATCAGCCATGGGAAAAACAACCAATGCCCTTGAAAAAGTGGTAGAGGCATTTTTTGATGGAAGGAATGATGATGCGCTTAAACTATTTGAACAGGTTAAGGACAATCATTTGAATACCTTAAAATACCTCACCGTTACAAACTGGCAACAGGCGGAAAACCAACTGAAGGATTTTTTTACAGAAGTTGAGTGGATGCTTCATGACAAACCTGTGAGGGATTATGATTATTATTATGACCAGGTAGTATGTTGCGGCGAACTTTTAAGTACGGCGATGATGAGCCATTATTTATCTGAAGAAAAAATAAAACACAAATGGATTGATGTAAGGGACATTATCAGAACTGACAGTAATTTTCGAGACGCTGCTATTGACTGGGCATTTACAGAAAAAAAGGTTCAATCAGATATCATTCCGCTTTTTGGAGAATATGACATCATCTTAACACAAGGCTTTATTGGATCAACAGATGAAAATGAAAGCACAACGCTTGGCCGTGAAGGAAGTGATTATTCAGCAGCCATATTTGCCAATTTATTACATGCTGCTTCGCTTACGATCTGGAAAGATGTAGATGCAGTAATGAGCGGTGATCCTAGAATACATAAAAATGCCACGATCATCCCGGAGTTGAGTTTTACTGAAGTTATTGAAATGGCATATTATGGTGCACAGGTGATACATCCTAAAACGATCAAGCCTTTACAAAATAAAAATATACCACTGTATGTGAAAAGTTTTCTTGATCCATCATTACCGGGAACAACGATCAGTAAACAACTCGTTAAACATTTACCTCCCATTATTGTTGATAAAGCAAAACAGGTATTGATACAATTTAAATCAAAGGACTTTTCTTTCGTGGAAGACGAACCTGTTCACCAATTACATGAATTGTTTAACCAGGTGAAAATAAAACCCAATCTTTCACAGAATACTGCCATTTCATTATTATGCTGTTTTGATGACAAGGCAGAAAAAATTGACAAGCTTGCTGCAGATGCATCATTGATCTTTGATGTAGAAGTAGAAAGGAATTTAGCGTTGCTTACGATCAGGCATTATGATGAAGAAACAATTAAAACACTTACTGCCGGTAAACAAATTGTATTGGAACAAAAAACGCCGCAGACGATACAGGTGTTAATGAGATGACGGCAAACGGGAATCGGGAATCGGCAATCGACTATAAAGAAAAAGGTAAGATTTTTTAGTTCTTACCTTTTATATATTGCCCTCTATGTATATACTTCAAAATTGCCTGGATTCATTTATTTAATGAGGTAATCCCAGTTTTCATCTCTATAATTTCCTACAGTATCAACTGTATGTATGTTTAAATTATTAGAGGTTAATGTTAAGATATCAGCGTTATATGGATCGGTTAGTGTAAGATCAGAACCGGAAATAGTCAGGATGCTTCCATTTATTGAATACATAGAAGTATCATAGATATAAGCAGAAGTTGTTTCATTCCATACCTTCTCATATAAAGTTCCATTCGACTGAAAATCGAGATATACGTCATGCGTTTGTACTGTGGTATCCTTTATTGTATTACCTGTCAGAATATTGGTATACCAGTCTATATTCTTTGTATGTGTCCATTTGCCGACAATTGGTGGATTAGTAACAGAAGATTGTGTTGAATCTTTTTTGCACGAGTAAACTGATATAACAATGATGCATGTCGCCAAAAAGTATTTATATTTTCTCATAAGCACGTTTAATTTAAAACATATTCACCCTTCTTATTCACCATGATTATCGGCAATTGTTTCTTTGCCTCAAAATAATCAAATACTTCTCTTATATTTTTATTGAACTGTTGCAGGTAAGCATTATTCTTAATGGTATTATTAAGATACTCCATCGATTTTTTTACATTGTACCTCACCGGGAAAACATGAACGGGAATAAACTCCTGTCCATTGGCTTTTACATAACTGGCAATAATGTACAATTCTTCAATGGGTTCGTCGCTGATAGCGATACAACCTGTGGAAACACAATTGCCATGTATATAAATAGAATTTCCGGGACGTTGCGGGTCGCTTAATATCTTATCAGATGCGTTGGGATAATTCAGTCCCAATGAAAGATGGTAGTTGCTATTCGGATTAAATTCATTGATCTGGTAAAAACCTTCCGGGATCTGGTAATCGCCTTCCATTCTTTTGGGACCCATGGTACCGCTTTGCATGCAGATCTTGTAGGTCTTGAATAATTTAAATTGTTCTTTTACATTTCCTTTTACCCATACTTCCAGTTGGCGGTCATATTTAAATGAGCGGACATATAATGCTTCCGGCGGCCATGCCAGTTTTTCCTTCTCAAATTGTTTTTTTAATGAATCCTCCATCCTGCTTAATATGGCAGGCACTTTATAAGACGATCTTTGAATACTGCTGATCGCATTTTGAGAAAATGACGCTACAGAAAGGCAAGTCATTCCAATAAACAAAATCAATATTTTAATAATATTCCTCATCAAATGCGTATATGGTTCAGGGGGAGTGTAAAATAATAAAATATTCTTTTCATTGCTGTTAAAAAAATGGTGTTTACACAATCTCCCGTAGTCAAATGTGGATAATACGGAGAAATTGCGAAGATTTACAATATTGATTGTGGTTGTTGAGGACAGCAACCACGGCTGATATATATTATAAATTTCCTCTTGCATCCTGCTCTCTTTCCAATGCTTCAAACAGAGCTTTAAAATTTCCTTTACCAAAACTCTTTGCCCCTTTACGCTGGATGATCTCAAAGAACAAAGTTGGCCTGTCCTGCAAGGGTTTGCTGAATATCTGCAACAGGTATCCTTCTTCATCACGATCTATTAAGATGCCCAGTTTGCTCAATGGTTCAAGATCCTCGTCAATTTTGCCAACCCTGTCAAGTACATCTGCATAATAGCTTTCCGGTATCTTCAAAAATTCCACACCGCGGCTCTGGAGGTCAGTCACGGTTTCAACAATATTATTTGTTGCAATGGCAACATGCTGTACACCTTCGCCATTATAAAAATCGAGGTATTCTTCTACCTGGCTTTTCTTTTTCCCTTCTGCTGGTTCATTGATCGGGAATTTCACGTATCCATTTCCGTTACTCATTACTTTGCTCATTAATGCGGAATATTCAGTCGAAATATCCTTATCATCGAATGTCAGTATATTTTTAAAACCCATTACATCTTCATAAAATTTAACCCATGGGTTCATCTGGTTCCAGCCTACATTTCCTACACAATGATCAACATATAAAAGGCCGGTAGAAGTTGGATTGTAAACAGATTTCAATTCCCTGAATCCAGGCATAAACACACCGTTGTAATTTTTTCTTTCTATGAACAAGTGAACTGTTTCACCATAAGTATGTATCCCGCTCATGACCACTTCGCCGTTGTCATCTTTGAGCGTTACAGGCTCCATAAAACTTTTACCTCCACGCATGGTCGTTTGTTTCCAGGCATCAGCTGCATCATCCACTTTCAGTGCAAGGAATTTTACTCCGTCACCATGTTTCTCAACATGATCTGCGATGGGATTGTTTGCCCTTAGTGCTGTGGTAAGTACAAACGTGAGTTTATTCTGGCGAATGACATAGCTTACTTTATCCATCACGCCTGTTTCGGGGCCCGCATAGGCAAGCGATTGAAAACCAAATGCCGTTTTATAAAAATGGGCCGCCTGTTTTGCATTGCCTACATAAAACTCAACGTAATCTGTGCCATGCAAAGGGAGGAAATCTGTGGTTGCTTTCGCTATATTTTCGGGTGCTATTGCTGCTGTTGACATAAAAAAAATTTAGGTATAAATAATTTTTTGAACCGGTTCGTTCCAATTGATCTGTTCCTGTAAAGTTGTCCTGGGGAGTGCTATTCAACTATTTATTCGAATCCATGGCCAATGTAACCATCAGCAAAGTGTAGTTCATGCGTTTGTCGCCAAAGATCTTATGTGGATAATCCGGCATCATTTGCTTTCAAAGGTAATAAAAACTTATGGGGAAAGCAATAGGTGAATGGGTGAATAAGTCAATGTGTGAATGGGGCAATGAAAGCTTGTGTCATATTCACTTATTCACTCATTGACCTATTCACCCATTCCACTATACACCTATTCACCCATTCACTTATATTTGCCTCATGAAAAAAATGGGCATTCTCGGTGGTGGCCAATTGGGCCGTATGTTGTTGCAGGCTGCTGCTAATTATCCTGTAGAAACATATGTTTTGGAAAATGACCCAAGGTGCCCGGCTGCACATTTATGCCATCATTTTATTAAGGGTGATATTACCCGTTTTGATGATGTTTATAATTTCGGAAAAGGCCTTGATGCGGTTACCATTGAGATTGAAAGTGTAAACCTTGAAGCCCTGGAAAAACTGGAGGAAGAGGGTGTTGCTGTTTATCCAAAACCTGCAGCGCTAAAGATCATCAAGGATAAAATATTACAAAAAGAATTTTATAGGAAACACCAGATCCCAACCAGTGAATTTGTGATCACACAAAATTTAACTGAATTGGCTGAGCATACAAATTTTTTACCTGCGGTACACAAACTGGCACAGGGTGGTTACGATGGAAAAGGTGTGCAGGTCATTAAAAATAAAGAGGAACTCAGCAAAGGATTTGATGCACTTGCAGTACTTGAAAAGAAAGTACACATCAAAAAAGAAATAGCGTTGATCATTGCCGTTAGTGTGAGTGGTGAAATAAGATTGTATTCACCAGTTGATATGGTCTTTAATCAACGACTTAATTTATTGAGCCACCAGTTAAGCCCTGCCGAACTTCCGGAAAAAGTATTCTGGAAAGTGGAAGCCATCGCCATGAGACTTGTAAAGGAACTTAAGAGTCCCGGTATTTTTGCAGTAGAATTTTTTGTTGATATAGATGATAACGTTTTGGTAAATGAAACTGCACCCCGTGTACACAACAGCGGCCATCATAGCATTGAAGCATGTTACAGCAGCCAGTTCGATATGTTGTGGAGGATCATGCTTCAATATCCATTGGGAAATACTGATAATATTTTACCAGCAGCCATCGTAAATCTTGTTGGCGAAAACGATCATACCGGTCCCGCTTATTACCAGGGCCTGGAAGAAATATTGAAAATGGACAATGTATTTGTTCATATCTATGGTAAAGCGGAAACAAAACCCGGCCGCAAAATGGGGCATGTAACGATACTGAGTAGTGAGAAGCAGGAATTATTGCATAAGGCGAACCAGATAAAACATACGTTGAAAGTAGTTTCAGAAAACCAGGGAACTCCAACGTTAAACGTTTAACGTTAAACGTTGGAACGTTTACAAGGACAAACTATTCGCCAACCGCTTCAACTCTATCTCAGCAGACTTAGCAGCAAAATTTAAATTCACAAGGCGAAAGCCGGATTCTTCAAAACTTTGTTGTGCATTTTTTACTTCAACAGCAGTTGCTTGTTTTAATTTGAAACGCAGCAGTGTCAGTTCTAATAATTTAGAAGACAGTATATAATTCGATTGCGCAGTATCCAATTGATTGATCGTATTTGTATAAGCCTGGTATTGCTTCACAACCTGGGCGCTATAATCCCTGATCAATATTTGTTTTTCAAGATTCGCATTTTTTACATCGATGACTGCAACCTGTTGTTGTCTTCTATATATTGATCCATTGAATATCGGAACGGTTACTGAAACACCAACCGTTGGCCCATAATTCTGGTTCAATAATAAATTACCAGCAGCAGCCTGGTTCCTGCTGAATGCATAGCCAGCAGTAGCACGAATGGAAGGATAACGTTGCGCCTTTGTTTCTTTTACAATAAGTTCATTGATCCTCACCTGGCTTTCTGCTGATCTGATATCAGCATTTTTATTAAGACTATTCAAAACAGTATCCAGCATTACATTTTTATCAACGAGGATCGTATCTTTTATTGTTATGCTCGAATCTGCATTTAAAGTAAGCAACCTTAAAAGTTCTGATTTTGCCTGGTCAACGATCAATTGCTGCGCAAGCTTTGATTGCTGCAAAACATTCACATCAATCTGCGCCTGGAAAAGATCCGCATTGTTTGCAAGCCCAACACTTTGCCGCAGTTTAACAATATCAAGTTGTTGATTGGACGCTTCAATAGAACGGTCAATGGTTTTAATATAATCCTGCTGCCGCACAATATCATAATAAGCAACCATTACAGACGCCAGTACATTCTGTACCTGGGCATTCAACTGTTCTTTACTTTGAGATTGAAGCTCAGCCAATCTTTTCTTTGTAGCCACTACCCTGCCGCCATTGTACAACAAAATACTTCCTGTAATATTTGCACTGAGATTATTGGCTGCAGCGTTACTGCGGTTTATATCATTGCCCGTGTTTAGTTTTTGATTTACGGTTGTTACCTGTTCGTTGTCTGCAAGACTTCCTGTTACCAATGGTAAACCACCTGCGTATCCATAATTATTGTAAATGGTCGCAGCTTCGATCCGGTTATTGACCAATTGGATATCGAGGCTGTTCTTTAAAGCAATATTCACTGCATCGGGTAGCTGCAAATTATTTTGCCCCATTGATTCCAATGAATAAAACCATAATAAGCCTATTAAAAAAAACAGTCGTTTCATCAATAATTTATTTACCCGATTCATCGTTTTTTTGTGACGGATCTTTTACAATATCATTTTCTTTTACTGCAGCGTGTTCTTTCTTTGGAGCAAGAAAAGAATACATTGCCGGTATCACGAACAATGTCAGTATCAATGAAAAAATAAGGCCCCCAACAACCACTATTCCCAAAGGCACGCGACTTGTGGATGCAGCGCCCAGGCTTAAAGCAATTGGTAAAGCGCCACCGCATGTTGCAAGGCTTGTCATTAAGATCGGGCGCAGGCGTTGCCGGGCTGCTGTCAGTATTGCGTCCTTCTTCGATAAGCCCTGTTCCCGTTTCTGGTTGGCAAATTCTACAATGAGTATTCCATTCTTTGTAACAAGCCCGATCAGCATGATCATCCCAATTTCAGAAAAGATATTGAGTGTTTGTCCAAACATCCATAAGCTTAATAATGCACCTGCCAAAGCAAGTGGCACCGTAAACATAATAATAAGCGGATCAACAAAACTTTCAAACTGTGCAGCCAATACAAGGTATATCAGCATCAGTGCAAGCCCGAATGCAAATGCAATGTTTGATGAGCTCTCCTGGTAGTCTCTTGCCGGCCCCGTTAAAGCTGTCTGGTAAGTTTCATCCAGTAATTTTTTTTGAATTGCCTGCATGGCTTTTATTCCGTCACCGATCGTGTATCCTTCAGCGAGAGATGCAGAAATAGTTGCAGCCTTATACCGGTTAAAGTGATACAAAGTTGGCGGGCTGCTGCTTTCTTCAAGTTTCACTACCGCACTCAATGGAATGCTTTGTCCCTTATCATTCTTTATATATAATTTGGAAATATCATCGGGCCTGTCTCTTTCATTTCGCTCAACCTGTGCGATCACTGAATACTGATGACCACCTTTTAAAAAATACGCAAGCCTGCCGCCACTGAATGCAGATTGAATTGCTGAAACAACATCCTGTGATGAAAGCCCAAGGTCTTTCACTTTCATCCTGTCAAGTGTGAGTTCTACTTCGGGCTTGTTGAATTTCAGGTTCACATCTACGTTAGAAAAAGTTTTATCCTTTTTTGCTTCATCCAAAAATTTTGGAATGATCTCTTTTAATTTATCAAGGTCCTGGTTTTGCAAAACAAATTGCACTGGTAAGCTTCCTCTTGATCCTGCACCTACTGCAATGGTTTGTTCCTGTATCGCAAACACTTTGGCATCATTGAAGCGGTTCATTTTTCTGTTCAGCTCATTGGCAATTTCATCCTGTGATTTATCTCTTTCCTTTGCTGGCACCAATGCAAGCCTCGGCTGTGAACTATTGATGGCGCCGGCCGGTGTACGTGCAAATACAAAATCACGTTCGGGAATGGAATCATACAGGTAATTGGTAATATCATCTGATATCTTTTGCATCTTCCCGTAACTGGTTCCTTCCTGGGCACTAACGGTAAATCGTATACTGTTCCTGTCTTCCATGGGAGCGATCTCACTTTTCAACAATCCCATGATCAGCCAGATCATTGCACCACAAACAGCAATAATGATCAGTGCAATGAAACGAACTTTCAAAAATGCTTTCAACAAATTTTTATACCCATTTTCCATACCTGTAAAAAATGGCTCTGTCTTCATGTAAAATTTACCATGCCCCTGGTTCTTTCTCGTTAACAATACATTCAATACAGGCGTTATTGTAAGCGAAACAAATGCTGAAATTAAAACTGCAGCTGCAAGTGTAACACCGAATTCACGGAACAATCTTCCAATAAAACCTTCGAGGAAAATGACCGGAAGAAATACGATGGCCAATGTGATGGATGTTGAGATAACTGCGAAGAATATTTCCTTACTTCCTTCCAATGCCGCTTTTTTTATCGGCATTCCTTCTTCCATCTTTCGGAAAATATTTTCTGTAACAACGATGCCGTCATCTACCACGAGGCCAGTGGCGAGTACGATACCAAGCAATGTGAGGATGTTAACAGAAAATCCCGACAGATACATGATAAAGAAAGTTGCTATCAATGAAATAGGAATATCTATCAGTGGACGAATTGCAATGAGCCAGTTGCGGAAGAAAAAGAAAATGACCAGCACAACAAAACCAAAGGCAATAAAAATTGTTTCTTCTACCTCGCTGATCGATTTGCGGATATTTTGTGTATTGTCGATCAATACATTCATTTCAATATCCGATTTATTATTTTTCTTGATGGCTTCCAGTTTTTTATTGAAATCATTTGCGATCTGGATATTATTTGCTCCCGGTTGCGGAATGATCGCAAGCCCAACGGCATTAACGCCATTGTATTTCCAGCTTTGCTCCAAAGATTCAGGGCCGATCTCAACCCTTGCCACATCATTTAAACGTACAATACCTGAACTATCTTCTTTTATGATCAGGTCCTGGAATTCTTTTTCAGAAGTGAGCCTGCCCAATGTTTTTATGGTGAGCTCTGTATTATTACCATAAATTTTGCCGGGTGGAAGATCAATATTTTCACTGTTCACTGCATTCCTGATATCAGTAAAGGATACATTGAATGCATCCATTTTATCAGGATTCAGCCACAAACGCATGGCATATCTTTTTACACCAAAAATATTTACAGCGCTTACCTGGTTGATGGTTTGAAACTGTTGTTGTAAAACATTTTCTGCATAATCGCTTAACTCGAGCAATCCTTTTGTACGGCTTTGAACAGCGAGTATCATAATAAAATCACTGTTTGCATCGGCCTTGGTTACCACCGGCGGTGCATCGATATCCTGTGGCAGGCTCCTGGTTGCCTGGCCCACTTTATCACGCACATCACTGGCTGCTGCTTCCAGGTCAACACCCAATTCAAATTCAACAGAGATATTACTGCTGCCCAATGAGCTTGATGAAGTGATCGTTTTTATACCGGGAATACCATTGATCTGTTTTTCCAGCGGTTCTGTTATCTGGGCTTCTATGATATCGGGATTGGCACCAGTATAGGAAGTGCTGATACTGATCACAGCAGGATCAATAGCAGGATAATCACGAATAGCCAGGAAAGTAAACCCTACCACGCCAAACAGGATGATCATGAGGTTCATCACGGTGGCGAATACAGGCCGTTTCAAAGAAAATTCAGAAATATTCATTCAAGCGTTCTTCTGTTGTGATTATAATTGATAAATGCTATTATTGATCTGTGACTTTTTGCGTTGAATCATTTACCGACATATCCAGTTTTTTAACTCCCCTCACCTTTACTTTCGCTTTTGGTCTTACAAACAAAACACCTGTTACCACGATCGAATCTCCCTGTTTCAAACCAGATAAAATTTCTACGTTATTGGTCAGGCGATTGCCGGTTTGCACATTCACAAAATTTGCAATACCATTTTTTACAACAATTACCTGGTTGTTCTTATCATCAGGAATAATTGCATTGGTGGGAACCAGTATCGACGACCTGCCCTTGCCTTCATCAATATAAACTTTTACAAATGCCCCTGGATTTACGATTGTATTTTGCAGCAAGGCACGTACTTTAATATTACGTGTCTCTGTATTTGCCCCTGGCTCCATTGCAACGATCGTGGCTTTTTCTTTTTTCCCGGTATTAATATCCAGTGAAACTTCTATCTGCATTCCCGTCTTAATTACGTTACCGTAAGCCTCCGGAAGTGTAAAATCAATTTTCACCTGGCTCACCTGTTGAAGCGTTGCTATCACAGTAGCAGGTGTAACATAAGCACCGGGACTAACCTGTCGCAAACCTGCTACCCCTGTAAACGGTGCCCTGATCACTGTTTTATCGATCAGGGATTCGGTGTATTGAATATCTGCTTTATAACCATTCACCTGGTTTACCGCAAGGTCATAATCACTTTGATTGATACCATTAACATCCAGTAATTGTTTATAACGGCTAACCGTAGTCTCTGCAAGGTCGAGTTGCACTTTGCTTTTATTGAGTTGCGCCCTCAGGTCGGCATCGTTGATCTTTGCAATAACAGTCCCCTGTGTAACATGACTTCCTTCGGCCACTTTCAGGTAGGTAAGCCTGCCACTCACTTCAGGGTGCAGCTCCACATACTCGTTAGCAACCACGGTACCGTTAGCCTCAATAGTATTGCTCATTGGCTCGGGAGTAGCAATCATTACATCTACGATCGTTGGGGGATTTGTTTTTGCCGTTTTGGAGGATTTTGATTTATCCTTACAACTACAAAAGCCGGCAATGATCAAACATCCAAAAAATAAAACAGAACTGTTTCTATATATAAAAGCCATCAGGGATCTTTTATTAAAATTTGCTGGTGAATTAAGGTTCTATAAAAATAGCGATTATCTAATTGTCAGAATCTGTGCCATACAGTTATGAACGAATTTGTTAAATCAAATAAATTGTACAAATGGTTTCTTTCCGCATTTTGTCTTTCCTTTGCTTAAAATAAAAGTAATATGAACCCGATTGCAGGAATCATCATGGGGAGTGAAAGCGATATGGCAGTAATGGGGGCAGCTGCAGAGATACTAAAACACTTCAATATCCCTTTTGAACTAACAATTGTGTCCGCTCACCGTACACCCGACAGGATGAGGACTTATGCACTTGAGGCAAGGTCACGCGGAATTAAAGTGATCATTGCCGGGGCAGGTGGCGCCGCTCATTTACCGGGAATGGTTGCTGCATATACTACTTTACCGGTGATAGGCGTTCCGGTGAAATCTTCCAATTCAATTGATGGATGGGATTCTGTGCTTTCTATTTTGCAAATGCCATCTGGTGTACCTGTTGCGACTGTTGCCCTAAATGGGGCAAAAAATGCCGCTATACTTGCAGCACAGATCATTGCCGTTTCTGATATGGAGCTTTCCGAAAAGCTGACTGCTTATAAAAAAACACTGGAACAACAGGTGATGGAAATGGTTGATAAGGTTAAACCCAAATAAAGAAGGATCGCTCCTTCCGGTACATTGTCATTCCAAAGTAAAAATCCGTCGAAAAAACATCTGTCATATTCGATTAATACGATAATTTCGCCGCTTATCTAATAATAGCTCTATTTCTACCCGAAAGCCATTTTAGTAATTATTTTTGCACCCAAACTCAAATTTATATGCTTAAACAAAAACTCGTTCTGTTTTTAATGTTCGGTGCTACCATTGCCAATGCGCAAAAAGTAGCATTTACTGAATATGACCTTAAAAACGGGCTTCATGTCGTGCTCCACCAGGATAAAACTGCACCTGTGGTGGCCGTTTCCGTAATGTATCATGTTGGAAGTAAAGATGAACAAACGAACCGTACCGGTTTTGCTCACTTTTTTGAACATCTCCTTTTTGAAGGATCTGATAATATTAAAAGAGGCGAGTTCATGAAAATAGTAAGCAGTAATGGCGGGCAGAACAATGCCAATACTACACAGGACCGTACTTTTTATTACGAGGTATTTCCATCAAATCAATTGGAAACAGGTATGTGGCTGGAAAGCGAACGCATGATGCATCCTGTTATCAACGAGATCGGCGTAAAGACCCAGAATGAAGTTGTAAAAGAAGAAAAACGTTTAAGGGTAGATAACCAGCCTTATGGAAATTTCATTGCTGAGATCATGAAGCGCCTGTTCACAAAACATCCATACAATTGGGTAACCATTGGAAGCATGGCAGATCTTGATTCAGCAAAACTGGAAGAGTTCATAGCGTTCAATAAAAAATATTACGTTCCCAATAATGCCGTATTGGTAATTGCCGGTGATATTGATATTGAAAAAACGAAATCACTGGTTGATGGTTATTTTGCACCGATCCCTACCGGCGCACCCATCACACGCAATCCTGCAAGGGAAGATCCTATTACTAAAGAAGTTGTTGATACTGCATACGATAATAATATAAGCATACCAGCCATCATGGCTGCCTATCGTGCGCCAGGAATGACAACTAAAGAATCACTTGCATTGCAGCTGGCATCAGATGTACTTAGTACAGGATCAAGCAGCCGTATGTATAAAAAAATGGTTGATGATAAAAAGAATGCTGTACAGGTTGGATCTTTTAATTATGCCCTTGAAGATTATGGCGCTTATATTATATATGGATTGCCAAATGGAGGAGATTCTACTGCCTTGCAGGTATTGTTGAAAGACATGGATGAAGAAATTGTAAAACTGCAAACATCATTGATCAGTGAAACTGAATTTACCAAGATCAGGAATCAATATGAAAACAATTATGTTGGCGCCAACGCAAAAATGCTTGGTGTTGCAGAGAACCTGGCCGATGGTTATACGTTCTACAATAAGAATACAAATCACATAAATGAGGACCTGGATGAAATAAGGAAAATAACAAGAGAAGACATTCAGAATGTCGCAAAAAAATACCTGAATCCAAACCAGCGTGTTACCTTGTATTATTTACCGAAAAAAAATAAATAATCCTATTTTTAACTCATCCAAGCCAAAATAATAAAAAATGAATAAGATAATATATACGCTGTTTTTTGCAGCATCTACATTTGCAGCTTCTGCGCAGGTTGACAGAACAAAACCACCTAAAGCAGGGCCCGCACCTGTCATTCAATTCAAAAACCCGGAAACATTTACATTGCCAAATGGTATGACCGTACTCGTAGTTGAAAATCATAAACTACCAAGGGTATCTGCAACACTTAATATTGATATGGGCCCGGTGAAGGAGGGAGAAAAAGCAGGTGTTATGCAATTAATGGGACAAATGTTGGGTGAAGGAACCAAATCAATGCCCAAAGCAAAGTTTGATGAAGCAACCGACCTTATAGGTGCTGATGTAAATTTATTTTCAACCGGTGGATCAACGGTGGCGTTGACACGCTATTTCAGCCAGGCATTCATGTTGATGGCGGATGCATTGAAAGAACCTGCATTTCCGCAGGAATCATTTGAAAAACTTCAAAAGCAAACGCTCACTAATTTAAAATCGGGTGAAAGAAGTGCTACTACTATTTCAAATAGGGTTGTAAGTGCTTTGAATTTTGGAAAGCATACAGCGATGGGCGAATTTGTTACTGAGGAATCTGTAAAGGGATTAACACTTGCTGATGTACAACAGGCCTATAAAGATCATATAACTCCATCACGCAGTTACCTCACTTTTATTGGTGATATCACTGCAGGTAAAGCAAAAGAACTTGCAACAAAAGCATTCGGTACATGGACAGGAAAAAAATTACCTGTTCCTGAATTTGCAAATGTTGATAATGTTCCTGCAACTGAAATTGATTTTGTTGATGTTCCTACCGCAGTACAGGGTGAATTGAGTGTAACAAACCTTATCAACAACCCAATGAGTGGTAAAGATTATCACGCATTACTTATTGCAAACCAGATCCTGGGTGGTGGTGCTGAAGCAAAGTTGTTCATGAATCTAAGGGAAAAACATGGCTTTACTTATGGAAGTTATTCCAATACAGGGTTCGGCCGTTTCCAAACCACGTTTAAAACAAGTGCACAGGTTCGCAGCGAAAAAGCTGATAGTGCCGTTGTAGAAATGCTTGCTGAAATAGACAACATGCGTAATGGTAAGATTACTGAAGAAGAACTTGCCAGTGCTAAGGCAAAATACAATGGTTCATTTGCATTGAAGATGGAAGACCCTGCCAATACTGCAACTTATGCAACAAATATTTTGATCAATGGCCTGGAAAAAGATTTCTATCGCACATTCCTCCAAAAGATAAATGCGATTACGATAGCTGATGTTCAAAGAGTATCAAAAAAATACTATGACAGGGATCATGCCCGTATTGTAATTGTAGGTAATGGTGCTAAAATTCGCCCTAACCTTACAAGGTTGGGTTACCCAATTAAACTGTATGATAAATATGCTGAACCTATTGCAGACAAACCAAAAGAAACCGCTGTTGGTGAATCAGAAAAAAATTCAGATGCAGTAACTGCGTTCTCTATCATTAACGATTACCTGAAAGCCATCGGCGGAAAAGATGAAGTAAAAAAACTTACGACGCAGAAAGCTTCAATAACCTTGTCAGTACAGGGAATGACCCTTGAAGGTTCCCAGGTAAGAATGACTCCAAACAAAGAACATACGATCATGAAAATGGGCCCTAATGTCGCATTTGAAAAACTTTTCGACGGTACGAAAGGTTACCAGAGCCAGATGGGTAAAAAATCAGACATGGATACTTCCGAAGTTAAAGAAGCTATGGATGATAAATCCATCATTCCACAGTTATATTATATCAGCAATGATTATAAAACTTCTTACCTCGGCGTAGAAAAAGTAAATGATGAAAGTGCTTATAAAATTAAAATAACCAAACCAAGTGGAAAAGTTACATCTGAATACTATTCGACAAAAACAGGTTTGTTATTAAGAGAAGAAAGCACAGAAACAGAAGGTGGACAGGAAATGTCTGTTACTATGGATTATTCCGATTACAGGAAAGTGGGCACAATCATGTTCCCTTTTGCTTTTACACAAGGTGTAGGCGGGCAGGAACTGGCATTTAAAGTAACTGATATGAAAATAAATGAAGGAGTTACAGATGCGGATTTTAAATAAGACCAGGAAAAAAAATTAATAAAAGAAAACCCCCAGTGATGGGGGTTTTTTTTGGGATCGTTTTGTGAATTTTTATTTTTAACCGCGGAGGGACTTTCTCTTAAATATCAATAAACTTATTTCTCCTCAAGAATACAAAACTCCTGTTCAACTCCTGTTGAATTCTCATATAGCATTTCAATAAATCCTTTCCCATAAACTGCATAAAAAGGAAGAAGATTGTCTACACGTTCGTGCAATGTTCCACCGGGAAATAAAGCTTCTTTTATTTTTACGATCTGCCGTTGGGCGGCTTCGAATTTTTTCTTTTCGGCTTTCAGCATTTTTTTCTCCAGTGAATCAATTCGTTTTAATGCCTGAATTGCCAATGCATCAACATGTTTGTTTAAAGTGATGTCGACTGCTGTTGCTGCCGATTGCATTTTTTTATACAATGATTGAACAGCTTTTTTTTCTTCCGCCAGGCTCAATGTTAATTTACTTTCTCTTTTTACAAGTTCTTCTATTAATGCCGCTGAAGGTCTAAAAAGATCTGTCGTCTTAAACTGCAGTTTTGAAATACTTGCTGAAAGTTTTTTATTCACAATCATAAAAGAATTCCTGAGTATCAATACAGGAAAAGGAACTTTAACGGCATGAAATACTTTTTTTAATTCAAGCCAGTAAGCAAGTTCTCCGCCACCGCCGATAAATGCAATATTGGGCAATATCATTTCCTGGAAAACAGGACGCAGTATAACGTTGGGGCTAAAGCGTTCGGGATATTGTTTTAATTCTGAAAGTATTTCTTCTTTTGTAAATCTTGTTTCTGTGTTTGCAACAACAAAGCCTTCTTTATATTTTTCAATTCTTTCCCTGGTATCATCTTTCAGATAAAACAGGTTTATCTCCCTGCCCGCTGCCTGTACTTTATATTTCTTGGGAAAGGATGCGATCGTTTCAGCAACAACTTTTTCTGAGAACTGTTCAATAAGCTCTCTTTTATTGATCTCGTAAGATTCATTTTTCAATGCAGCATTGTCCGGAAGAAATACGATCAGGCCTTTATCTTCAAATAATTTATTTACGAATTCAAATGTAGCCTGCTCAATTGTTTTTCCTAATGTATATGATCGTTTAACAAGATCGAGTATTTCATTGCCGTATTTTTCAACAGACAACTGCCCTTCTATTTCATTGATAAGATCAATAAAAATTTTATCGATCTTCATGCGGCCTACTGCGCCTTTCTGTTTTGTCTTCCACTCATATTTTTTTCCATTGATACTAACTTCTCCCAATTCTGCAAGATCAGCATCTTCACTACCCATATAATAAACGGGCACAAAATGGCAATCTTTGATCTTGCTGTTCAATTTATCAGCAAGTTTTATTGCATGAAGTATCTTATAGATAAAATATAAATGGCCGGTAAAAATATTAGGCTGGTGAGCAGTACAGATCGTAAAAGTATTTTCATTTAAAAGCGAATCAATATTTGCTTTTACTTTATCACTGGTTTCAAGGTTGGTGTATTGTTTATTAAGTTCGTTTGCTAGTAAGCTGCGGTTGTACTTATATTTTTTTCTTTCTTTGATTGCTTTTTTGATACCTGCAACATCAGGTTTGTGTTCATAAAATTCTTTTAGTGAATCTTCGTCGCTTAAATAATCTTCTACTATTTTAGAGAATGCGCCGGTCTTATGATAAGAAGTATAATGAGATTTAAATTTCATATGTGAATAAGTGAATGGATCAATAAGTCAATTTTTAAAAATCCGAAGTGCATTTTTATTTGTTCAAATTTAGCTATTGCCAAAACATAAATTATTCACTCATTGACCTATTCACCCATTCACTACACTACTTCTCCTTCAAGATCAAAATCATACGCCTTCGTTATTTTCACCTGCACAAATTCTCCGACAGTTAATTTCTTATTGCTGTTAATGATCACTTCATTGTCTACTTCCACGCTATCAAATTCTGTACGGCCAAGATAACGGCCCGCTTCTTTTTTATCGATCATTACTTTAAAGGTCTTACCAACTTTCTCCATATTTTTTTCCAAAGAAATTTCCTGCTGCACTTCCATGATCTCCTGTGCCCTTTCTTCTTTTTCTTCTTCAGATAAACTGTCAATAAGAACATGGGCACTTGTACCCTCTTCGTGACTGTAAGTAAATGTGCCCACTCGATCGAAACGCATTTTCTGTAAAAAAGTTTTTAATTCTTCCACATCATCTCTTGTTTCTCCCGGGAAACCGGCGATCAATGTTGTGCGCAAACAAATATCCGGGATCTTATACCTTATCGCACCAATAAGGTCTTCCATTTCTTCTCTCGTTATCTGTCTTTTCATTGCCTGCAACATATTGTTACTTGCATGTTGCAAAGGCATGTCGAGGTAATTGCAAATATTTTCCCTGTCTTTGATCGCATCAATAATATCCAATGGAAATTTTGAAGGATAAGCATAGTGCAGTCTTATCCATTCAAGCCCCTGTACATCTGCCAGTGCATGCAGCAATTTTGGAAGTTCTCTTTTTTTATAAATGTCAAGTCCGTAGTAAGTAAGTTCCTGTGCGATCAGCATTACTTCTTTTACACCACGCTGAACCAATCGCTTTGCTTCATCTACCAAACTTTCTATTGGCCGGCTGATATGTTGTCCCCTCATCAATGGTATGGCGCAAAAAGAACAGGTGCGGTTGCAACCTTCACTGATCTTCATATATGCATAATGCTGGGGTGTGCTTAATAAACGCTCACCGATCAATTCCCCTTTATAATCCGCTTCAAATCTTTTTAAGATCAGCGGCAGTTCCATGGTTCCAAAATAAGCATCCACTTCGGGGATCTCCTGTTCAAGGTTTGCTTTATACCGCTCACTCAGGCAGCCGGTAACATATACTTTATCGAGTTTTCCTCTTTTCTTCAGTTCAACATTATCGAGTATGGTATTGATGCTTTCTTCCTTGGCTTTTTCAATAAAACCGCAGGTATTAATAATAACTATATTATGATCTCTTTTCGCATTTTCATGCACGGTTTCGATATCATTGGCGAGCAGCTGGCCACTAAGTACCTCACTGTCAACCATATTTTTGCTACAGCCGAGTGTGATGATATTTACCTTGTCTTTTTTAATGCTTTTTGTCTTCATAATCAGGGCGCAAAGTTAACAAAAGAAACCCTGTTGAGTACCATATTAATAGTCCATGAGAGATAAAATAAGTTAAAATGATATTCGTTTTAGGGAAGATTGTACATTTAACGACAAAGGATGTTTTAAAAAATTATTATTTTTGCCAAATGATCATGAAGGACAAAAAAACGGTTAAGGTTGCTATTTTGGACCTATATGCAGGAGTTCCCAACCAGGGTATGCGTTGCATCCGGGAGATCCTGAACCAATATTCTGAAATGCAGGAACTTGATATGCAGGTCGATGAATTTGAAGTAAGGCTTGAAAAGCAGGTTCCTGGTCTTGATCATGACATTTATATTTCCAGCGGTGGACCGGGTAGTCCACTTGAAACTGAAGGCAGCGAATGGGAAAAGGCATATTTTGGCTGGTTGTCAAAAATTGAAAAATTCAATGACAATGAAGCTAACGTTCAAAAAAAACAGGTCTTTTTTATTTGCCATTCTTTTCAATTGGTTTGCCGTCATTATAAAGTTGCCGATGTGACTGCGAGGAAAAGCACAGCCTTCGGTGTTTTCCCCATCCACTCTTTATCGAATGCAGAAAATGAACCCATATTTGAAGGATTAAAAGATCCTTTTTATGTTGTTGACAGCAGGGATTACCAGGTAATACAACCACACCAGCGTACGCTGAAAAAAATGGGAGCAAGTATCCTGGCCATTGAAAAGGCAAGACCGCATGTTGCACTTGAAAGAGCAGTAATGGCCATCAGGTTCAACGAAAATATGATCGGTACCCAATTCCATCCGGAAGCAGATGCAATAGGTATGGCACTTTACCTGCAAACAGAAGAAAAGAAAAAAACGGTGATCGAAAATCACGGGCATGATAAATGGCAATCCATGATCAATCACCTCAATGACCCCGATAAGATCATGAGCACCTACTCTCACATACTTCCTAATTTTTTGAATACAGCACTTGCGAGGTTAAGGGCCTAATGTGACAGATTGATTTAAAGAAAAAACCTTTTCCTAAACTGCAGATCCAGGATACGGAATATCGGATACTTAATGCCGTATCTTGTATCCATCATCCCGTATCCAGTATCCAGGATCTCGTATCTGGAATCCCGTATCTGTTTTAATTATTTATCATTATTTTTATCCTCCATCATTTGCATTATCATAAACAGGAATAAAATGGAAAAAGCGTTAAGGCAACAATTCAATAAAAATTTTACAGAAGAGAAATACAAGGCTTACATGGAACAGATCGAAGCGATACATCCCGGTGCGTTGGATTTCAGGAATGCAGAAACACCGTTATTCATTCCTAAAGATTTTAAAGATAAAATGCTTGCTGCCTGTGAAGATATTATTGATGTGATTGTTGCACCAAATTTCAAACAACTAACCGAACGTAGCATACCACAGGACCTGCTTGTTCCCAATGAAAATGAGCACACACAGTTCGTCGTCTTTGATTTTGGCGTTTGTGAAAATGAGAAAGGTGAAATTGAACCACAACTGATAGAAATGCAGGGCTTCCCTACCCTATATGGTTTCCAGGCTTTTCATTCTGATATTACAAGAGCGTATGCAAATGTTCCCGATAATTATATTTCCTACCTGAATGGTTATAACAGGGAGTCGTACGTGCAGTTATTAAAAGACATCATTGTAGGTGACCTCGATCCTGCAAATGTGATATTGCTTGAGATATTTCCTGAACATCAAAAAACACGTATTGATTTTTATGCAACACAAAAATTGCTGGGCATAAAACCCGTTTGCCTTACAAAGCTGATCGCTGAAGGAAAATCATTGTATTATATGAATGATGGCAAAAAAACTCTTATCAAAAGAATATACAACCGTTTAATATTTGATGACCTGCAACAACAGGAAGGATTGGGTGATATCATAGATCTTACCAAAGAATATGATGTGGAATGGGTGCCGCATCCAAACTGGTTCTATCGCATCAGTAAATTCACGCTGCCTTTTATCAGTAATCCTTATGTTCCGGAAACATTTTTCTTAAATGAAATAACACAACCGGTAGACCTGAAAGATTATGTACTGAAACCATTGTTCTCATTTGCGGGAATGGGTGTTGTGATTGACGTAACACAGGAAGACATTGACAAAATAAAAGATCCTGAGAATTGGATATTGCAACGTAAAGTAAATTATTCTCCTATTATTGAAACAATGGATGAACCTGCAAAAGCAGAGATAAGATTATTTTATTTTTGGAAGAATGAATGGAAACGTCCAATAGCTGTTCATAACCTGGCAAGGCTTAGCAAAGGAAAGATGATCGGCACACGTTACAATAAAGATAAAACATGGGTGGGTGGATCGATCGCTTATTTTGAAAAAGATTAAATACTCGTTTGGAGTTTGGTGTTTGGTGTTTGTTCAACGCCAAACACCAAACTCCAAACAAACCTAATAATATGCGTAATAAGAAAGGACAAGAAAGATTTGAATTTTACCTGGTCAAGCTGGAAGCATTACTGCTACAATCTTCCAAAGAAAAAAATCCTGCTTTATGGCTTTATACAAATGGCGTACGCACGCCGCTGTTCATGCTGGAGGGACTTGCTAAATTATATGCCGGCATTCACAACAGGAAAAGATTTGAGAAATTAAAACTTCATTTTAAATTATTAGAAGACACACTGGGTGCCATTGATTACTATGATTGTTTTGCAAAAGAATTTGTTAGCAATGCTGCAGTTCCAACTGCTGTAACAGAATACATACAGGCTCAATCAAGAGAGAAGATCCAAAGGCTGAATGATCTTTTAATAGAAAACAAATGGATAGGTGACCGTGCAAATCGTATTGAGAAGATCCGCAATAAATTATCCGATGCTGACTGGAAAGAACCAAAAGATGAACTTAAAGCAATTTTTGATTTTTATAAAACTTCTATTTCAGCTATAAAAGAATTCATGTTTGCAGCAACGGATGGCTTTACAGAAATTGAATCACAGGTTCACGCCTTGCGCAGGAAATTGAGATGGCTAAGCATTTATCCCCAGGCGCTACAAGGTGTTGTACAACTTAACAGCAGTGTGGTAACAAGAGATGCCGTATTAAAATACCTTACACCAGAAATTGTAAATTCTCCATACAATAAAATGCCCGACCAGGGTGACAACAGTTATACTCTTCTACTGGAAAAAAATTATTTTCTTTCTTTGAGCTGGATCATCTCCGAGTTAGGAAAATTAAAAGATAATGGATTGAGGTTACTTATTGTTGTTGAAGCGCTACAGCAAACTGAAGGATTAAGTCATTATGATGCACTTCATAAAGCCTGTGAAATTTTCGGTGGTGACCAGGAAGCGCTTCAAAAAATATTGGCGAGTGCGAATGCGCTTTGTAAAACTTATTTTGAAGAGAAGAATTTAGATAGGTTGATCTATGGGATCAGCTCGTCGAAAAAGTAAAATTGAATTCGAACTGCCTGCCTTTTTTTGAAGTCTCTAATTTAAATATTCAATAATCAACGTACAATACTCAATGTTCAACGTGGCTTCCGTTGTATATTGAATATTGTACGTTGGATATTGAACATTTTCTTTACCTTATTTACAACAATCTTTCTTTCTGACGAAGATTGCTTTTAAGAACCGTATCAAATAGTCTCGTATCACGATCACCGCTTTCATCTGTTATTTATAAACGTTGAAAATATTGTATTCTAACCGCAGCAAAAATCCATCCTCAGTGTTTCGATAAAGATCTTTTACCAATGCAAACCGGTAACTGGCGTCAATGCGCATCTGGCTTAATATGATGAATTGTATAACGGGTGCAATATCAAGGTAACTTTTTCCTTCTCCAAGATTTGTTTGCCCCAATAATTCAAGCATCAGGTTCAGGTTTGTTTGCTTATAACTTGTATAATCTTTGGGCAGCATCAATTTGCCGATAGAAAGATTGTATGCAAGTGCATTCCTGTATTTTTCATCATAATAAAATTTATGATTGTCGGCATTGTCAGAAGCATGCATCAATCCGGCACTTGCAGATACTGCTATTTTATTGACCAGTTTGGTTGCTATCAAGCCAGCTTCATAACCACTGTTGTGGCCATTCAAATTGATCGCAATTTCATGAATATGATTGTTATTGCTGGCAATCCTGCCGTAAGCAGCCATTCTGAAATGACTGTGTACATCATCATTACTTAAGAACCTGTATTTTAGATACAATGCAGCGCCATCAGCAGTAAAGCCATTATTATTCAGATCGCTGAAAAAACCTTCCACATGTATCATCGTCTTCGCGGATACACCCCACATGATCTCCGGTAATAAGTGGTAATCATATTTGCCCGAAACATTTTCTTTCATAAAAGTATTGGTTGCACGAAAACCAAATGCTTTTGCAGCCATATTACTTGCAGGTTCCGACCAGGTAAAAAGTTCCTGGGCATGTATATGAGAAGTAACGAAACAAAATAAAATTGAAATAGTAAGTTTCATGGAATTATATAGTTACATGAAAAATACGTGAGCCGGTCGTTGCACCACTCTTAGCACAACAACTTCCTGCAACACCTGTTTTGTAACAATCCATTTTTGTAAATGATTCATGCTGCTTAAATTCTTTTGCAGAAACAAATCCTTTATCAAGTACCTGTATGGTCTTCTCACCATTGAGCACCTGGCTTTTTACGTTTAAGAAATGAAATACCATCCCGTCTACTTTTACATGTGCATCATCATCTACCTGCAGGTTGTTAAAATGCATATTTACCATCATCTTTGCTACATGAAAACCCGCATCTTCTACTTTTTTCTTTAACTGATCAAAATCAACTTTTGCATTCGGTATGAATGATATCTCAAAAGTAGAGTTCTTAATATTTGCTTTTACATCTGCAACATAATCGACAGACTTCAGCGCCTTGTTAATGGCATTGCTGCACATGCTACAGGTAAGGCCACTTGCCTGCAGGTTTACCGTTGATATTTGAGCAAAAACATTTACCGAACAAAAAACCGCAAAAACCAGGAGAAACTTTTTCATTGTTATCTTTTTTTAATAATAAATTATTGTACATACACGATCGTTATACTATAATTAGCATAACGCAAAAATTTATTAAAAAATATCAGACACGAAAAACACAGTTCTTTATGAAGATCGGCGGGCCGGAATCGATGGGTGGAAGCTTTTTAAAAAGTGCTGGTTTCCCTGTAAGAAGAATAATATTGACAGGGAAGGAAAGAACATCATGAACTACTTCAATTTTTGATATAGAAGCATTGTAATTATTGGAAACATTTTTATGAGCATCAGCAAGTTTGTAAAACCTGTGCTCGTCATTGCAACAGCCGCCTTTCTTTTCTTTCATGCCACAGCGGCTGCATTTGTCATTTTCAGTATTGTAAAAATCAACGCCTGCCCGTTTGCCCATACAATAATGAACCTCCATGGCAAAGCCCGAAGACACTGTCATGTAGATTATGGTGAGGATGGAAAGGAGGAACTTTTTCACTGCTCAAAGGTACTTAAAATTTGCAAGATTTTCCGGGGGAGTTATTGCACTTTGAAGACTGCTCCTGATTTGGGAAGTTGTTAATAAATGAAGTTTTAAATTAATTTTCAATATACAACGTACAATATTCAATATACATCGGATTGATTTCCATCGATTGCCGATTCACGATTGCCGATTGCCGTTCTTAATTTACAAACCACCACTGTATCCCAAACCTCAACATAAATCCCTGCGTAGGATAATGAGGCACGGCAAAATTATTATTGGTCCATGCAAACCCATTTTTAAAACTCGCAGTATTTAAATTTTCTGCACGTATGTAACCGGTAAAGCCCCTGATGCGGAAATGTACAAATGCAGCCACATCCGGCAAATTGCTTATTGTCATTGTATCCTGCGGAACGAATTGCCCCATCACCGGTGAGTAATTATTTGCTTTATAAGGTGTGTAATATCTTACTTCAAAACCTGTACTTAAACTTAAATTTCTATAAAAATGTCCTTCATATGCAAGCCGGCTCCTGGTAAAAAGCAACGGCACTTTTACAGGTGCAGCAGCATCTGTTTGCTGAAGCGTGGCATCAATATAGTAGTTCCAGTGTTTGGCTAATCTTATTTTTTTAGCTGCCGAGACCTGTATTAAATTAATCGGCTTGCTATACTGGGCGGTATGGTAATAGTCTGAAAAATAGGTATAGTTTGTAATGAGGTAATTTTTAAACCCAAGTGTAAAAAAAGGATTGGTTGCAGTAGCGCCGAAAGAAGTAATGTTCTCTTTATTAAAACTATTGCTGTTACCAAGATTGAAAGACGACCTGTTGTCAAAAATAAAAGATGGCGTACGATTGACGTTGTTGAAAAACAAATTGATGTCTCCGAGTTTTTTATTCAGGTATCTGCTCAACATGGCTGTAGCACTGTAATCACCGCTGTTAAAACCGTGGAGGTAAAATTCTCCTTTCAGCAGCACATCCCATTTTTTATTCCTTGTCCTGTTCCGGTATTCACCATGCAGCAACATGTTGTAATCAGTTATTTTACCTGTATACAATTTGCCTTTAATACTTTGAACGGTAACACCTGCCAAAAGAAATTGCGCCTGGTTCTTTGTATCGGGGAACTGGATGAGCGAAAGATCATTGCTGATGATCTTCCATGTTTCTGCTCTTGAAAATGTATCTGTAGCATCAGGAAGGTTGAGTCCATACCAATTCTTGTAAATGGTAGAATCTGCCCTTACATCACCATAACGGTATTTGTATGAGCTGCTCGTAAAACTGTATTGTACCCTGAGCTTGGGATAAAATAAAAATTCAGTTGTTGTGTCATTCACCTTAACTGAATCTCTTTTGCCAATATCGTAGCTCTGCCGGAAGAACACCGTGAAATCTTTATAGGTATTGCCGGTAGAAACCGTTGTCACAAAAGGGCTTTGCTTGAAATCTGCTTTGCCTCCCAAGTTAACGGGGACGCTGAAACGCTCTTTAAGGTTTGGATCAAGCAGGGAGGTATCGCTTTTTATACCGCCGTTTTGCGAAGCACGTATCACATTTCCTACCAGTACAAAATAAGCATTGTATTTTTTACGCTTGCCCTGGTAATTTCCAAACAACCTGTAAGCGTTGTGATTGGTATTTTGCGTAATAAAAAAACCGGGTGCACTGATCAGCCTGTAATCAAAACCAACATTCAGGTTTTGTTTTGGATTTTGTGTATGCGATGCTTTAAGCATTTGCTCTTTACCCGAAGCCAACTGGTAACTCAATGCAGAGAAGGGCCGTGTTACCCTGAAAAACTTTGTTTCTTCAAGTGTGAACCTATACACATCGAATGCATGAAAGCCCGCATCCCAGCCGGGTTTTGTGTAAGGTTGAAATATAAGCGGAAAAGCAGCGGCGCCATTATTACCAAGGTATTGCCACGATGTTGGTACAGGGAAATATTTATCAAAATCATTTACGCCAGAATCCATCACGTTGCGTCTCGTGGAATCAAGATACCGGTAACTGACCGTTATAGAATCTGCTAATGGGTCCCGGTGCTCGAAACCCAATGTATCCTTTCGTGGTCCGCCTGGCTTTTGTCCAAGAGCATCCAGGTTATTGCCTGTGCCCGTTGTTGTGTTTGCATTAGAAGTCGTGGTAATGGGTCTTCGTTGTGCGATAGCAGCAGTAACAACCAATAAGAACAATATTGTAAAAGCTGGTCTTTTCATTTGGTCTTGCAACAATTATAACGCTGCGATCAGTTCCTTAAAAATATGCGTAAGCTTTGGCTCGGCATGTTTTGCAGCCTCTAATACTTCTTCATGTGTAATGATATTGTCATCATCCCTGATGCCCACATCTGTAATAACACTGATCGCAAAGCATGGTAATTTCATGTGGTTCGCAACGATCACTTCCTGCACGGTGCTCATGCCTACTGCATCGGCTCCTAAAATTTCAACCATCCTGTATTCAGCATGTGTTTCAAAAGTTGGGCCCGTTACACTCAGGTATACCCCTTGCTGAACATCTATTTTTTTTGCATGTGCTATTGCCTTTGCTTTAAGGATAAGTGCTTTGCTGTATGCCTCACTCATATCAGGAAAACGTGGTCCGAATTCCTTTTCGTTTTTTCCTATTAAAGGATTTGGAGTGAACTGGCTTATGTGATCTGTGATGATCATGATATCGCCCACTTTATATGACCTGTTCACACCACCTGCTGCATTGCTCAATAACAGGGTCTTTATACCCAAATATTTCATTACACGAATAGGGAATACGATATCCTGTGCGGCATATCCTTCATAATAATGAAAACGGCCGGCCATGGCTATTACTTTTTTACCACTCAATTCACCAAGGATCAGTTTTCCGCTGTGCCCTTCCACTGTGCTTACAGGAAAATGAGGAATATCACTGTAAGTTATCTCTGCTTCAATTTTTATTTCGCCTGTAAAGCTACCAAGTCCGCTACCCAATACGATACCTACCACTGGCTGTTCACTATACTTTGATTTAATAAAAGAAACAGCCTCATTAATTTTTGAAATCATAAGCAATTTTTAAGTTAAGGGGTCAAAGTTAAGGGAAGAAGTGTTAGAATGGATATAAAGGATACGGGATACAGGATACAAGATCCCAGATACGGGATAGCAGTTATCAAGGGCTACAGGCTGCATCATGGATCCGGAATCCCGAATCTTGTATCCTGTATCTCGTATCCTGCATCCCGTATCTTTTTTATCCCGCATCTGGTATCAAAATCTATTTCCCTTTCCTATCTTCGCCAAAATTTTTACAACATGAACTTACACGAATACCAGGCTAAACAATTACTAAAAAAATTCAATGTACCGGTACAGGAAGGAATTGCATGCAGTACCGCAACAGAAGCGGAAGAAGCATATCGCCAGATCCACACGCAGTACGGGAGTAAGTTTGCGGTGATAAAAGCACAGATACATGCAGGTGGCCGTGGTAAAGGAACCATCATTGGTAAGGACCAGCGTGGTGTTGCTGTTGGAAAATCTGCTGAAGATGTTGTAAATATTGCCCGCAACATTCTTGGCGGAACATTGGTAACCATTCAAACAGGTCCAGAAGGAAAACTGGTGAACAAAGTTTTGGTAGCTCAGGATGTATATTATGAAGGACCAAACCCGGTAAAAGAATTTTATTTATCAATATTGCTTGATCGTGCAAAGGGACAAAACGTGATCATGTACAGTACCGAAGGTGGCATGAATATAGAAGACGTTGCACATGATACTCCTGAAAAAATATATAAAGAATGGGTAAACCCGGGCGGATTGCTTCAGGGTTTCCAGGCAAGAAAAATTGCTTTCAATCTTGGCCTTAGTGGTGAAGCATTTAAGAACTGTGTAAAATTCGTAACCAATTTGTACAATGCATATGTTGATCTTGATTGCGGTATGCTTGAAATAAATCCACTTTTTAAAACGAGTGATGAAAAAATAATTGCAGTTGATTGCAAGATGAATGTGGATGACAATGCACTTATGCGTCATGCTGATGTGCAGGCATTGAGAGATATCAGCGAAGAAGATCCTACAGAGGTTGAAGCTGGTAAATTCAATTTGAATTTTGTAAAACTGGATGGTAATGTCGGTTGTATGGTAAATGGCGCCGGGCTTGCAATGGCAACCATGGATATGATTAAACTCAGTGGTGGTGAACCAGCTAACTTCCTGGATGTAGGCGGCTCTGCAAATGCGCAAACCGTGGAAGCAGGTTTCAGGATCATTTTAAAAGATCCAAAAGTAAAAGCAATACTCATTAATATTTTCGGTGGTATCGTTCGTTGCGATCGTGTAGCCCAGGGCGTTATTGATGCTTACCAAAGCATTGGAACGATCAACATACCGATCATTGTTCGCCTGCAGGGAACGAATGCTGATGTTGCAAAAAAATTAATTGATGATAGCGGGCTGAAAGTACAGAGTGCGATCTTATTGAGTGAGGCTGCGGCTCTTGTAAATAAAGCAGTAGCTTAAACCTGTTAGGTCTTAAAGACCTAACAGGTTTTCCCAAATCCCATTCTTTTGAATGGGATTTTTTGTACCCTGCTTCAAATCACTATTCAACTTCAGTGGCGTCGCACACTTGTACGCTAAATCTTTACTCAGCTTTTATTTCACACAAAGACGGCTAAGAAAAATACAAAAGGCGCAAAGAGTTATACCCCTTTGCTCCTTAGCGAATCTTTGCCGTCTTTGCGTGAAACTATATAAATTGCATTATAACAATTCAAGTATGTTCTTCCGCGATGCATTTATTGAAGATCTTCCAATCATTGTCGCTATATACAACTCCACCATTGCTGGTCGCATGGTTACAGCTGATACAACACCCGTGGCTGTTGCAGATAAAGTTCAATGGTTCAACCAACATAATAAACACAAACGGCCGTTATGGGTAGTAGAGAACGATGATAAAAAAATAATCGGCTGGGTAAGTTTCCTTTCCAGCACATTGGGATCCTAAGCTTAGAATTCCACGTGGACAAGTTGTCGCG
>JADMIO011054704.1_pt1 | contig 106086 bp, 88 predicted proteins | sample 8958161 | NCBI WGS metagenome assembly JADMIO01 (sample SAMN16585339, study PRJNA669376) | soil metagenome | isolation source: Crop rotation soil | place: USA: Cullars Rotation, Alabama | collected 2011
GCCGCGACTTCAAGTCACGTGAATTCCAAGCTTCGGATCCCACTGTGCTGGAAAGGAAGGCACCATAAATTTTCCATTATCTGTCAGCTTACCGGTTATTGCTCCCCAGCCTTTGTCTTTGTAATCAAGCGGATCTGCAACAACATCAAGGCCGTTATTACTGAACACCGCAATTGTTCCTAACGCATTTCCGTCTGTTGTGTGGCAATGTATACAATCACCTTTGGTTTGGTCGTTCATCAATGCAAAACCTTCATATTCCATTTGAGTGAAAAATGTTTTGCCTGCCAGTACCCGGTCATATTTTGACTCATGCGAGATAAGGGTTCGCATAAATTGTGCAATGGCATTTGAGATATCCACACTGTCAATTTTATGCTTACCGAATGCTTTAATAAAAAGAGGCTTGTAAAAACTGCTCTTCTCCAATCGTTCAACAGCGGTATGCCATTGAAGATTCATTTCGCTGTAAGTTCTTACCGGGTGAAAAACCTGTTGTTCAATGCTTGTGGCCCTGCCGTCCCAAAAGAAAGCAGGGTACCAGGCCAGGTTAAAAAGCGGCATGGTATTTCTTTTCATCATTGTGCCATTCCTTCCTTCACTCAATTGTTTTGGTGAATCGCTGAATGCTGATTGCTGTTTATGACAGCCTGAACACGATATGGTGCTGTCCGCACTGAGTATAGGATCGTAAAATAAATGCCTGCCTAAGTTCACACCTTCCACTGTTACAGGATTATTTTCGGCAACAGGCATCTCCGGGAAAAATTTCAACTCCGGAAATTTATAAGGTATGGCTTTATACCTGTAGGAAAAGCCAATGGCTAATAATGAAAACGCAACAGGAATATAAACGGCCCTTCGCATTAACCAGTAATTACCTGCCTATCACCAATGGGAGTGTTTCCGATCTTACGTTTGTTTTTACTTTCAAAAAGTAAAGCCCGCTTTCATACCTGCCTGTTTCAAACCAAAACTTAGTGGGGATATTTGCCCAGCTATCAATTATTCTTCCCAGGGCATCAACCAGTTCCATTTTTTCAATGATGTGGTACTCCATCATCTTCCGGGCCTGTATATGAACAATGTTGCCGGCCGGGTTAGGGTATATATTAAGATAATTTTCCTGCTCTTTTTCTTTTATCGTATGCAACAAAGTGATATGTGCTATCATGTTATCTATCAGCCAGCCTTCTTTGTTATTGTTTACAGAATCGGAGGAAAGCGTAAACCTGAACATAATTGTGTCGTTAAATTGAAATTGCTGCATCCATGATAGGTCAAAACAAAGCCAGATATCCTTCCAGGTAGAATCGGCACCGCTGAATGCAATTTCACCTCCTGCCATAGTATCCACATTGGCGGTGTCAAATCCATAAAAATTATATACAAAAGGGTTGTTAAAAACACTTATCCAGGTATTGCCACTATCTATTGTGTATTCTATCATACCTCCGTCAAGGGAGGCATCTAAATCCAATTTTTGCATCCATTGCAAAGCAAATACTCCCCATGAACCAAAATTGTTCGGAATTTTTGCAATAAACCTTGATGTATTATTGACCGGGTAAAAGTTTACAGTATCTGTTACAATTGCATTGGGGTGCGTTGCCGCACTGTCGAAAATTACTTTTTGAGGTGCCCCGATCTGCCATACATTGGAAGCGGAACTATCTGTTTCAATAAAGATAACGTTCCACCCGGAAGTATCGGCACCATCAAAATATTGGGTATAATACTGTGCCGTTGAATACTGAACAACACATAGGATAAATGTAAGGGAAAGGTAGATTTTTTTCATGCCGGTGAAATTTTGATTGTTAAAGGTAATGAATCTAATTTGCAAATCAAAACTTACTTCATCCAGCCTGTTGTCAATCCTCTATTTCGACCCTGTAACGTATCGCCTCCTCAAGTAGGTTAATGTTTATATCTTTTATAGTTTTAAATTTGATGCAATAGCCACTTACGCTTGCCTTACCTAGTTTTTTTCCATACGTATCGGCCAGGTATTTTTTATCTTTAATACCCATAATATACACAGAGATCCCGGTTGTGTTTGCACTCAAACCAATTTGATAAAACTCCCTGGTAGTTCCATCGGCATATTTTATGGTGTAAGACCCATATCCAATATTAGGGTTGGAAACAGTTTTACCTTTGTCATCTTTTCCATCCAGGAACCACAATTTACATGCCGGCATTATTTGCAGAATGTGTTTGTGCAACGCTTGCATCTCATTACATTTTGGTTCGGATTGGCTGTTAATGTAATCCCTGATCTGTTCTTTTATGTTCATTTTTATTTTTCAGAAAGTGTTGTCAATAAATTTTCCAGGATATTCAACGTCATTGTAAATCCTTCGCGGAATCGATCATTAGCCATCATCTCAAGCGTTTCAAGGTTTTTATACTTTATACTCATCCTGAAAGTCGTAACTCCATTCGCTTCACTAAAATCAAGATTGTTTTCCGCTCCGTAAAAATCAGGATTAATATTCTCATCCTTGTCGCTCATACCGGAAATATACTTGAAATTTGTCTTCGGAGAAATGGAAGTAAAGTCCTGGACTGAAAAATACTCCTGGCCTTCGGTGCTTATCATTTTATAAAATCTGCGCCCTCCAACTTCAAAATTCATATAGACTGTTTCTGTTTTCCAGGGTGCGGGCGCGCCCCACCGGTCAAGAATTTCCGGTTTGGTAAACGCATCCCAAACCAAATCAAGTTCGGCTGCAAATTCTCTGCTTACCAAAACTGTGTTTGTTGCTTTGTCAACATTAAAATCAAATAACAAATCGTTTTTCATTTTTTATGGGTCTTTAGTTCTGATAATACTTTGGTAAGATTAATGATCAGTTACAATAGTACCTTACTTTTTGGAATCAAATTCCACGATCCACTCAATACCATACTTGTCTCTGAAACAACCAAAATATGTTCCCCATGGACCATCATCAATAGGCCCTTCTATTTCTCCTCCCACCGAAAGCCCGTTAAATAACCTGTCAGCTTCTGCTTTGCTTTCCGTACTTATTGAAATTTTACTTCTGTTTTCATTCTCATTTGTTCTTCCCATAATTTCCGGAACATCGTTTGCGATCAGCATATTACTTTTACCTATGGGTAAAGCAATATACATAATTTTATTTTCCTCTTTTTTAGAAACCTGGAAGTGTTCGTTTGCAAGTTCTTTAAAGCGAATAATTTTTGAAAACTCTCCGCCAAATACTGATCTGTAAAAGGTAAATGCCTCTTCAGCATTTCCGTTAAAGTTAATGTGTGGATTGATAACTGCCATAATTTTTATTTTTTTTAGATTATTAAACTTTTATTTTCTTATTTCTTTTAATTTACCGTTTTGAATACATACCGATAGTTATCTGGATTGTGATAAACCCGATAACACATTTTCCAAATTGTTCATAGACATTTTAAATCCTTCTGTAAAGCCCATTTCAATCATCTTCTCCATCCGGGCAAGCGATTCATTATAAATAATAATACGCACTGTTGTTTTTCCGTTCTGTTCGCTAAAGCTGTAATCCCAATCAGACCCCGGCAATTCAGGGTTTTCATTTTTGTCGGCAAAAGCATTATACATTTTGAAGTTAGTTTTTGGACTAATGGAAGTGTACTTCTGAATGGCCCAACGCTCATGCCCCTCCGGGCTTACCATAGCATAAAATCTGCGTCCGCCAACTTTGAAATCCATAAATTTTGTTCTCGATACAAAAGGTTTAGGAGCTACCCATTGGTCAAGGATTTCTGCTTTGGTAAAAGCATCCCATACCAGCGCCAGCTCAGCATCAAATTCTCTTGTTATAAATACTTTTTTTGTTGCTTTGTCAACATTAAAATCAAACAGCGGATCGTTTGTCATTTTTTTTGTTTTTTAAGTGTTAATAATACCTTGTCTAATTGATTGAACTGGGTTTCAAAGAGCTTTTTGAATTGCTCAACCCATTTATCTATTTCATTTATCTTGTTTGCATTGATGTGGTAATAGATTTCCCTTCCTTTTTGTTCCTGCTTTACCAACTCACATTCAGTAAGGATTTGAATATGCTTTGAAACCGCCTGCCTGCTGGTATCAAATTCTTCTGCAAGGGTATTTGGCGTCATAGCTTGCGAGGCGAGCAAAACCAAAATTGCCCTTCGTGTGGGGTCGGCTATGGCTTGAAATACGTCACGTCTTGTTTCCATAATATTATGATAATGCAATTACCTGGTTGCAAATATAAACGCAACTATTTGATTGCACAAATTTATTTTCAATTATTTTTGATGAGTGTGCACAGGGCTACACTTTTGACTTAAAAAAGTATATTTTATAGTGTGATTGTCAGGACAAACCTGACATATTGGATATGAAACATCATTTTAGGCGGTGCGTTGGTTAAAAATGGCTCTTTTGATTTTGCCCAGGGGGCGGCTTTGTGTCTTGTGGCAAAACTAAATAAAAAAACAGGCGCCTGAATTGAGCGCCTGTTCCATTTTAATACATAAATAAAACCTACCGGCTTAAGACCACTTTTGTAGTGTAATTTTCATTACCGGCATTTATGCTTATAAAATACAAGCCATTGCTCCATGATGAAAGGTCAATGGTTTGTTTGCCTGCAGCGAAGCTTTTTGTTTCAAGCAGGTTGCCTGCAATATCATAAACGCTTACAATGGTATTATTACTAGTCTTACCTAAGTTAATGGTAACTATTCCATTGGTATAGCGTGGGTAAACCTGTACATTTTTAAGCATGTTCAATTGATGCAATCCGTCAACAATACTGTCGGTAAGGGTAACTTCATAATCTTCGGTTTCACCGGAAGACATTACCGAGCATGCATCATTTGCTGCATTTGAAATACTGTCAGCACTTATCCTTACTCTCATGTTGGCCAGGCCCGTATTCACACTGTCAGGTATGGTAATGGCAACTGTATTTGCCACATTGGCTGCAGAGGTGGTGCATACCTGGGTCCATTCGCTGGCCTCATAATCGTTGTTCCTGTTATAATCAATCCAAACGGAAACTTTATTATTTCCACCTGTGGTCACACTAAGGTTATAGGTGCGCCCTTCCTTAAGAATTGTGGTGGTAATTCCTGAAGGGTAATAATTATAATTGGATACCCCATTGGTGCTATCGCATGATGTTGAGTTATTCAAAGTTTTAAGCGTTACATTTTTAATCATGTCCGTATCGTTGCACAGGGCATTAAAAGGGTAACATGTGCAGTTTGGTGTAGGATTGGCCGTGGTTGCTAATGGGGTAACCATAAAAGTAGATGTGCCGCAGTTTAACCTTACACTAAAGAATCTTTGTGCCGTTAGCACTGTTGAGTATGTGTTTGATGTTGCACCTGAGATAGGTACAAAGTTAATTCCATCGGCAGATTGCATCCATTGAATTGGAATTAAAGCGGCAGTGCTGTCAGGTGTAAATGAAAGATGAACGGAATCTCCATTGCAAACAACCACGCTATCAGCAGCCACTATTCCATCCAACACAACACCGGCACAAGGATCTGCAACATTTTGCAGTTTCATATTATCAATGGCCCACCACCAATCCCAGCTACCGGTCCAGGTAAATCTTATTTTAAGACCTGTGGAACCTGCAGCAGCCGAAATATCGTAAGCTGATGTTACGGCAGGATTAGGATAGCCCACATCAACAGAATCATAAATAACAGTTGTCCAGGTAGTACCTGAATCTGAACTCATTTCAATCCTTCTTGATGAACCATCTGTATTAGGGCCTGCGAGAAACCTGTACTGTTCATCAAGTGAAAGAAATAATGTACCTGATGCCGCACTCACATCTATAAGGCCGGTGGTTAAACTTGCAATTTCATCCACATTGTTATTTACAGATCCCTGGTCACTATCGAAAATAGCAAAGTTGGCATCAAAATTTGCACCGCTGATAGCCCTTGCATAAGGATTGTTAAAATACCAGAGGTGGCTGGCCGGTAACCCAAGGCTATCGTTGGTCCAGCCGAAAGGCAAGCCGTTATTGGTAAAGTTCTCAGAAAAATAAACGATCTGGGCCTTTGCCATATTGGTGGTAATGGCAAAGGCAATAAAAGTAAAATAATAAAGTAAGTGTTTTTTCATAGTTATTAATTAGTCGACCCTCAAATATTCTGTAAGGTTTGATTTTATTGAGACTGTTGAAAAAGGGCTAAAAAAAAGATTGCCGGGAAAAGCGGAAATAGGTTAAAAAAGCGGCAAATTTGTTTATGCTCGCAAAACAAAAAAACAGTTCACAAATGGGTTTTTACAGCACATTTGAAGAACAACTGAACCATCATCACCCGTTGTATAAATTGGCTCAAACCATTAACTGGGGTGTGTTTGACAAAGCCTTTTCCAGGCATTACAGTGCAACCCATGGCAAACCGGCCAAACCAATCCGGCTGATGGTATCGTTACTGATTTTAAAACAACTCCGCAATTTAAGTGATGAGAGTGTGGTTGACCAGTGGGCAGAGAATGCCTACTATCAATATTTTAGTGGCGAAGTCTGTTTTAGCGGGCAACCGCCATGTGTGCCAACAGAACTGGTAGAGTTCAGGAAAAGAGTTGGCCCGGAAGGAGCAGAACTGATTTTGAAAGAAAGTATTGCAGTAAACGGAGATGATGGTAATGATGATAACTTAAGTGGAGATACCACCATACAGGAAAAGAACATTACCTATCCTACAGACGATAAACTGTACAAAAAAATTATCAGGGAGTGCAGATCCATAGCTAATGATGAGCAGATAGAATTAAGACAAAGCTATAGCCAGACAGTGAAAAAACTCAGTACCATTCAACGTTTCAAGAAAACCAAACATGGATCAGGCAGCGCAAAAAAGGCTGGAAAAAAGATAAAGACCATTGCCGGTGTTTTAGTAAGAGAACTTAAACGCAAGCTAACTGCAGATAGATTAAACAAACACAGCACGGCCTTATCACTTTATGAAAAAGTATTAGCACAAAAGCGAAGCGATAGTAATAAAACATACAGTTTACACGAGCCCCAGGTTAAATGCTACACCAAAGGCAAAGAACACAAGCGCTACGAGTTTGGAAGTAAAGCATCCTTATTAATCACACAAAACAAAGGGGTAATTGTGGGTGCGTTAAACTTCAACAGTACTGATCACGATAGCAAGACATTGCCAAAAGCACTGGAACAATATGAAAGGCTAACATCCAGGAAAGCTGTAAATGTGTATGTAGATAGGGGATACAAGGGACCCAAGCAAGTAAGCACTACAAATATTTACACCCCAAAACCAGATAAAAATATTACCAAAACCAAACGCAAAAAGCATAGTAGAAGAGCTGCAATAGAGCCTGTTATAGGCCATTTAAAGCAACACTACAGGATGTCCAGAAATTACCTTAAAGGAATAATTGGTGATGAAATAAATGTTATGCTGGCCGCAGCTGCTATGAACTTTAAACGAGTCATGAACCTCTGGCGTACAGAGGCAATTAAATGTTGGTTACTCATCAGAAACATCTTTCTGTTTGTTTACAACATATTATTTGCTCAAAATTTCAAAATGACTTTTTGAGGGTCGACTAATTAGGGTTGATATTTAGTATATAATTGATTTGCAATATTTTTAAAGTTGGGCAAAGGTAAAATTTATATTAATTATTCGACCCTTCATGTGTCATTTTTTGAACTTGCTATTGTTGGACTGCCGTTGCGGAAAATTATGTCCTAATTGACATTAAATTTAAAAATTAATCGCACAGGATCTTTGCCAGATATTGAATTTTTGCGAAATTCCCGAATTCTTTGCACAACTCCTGTAACAATTGTCAGAACGAATTTTTTTAAGGGGTTAAGCATCCCTGCCAAATGTCCTTTTTTCGGCCAAAAAATAAGCCTGCAATTATTGTAATTCACGTAAAACTTACTGTATTAAAAACTCACCATGCAAAGCTTCGCGAGTACTATGTGTGTTGAAATTCAGTTACAATTCATCATCACATAACCAAATTATTTAATTGTCAAATCGACAAATAATAATTACCTGATCACTATCTTTTTATACTCGAAGCTATTTTTACTTAAGAATTTTACCAGGTAAACTCCTTTAGGTTGCTCAGATAAATTTACCGGCTGTGATTCCCCGTTCCAGGTAAATTGTTTTACCTGCTCGCCTGTTACATTAAATATTTTTACATCAACAAGGCCTGTATTTTTTTTGCCCGAACTGATAGTAAAATAACCTGTTGAAGGATTGGGATACAAATCAAATGATGTAGAAGTTTGTTCCTGATCGTTGAGGTCTGTGGTGTTTACCGCATCTGTGGTGAAATATTGTGTGAACCCGCACCCGAAATCATCCCTGTACCCTCCCGAATATACATAGCCATGCATGGCTAAATTTGTGGCTGGGCTTACCTTCTTAACACTAAAGGAACCGGCCGTATGCCCATAGCTTGGGTTTGGAGAATCCCATACCCACCAATGAAGGCCATTACAACCTAAATCAGTGATGGTAAGTTTGTAAAAGCCGGGATTTGCAAACGAAACAGTATCAATATAAGTGGTACTTATATAAGCATTTGTTCTCGAAGCAACTACATTGTTGTTCATATCTGTGATCTGCCAACTGGTTTCGCTTGGATTTGATCCTATGCCATTTTCCCCATCAGTGTTCGTCTTTAGTGTAACCAATATTTTTTGTGGCCATGTAGGGGCAGCTATAAAGGTTGAGATATCTTTATCATTTGTAGCGTCTTCATCTGTTATTCCATTCACGGTAAGGATCTTAACTTCAAATTTAAAAAGACCGCTTATGCTGTTTAACGACATATCAGTTAAAGTATTTAATGCAGCCAGTTTAATATCAGTTTTCTCCAATGGCAAAAGATTTCCGGTCCAGGTAAATTCAGTCACGGCAGAGTCCTTTATATTGTATTGAAATTTAATGGAAGTGATTGCAGTACTTCCTGTATTACGGACACGGATTATAGGGTTACTTCCGCAAGGGTTTTCCCTGAAATAATCATCTGCATTGGTTGGGGCAACAATATCTTCGATTGATGCATCAAGCGCATGGTTAAAGGCTCCGTAATAGATAACTTCACCATTAATGTCATAACCGCCATAACTTCCGGAACCGGTGTAGTTATCGTAGGTATTTCCAAGTGTGTAACTCCCGGAAGTTACCCCAAGCTGATGTATAAAGGGATCAACAATATTTCCCGGGCACCAGTTGGCGCGGTTATAGATCCATGTTCCACCCTGGGCATAGAGTTCATTAAAGCCACAGTCATCGCGCCAGATATTTTTTGTATCGATGGTGTTATTATTTACCAGAATAGAGTAATTATGACCTGTATTTGAGGTGCTGAATTCGCAGCATTGACTAGTGTTGTCCGCCCCATGGCCTGTAACAATATATCTTAACTCTGAAGATTGTGTGTTGGCAGGAACTGTAAGTGTATAAGCGGGCAGGTGGTTGCTGATTGGATCGGCAGTATTGCCATAATAAAAATAACCGGACCATACAGGTTCCATTCCAATAACATTACGTGGCGGTACACCTTCAATAAAGGCAAATTTTACATTGGCCGTAAACCCCCCCGAGTAACCTGAATAATGGATGCGTACTGTAGCAGTATCTTTAAGCAGGGGGTAAAAATCAGTAACGTCAAAAATATAATCTTTTTTCCATGTAGTTGGAAAACGTGGCGTTCCTGCTGTGGCATAGGGAGAAATAAAGCGGCTTAGTTCTACGGTATCAGTTGACGTAATCAGGTAGTTATTGATCGTATAGTCCCATTGGTGGCAATACTGGGTTCCTGTTGGACAACTATGTTCGCCCATGGTAAAGATCATCAATATCTTTCGGTAAGTGATGCTTCCACCAGGAAAGCCTACAGTATCATCAAAATTACCGTAATTGTCAAGATTTGTAATATTGGCCTGCACCCACGTAGTATCACCGGGCGCGGCATAAATTTTTGTGCTGAATACTACTAAACTGATAAAAGCGAAAAGGATAATTTTTTTCATTCTCTTTTTTTTCTGTAAAAGAGCAACTTATTTAAAGTTTTTGCAAATAAATGTAATAACAATAGATAAATCTCACTTGGGAATAAGGCAGATGCTATTTTTTACTCTTTTGCGAATCAAACTTAGGCTGATGTTTATCCTTTACAAGGCCAAAAATGTTTTTTGTGATCAGTGGCATGTTGTCACCAATTAAAAAGCCAAGTGGCTTAAGAGGATCTACGCGATCGAAAACTACTTTACAGATAGCTGTTAAAGGTAATGAGAGAAACATGCCCGGTACACCCCATAATGCACCTCCTATCAATACCACAATGATGGACACCAATGCATTGATCTTTACTTTGGAAGCAACTATCATAGGTACAATAAAGTTATTGTCGAGTAACTGGACTATAGTGTAAAGTAAAACCACATAAAGTGCATAAACTGGTTCTTTTGTTGCAATAGCCAGTAACATGGGAATAGCCATGGCAACTATACCTCCTATGTAAGGTACGAGGTTAAGCAATGCACCAATAAGGCCAATAAGTACGGCATACTGGATGCCAAGTATTAGCAGGCCCACTGAGTTAAGTGTAGTAACTATTGCAGCCTCTATAAGAAGTCCAACCAGGTAACTTTGTACAAGTACTTTTACTTCAGCTAAGATCTCTACCACAGTTTTATGTTTGCTTACGGGAAAAAGCTGTGCAATAAAACTAAGAATAAGTACTTTATAATATAGGATCAGAAAAATATATACGGGCATCAATAATATATTGATCATTGCACCACTGATGGTAGTTAAGGTTTTACCAATTACCCTGGGGGTATTATTCATACTTTGACTTTTTTGCGTATTCACCCATTCGGTAATTTTTCGTGAGTCAATGTTTAATGTATCCGCAATTGAGTTTTCCGCATCCTTTAAGATCTGTATGAACTTTTTTTCCATTCCGGGTAATGAATCCGAAAACATGGATAACTGGGATCCGATAAAAATGATGAGGCCGGTTAACAGCATTAATGCAACCAATACAGATATAGAAATGGCTATTACTCTGTTGCAACCTTTTTTATTTAAAAAGTTTACTACGGGATTCAACAGGATGGCTATGATAGTAGCAAATATTAAAGGCAGAATAATTTCCTGCCCGATATACAAAATAAAAAAAAGTCCTATTACCCCAATGGTGATTTGAGAAATGGAAATGTAAAACGGTAGGTGTGAGTTTTTTTCTGTCATTATATTTATTTTAAACGGCCTTTTTCTTTTACCGCATTTTCGGATGGCGGTACTTCACCGTAAAAATAATCTGAGTACACTTTGGTAAATTCTGCACCAAAGAAAACTATCATTGATGTATAGGACACCCACAATAAAATAAGTATGATGGAGCCTGCTGCGCCATAACCTGAGCCCGGGTTAGCTGTACCAAAGTACAGGCTGAGCCCTGTTTTACCAATGGCAAATAATACCGAGGTTAAAAAAGCACCTATCCATACCAGGTGCCATTTAATTTTTGCATCAGGCAGAACCTTGAACATCAGGGCAAAAAGCAGCGTGATTATAAGTAAAGATATCACCACATTAAATATTTGAAATACGATAAGGAATGATTCGGACCAATGATGCTCTACCCAGGTACCCAAAGCGGAAAGGAGGGAAGAGATAACCAATGATACAAGCAGCAAAAAAGCAATTGATAAAATGAGACCGAACGAAAATAATCTTGTACGCAAATAAGTTACTAGTCCCGATTTTTTTGTTGTTTCCTTTACCTCCCAGATTATGTTCAATGTTTTTTGAAACTGTACAAAAACCCCGGTGGCTCCAATAATTATTGTAATGATACCAATAATGGTAGCCCATATTGAGTCTTTACTTTTATTGGCCATCATTATCATTTGCTGCACCTGGTCGGCAGTATCCCTGCCCATTGCCTGCGATACTGACCGGTGTAACTGCCCGTTGATAGCTTCAGCACCAAAAAAATATCCTACAAGAGTAACTATTACAACAAGCAGGCCCGGAAGTGAAAATATTGCATTATATGCTATTACGGCACTTTCACTGAAAGGATCGCGCGCCCACCAGGCTTTGAAAGCTTGTTTAAGCAAAGGCCCCATTTTTTTAAGTTTCACTTTCATTGCATTTATTTTAACGACAATTGCTTTTCAAATGAGTTGAACCGGCCTTTCCGGAATTTTATATATTTATCACGGGGTGCTTCATTATATATGTCATTTAATTTTTCGTAAGCGTCAAGTAATTCTTCGGGTACCTCGCCTTTATAATTTATCCTGAAATTGGTAAAGCCATTGAATGGCACAGTGTTTTCTGATGCAATGAATTTTAACTGGCCATCAGTATTATTTTCTTTAAAGTAATCAAGGAAAGCACGTTGTCTTATATGCTGAAGTGCTGCCAGTTTTTTATCCGCAAATCCTTTTCCAAGTAATCTTCCGCATTTTTCTTGTACTGTAAATACCATAGAGTCTTTAATATTGTTATCAAGGTACTTAACAAATGCCTTGTCTTTAATTGACATTTTATCGATCAGTATGGAATCTCCTTCAGTCATGTTTGCCGCATTACCATGGTTGTTGAAGAAAAAATATTTTTTCTTGGCTTCAAAAAAGGTAATGTATTCCTTTTCTTTCTCTGCATATATTTTAGGAGCGATGGTAAGATTGGCGGTAGGATTATCTTCGAGAAAATCCGCAATTTTTCCCAGGAATTTTTCCTGCTGCCTTGTAAGTATGGTTTGTCTCATGGCCCAGTTGATGCGCATTGATCGCTCCACTTCTCTTTCAGTATTGTCCACATGTATTCTATAGGGAGTGGTAGGAGGTTTGATGAGGATATTCTGAACAATATCAACAATCACATCCAGCAAATGGAATTTCGGATCTTTTAAATTACCAGTTACCGGAATTTCATAATCAATTACATTGCCACGTTCACGTATCACTGACATGATCAAAGGAACAGGAATCCATTTTGTATCTTTTTTACGTAGTCGTTTCGTGGTCCTAAGGTCAACAATTAAAAACCTGTTATCACTCTCTATTATATCATTCCTTACATTCCATTTTCCATGTATGTCAATTACCCCGCGATCGAGCGGGAACGATGTAAAGGTGATGAGGTATGGATTAAAAAGAGGGGCGGGGATCCTTTGTAATTTATAATGCAGGTCAAAATCCTTATTGTTCTTTGGGTTCATGCTAACCGAAACATTAAAGGAGCCATGCGGCTTTAAACCGCTCTCTAAGTAAAGGCTTACCCAATGGTTCGTATTATCAATGGAGTCTCCTTTTATGCTGAGCGGGCTAAGAGCCACTGCAAATTTTTCGCTTAAGGCAAAATCATTATAATGTATATCGCCCTGTTTAATAGCAAGATTGCCCACCTTATAATCACTCTTTAAAAAATTCTTAAACAGCGTTTTTACGTATTTTCCGATCTCTAAAATAAGGTTGAATTTTTCCGGGTCTCCTTTCACCGCTTTTACCTTTGACCCTTTACTGCCGAACATACGTTGCAGGTTATCAAGACTATCGTAACGTTCGTATTTAAAATAAGGATGTGCAAGTAATATGGTATCGAAAAAATATTTTTTATTTAAAGGTGCAAGCTCTTTAATGCCGACTCTTAATTTATCGAATGCTGCATAATCCTCATTTTTGTTTTTTCCGAAATGGAATTTGCTTACTTCGAGGGTACCTTTAAAGCTCACATTTTGCTTGTCTTTCAAATTCCCTTTCACTTTTAAATCTGCATCAACAAATGCAGAAAGAGTACCATATCTTGAAATATCCCTCAGGTACTGATCAAAAAGTTTTGAGTCAAGCTTTGTAATTACTGTGCTAAGGCGATAATTTTTATTATTCACATTCAACATAAGATCACCTTTCAGACTTCCGCTTCCCTGCCCTACAATAAATGAATAATTTGCAGCAATGGAATCCACATCCCATTTTTTTCCTTTGCTATCGAAATTGAATTTCTCTATAGAATAGTTTACAGGTGTGATCCTGTCCTTGTAATAGAATTCACCATCCTTAATATTCACATCAAGCAGGTTAAAATGAACAGGTGGTTTTGTAGTATCGGCAGGCTCTTTTGAAGAGAATTTGTCAATAAGATCAGAAAAATTGAACTTCTTGTCCTTATTCATGACCACTACTCCAATTGGATGATTCAGTGTCACCGAGCTTATTTCATAAGTTTTATGAAGTAGTTTAAGCATTTCCAGGTTAACGCTCAACCCGTTAAAGGAAAAGAAGACAGTATCACTTTTTTGTTCATATACTTTTAAACCGCTCAAATGAACGTACCCTGTAAAGGGATTAATGTAGGCCCATTTCAGCGTGATCTCACGACCGGTATATTTTACATCGTATTTTTGAATCAGGTATTTTGCGATGGGTGATATAAAGATGATCACCAATGCCACCAGGCCAATAATGGTTAACGATAATATAATAAGTATTTTTTTCCAGCCCTTACGTGGTCTGGTTTTTTTTTCTTCCATAATGAATAAATTGCCATTGGATTTTCATTGCCAGTCTTAATTGCCCATTTCCAAAAGCAATTTAAGCTGCAGTATTATATGATTTGTCCTGTCAATAATTTTATTGACCACCGGAGTTATCCTTTTGTTATTTAATCAGCAGGCCGCATTTGCTATGATCAATGATCAGCAATTACAGCTTTTTTATGTGGTATCTTTGATGCAATAAATTGAAAAAGTTTTTGCCCTACACTCTTTATTTTATCAGAATTTTTTGCTGCAATATTTGTGGCGGCACTTTGTAAAGCAAATCCGGCCAGCTTTAGCAATGGATTTTTTGTACCACCGAACAATATTTTTTTCAACAGGAAACCAGAGGTCATACCTATTGCCGCCTTACCCAGGTTTTGTTTTATTTCAGGTGATTCTTTTACTTCTGTAAAAGTATTCTTAAGGATGTTGATCGGCTTTAAACTTTCGTGAATAAGATCAAGATGATTTTTAAGATCCGCCAACTCTGATTGTTTTTTTGCTTCCAGTGCGGCTATTCTCATAGTTAACCGTTCATTGGGCTTTACTTTTGTATGCTCCATAATTTTTTATTTTACCATGTGTTCAATTAGTGCATTCTTAACCGGGTCTTTTATCATAGCCTTCCTGTTGAAATGTATCAAAAGGGCAATCACAATATAAAAGCCTGCCACTATAAAAAAGCCGTAAAACATATTACCCGTTATATCACCCAACCATAAAGCTGCACCAATATTAAGCATCATGGTGATGAGCATGATGAGGCTTGTGATGATAATAGTTGCAATTAATCTTGCCGATGAATCGGCTATCTTATCAACAGCTTTTAAAGTTACCAAGTCAACATTGGTTGTGGCATAATTCTCAGCTTTGTCAAACAGGGATTCAATAAGGGTAATTTCTTTTTCCATAAACACTATTATTTAATATTGTATTTAAACTGGATGATAATGTTGCCTGTTGTGATCCTGATAATATTTGACTCTCCTTCATCTACCGGGTTAAAGGTGCCCGAAGCGATTATTTCGTTACCACTAAGGAGGTCTTCATCCACCAGTTCATATTTCCAGGTCTCATTTGTAAACTGAATACTGCTTGCCGGAACCAATGAGGCGGATGAAGAATTCATACTTGTATTGGTTGTAAATTCGAATTCGTTACCCATGCTTTTCCCGAAATTTACCTTCAGGTCAGGTCCTGTACCGTCAGCATCCCAGTTAGTTCCTGCCGCATTCATATTAGGTACATTGGAAACCTCTATACTTGAACTGTAACGGTAAACACAGCCGGAATTTTTTTCTGCATCACGGTTATAATTATCTGCATTTATATCTGTACATCCTTCTTTATCCTTACAGCCGGAATTCAAACCGGTGAGGAATAAGGATAATAATAAGATTGAAATCATTCTTATTTTCATTGGATCTTTATTTGGGATCAATCATTATTTTATTTAAGAGCAGCTTTTTTAAAGCCGCCCTTTTACATCTGTGCCTGGCGAACCTTTGCTTTTCCCTTTTCAGCAAGATCTTCAGCTTCGTCTTTTGCCATATCAAACTTGTCTGTAACGCTTTCAAGGAATTCGTCAAACTTATCTTTAAGATCGCATAAATAATCATCCCCTTTTTTAGAGAGCTTTTTTCTTGTATTGGCACCGGAATCGGGCGCAAATAATATACCTAATGCTGCGCCTGCGGCTAAGCCTGCCAATGCGCCTAAAACTACTTTACCTGAACTCATTTTTTTGATTTTTTAAATTGTTTATTTTTATTTTAAATATAAGGTGGGTGCGATCTTACGGGATCAAACCCACCTTGGTCATATTTCAAAAAGTATTAACGCTTGTTATCGCTTTTTGAACCTTGCTGTGTTTTCCAATCATTGTCCTTACCACCTGAGGTAGTAGATTTTTTTGCTGAATCTGCTTTACGAACGGTTTCTTCCTGTTTTCCGCGGCCAGGCATTGAGGCATTTCCCTGCTGGCCATTTTTTTGATTTTTTTCCATTTCAAATTATGAATTAAAAAGTTTCACATTTTAAAATACCGGTTAATTTAAATCTTACGGGATTTGCAATTAACCGATGTTTAGTTTAACGTTGAGCACCACTCCTTGAACCTTGCTGATTTTTTTTGTCATCCTCTTTTAAGGTACCTGCTGATTTTTTTGCAGAATCAGCTTTGCGAATAGTGTGGTCTTGCTTACCGCGACCAGGCATTGTATTTTTACCCTGCTGGTCATTCCTTTGATTTTTGTCCATTTTGATTTTTTTAAAGTGTTTATTCTATTTTTATTATTATAAATTGAGTTTTAAATCTTTGGGATCCGATCAACCAATACTCATTTTATAATTTCCTTGCCGGTTGGGATCTTAAAGTACACAGGCCTTACGGGGCTTGGTTTACTTTAAGTAATCTAACCGTATAACCTTTTAAAATTCCTGACCGGTTCCGGGTTGTTGACCTTCTCCGGTTGCTTCACCCTTGCCATCTTTATTGGTTCCGGTTGGGGTTTTGTATTTATGATCATGATCTGTATCATCATGCTCTTTACCACTTCCCTCTTTTGATGAACCAGTGGCATTCTCTATGCCACTGTAGTCATCCTGCTGATTGGTTGGGGTACTATTTTTTGAATACTCATTTCCCTGTGTGCCCGGGTTGGTTTCTTTTTTATCGGGGGACATTCCGGGAGTTTCTCCTGTTGTTTTTGACTGACCTTTGTTATCCTGCAATTTTCCGGTTGCCTTATCTTTTGATTGAGCACCTGATGTTTGCTGGCTTTGACCTGATACATTATGTTTTTCACCGGTTACGCCTGGTTGCTGTTTATTTCCCTGACCATATCCCTGGCTGTAGTCCTGTCCTTTTGCTGCACCCTGGTTTTGAGCTCCAACCTGTCCGAAATTGCCGGTTTGGTTTTGACCAACCTGGCTGCTTCTTTGGGTTGAACTTTGACTACTTGCACCCAAAGCATTTTTTTGTTCATTTATTCCCTGGTTTTGTTTTTTTCCAGGTGCACCATAGTTTTTATTTTCGTTCTGATTTCTTCCACCCGTGGCTCCCTGGCCTTGTTGTGGATTTTTTTGATTCCTGTCCATAATTTCCCTTTATTAATTGTTAAACTAAATAAGCCCTAAGGCAATTACATTTTCTTTAATTTTTCTTCACACATTTCTGAATGAGATAAATGTGTTTTTAAGGAAGGAAGCATTGATGAGGCCCATGCAGATATTTCTGTGTCTTTTACATTTCCGGCTGCTTTTTCAAATTTATCAATAGCATCCTTATGTCCTTTAACCATCATATCTGCATATTCTTTATCAAAATCTACTCCTTTCTTTTCCGACAACTTTTTGTAGGCATCCTGCCCTTTTTCGGTTAAAGTTGTTGGTATAGTGATTGCTTTTTTTGCAGCTAAAGCCTCAAGGTCTTTCATGGCTTTGCTGTGTTCTGCTTCCATCATTTTTCCAAGGTCCTTGGTATCCTGGGTTGTGCCGTTAGCCTGTGCCAACTGTCCCAACTGTATCTCTTCAAGATTGATTTCTGCTGCGTTCACTAAAAAATCGGCTCCCATATCTTTTGTATCATCAAATTTTTCATCATTACTATCAGAAGCCATCTCTTTTGTATCTTCCGGTTTTGAAGTATCACCGCAAGATTGAAACGTTAATACACATATAGCTATAAAGCATGCACTTATAATTTTTTTGAGTGATCGAAGTCCTTTTGTCATTTTTACTTATTTATAGGTTAGATTTATTTTTCGGTTATTATTTCTAAAATAGATAATTAACGTTACAAAGATGAATGGCGCCCTAGCCGAAATTGTTACACAACTTTCCTGATTTGTTACACAATTCATTTAGGAAAATTGAATCTCCGAAATGGATATCATACACACAAAGTTTACAACGTTTCACCCTTGTTAACTTTTTTGCTGATGTCCTGGATCTTATTCACAAAATTGGTGATCATAGTATCACTATATGGTCCATAGGCATCTATAATAGTTCCTTTTTCACCGTTGCATGTTTCAACAGCGTAAAGAATACAGTTTTCCTGCGGATCGGATTCTCCTTCAAACCGGTAAAAGTTAACTATCTTTACTTCATCCGGTGGGTACACACGACTTGTATTTAATGATTTTAATCCTGCCGGACCTGCTTTAAATTGTGCAGAAAATCCCAGTTTCGTCAACATATTTGTACACGACATAAGCGTTGACATTGCTGTTTTTTCTTTCTCCATATTTTCCATGACCTATTTCTTTTTCTAAATTATTCATTAATTACTTTCATATCTTCAAGAGGATAGTTGCCTGTAGTAAGAGTAAAATTGCATGCTTCAATAAAAGGAATGATGTCCTTTAAAAAGCTGCCATCCATTTTGAATTTCCTTACGGGCATTTTTTCCGCTGATACAGTATTTTCCTGGGCGTTTTTGTCAAGGGCATAGACAGTAATAATAGTTTCTTTTCCAAAAAAGACCCTAATTGCGAGAGCTTCAAACCTGTCAGGATCATAACCATCAATATGTTTAAAACAATAATCATTCAGCGATCCGCCTTCCCTTAATTTAAGTGATATAACACCACCTAAATCATCTTTAATTAAAGTATCTGAATTTAATTTCATTGACTCATTGTAATTTGACAATGCAAAGGTGCCACTGAAATGGTGAAAAGGTGTTACACAACTCTTTAGGAATTTTACATCATTCAGAAAATGGTGGAAGAAAGATAATGTTTGTAATCACCATGTTAAATACGCTTTTTTATAACTAATCAATTACATGACACTTATTTATATTAATATATATATATTAGGCCACTATATTAATAATAGTGATCAATCGTAGTAATTCAATTTGAAGGAAAGGCTTTCACATATAATTATCTTAGTCAACGTTTTTTTTAATTTATATGCCAATGCTCAGAACAAAACAATTGATTCATTGCAGCTTGTTTTAAAGAATCAAAAAAGTGAAAGATCGAAATCAGATATCCTCAACCTGCTAAGTGAAAAATTTGACCAGCAGAATGAATATGAAAATGCTATTCAATATGCGGATAGTGCTCTCATAATATCTCAAAAGAACAATGATGTAAAGAACAAGATTAGGGCGCTTAATAATCTTGGCAATGCATACATTGATAGCGGAAATAGTGATGGAGCTTTAAGTTATTATTACCGTGCATTAAATCTTAATATCAGTTCTAAAAATAAAAAGGAGATAGCTAATTCATATAACCTGATAGGAATTATTCATTTTAACCGGGGCAACTATGCCACAGCGCTTAAAAATTATGCTGCGGCCCTGAGAATAAATAATGAAATAAATAATAAAAAAGCCCTTGTAAAAAACTATCTTAATATTGGTAATGTATATAATTATACAGGCAATTATCCCCAGGCATTAAAAAATTTACAGAGCGGGTTAAAATTAGCAGAATCACTTTTCGACATAGCTAAAATATATAATAACATTGCGCTTAGTCACTTCAGACAGGGTAATTATAATGATGCCCTTACCTATTATTTTAAGGCATTAAAAATTAATGAAGAAGTAGGAAATAAAGAAGAAGTCGCGTCTAATTATAATAATATCGCGTTGATTTATACGGCACAAAATAACTATCCGGACGCTTTAAAGAACCAGTTATCTTCTTTAAAATTGAATAGCGAAATAGGTGATAAAGAAGGGCTGGCAAATAATTATATCAATATAGGAATTATATATGAAGAACAGGGGAAATATGCTGAAGCCCTTGAAAACCAAGAAGCGTCATTAAAAATAAATGAGGAAATAGGTGACAAAAAAGGCATTTCCAATAATTATGATAACCTGGGGGCCATTTATTTTAAGCTTGGAAATTACCAGGAGGCGCTTAGGAATTATCTTTTATCGCTTGATATAATAAAGGGCCTGGAAGATAAAGAGGGCATGGCAAACAGCTATATTAATGTAGGGGGGGTTTATACCAAACAAAAAAAGTTTGACAAGGCCCATGAATATCTTTCAAATGGATTGACTCTTTCCAGGCAAATAGGGAATAAGATCCGCATGAAAGAAAGTTATATTGCACTTGCAATGCTTGACAGTGCCAGGGGAAACTGGAAAGGAGCCTATGAAAATAATAAGATGTACCTGGTTTACAGGGACAGTCTTATTAATGAAGTGAACACCAAAAAGCTGGTTCAGTCCCAAATGAATTATGAGTTTGAAAAGATACAGGCATCGGAAAAGCTCATACAGGAAAGTAAGGATAAGCTTGCCAGGAAAGAGAAGCAAAGGCAACAGGTAATTACCAATGCCATTACTATCGGTTTAATATTGGTAGTTATATTTTTGATTTTGTTATTTAACAGGTTCAGGATTACCCTTCAGCAAAAAAGAGTGATCGAATTGCAAAAGGGTAAAGCTGAACAACAGCGCAAACTGATAGAGGAAAAAAACAAGCAGGTGATTGATAGTATTAATTATGCAAAAAGAATTCAAAAAGCAATCCTTCCCCCTGTAAAGACTATAGATGAATTTCTTCCCGACTCTTTTATTTTATATATTCCCAAGGATATTGTGGCAGGAGATTTTTACTGGATGGAAAGATCCGGTGATGTACTTTTGGTTGCTGCGTGCGATTGCACAGGTCATGGTGTGCCTGGGGCATTGGTATCTGTTATATGTAATAATGCGCTTAATCGGGCGGTAAGGGAATTTCACCTGGTGCAGCCGGCAGTAATACTTGATAAAGTAACAGAAATTGTCATCGAGAATTTTGATAAAAGTGAAGATCTCATAAGGGATGGTATGGATATTTCGCTTTGTGCATACCACGCAAAAACAGGGATACTTCAATATGCAGGTGCAAATAATCCATTATGGATATTAAGAAATAATGAAATACTTGAAACCAAAGCTAATAAACAACATATAGGGATTTATGAGAACAGGCGGCCTTTTACCAACCACGAATTTTTATTGGAGCCAAATGATACCTGTTATATCTTTAGTGATGGCTTTGCTGATCAATTTGGCGGGGAAACAGGGAATAAAAAACTGACAAGGAAAAGATTTAAGGAATTAATCCTTTCACTTCAGCACCTCGATATGAAGACTCAGGGTTTGGAGTTTGATATATTTTTCTACCAATATAAAAAAGAAATAGACCAAACTGATGATATATTGGTTATGGGAATCAGGTTTTAATATTAGTGTAAAAAATACACTGTTTTAAGTGAACCTTTTTATTTCATTTTCGTATTTTGCCGCATTGCTTTTTACTTGTAAACTATAAAAAATCCGATATATGACAAAAAATCTACTATTTCTATCGTTATTTATCCTATGGGCAGCAACGCCTCAATCATGGGCCGGTAATTCCCCGGCCCCCAAAGGAAGCACTTCAAGGAGCAATGCTCCAAGAGGCCCACATCATGCCGTAGGGGGTAGTGGTTTTACAATTGAATTACGCAATGGCCAGATGTGGGCCTGGGGCAATAATACTTTTGGTCAGTTAGGTAATGGTGATATTACCGGAACAGCACAAAGCTCACCGGTCAGGGAGTCAACGCTCTCAACAAGTTTTACAGATATGACAGCAGGATCAAATCATGCCCTGGCTGTAAAAGCGGATGGAACAATCTGGGCCTGGGGTAAAAATGATTTTGGTCAGTTGGGTATTGGTAATACAACTAACCAGTTCTCACCTGTGCAGATAGGAACAGATAAGGACTGGGTGAGTGTTGGCTGTGGTGCCAATCATAGCTTTGCAATAAAAGCAAACGGTACATTGTGGGCATGGGGTAACAACAGTGCAGGTCAGCTTGGAATTGGAAACAATTCCAACACACCTCTGCATACAACCCCTGTTCAGGTAGGCACAGTGAATAGCTGGACCAGTGTTGCGGGAACATTTTTGAGTTCCGCAGCAATACGTGCTGATGGTACTTTATGGACCTGGGGAGATAATACATTAGGGCAATTGGGTAGAGGAAATTTTACCAACAACTCAAGTAATTTTACCCCTGCCCAGGTCACAGGCCTTTTATCTTCACCTCATTGGTTAAGGGTTGAATGTGGAAAGAACTTTGTTTTTGCTGTGCGTACTAATGGTTCACTTTACGGCTGGGGCGAAAATTCAACCGGGCAGTTAGGTGATAATTCAACAACAAACAGGAATGCGCCAAAGCGTGTTGGTACTTCAAATAACTGGGTTGGTATGTCATGTGGTATTGATGGTTCAAGTAATAAATTTCATACCGTGGCTATGCAGGCCGATGGCTCTGTATGGGCCTGGGGAGATAATACCTTTGGACAGCTTGGAAATGGTACCACAAGCATTACCCCTTCTTTAACTCCTGTATTGATCAGTAGTGGCTTTGGTGCAGTAAATGTAGAGTGCGGTTATGCTTGTTCATTTGCAAGAAAGGCAAATGGCCAGCTATATGCCTGGGGTAATAACGCAACCGGAAATTTAGGAACCGGAAATCAAACAAATTTAAATACACCTACAACTATAAGTATTATTCCAATCGGATGGTTTAAAATATCGAACGGGGACCTTTACTCAATGGCCATAAAATCTGACGGAACTTTATGGGGGTGGGGAAATAACTCAAAAGGCCAGTTAGGTAAGGGTGATACTATATCAGTAATTAACCCGGTTCAAATTGGTACAGATAACAACTGGGTTTCCATAGCTGCAGGCAAAAATCACACATTGGGACTTAAATCAAACGGTTCTGTTTACGCCTGGGGAAGCAATGATTTTGGACAATTAGGTATTGGAAACAATCTTCTTTCAATAACCAATTATAGCCCTGTATTAGTTAGTACCGGGCCTTTCGTTGCAATTTCCAGTGGTGAGCTTTTTTCAGGTGCAATAAAGGCCAATGGTACACTATGGCTTTGGGGAAATAACAGTGCCGGGCAGTTAGGGATTGGAAATATTCTCAACCTGGTTACAAACTACGTTCCGGTTCCTGTTGTTTCACTTGATAGTTTATGGGTGGATATTGAATGTGGCAGCGGACTTTCTATGGCAATAAAATCGAGTGGCTCCTTATGGTCGTGGGGAGATAATACATTAGGGCAGCTTGGTAACGGAACCAATATTCTATCAACGCTCAACTTAAGCCCTTCACAGGTTTCAGGCCCTTCTAACTGGATTTGCATTGCCAATGGAGCAGGTGGCGGGCATTCCCTGGGAGTTAGAGCAAACGGAACTTTATGGTCATGGGGGCAAAATTCCTTTGGGGAACTAGGTAATGGAACTAACACCAATGCGGCACAGAATTTCTCCCCTACGCAGGTGGGCACGGCTAATACATGGACTTTTGCTTCAGCAGGTGGACATCATAGCTTCGCTTTACAAGCCGATGGATCGCCATGGGCTTGGGGAGACAATACTTATGGCCAACTTGGTTTGGGTTATTTTGGTAATACACCCCCGGTATATGTACCAACGCAGGTAACCAACGTACAAAACTTTTTCCAGGCGCAAACAGATCTTGTAATTGATGTTTCCTGCGGGTATAACCATACCGGTATGATCAAAGATTACAGGGAGCGTGTGTGTATGGCGGGTTTAAATTCTGCAGGCCAGTTGGGTGATGGGCAAAGCGGACCGGGCACCAACAAAAACATTTTTGAGTGTGTGGTATATGCACCACCATGCATAAGTCCGGATGTTCCGGGCATTACCACACCGCCTGCAACAATTTGCAGTGGCGGATCATTGGACCTGGATATTCTATCGGGCAATTTAAACAGCGCCACAAATTGGAAATGGTACAGTGGTAGCTGCGGTGGCACCCTGGTTGGTACCGGCACTCATATTAATGTTAGTCCAACCACCACTACTACTTATTTTGTAAGGGGAGAGGGAGGATGCACCGCCCCGGGCACCTGTGTGAGTGTTGTTGTTAATGTTATTTATAACCCTACCGTATTATGTGCAGGTAATGTAAATGCCAATGCAGCGGCCGGTATGTGTGCAGCGATAGTAACTTATCCTAATCCGGCAGTAACAGGTCCGGCAACATTAACTTACAGCTTTAGCGGTGCCACCACGGCAAGCGGATTGGGCAGCGGAAGCGGCTCTTTATTTAATAAAGGTACTACCCAGGTAACCTATACTGCCACAAACATGTGCTCAACGGCCACATGCAGTTTTAATGTAATTGTGAGTGATAATAGCCTGCCAACTATTACAGCGCCTGCAAATATTACCCTTTGTAGCGGATTACCGGTTAACCTGGGTTCTCCTGCCGTGAGCGATAATTGCGGAAACGTTACTGTAACCAATAATGCTCCCGGAAGTTTTGCTGTAGGTACTACCATAGTTGTTTGGACTGCGGATGATGGTAATGGTAATACAGCTACTGCCAATCAAGCGGTAACCATTAATCCATTGCCGGTAGCTTCTACTATAACAGCAGGTGGTCCTACCACGTTCTGTTCCGGTGAGTGGGTAGCATTGTCAGGAAACGTGGGTGGAACCTGGAGCAATGGAGATGTTACCGCATCCTCAATTATTACCACAGGCGGAAATTATTTTGTAACTAACAGCAATAGTTGTGGCTCTGTTACCTCAAACAGCATAACTGTAACGGTTATAACATGTAACAATTTACCAGTTACCAAATTAAGGACGGACGATTGCGGCAGGCTTAACTACAGGCTGCAAACCAATAACCGTATAATTGCTGACTATATAGGTGCAGGCCCATATGAATTTGAATTTACCAACAGCTCATCGCAGGTTGTGGCAACAGCCCAGGGCAGCAATGTACTGTATTTGAATAATGTTACCCCGGCACTTTCTGCCCCTGCAACTTATACTGTAAAGGTAAGAGCTATAACAAATTCGACATGGGGTAATTTTGGCCCTCCATGTACTATAGGTATCCTGGGTGATGCAATTCCTGCAAACACCAAATTGCGCGATGCAGATTGCGGTAAATTAAATTACAGGTTAAACACCAATAACCGTTTAATAGCTGACAATGTGGGTGGTGGAACCTATGAATTTGAGTTTACCAATACTACAACATCAGTGGTAACTACCAAGCAGGTGGCCGGTAATACCTTATACCTGAATACCGTTACACCAACACTTGGAGTTCCTGCCCAATACAATGTAAGGGTAAGGGCAAATGTAAACGGTGTTTGGGGTAACTTTGGTGCCACCTGCCTCATTGGTATTACAAGTGTGGCAAGAGAGGCTGCTCCTTATGTTGATGGCAGTGAAGAAGGATCGTTAACTGACCTGTCATCACTTAAACTAAGTGTTTATCCTAATCCATATAGTGGTGAAACCAACTTGATGATCCAATCTCCGGTAAATGAAAAAATACAGGCGAGTGTTTATGACATGATTGGTAACAACGTTTGGAACAAACAGGTAAATGCCAATGAAAATTATATGATCGGCAGTGAGTTTGCAAAAGGCACTTATATAATAAAGGCCCTGAACAATAATGGCAATCAATTAATGTACAGAATGATAAAAGTGGAATAAGCAAAATTCCTTTTAAAGAGAAAGCCCTGTCAATTTAAATGGCAGGGCTTTTTTGTTAATCCTTATATATTTATAACTGTTTAAAATAATTCTTTTACTTGTGGAAAAATTACAATGGGCGGGAACAAGCTTTTTTGTTTGGGTTAAAATAATAGCGACTAAATTAAGTTATCCTTATACCTGTCAAAAAAAAATTGACTGTATGGACACCATAGTTATATGAAAAGCGAGATTTTAAGAAGCCGAAACAGGGTGGTGGGTATTGGCCTTGCTATAAGCAGGACAACGCTCATGAGTTTTACATGAAGAGAACAAAGTTCCAAGAATTGCTATTACAGCTATATAAAGTAAAGTTTTTCTCATGTTTTTGATTTATATCCAATACATTTAACGGCTTCAACCATATTATAGTTTCGAATCATTGCGCGCAAAGGTATATTTATAAAACTATTATTCAAATTTTGAACATAAATATTAGATTATTTGTCTTTGGTTTACCTCATTATATCCATTTTTAAAAACAGAAAGAAATACCTATATCTTTTATTTGCTACGTTATTTCTTGCTTTGGTCAATCTTAACCTATATGCCCAAAATAAAAGTAAGCTCGATATAAAACTTGTTAATCAAGATCCTGAAGCTTTGGCCTTTTATAAGAAGCTGAATAAAAGACATTTGTTTAAGGACACTTCAGAAATTAATTCAATAGCAAAGGAGGTATTGTACAAAGCGCAAAACAACGGTTTTGTTTCTGCCGAAATTAATGTGCTTAAAAAAGACAGCCTGCAATATGAACTATTACTTAACACAGGTTTTAAATATAAATGGGTAAGGTTAAGGGCATCGGAAAATAACCTGGATATACTTAAAAGATGTGGTTTTAAAGAATCGTATTACAACGGAAAGCCATTTAATATGAAAAAGGTAGAAGGCATTTTTGAGAAGGTGATCAAAATATATGAGAACAGCGGCTATCCTTTTGCAAGCTGTAATCTTGATAGTATAGAAATAAACCGCGACATGGTGAATGCTAAAATTGTAATTACACCAAACCAGGTGGTTAAAATAGATAGCATATTAATAAAAGGAAAAAGCAAAATATCACCATATTTTATCCAGAATTATCTTGGTATTAAGCAAGGCAGGATATATAAGGAAGAAAATATACAAAGCATTGAGAACAGGTTAAATGAACTGAGTTTTGTAAAGCAATCGAAACCTTACGAGGTAACCATTACGCCAAAATACGCCAAACTTTACCTGTATCTTGAAAATAAAAAAGCCAACCAGTTTGATGGGGTCATCGGTTTTATGCCCAACCAGAATACAGGTAAGATACAGTTTACCGGCCAGGTGCATTTAAAACTAATGAATACGCTTAACCGCGGTGAATTGTTGGATGTGGATTGGAGAAAATTACAGTTGAATAGTCGTGATATAAAGGCAAAGCTAAATTATCCCTACCTTTTAAATACACCACTGGGGATTGATCTTAACTTTAAACTCTTCCAACGCGATACCATTTTTACTGATGTAACACAAAATGCAGGTATTCAATATTTGTTTTCAGGTAACAGCTTTTTAAAAGTATTTTATAATAACCGTAAACTGTCATTAATATCAACCAGCGGCCTGCAAAATTTAGCTACTTTACCCGATTATGCTGATGTTAAAACCACTACCTATGGCCTGGGTGTTAAGTTTGAAAAAACAGATTACCGGCTTAATCCCCGCAAGGGATACCGGGTAATTACCAACGGGTCGTTAGGCAGTAAACTCATCACAAAGAACCCCGAGGTAAAAGAAGAATTGTATAAGGATATTCAATTGAGATCGCCAATTTATTCATTTGATCTTGTGGCTGATGTTTTTATACCGTTATTAAAAAGAAGCGTAATAAATATAGGCGCAAAGACTTCTGGTTTGCTGGCGCAGAATATTTTTACCAATGAAGCTTTTCGTATAGGAGGCAACGCCACCTTGCGTGGTTTTGACGAGGAAACCATTTATGCAACCACTTATGTTATAAGCCATGCAGAATACAGGTTTTTACTGGAGCAGAATTCTTATTTTTTTACTTTTTTCAATAAGGCCTGGTATGAGCTTAATACTGTAAATAATTATATAAATGATGACCCTTATGGATTTGGGGTTGGAATAAGTTTTCAAACCAAGCCCGGTATTTTTTCCATTTCCTATGCTTTGGGAAAGCAGTTCAATAATCCAATATTGCTAAGGGCTGCGAAGGTGCATTTTGGGATCATAAGTGTTTTTTAAAAAAGAGAAAATCAGTTTGCCACAGATTGCACAGATTTTCACCGATTAATTTTTCAAGGTACTGGTTGTAGAAAATAAATTGGTCAGATTGTATGCGCTATAAAAAATATTCCATACAAACGAATCAATATTGACTATCGTAATTGATTAAAAAAAATATCATTTCAAAATAAAAAATACTTATATTTGTTCATCAATTCGATAAAAAACATGAAAAAATTATTATTCGCAGTTTCTGCAGTTTTGCTTGCAGGGTCATCAATTGCACAGGTTAAAACCACTCATTATGCCAATGGCCAAAAAATGAGTGAAGGTGTATTGCTTAATGCTGATGCAACTGTACTTTCAAAAGATTTTGCAAACCTGCCTAAAGAAACACAGGTAGAAAAAATGAAGAACTGTGTAAAGGATGGGAAATGGACCAATTGGTATATGGATGGAAAAGTAAGCTCAGAACAGACTTATGCAAACGGGAAATCTGTTGGCGTTTGGAAAAGCTACTACCAGGATGGTCAACCTGCTGATATAATAGACTTTAATGCGGGAAAAGCAACTTATTTTCATAAAAACGGTAAACTTCAGAGCGAAGGTAAGATAACCCAGGAAATGCGCCAGGAAGGACATTGGGTGTTATTTTATGAAGACGGTACAAAAAATGCCGAAGGCAACTATGTTAATGGTATAAAAGATGGTACCTGGACATGGTATGATATCAAAGGAAAAAAGACTGACGAGCAGGTTTTTAAAAACGGATCTGTTACAGCCCACAACAAATTTTAAAATAAGTTAGCTATAAAACTGATCCCGTGGATAACCTCTGCGGGATTTTTTATTGGGCTCAATTGTTAAGGCTAAACCATTTAATTATGAGATCAATAACTATGGCCATAAAAGAATGAACCACAGAGCCACTAAGCCACAGAAATTTTCAGAAGGGTATTTTAGATTATTTGCATTTATCGCAACCCTCTTTACCTGCAGGTTTATGCCTTAAGGTTTGAGCAATCTTATAAATGATATAGCCACATGCAGACACAAATAGAATTGATGTTAATATTTCCTGCATAGCTTTTAATTTAAATAGAAGGCAAAAGTAAGCTTTTTCATAGATTTGCCCTTTATTAAACAACACTTTTATCTCATAAAAGTTCAATACAGTTATATGAAGTTTGACAGGAAGAAACACCGTGATAATTTATTGCTCGCATTTTACAAAGGGCTGCTTGCCCCCAGGATGATTGAGGAAAAAATGTTGCTTTTATTAAGGCAGGGCAAAATATCCAAATGGTTTTCGGGCATAGGCCAGGAGGCGATCTCAGTTGGGTTAACCATGGCAATGGAGCCTGATGAATATATATTGCCCATGCATAGGAACCTTGGGGTATTTACTTGCCGGAATGTGCCAATGTACCGTTTGTTTGCACAATTCCAGGGTACAGCAAGTGGTTTTTCAAAAGGGCGGGAACGCTCCTTTCATTTTGGCACACAGGAATATAAAATTGTTGGGATGATCTCTCACCTGGGCCCTCAAATGGGCATTGCCGATGGTATTGGCCTGGCCCACTTACTGGCAAACGAGCCAAAAGTTGCGGCAGTTTTTACCGGTGATGGTGGTACCAGCGAGGGCGACTTTCACGAAAGCGTGAATGTTGCAGCAGTCTGGAATTTGCCTGTACTGTTTGTTATTGAGAATAATGGCTACGGCTTGTCAACACCATCCGACCAGCAATTTAAGTTTAAAAGCTTTACAGATAAAGGAATAGGTTATGGTATTGAAGCGGTAAAAGTAGATGGCAATAATATTATTGAAGTTTATGATACGGTTAAGAAGTTAACAGACAGCATGCGCCAGGATCCAAGACCTGTGCTGCTTGAATGTATGACCTTTAGAATGCGGGGGCACGAGGAGGCTTCGGGAACCAAATATGTTCCTCAAGAGTTATTTGATGAATGGGGTAAAAAGGATCCTTTAAAAACCTATGAGGCTTATTTACTTAATGAAGCCGTTTTAACTCCCGAGATCATTGAAGAATACCGTGCAGAAATAAAATCGGAGATAGAAAAAGGGCTTGAGATCGCATTTGATGAACCCAAGATAATTCCAAATACGGAAGCAGAGTATTTTGATCTTTATGCACCATTTGATAATGAGTTAGTTGAGCCGTCATCAGGGAATGTAGCCAACAGGAGGCTTGTTGATGCCATAAGCGAAGGGTTAATGCAATCAATGGAAAAGCATTCAAACCTTGTTTTGATGGGCCAGGATATTGCTGATTACGGAGGCGTATTTAAAATTACTGATGGCATGCTTGAAAAATTTGGGGCTGCCCGTGTAAGGAATACACCGCTTTGCGAAAGCGCTATAATAGGGGCGGGGCTTGGCTTATCTATTAAAGGGATGAAAGCAATGGTTGAAATGCAGTTTGCCGATTTTGTAACCGAAGGATTTAACCAGATCATAAACAACCTGGCTAAAATACACTGGCGGTGGGGACAAAATGCCGATGTGGTGGTGAGGATGCCTACAGGTGCTGGGGTTGGAGCGGGGCCCTTTCATTCACAATCAAACGAGGCCTGGTTCTTTCATACGCCCGGTTTAAAAATTCTGTATCCTGCATTTCCGTCAGATGCCAAAGGCTTATTGTGTGCTGCATTTAATGATCCCAACCCGGTGATGTTCTTTGAGCACAAAGCATTATACAGGAGCATAACAGGAGATGTTCCCAATGATTATTATACAATTGAAATAGGTAAAGCAAACCTTGTAAAAGAAGGAAGCCAGGTATCAATTATTACTTATGGGTATGGTGTACATTGGGCGCTCGAAACACTTGCCAAATATCCTGAAATTGATGCGGACCTGCTTGACCTTAGAACTTTATTACCTTTTGACAGGGAAGCTATTTTAACCACTGCCAATAAAACAGGAAAGATAATTATTTTACATGAGGATACATTGATAGGTGGCATTGGTGCAGAAATTTCTGCTTTTATTACTGAAAATTGCTTTGAATCACTGGATGCGCCTGTTATGCGTTGTGCTTCGCTTGATACGCCTGTGCCTTTTGCTATTGAACTTGAAAATAATTTTTTACCCAAAGCCAGGTTTGAAAAACAATTGCAGGAACTTATTGCCTACTAAAAGTTAATCATGTTAAAGAAGTGATTGAACCTATAAAAGCTCTATAATTATTATTTGCGTTAAACTTTTCATCCCAGATTTCAACACTTCTTTTTCCCATAGCAGTTTTTATTTCTTGAGGATTTAAATAGAGTTTTTTAATACTTTCTGCAATTTCAACCGGAGTGCAATCCTTTGCAAGAAGGTAGCCATTCTCACCATCATAAACAATTTCAGGTACCCCACCTACATTGGTCGCTATGGAAGGTATGCCATAAGATGCGGCCTCCATAATGGTAACAGGTATACCTTCTGTTTCACTTACATTAATAAAGACATCTACCTTTTCTTTTTTATAAAACTCTAAAAGATCTTTGTTCGCTACCAGGCCCATAAACTGGTATGAAATATTTTTCATGGTTAGTTTTTCCAGGGCAAGACCTTGAATAATTTCTGCATCGGGGCCGGTACCAAAATGCAGCCAGGTAATATCAATGTCATTTATCAGGGTTAGCGCTTCAATAATAAGATGAATTCGCTTGGGAGGAAAAATGTAAGAGCAGCTAACCATAAGAAGTTTGTCAGGATTAAAACCACTTTTAGCACCTGTATGGTTCATGGACCCGATCCTTGACAGCTTCAGTTTATTTGAATATCTATGTGCAGTAATATTATCAATGTAATCTTTTCCATTTTGTGAAATGCAATAAACTGCATTAAGATGGGTAATCGTATAATTTCGCAGAGGAATATAATTGGATGGATGCCTGAAAAAATAAAGATCCCAACCATGTGCCCTGGTAAATGCCTTCACCTGCTTATTATGTTTTTTGAACATAGCGATACCTGTTGAAAAATCATTCATCCAGTAGCTATAGAGATAAAGGTTTTTGATATCAATATTATTTTCTTTAATAAGTTTTTCTATTTCCTTTTTGGTTTCGAATGCCTTGGCAAGGCTGCCAAACAGGTACTTTAATATACCTACGTTTAATTTAAGCTTTAATTCAGTTTTTATAAATTTAATTTCATTACTGATCACCGGGGTAAAAAAATTAAGTACTGCCTTCAATTTATAAGCCGCCTTTATGTGATAAGGAAAGTGGGCCACTTTAACATTAGATGGTAGTTCATAAATGGCCTGATCTACACCACTGCTTGATAATATAAATATCCTGTCGAATGCTGCTGTTAAAAATGGTAATTCTCCTTCAAGGTACTCTTCACCACTTTCAAAAGGAAAATAATTGGTAAAAAAAATGAGCGTCCGTTCAATTTTCATTGATAATTGATTTTTCAAAAACCATAAACCAATAGGAAGGAGTTTTTTTATTGAACAATTTCATCACATTATTAAGGAACCTGAAGTAAAAAGGGGATAAGTAAGAAAACAATTTTAGTTCTATCCTGCCATAAAAATTTGCAAAGCAAACTCCTTCCCGGTGTATCATTTTAAAATTGTGCTTTTTCATAAAGTCCGCAAATTCGTGGTCTCTTAATTCCATTGAGTTGAAAGTGGGATGGTCGGCCCTGAAATCTTTATAGTTTTTACCCTCAATGTTTGGGATTATCAACATGAATTTTCCATCAGCATGCAAACTTTTATGTACAAGGTCAACAAGGAGATTTTGATCGGGCAGTAAAAAAATAGAATTGATCATACAAAAGTAATCAACCTCGCTATGCTTATTTACCACATCAAAAATATCTGCCACGGCAAAATGTAGATTCTTTAATGGCCCAAAATTTTTATTGGCATTTGAAATTGCGGCTCCAGAAATGTCATATGCAAAAACAGGTAAGCCCGGATTTTTTGATGCAATTGTATAACTTGTTTCCCCATTGCCACATGGGGCATCCACCAAAAGTTTTTTATTGTCGCGGCCTCTCTGAACATAATTACTTACAGCATATCCAAATTCATACTGAGGATATTGCCATTTGTAAAAAACTACTGTTTTTAGTTTAGATATTAATTCCATAAATAACTTTTCCAACTTCCATTCTGATCATTTATTTTGAGTTCATAAAGGTAAAAAATAGAACTTATTCTGATCCTTATTTTAATGTTGCTCATTATCAATTAAATATTACATTTGTGTATAAGTTTAATTTAAGACTTAACCCAATTAATTAATTTCTTTAACCATGAAATTTAAATTTACCTTAAGAGCAATTGCTTTAGTGTGTTTAATGTTAACTGGCTTCGGCAAGTTACAGGCACAAACCTGCGGATCAGGATTTTACTATTCTGTTTCAGGGAATGGAGTGGTAACATTTGTTGACACTTCCTGGGCCTTTAACCAGATCACTTATTATATGTGGGATTTTGGTGATGGTATGACAGGCACTACTCAAAATGCCACGCATACATATACTGCTAACGGACTATATACAGTTTGCCATATTATAGGTAATGCAGGCTGTGCTGATACGGTTTGTCAAACCATAGCTGTAACAATTGGATGTAACATGACGGTGGTGGTTAACTATTCGCAACCTAACCAGAGCTTATATCCTACTATTACAGGAGGTAATCAACCATTTACCTATAACTGGTCAAATGGAGCCACCACACAAATGATAAATCCGACAACTGCGGGTAACTATTGTGTTACGGTTGCTGATGCTATGGGATGTACGGCCACCGCATGTTATAATTTTATCCCTGGCTGCAACCTGGTGGCTACAGTTTTTGAAGATACAACTAATAATTCATTGAATGCAATTGTGACTAATGGAACCAGCCCATATTCTTATCTATGGAATAACGGGGGATCTACCCTTAGCACAATATATCCTACTTCTGCCGGAAATTATTGCGTAACGGTAACAGATGCACAAGGCTGTACGGCTATGGCTTGTTATTCTTTTGGCTCTGCTCCATGCAGCCCTCCTTCAGGCATAAGTTACCTGATAGATTCAACGGGAACTACTGCCACTATAAGCTGGAATGCCCCTGCATTACAACCAATTAGTTATGAATTTGCAGTAACTACACTTTCCACTCCGCCAGGTGCAGGAACTGCTTTTGTGGGAACCTCAACTTCAGTAAGTAGTTTAACCCCCAATACGAATTATTGTTTGCATGTTCGTTCGAGCTGTGGTCCGGGTATCTTCAGCAATTGGCAAACTACTTGTTTTACTACAACACCGGGGGCAGGCTGCAATTATGTTTTTACCCAAACCTGGCAATCACCCGGTCAGTTGTTGTTTATATCATCTGCCACAGCAGGGCAAACTATTATATGGAACTTTGGTGATGGAACTCCTGAAGATACAACCCAATCAAGCCAGGTATCTCATACGTTTATGAATGGCGGAATGTATAATGTTTGTATGACGGTAGCAGGTTGTGTAACTTATTGCAATAATGTATATACACAGGGTTTTCCTACATCTGTGATCTGTGGCAACATTTTTAATGATAATAATGGAAACAGCATTATAGATTCCACAGATACCGGTTTTACAGGTGCGTATTTATACATATTCGGGAACAGCGTACAACAAACCTTGTTAACTGACAGTTTTGGTAATTATAGCTACAGTGTGCCGGCAGGCACCTATACAGTTCAGATGTGCGCTTCAGGCTTAAGCTTGGGAGGTATTATTACTGTTCCGGCACCTCTTCCAACTTCAGCATGCGCATCTTATACTTTTACCATTGGTGCTTATGACACTTTATGCGGTTACAATTTTGGCATTTTTAATAATGCCTCAACTGTTTCAGGATATTTGTACTTTGATGCCAATAGTAATGGAATAAAAGATTCAACCGAGGTTGGTATTGCTTATCAAAATATAATGATTGGTGGTTACAGCGCTTATACAAATGCATCAGGTTATTATAGTTTAATGGTTCCAATGGGAACATATACCATTACATACACCCCTGCAGGTTTTTATTCGTCAGGAACAATCACTACATCAAATGTTACAGTAAGCGTAACACAAAACGGAACAAGCTACAGTAATAATAATGTTGGGTTATACATGACCCCGGGCCAGGTGGATCTTGGTATTTCACTTTACCCGAGTACTACTGTAACTCCAGGGTTTGGTTCATGGTACAGTATCCATGTTTGTAATTACGGAACCACTCCTACAGGCGCAACAGTTACCATGATGTATGATCCTGTTTTAACGCCTAACTATCAAAGTCCTGTGGCATCAAATGTAGATCCGGTAAATCATATCATTACGTGGAATGTTGCAAGTATCAGCCCCGGAGCCTGCTCTTATACATGGGTAACCTTTACCACACAAACAGGGCTCGCACTTGGTACACTTACTACTGAGTTCGCAGCAGTTACACCAACTATTGGTATTGATAATAATATCGGCAATAACATTGATACTGTTCATCAAACTGTGGTGGGCTCATGGGATCCAAATAATAAACTGGTAGATAAAACAAATACCACCGATGTGGCATATCAATTGGTTTCATCGGCAAACCCTGACCAGGAAATTGAATATACAATAAACTTCCAGAATTCAGGAAATGCCCCGGCCGTTAATGTGGTGGTAGTAGATGAAATGTCCGGTAACCTTGATATGAATACATACCAGTTCATAGGTTCAAGTCATAATTGTGTGGTTATGCGAAACGGTTATACAACCACATACAAGTTTATGAATATCATGCTTCCTGATTCGGTAAATAATGAACCCCAAAGCCATGGCTTTGTTTCATATAAAGTGAGTGCTCTTAACAATCTTAATACAGGAGAAATGATTGTTGATTATGCCAATATTTATTTTGATTTTAATGCTGCGGTTGCTACCAATGACGCAGCAGTAACAATGGTTGGCCCAACAGCAATTCCTTCGTTGTTAAGCAATACACAACTGATAGTTTATCCTAACCCTGCTCATGAATTTGTAAGTATTAATTTACAATCGAGAACAGAAGGTACAGCTTATTTAAATGTGACAGACATTGCCGGAAAAACATGTTTGAAGCTGGAAAGAGAATTGAAGACCGGAATTAATAAACTGATTTTAAACACAGGTTCTTTAAGTAAAGGTATTTACATGTTGCAGGTAATTGCTCCTGACGGAACGGTTAAAACAACCAAATTGAATATCTCGGAATAATAAGAACTTTCATAAAGTCCAGGATTTCAACAACCTTATCCTGGCTAAAGTTTTCTAAAAGGGCGTTACAGTTTTGTAACGCCTTTGTTGTTTATTACTTCGAAATTATATAATTAATTATCACAATTATATAATGCGGTTCAAAGTTGTTAAAGATAATTTTGATCATCTAAAATCCAATTATAATGAACATATATGTTATCATAGGCTTATTTTCGTTGGCGGCATTAATAGGAATTTATTTGCTGGCCCTTGTTATACAAAATAAAGAAACGCCCAAATTTGTTTCTTTTATTCACGGTGGTTTTGCAGCCACTGCTTTGGTAATGCTTATAGTTTATGCCAGCCATAATGGCCCTGGCCTTATGGAAAGCATTGTATTATTTGTGATGGCAGCATTAGGCGGGGTGGTACTTATTTACAAGGATCTTTCTAAAATGCCTCTTCCAAAATGGTTGGCCGTACTTCATGGTCTGCTTGCTGTTTCAGGATTTATTTTTCTTATTGTGTTTGCATGCAATCAAACTGCCCAATAAAAGAAAAATCACGACAGTTAGCTTTTTATATACCGGGTAAATATTTCCGGGCAAGATTCTTTGGTGCAACAAGACAATAAGAGGTAGTTAGTGCATCATTCAATATTTCTTTTTTTATTGTTTGCAGGTCTAGGTGGGTCCAACCTTGCTTGCCCCATTTATTTGGTACTGCATAAATTGAAGTACTTATTGTGGTAAACACAGACTGATCAATTGGAGAAAGCTTAATGGTTGCTCTTTTCTCTTTAATATTTAGCGTAGCAAATATTTTTTTCTTTACCCTGAAAGATGTGATCTCAAAATGAGGCAATTGTTCTGCTTCTTCAAATTCCATTGCCAGCTTAATAAAGTAATTAATTGAAACCATTTTTCAAAAACCAATTGGTAGGCAATTTTACGGAAAAATCCGAATACATTATTTTTCAAAAACTTTACCTTAATAAATTACTTTTGCCATTTTTAATTTAATGGATAAGATAAGGGTTTCGGTTGTGTCATACCTCAATTCACAGGTATTTATTTACGGACTAGAACATGGTGAGGTTGCAGATGAGATCATTCTTTATAAGGACATTCCATCTGTTTGCGCTCAAAGGCTTATCGAAAGAGAGGCGGATATAGGATTGGTGCCTGTGGCTATATTACCACAATTGCCCGGTCATGAAATAATTACTGATACCTGTATCGGTACTAATGGAAAAGTAAATTCCGTGATGCTTTACAGTGATCTTCCAATAGGGGAAGTTAAGCAGGTAATGCTTGATTTCCATTCCAGAACTTCTGTTGCATTGGTTCAGATATTAGCAAAAAACTATTGGAAAATAAATCCTCAATTTATAGCTGCACAAGAAGGTTTTATTGATAGGATAGGAGGGGGCACTGCTGCTGTGGTTATAGGTGACCGCACTTTTACAATGGGAAATAAATTTAAATATGTTTATGACCTTGCAGACGCCTGGACAAATTTTACAGGGCTTCCTTTTGTATTTGCCTGTTGGGTTGCGAATAAGAATACACCCGTTGAGTTCATCAAAAAATTTGAGCGTTCGTTGCAAATGGGACTTGATCATAAAAACCTTATAATAGATCAATTTGAGCATTTGAATAATGCTCATTTTAATGTGAGGGATTACCTGGAAAAAAATATTGAATATGCATTGGACAAGGAAAAAATAAAAGGAATGGAGTTATTTCTATCTTATCTTCCTAATATTTCCTGAATCTTTTTTTTATTTTTTTCTCAGTCTTATCAATTGGTTCCTGCTTCAATAGCACTTTCAGTTTTTGAATGGCGAGTTGATTTTCAGGTAGCCTGATGCTTTCCTTTACTTTCCTTTTTTCTTTTTCAGTAAGGTGCCAGCTTAGTGAAATTTTATCAGGCTTTTGATTTCTTAATTCAAAGTCAACCACATCAATTTCACCGTCAAACCACAAACTTGCATATTGCAATAACTGGTTTTGGTTTAGATCCTGTACACTAAACAGATTATCATAAAGACTTTGGGCAGGTGAAAAAATACTTTGGAATAAAGTAGGATTTCCTTCCACCTCATCGGGTTTTTGCTTATGCCTGTCACGGATCTGGATGATCACTACACCACTAGTGTTGGTACTGATCCAGTTCCTGAAAGTATAAATGAATTTCAAAGTGGTTTCCATGCCATAATTGTCGCGGCCACCGGCATCCACAATATCCATTACCGGCTCGCTTGGCATGCTAACAACAGGTGAAATAAAAGGGAAGGTTGCACTCATGCGCAATGCGCTAGTAAATAATAAACTGTCTGCTTCCTGTGCCCTGAAAAAACGCCTGAATTCAACTCCTTCAAAAATATTGTGCTTTTTCATACTTGGCTGCACCTGGTTTTGCACCATGTATGAAATGTACTGGCTTGAAACAAATAACTTTCTACCGTCATTAACAATGGTGGGAGTAAATATCATCATTGGTATTATAGCCTTATCTTCAAAAGGTTTATAATCAAGCATTTTTTTATCAAGAAAGTATTTGGTGTTCTGGTTCAGTTTTCTTTCAAGGGCATAGGCACGATCTTTTTTGTAATGATTTTCTCCAATTTTGGTGGTTCCAAGCCGCAGGAAAAGATCATTAACACCCATTGCCATTACTATCGGGTTTAAAATATCATCGGAAATGTTTTTTACATATGAGGGCCTGTTGAGTGAGCGCAGCCTGTTTAAATTCTTTCGTAAATATAATTCACGAAGATAAGCAGCCCCTATCATTCCGCCAGACGCCCCTGTAAATAGTTGTGTATGTTTAAGCAATTCACCGTCCAGTAAACTATCGGCATACTGGAGTGAATAAAAAGTCCACAAAGCGCTGCGTAATCCACCACCGCTGGCATTAATAAGTACCAAACGGGGCTTGACATTCTGGCTGATACTGCTTGGGATATTTTTTAAGCGCCACTTATTTAATATTTCAATTGTATGTGTGACATCCCTTTCATAAAGCGCGGTGTTTTTTTCATATTTGCTTAATTCATTCTGGTTATAAAGGGCCTTATGCTTATTGTAATTAAGTCCGTAAGCTCCGGTACTCACATAAAATCTGTCCCATGTAAATAAATAGTTTATTAGTAAAAGGATAATAAAAAGAATAAAGGTGCTCCAACCCCTGAGCCAGTTATATACTGCACTGTTCAACATCAGGTACATGGTAAATAAAAGCATCATGGTGGCTCCTGCCGGTATTTCAAAGATCTGGATCTCCCGGAAAAAGCCAAGAAGGATAAGACTAACCACAACAAGCAATTCAAACCATGCCGCATTGGAATGGTTTTGTTTATATACATTCAAAAGCATTTCCTTATCGTAATGAGCAAAATCACGCGCTATCCTGAATTTAGTAAAGGAGGCCATATAGGATTCTACGTGCCAATCCCTGTCGCTCTTACCCATTGTACGCCAGGATAGGTTCTTTTTTAATACCACCCTGCTCATCACTTTCTTTTTGTGTTTGCGTTCTTCGGGATCGTTTGATTTTACCCCGAACATTTTATAAATATCTTTATTGGTGCGAAAAAAATAGGTGATCGAAATTGAAATGAAAATAAAAATACCGAGCCAGAATCCCATCAATTCAATAAATGTTTCATGCGAACTCAGGAACTGGTTCCTGATCTGGAATATATAGATCTGTACGCTGTACACTATTACAAATACCAGTGGTATGATGGAATTATTAAGGCAATACTTAAGAAAAGGGTTTGACAAAGTGGCCAGGAAAGGAAAACGGAATGCATTCATTATATAGCTGCTTATATTAAAAGCCATAATAAACCCGCCAACGCTCAGCCCGGTAATAAGATAAGACCAAAAGCTTACCGCATCTAAATATTCAGGATTAAGAAACAAATATGGAATGCCATATTTTGGCGCAATTTGCTGAAGAATAAAACCAAACAGGATAGACCAGTAAACCAGCATCATCTGGCTTTTTTTTAGATGAACAAGTACCAGTTGGACGGGAAAAAAATAAACTATTTTCCTGAGTGCCGGGTTCTTGTTTATATAATCTTTTATCTGTTTCAACCTGTTTATTTTCTAAGGCTAAAATAATACAGATTAAATTGACATTATACAACTACCCATTTTTACTTATAAAGGAAGTTATTAACTAAAAGCAGTTAAGACATTATCTTAAATCATAGAAGAACTGTGGTGATATGCTAAATGTTCCTATGCATATAGCCTTCAAAAGTCATTTTATTATTTATGAGACAATAGTTGTAGGTTTGAATAAAGGCCTTGATAAAGTTTTCCTGTCTTGTGACCGATAGATTTTTTATGTCTTTAATATTGTTTTTGAGCTCGTTATCGGTAATCCTGTTGTATACTGCCGTTGTGGCTTCCCCGTTAAACTGAAGGCAAAAAGTATCAGTGATCAGTTGGTAATACTGGCCATTATATGAGATCGAGAAATTGTTCCTGTTCTGCTGATACATGGATTGCCCGAATGAAAAATAGGGTTGGTCGTATTCAACAATATCCATTACAGTTGGTAATATATCTATCTGCTGAATAGTTCTATTGTCCGTTTGAGCTTCCTTACCCGGTTCAAAAATAATCAGTGGTATGCTGTAGATTCCTGCATCAGTTTGATAGCGTGGGTTGGAAGAAAGTGAAGTATGATCGGCAGTAATTATAAAAACAGTATTGGCAAACCATGGTTCCTTTTTTGCTTTTTCGAAAAATAATGCAAGCGCATGATCAGCATAGCTGACGCTTTTGGAAATTTCGAGATCATTGCCTTTAAAGGTATCCTTATATTTTTCAGGAATGGTATATGGATGATGAGAAGACAATGAAAACATGCAAGACATAAAGGGTTGCTTTTCGTTGTTTAACTTTTTACTAAAGAATTGGAAAAAAGGCTCATCATAAATCCCCCAGTTGCCGTCATAATCTTTATCATTACTGTATTCATTTCTGCCATAATAATATTGATACCCGGCTGCTTTGCTTAATACATCAAAGCCCATGGTGCCATTATTTCCACCATGAAAAAATGAAGTAGTATAACCTTTTGAACCAAGCAATGAAGCTATACCTGTAATTGTATTGCCATTATATGCAGAGTAGGTAAAAGATCCGCTGAATAAAGTGGGAATGCCAACGGCAGTTGCCGGAACACCTGTTATTGAAGTTTTAGCATTGGCAAAAGCCTGGGTAAAGCAATGCGATTTCCCCGCTAAGCTATCTAAGAAAGGAGTTAGAGAGGGATTGCCCGATACTGCCGTATATTCACTCCCAAAACTTTCCATTACTATCAATACAATATTTTTTTTATTGAGCGTGTCTGACGGAGAGGGAAAATGGATAGGGCGGTAAATTGATTTTAGCTGCTTTTGGGAAAAATAGGGCCTTGGTTCCAGCAGATCCTTATTGGCCGATTTTATAATGCAGAATGGTGTGTTTAAAACCAAAGCACTGTTTTTTCCATCAATATATTGTGAAGCGGTGATCATATCAATTGGCCTGTATTGCCAACCTCCGCGGCCCAGCATAATAAATAAAGGCAAGAGGACAAAGACTAATAAGATCCCCTGGAAAATTTTATTTCCTCTTTTCAGAAGCCCTTCCGGTGCCTTTTTAAAACGTGTAAATTTATATAATAACCATACTATCAGTAACCATATCAAAAGTATATACCAATAGTCCTTTATGTATTGCGGGAGCAATTGGGCACCATCATTATGCCCGCCAATTGTGTTTAAAATATCATAGGTCGATCTTTTTTGAGTAAACTTATAAAAGCCAAGATCAATACAATTAAATAACAGGGCAATTGAATTTACAGCTACAAAAACTATTTTATATATAACATTAAAATAGTGGTGTTGAACAAACTTAAAGGGGAATAATAAGCATAAAAATAAAATTCCATTTATTAAAAAAACAGCACTCAGGTCGAAGCGCAAACCATGAAAAAACCCCTTTAATAGAATTACAAATTCATGAGTAAATACCTCATAGTTAAAAACAAAAAAGAGGAACCGAGTAATGGTGTATAGCGCTAAGAGGAGCGCCAGGTGAACTGTTACATCTTTAAAACGATTAATATACACGTTGCAAATATACCTTAACAGAATTAAAGTAAAGACTAAAAGTCAAAAGTGAAACAGTTACTTATTTGCCGATACAAAACCGGCTAAAAATAGAGCCTAACAGATCATCAGTTGTAATTTGCCCGGTGATCTCTGAAAGGCTTGCAATAGCATCTCTTATATGCCATGCTAACAACTCCCCACTTAATTGTTTTTGCATGCCTGAAAGAACATCCTCCAAAGAATTTATTGTGCGGGTTATAGAATTATAATGACGGATATTACTTATCACAATATCACCGGAAGCCTTATAACGGGTATTTGCAAAATCTATCATGGATCGTTTTAAATCTTCAATACCTGCAGATGTAGCTGCAGAAATAACCAATGTGTTTTGTTCTTCACCTTCGAGTATAATTGGTGTGGTAATATCAGCCTTATTGGCAATTAATAAATAAGGCTTTTCAAATGTTTTTATTTCTGATAATGAGTCTGTGAGTTCTTGCCTGTTTAATGTAACTGAATCATAGAGATAGAGAATAAGGCTTGCTTCCTGCATTTTTTCATAAGCTTTTTTTACACCCAATTCTTCTATCACATCAACTGTTTTTCTTAGTCCGGCAGTATCAATAAGGCGAAAGGAAAAGCCACCGATAACCAGTTTGTCTTCAATAAAATCCCTTGTGGTGCCAGCTATTTCAGAGACAATGGCTTTATCCTCATTCAACAGGTTATTAAGTAAAGTTGATTTTCCCGCATTAGGTTTTCCAACTATTGCTACAGGTATTCCCGACTTATAAGCATTGCCAGATTCAAATGAATCAGCCAGTTTTTGTAAATGATTTAAAATGGTTTGTATGAGTTTTTTCAGTTGTGTGCGATCAGCGAAAGCCACATCTTCTTCACTGAAATCAAGTTCCAGTTCAACCAACGCTGCAAAATCGATCAGCTGTTGTCTTAATGCATCAATATCTTTTCCAAAGCCTCCGCGCAACTGCTGGATAGCTAATTTATGAGATGCGGCTGTATCAGATGCAATAAGGTCGGCCACCGCTTCAGCCTGCGAAAGATCTAATTTTCCGTTTAAAAATGCACGCATGGTAAACTCGCCCGGGTCGGCTATCCGTGCACCATTATCAATAATAATTTTAATGATCTGTTGCTGGATAAATACAGATCCATGACATGATATTTCTACAGTATCTTCACCTGTATATGTGTTGGGACCTTTAAAAATACTCACCAGCACTTCATCAATTATTTCATTGTTGTGCCTGATAGTTCCGAAATGTATGGTATGCGATTTCTTTTTTGTAATGAGCCCGTTACCTTTTTTATTGTAAAATATTTTATCGCATATTTCCAGTGCATCCTTCCCCGATACCCTTAAGACAGCAATAGCACCACTGCCGGGAGGCGTAGCTATGGCTGCAATTGTATCATTCATTTTATCATTTATCATATGCCTTCTTTTATTGCAAGAATTGATCTCATTCCTAAACCCACAGCAAGACTTATGGCAGCCATAAATATCCATAGGTAATTAAATCCGTAAGTGTCAATGATACTGGTGGAGATCAATGGTGATGCCACCTGGGCGATGCTCCATGTCATACTGTAAACGGCAGCGTAAGCTCCTATTTTATGTGAGGCCGCACGTTGCATCATATAACTGCTCATAAATGGCATGGCAAACATTTCGCTGAAAGTAATCAGTAGCATGGATAAAACCAGCCAGGAAAAGCTTCCTGCAAAAATTAGAATTAAATAATTGATCATTAACAATGCAGCACCTAAAAAAATAAAATTCAGCGGGTTCATCCGCCCCTCAATTTTATAGATCATCACCATTTCAATCAAAGCAACGCCCAAACCATTTAATGCCATTAACCAACCTATCTGAAACTCACTCAGGTGATGTACCTGCTTATAATAAAGCGGCATGGTGCTGAACATTTGAAAAAAGGCAACAGCATATAATACACAGAAAAATGCAAACAACAGGTATTTTTTATCATGATAAGGCGAATCATATTTGTTGTAAGTATTGTTGTCCTCTTTTTTTATTTCATGAGTCGGAGCCCTGCTGTCCTTTAAAAAGAAAGCAATAATAAGCCCTGCAGAAATGCAGGTTACACCATCAGCAATAAAAAGGAAGTTATAATTATATGAGGCCAGTATACCACCCAAAGCAGGTCCTATCGAAAAGCCCAGGTTGATGGCCAACCGGTTCAATGAAATAGAACGTGTATAATCATTGCTGTGACTATGAGATGCAATAGATGCAGAGTTTGCAGGTCGGAATGCTTCTCCAAAAAAACTAGTAAAAAAAATACATACTGCAAAAAGAAAATATTGAGTAATTGTTCCCAATATAATAAACATTACTCCACCTAAAAGCAAACTGAATTGCATTACCTTTTTGCCACCAAGTTTATCTGTAAGTTTTCCACCTGTGAGTACACCTAAAAATGATCCTGCGCCAAACAGCCCCATAATTACACCTGCCTGTGTTAAGCTGAAATGCAATTTTTCCGTTGCGTATATGGTCATAAAAAGGATCACCATTGTACCACTCCTGTTTATGAACATAATTAACGCAAGCAGCCATACCTGTGGCGATAAGCCACCGAATGCGCCTTTAAAAAGCTTTGGTATTGAATTATTTAATGTCAATGAATTACGTCAAAAAAAATTATTTGAGTTATAATATGATGTAGGGCAGAAAAATCTGCAAAGGTAGCAAAGAGTAAATGATTATTACTCCCGGCATTGATCATATTTTATGCCTCATTTAAAGGCAAAAGACAAGCTTAGGCCATTGTACAACCTGTTCTTGGCTATTTGCTGGTATGGCATTATCTTTAAGCTAAGATCATCACTCACATCAAATGTATATAAGTGTGCATCAACCAAAGCGTCTACCACATTTAATATATACAGCAATGAAGTAAAGATGATAAAAAGATCACGGTTTTGCCTGTACTGGTCCTGTAATGAAAGTAGATTATCTGTAGAATATATGCCATCATAAATGTCAACTGTGGTTGAATCCTCATCTACCCTTTGCAGAATGGCGGTTTTGTAATCTTTATAGATGGCATGGTTTTTTGAAATGAAATATACTCCGGCACCAATTGCCCCCCATACAACAGGTATTTTCCAGTATTTTTTGTTATACAACTGGCCAGCCCCCGGTAATATCATACTACTGAATAAAGCTATTTTAGTACTATGCTTTACAATTTTTTTTGGCGGAACAGAATCCTTTACAGCAAATCTTTTACTAATAAAGGAAGAAAATTGGTGCTGAGGTTTTATGCCTCCTGATATTGATAGCCCCAGAGTAAAACTATTTTGGGAAAGGCAATATTTAAATGAAAAAATAAAACATAAAAAGCAGATAAATAATGACCTGCTTAAATTCATGTTTTGTTTTATTTTTAATGTCAACCTGGGTGTATAAATCTAAATATTGATTTTTTTAAGAAACTGTTTTAGCTCATCGTCCGAATAAAAAGGGATCACAATTTTACCTTTTCCGTTTGATGCTCTTTTTACCTCAGCATTTTTATTGAACAGTGCTTTCAATTCCTTACTTAAAGCAATATCAGTAGTAGTATTAACACCAGCTGCTGCTGTTTTTGTTTTAACCTGTATGTCCTCAACCACAGCTCCTTTTCCTGTTTCACGCACCAGTTCTTCGGTATCGCGAACGGAGAGGTCCTGCTCAATAATATTATTGAAAATGGCAAGCTGGGTTGGCTTTTGTTCAATGCCTATCAATGCCCTGGCATGGCCCATGCTTATTTGTTGCTCACGTAAACCTAATTGAATTTCTTCGGGCAGTTTTAATAAACGAAGGTAATTGGTCACAGTACTCCGTTGCTTGCTGACTTTTTCACTTACCGCTTCCTGGGTTAAAGAGCATTCATCTATTAATCTTTTATAGCTTATTGCTATCTCTATCGGATCAAGGTTTTCGCGTTGCACATTTTCCACCAACGCCATTTCGAGCATGGCCTGGTCGTTAGCTATCCTGATATAAGCCGGAATTTCTGCAAGCCCTGCCAATTGTGAAGCCCTGAACCTTCTTTCACCACTGATGAGCTGGTATTTATCGTAGCCCATTTTACGCACTGTAACAGGCTGAATGATACCATGTAGCCTGATAGAATCTGCAAGCTCCTGTAAGGCATTTTCTTCAAAATGCGTGCGGGGCTGAAACGGATTAGTTTCTATGTGCCCCACAGGCAGCAATGCCACGCCACCTGCAACCGGGGCTTTACTTATTTCAGTAATAGGGTTACTATTGGTAATATCAGTTTTGTTGTCTTCTAAAAGGGCGCTTAATCCTCTTCCTAAAGCACGTTTCTTAACAGTACTCATCTTTTATTCCTCCGAAATTATTTTGTCTTCGTTGCTGATCTTTGTAAGTCCATTTTTTTGTAGAATTTCCCTGGCAAGGTTTAAATAATTAATGGCTCCTTTGCTTGTGGCGTCATGCATAATGATGGTTTCTCCAAAACTTGGTGCTTCACCTAACTTGGTATTTCGCTGGATAATGGTATCAAATACCATTTGCTGGAAATGTGTTTTTACTTCCTCAACCACCTGGTTGCTTAGTCTGAGGCGTATATCATACATGGTCAATAATATACCTTCAATTTCCAATTCAGTATTTAGCCTGCTTTGTACAATTTTGATGGTATTTAATAATTTACCCAAACCTTCCAGGGCAAAATATTCGCATTGCACAGGAACAATAACAGAATCGCTTGCTGTTAAAGCATTAAGTGTCACCAGTCCAAGCGAAGGGGAACAATCAATAATTATAAAATCATATTCATCTTTTATTTTCGACAGGGTTGCCCGCATCATTTGCTCGCGATTCGGCAGGTTGATAATCTCAATTTCTGCACCTACAAGGTCAATATGGGCCGGGATAAGCGATAAATTTGGTGTTGTGGTTTCAAGTATAATATCTGCAGGTTCAATATCGTTTACAAGACATTCATAAATGCTTGTCTTTATATTTTTTGGATCAAACCCAACGCCTGACGTACTATTGGCCTGCGGATCAGCATCAACAAGTAATGTTTTATATTCAAGTACCGCAAGACTTGCCGCAAGGTTAATTGCCGTTGTAGTTTTTCCAACCCCACCTTTTTGATTCGCAATAGAAATTATCTTTCCCATTTATTTTATTTCGTTTTTATCTTCTTAATATTATTATTATCCTAAACTAACTCACATCTCAATACTCACATCTCATATCTAACGGTTTCGCCAATTTTCATCAAACTTAATTGTTTTCCCCGGTTCCTGAATTTCTGTATCGCTTCCTCATGATCTACTTTTATGTAGCCAAATGTATCATAATGCATCCCGATAATTTTATTACACCTGATAAAGTCCGATGCTATTATGGCATTATCCACGCTCATGGTAAAGTTATCGCCAATGCACAAAAAAGCAAAATCCACCTGCCTGAATTCACCTATCAGCTTCATATCATAGGTTAGTGCTGTATCTCCGGAATAATAAAAGTTATGTGCGTTTGTTTCTATAATAAATCCCATAGCAGTGCCGCCATAGGTTCCATCGGGCAGGCTGCTGCTATGAACAGCCGCCACACATTTTACCTTTCCAAAATCAAATAGCCATTTACCCCCGGTGTTCATGGGGTGTGTGTTCTCCACTCCATTTTTTTTCAACCACTCAGAAATTTCCCAGTTGGCAATAACCTTGGCACCTGAGTTTTTAGCAATTGTAACTGCATCGGCCGTATGATCCAAATGGCCGTGTGATAATAAGATATAATCAGGCTTAAGGCTTTTAACGTCAATAGATGCAGCCAGCTCATTTGGACTTATAAAGGGATCAAAAAGGATCTTTTTTTCATTTATAGTTACCTGGAAACAGGAGTGGCCTAAATAAGTTATCTCCATAATTAATTTAAAGCGTTAATTTGCATCGTATTTTGTCTTTTCAAATAAGGAATGGTTTCCTTCAAAAAAGGAATGCAAATTTACATTTCATTAAACGTTTTATTTGTTAATAATTTAAACACTTTTTTGTTGAAAAATCCTGATGATAACTTTGTTAAATGCTACCAATCGTCCTGATAACAGAACATCTATCGTATCAGAAACTTATAAACAACTTTTAATAACTAAAAATATTCCACACAGGTACCTTAATTTGCAGCAGGTTAATGGTAATTTGATGGTTAACCAGACACTTGGAATAAGAGAACCGGAACTCGAAACCATATTTGATAATTATATTACCCAAAGTGATAAGATATTACTTGTAATGCCTGAGTATAATGGTGGTTTTCCAGGAATTCTCAAGCTTTTTATTGATGCCATGCCGCATGGTATGCTATCCGGTAAAAAAACGGCACTTTGTGGTGTGGCAACGGGTAGGGGGGGCAACCTAAGGGGAATGGACCACCTTACCGGTATCCTTCATTATTTAAATGCAGAGGTACTACCATTTAAATTGCCATTATCGGCCATTATGCAATTTATTAATGAAGGTAAAATTATGCATCCTGCCATTTTAAATGACATGAACAAGCTGGTAGACCTCCTTGATAAATATTAATCCCTATATAAGTACAATTGCCTTAGATAAAACTTAAGAATCATAAGGCAGTCAAAATTCCCCGAAAAGAAAACAGATCTTATTCAAATTATACGGGTTATTCTTTTGAAAGTGGTTGAATGCAGTCTATCTTTGTAAATAATGGTTAACAAAATGGATTCGCCCATTAAAATACTTCACCTTGAGGATGTCCGTTCAGATGCGGAACTGGTAGAAAGGGAATTAAAAAGAGGTGAATTGAAATACGAGATCCGCTGGGTTTCAAACAGGCGTGATTTTGAGAATACGATTGGAATCTTTAACCCTGACATTGTACTTTCCGATCATAGTTTGCCTACACTTACATCACAGGACGCATTCCAGATAGTTAAGGATGTAGGTAAAAATGTACCCGTAATATTGGTTACGGCAACAGTTTCCGAAGAGTTTGCAGTAGATATGATGCGACAGGGTGTGGCCGATTATATATTAAAAGATCGTATGCAACGGTTACCTGTTGCTGTGTATAATGCGGTGGCAAAGTGGCGTCTCGAAAAACAGAAGCAAAGATATATTGACAAACTAATACAAAGCGAGGTGCGTTTCCGCATGCTGATAGAGAACAGCGAGGAGATGATCACATTGATCAATGCTGATGGTTCCATTGAATATATGAGCCCTGCTGTGGAGCGGGTTTTTGGAGGCATAAGTAGTGGTAACAAAAAGCAGGCCCTTGATATTGTGCATCCTGAAGACCGTGAAACAGCGTCACAGCAATTAAATGAAGTAAGCAAATATCCTGGCGTAGCTATCCCTTTTATATTGCGAAACCAAAGGAAAGATAAAACCACTGTTTGGGTGGAAGGCAAACTCACTAACCTTTTACAGGTAGATGGGGTGAATGCTATTGTGGCTAACTTCAGGGATATTACAACGCTTAAGGAAGGGACACCGGGTGGCTATATGAGTGAAAAAAATATTTAGACCCAACCGCTTAGTTAATTACTTATCTTTCTTTATCCATTTGCTTGTTTGATGACTTTTTAACTAATCCTGTTTCCGTTAACCTAATTCCTTTCAATTTTTATCTTTGCCACAATTAATTGATCCATCAGTGGCTATGAAAAAAATTTACTTTACACTCATTTTTACTTTATTAAGAAGTTTTATTTTTGCGCAGGCTCCAATTTGGGAGTGGGCAAAATCTGCAGGAGGCCCAGGAGATGAAACTGCAAACTCAGTTACTACAGATGCTGCCGGAAATGTAATAGTTGCAGGAGAATTCAATAGTCTGAACATATCAATTGGAACAACACTCATACAGAATGCGGGTGGTAAAGATATGTTTGTTACAAAATATGATCCGTCTGGAAATGTACTTTGGGTAAAATCTGCCGGGGGAGTGAGTTACGATAGGGCTTCATCTGTTACTACTGATCTATCACAAAATGTTATTGTAACAGGCATTTTTCAAAGTCCAGCTATTACATTTGGAACCAATACTTTAGTGAATAATTCTTCCGATTATTCTTTTATTGTAAAATATGATCTTTCAGGAAATGTGCTTTGGGCAAAAAACTTTGGTGGAATGACCTCTTCCATAGTAACAGATACTGGCGGTAATGTTATTGTTACAGGATATTTCTCTAACCCAACCATCACTATCGGAAGTACAGTTTTGGTTAATACCAATACAGGTTATCGTGAAGTGTTTATTGCAAAGTTCGATCCGTTAGGAAATGAAATTTGGGCTAAATCAGCCAGCGGAACTGATTCTGACGAAGCACATTCGATTACCAGTGATGATTCAGGAAATTTAATAATAGTTGGGGAGTTTAGTAGTCCATCAATTACATTTGACAATACAACATTGCCGGACCCTATGCCTGGGTTTGAAAACATGTTTATTGTAAAATACGATACTTATGGTAATGTTATTTGGGCCAAATCAACCGGGGCTAATAATGATGTCGAAGTAGCAGATTGCGTTACAGTAGATAGTTTAGGAAATATAATAGTTGGAGGTTGGTTTGCCAGCTCTACTCTTACCTTGGATTCTATAGTTTTGACAGGTGGTGCAGGTCAAAATGTATTTATTGTCAAATATGATCCTTCCGGAAATGTACTGTGGGCGAAATCAACAAGTGGAAATTATAATTATGCATTTGCTACCTCAGTCACTTCAGATATTTTAGGTAATCTTCTACTTGTAGGAGTTTTCTTAGGCCCGGCCGTTGCATTTGAAACTGTAACTCTTACTAATGTTTATGCTTATGTAGCTGATATATTTATTGTAAAATATGATCCCTTAGGTACCATGCTTTGGGCAAAATCAGAGGGGAGCATAAGCGATGATTATGCATGGTCCGTTACTGATGATGCTATGGGAAATATAGTAGTTGCAGGATATTTCAATAGCATCTCTCTTAATTTTGGAACCGACACTTTGGTTAATTCAGGGAATGATGATATGGTTATAGCAAAGCTTGGCTCATTTCCTGTTGGTAACGATGAAATAGCTAATGATTTATTTTCCATCCACCCCAATCCAACCAATGGAGAATTTACCATTTCGCTTCCAACTGATGATGCAGAAATTATAGTTGCAGATATGCTAGGTCAAGAGATCATAAAAACACGAGCCATACAAAACACTATTAACTTACAAATCGAAAATAATGGTGTTTATATTGTTTATGTAAAAACGAAATGTGGAACATCAGGAAAAAAACTAATTGTGAATCGTTGATAAAACTAAAATGAAAAAACTACACGCTGCCGTCATAATCATTCTGATAAGTATTAATGCAATTGCTCAAGCCCCTTCATTCCAATGGGCAAAAACAGGAAACGGAAACCACGCTGACGTGGGCCGTTCCGTTACAACTGATGCCTCCGGAAATAGTATAGTGATAGGTTATTTCTCCAGTTCCACAATAACTTTTGGAAGTTTTGTTTTAACCAATGCAGGTATTAATAGTAGCCCTGATATGTTTATAGTAAAATATTCCCCCGCGGGAAATGTGCTTTGGGCAAAATCCGCAGGAGGGGTGAATTACGATTATGCGAAATGGGTAAATACTGATGCTAATGGTGATATAATTGTTGTGGGTGATTTTGGCAGCGCTAATATTACCTTTGGTGCTGATACGCTGATCAATTCAACTTTCCCGGTCAACTACTGTATGTTTATTGTAAAGTATGATTCCAATGGAAATGAACTTTGGGCAAAAGCATCCGGTGGGTTCGGGGTATACTATACCTGGACCTCGGCAATTGATCCTGCGGGAAACCTGCTGGTGGCAGGTTGGTTCAGTGGGGCAATGGTAATTTTTGATGATGATACCTTAAATAACGTTTGGGGTGAGGACATGTTTCTGGCAAAATTCGATCCTTCAGGAAATGTGCTTTGGGCAAGATCAGCAGGAGGTACCGGGACTGATCATATCACCAGCGTTACAACTGATGCTTCAGGAAATGTAATAGTTGGAGGAAGCTTTAATAGTACGTCTATAGCATTTGATACTGTTACATTAAGCACTTCGGGCGGCCAAGATATCATCATTGCAAAATATGACCCATCGGGAGATCTGCAATGGGTGCGATCGACCGGTAATGTTGGTGATGATGCAATAGGCTTTGTTACAGTTGACCCTTCAGGTAATTTAATAGCTACAGGAAATTATGCCAGCCCGGCTTTGACATTTGATAGTATTACCATTACGAATGGTGGTTTTAGTGGTTCTTATGATACCTTTATTACAAAGTATGATTCTTCGGGGACAGTGCTTTGGACTAAATCGGCCGGTGGAAGTTATGATGACTATGCACTTTCGGTGAGGCCTGATGCCAATGGAAATTTAATCCAGATCGGGTCTTATGGCAGTGCATCTGTTGCCTTCGGTAATATTACTTTAATTAATGCAGGGAGCGATGATATTTATATTGTGAAATATGATCCTGCCGGAAATGTAGTATGGGCCAGGACGGTAGGAAGCAGCAACCAGGAATCCGTGCTTGGCCTGGCAGTTGATGCCTGGGGAAATATGGTGATAACAGGATGGTTTACGGGTCCTGATTTAAACTTTGATAATTATATCTGCTCAGGTGCTTATGATATGTTTATTGCCAAACTTTCGTCTTCAAACACATCGGTAATTAATCCTGTAGTTTGCAATAGCTATACATCTCCAAGTGGTAACTATGTATGGGCAAGCTCGGGAACCAATTTTGATACAATTCCCGGCAGTTTGGGTCTCGACAGTATAATTATAATCAACCTTACTGTGAATAATATTAACGTTACAATAACTCAAAATGGAAACATATTAAGTGCTGATGCATCCGGTGCATTATATCAATGGCTCGATTGTAATAATGGTTATGCAGCTGTTCCGGGTGAAACAAATCAAAGTTATACACCCGCATTAAGTGGTGATTATGCCGTAGTAATTACACTAGCCGGCTGTACTGATACTTCGGCCTGTTTTAATATGTTTACAGTTGGCTTGCAACAGGATAATAACGGTTTAATTCACATTTATCCAAACCCGGCAAATGAGAAACTTACAGTAGCTAATGCGCCAACCAACAGCAAGCTCACACTTTACGATGCGCAAGGCAAACCGGTATTATCCCAAACATTAAATACCAATATTGTTTCTGTTGAAAGGCTTATCAGCGGTTTATATTTTTATACTATAAGTGATATTGATGGTAATGGCTTCAGCAGCGGTAAATTTCTCAAGCATTAAATTATATAGTTCCTTGAAAATAATTCTTGTATTTTTTTATTTTTGCCGCGCTCAAAAAATTTAATGATGAAAAAAAAACCTCTTTCTCTTATTCTTATTATCAACTCTTATTTTAGCTTCCTGCTCAAAGACCAACAATTCAATAAGGGTTAAAAATAATTATGCCTTCAGTTTAAGTCATGTAATGGTTGGTACTGTTAACATAGGCAGTGTTCGTTCCGGTGATGTATCGGATTACTGGCCAATAGAAAAAGGAAAGTCTGAAATAACAGGTGATATTTCTAATGGACAAATCCTTGTAGGCTATGTAACAATCCCCATTATTGGCAGTAATGAATGGACACTTGTTTTAAATAATGCAGGCAAATTGGAACTGGAAAAGGACTAGCATCCTTTCTCTTTTATTCAACAAGCATAACCTGGAATAAGGGTTTTGGGTTATAGGCCCCTTTCGTTACCGTATAATTATTTTTTTATTTATCATATTTTTCGCCTGATCAATAGCCTGTAAAAAATATAAACCGGCACTTAATCCTTCCCGTTCAAATATTAATTGCTTACCTGAAAAATTTATATTTTTTACTTCCTGGCCTAATGCGTTCATAAATTTAATTATTGTGTTTTTTTGATCGTCACGAAAAGTAATGATGGTTTCTAAGGCGAATGGGTTGGGAGCAACAGAAATTTCAAATGGATCTGTGGTTTTTTCTCCTCCTGATCTCCCATCAAGTTTTGCAATAAAAATATTATCATGTTTCGTAATACCATTATTGGTTATAGTTGTTGTACCAAAAACAATTTCAGGGCTATTAAAGCAACCGGCTATAATTACATCCCCATGATCATCGGTGCAAATGCCCTGGCCTGCTTCACCGGAATCGCCACCTGCCGATATTGTCCAAAGCCCGTTTCCCGAAGGATCGTACTTTACAATAAAAATGTTTTGCTTAAGTGCATTTGTAAAAGGATCTGTAGCCTGGCCCCCCGGGCTAAGGCCACCGGTTATAAACACATTTCCATTTTTATCAGTGCAAATGTCAGTACTATGATCAAGACCTGAACCGCCTGTATGATTTGACCAGAGAACATTTCCATCAGGAGTTAATTTACAGGTAAAAATATTCAAGATGCCTCTATTGTTTAAGGTTGTTGTTCCCAAGTTGATAGTGCGACTGTCAAAATCGCCTGTTACAAATACATTCCCACTATTGTCCGCACAAATGCCGCTGCTGGTTTCATTATCAAAGCCATTAATTGGTTTTGCCCAAAGCATGTTTCCGCTGGGTGAATATTTCACAATAAATATATCATTGCCTCCTTTATTAGCTAACACTGTGGTTGCAAAAGTAATGGCCGGGCTGTCAGAATAACCGGTAATAAATATATTACCGCCATTATCAGTGCAGATGCCTGTTGTAAAATCCATTACGGTACCGCCACCGCCACTGGCCCATATTACATTTCCTGAAGGGTCATATTTTGCAGTAAAAATATCATAGCTTTCACTTGTATTGATCAAAGTTGTCGATCCAAAAGTGATGGAATCACCGGAATAATAACCTGTTATAATTACGTTGCCGCTATTATCAGTACAAACAGCGGAGCCATAAGTATAACCGCCACTGCCTACTGATCTTACCCATAATACATCCCCGGAAGAATTATATTTCACTGCAAAGATCTCTGAAGCATTAGCATTGGTATTGGTTAAGGTAGTTGTTCCAAATGTGATACTGCTGTCAGAAAAATAACCGGTAATATAAACATTACCGTCAGCATCAGTGCAAACACCTGAACATTCATCATACCCAACGCTGCCGGCACTATGCCCCCATATTACATTCCCATCCGGGTCATATTTTACAATAAAAAAATCCTGGTTTTTTTTTGTTCCATCAGCATTCAACAGAATTAATCCACCAAAGGTGATGTTAGGGCTATCAAAGATCCCCGTTACATAAACATTCCCATTTGCATCAGTGGAAATACCGTTAATATAATCCGCAGAATTACCACCTGCACTTTTGGCCCACTGCCATTCGGGCGGTTGCGCAGTTGCAAAATGGTTAAGGCTAATAATAAGTAGGGTTAAAATGAGGATTGTTTTTGCCATCCTTTTTGAATGTAATTGGTTGGCATCCTTGCCAACCAAAAGTTCACTTAAACTTATTCCTTAATAATTTTTGAGAAACCACTCTTCCCTTTTTTTGTTTTTAATTCAATATAATACATCCCCGCACCATCTATGATAAAGCTCTGTGAGTTATTATCCATTGTCTCAGATAATATTCTTTCACCTAAAGTATTGTAAATATTAATTGTTGCATCTACCAATTGAACTGCTGATGTAATAGTAAAAACACCATCACCAGGGTTAGGATAAATAGTAAAACCATTTTGAATATTGTTTCCAATGGCTGTGGTTAAAACATAATAGCAGGCAGAAGTATCAGTACAGTTATTGGCTGTAATTACTACAGCATAATTTCCATCAGCAGAAGGAGAAAAAGCCTGGCCGGTTTCATTAATAATAGTAGCATTGTTATTGTTACAATCTATCCATTGGTATGTGGCGCTAGATAAGTTTACCGATAGGGTAGAACCTGTTTGCGTTACTCCATTATCAACAGTTTGTATAGTAATATTTAGGTTTATTATACTATCACAGCCATTAACTGCCGTATAACTGTTCGTATAAGAACCTGCTGTATAATAAATAATGGAATCAATTTCAATACTATCTCCATTGCATAATGTATAACTGGCAGAGGTCATATTTTCTGGTAATATTGTGAGCATGGTGTTCATAATGCTTCTGCAACCAGAAGCTAACAGCAAGGTATCAGAATATAACCCGGGAGTACTATAAATATTGTTTCCTACACTAATTGCTTCTCCCGCACAAAGTGTTGGTGATTGTGTATTTGTTGAAATGATTGGTGGCATAACCTGTGAAAAGATATTGCTTACTGTATTAGTAATAACAGGAATATTATGATCAAAATAAATGGCTGCTTTATTGATAATCATAGTATTATTCGGAATACCTGCATTAGGCAATATTTCAAATATTACATAACCATGACTTTCGGGTTCGTTGGTTGTGCTATCTGCCAGGTGAATATTGTTGAAATTAAAAGACAATACATTTCCCGGTAGCACTTCTAAAATAAAATGATGACTGGAAGCAACCACATTAACTGTTGAAAGATCAAGATTAACATCAATGCTATCTTTTAAATTAACATCAACAGCTTCTGCATTCCCGGTGTTCTGAAACTGGATCATGTAAGTGAGTTTTTGATTGCTTGCCACATAGCCTCCGCATAAACCAGCCGGTGAAACACTAATTCCATTCGGATCATAACTGTTTAAGATTGGTGTACACACTTGTGTAAAATTATTATTACTGCCGAAATCGTTTTGGAGCGGTTCAATAAAAGCCATATTGCAGACAGTATCTCCAACAGCAGTACCCGGATTGGTTAATACGGTTATATGTGGTTTTATGTGTAAAGAATCATAGGTAAGGTTATTGAAATTCCAGATTAAAGTGTCACCTGTTATATTGTCTGGTAGAGGTACAGCACCTGAATAGGTAAGTAAGGGGTCCAATACTACTTTTAAATTACCTGGAACAGGATTACAAGTCTCATTATATCCATCTACAATTAATGTTCCGTAGGTGTTGGGTCTGAATCCCCAGGGGCTTATCATATTAACTTTGAGATCATAATCATTAACAGCCACACTCGAAGGCCCATTCACTATCACTGTTCTGCTGCTGCTACATTGCATAGCATCTGTGGCTGTTAATTGATACATACCTTGTGTAGCGGGTAGAAGTACACTATCCAATACAGTTGGGGATGTGCTCCATGAGTAATTATAGGGAGGATTACCATAAACTCCATGACCTGAAATATAACCCTGGTTACCACATACCACTACATTTGCACTGTCAATAATAAGATAGAAGTTTGAACAGGAATCTTCGCTTAACTTCAAAATATATAAATCACTGGGACCTCCAAAATAATCTGGTTCAAAAGATGATAAATTAAATTCATTTAAAGGATCAGGATCGAAATCGGTTGTGTACACAAAAGATCCAATTGAATAGATATTACCACCTGGTGCAATGTTTATAGAGTACGGAGTAGTAACACCTATCCCTCCAATTTTCCCCGCCCAGATTAAACTCCCTGCACTATCTAATTTCAGGATTGAACCATCGTTATAATACGGGGCTAAATTGGTATCAGCTGAGGTAAGAAAATAAGTACCTGTCCCAGGATCAAAATCTCTTGTTCCGCTAAATGAACCAATCATATAAGTGTTGCCTTGCTTATCTACAACACTTGAGTTCTCCTTTAGAAAACTGCTTATTTGATAAATTCCTGTATCCCACCTTTTAGCCCAGGTAAAATTTCCATTCAGGTCTAGTTTTAATAAAAAAACATTGTAACCATTAGCAGCTGTTAAATTGTAAACTCCAAAACCGGGATCAAAATCAACAGTATTTACAAAAATTCCGGTAACATATAGATTATTCCATTCATCTAATCCGAGCGACTTTGCATAATCGCAAACACCATTCATCAGACCACTTCCTCCAATCTTTTTTGCCCAAATGAAGTTACCATCGAAGTCGAGTTTCATGAAAAAAACATCTCTTGGATTAAAACTGCTATCCGCGGATGTTAAATTAAATGATGCAGTTGTGCTAGGATTAAAATCGAAACTAAGGCCATAGAAAGCCCCTGTGGCGTAGATACCATCAGTTCCCTTTTTTAATTCTTCAAAGAGCATATATTTATTTAAGCCCTGCTGATCGAAACTTTTTACCCACATAAAATTACCATTAGCATCCAACTTAAGAATATAAGCAATGCTTTGATTAGCAGGTTCGCCAGTTAGGCTATATATTCCGGGTCCGGGATCAAAATCTACTGTGTTTTCATAGGTTCCACTGATATAGATGGATGCACTATCTACATTCAAAGTAATACCATAGTCATGATTGGGTCCTCCAAAACTTTTTGCCCACTGGAAGTCTCCATTCATGTCAAGCTTTATTACAAAAGCATCATAGCTACTACCATTCGCAGTTAAGTTAAATATTGCATTGCCTGGGTCAAAATCAAAAGTCCCAAAAAAATAGCCGGTTAAAAATAAATTTCCGTCCTTGTCTATATCCATAGTTGCAGCCCCAAATGGAGAAAACGCTTTTGCCCATAAAAAAGCCCCAGCGGGATTTAATTTAACCAAAAAATTAGCATTTCCACTTCCGTTCCAATAAAATGTACCAGGCCCTGGATCTAAATCTATAGGCCCAATATATGTTTGCGCGGTCGTATACGAATATGTGAGTGTATAAGAGTTCCCCTGGCTGTCAGTAACAACCTTTTTGGGTGTTGTTTGCTTGGTCGCAATTTGTTTTGCCCATTCAAAAGTTGGCTGTTGAGCGTTTACAAAAACAGAGGTACTTATAAGAATAAAAGACAGAATAAGTTTTTTCATTGTAATTCTATTAAACTTAGATGTTACAAAGCTAAATCATTTTAAGAATAAATTATTGTCTTTTCAACTCCGCCATCGTTTTGGGGACGCAAACGATGAATTATCCACCTAAGCCCCCACAGCCGCTCTCATAGGCATTGGTGGTGGTGTATGCTTTGTGTCTTTTACTTTTTCAGGATATTTGGCATGGTATTCAAACTCGTGGCGGAAATGGCGTATAGCAGCAGCTACAGGCCATGCAGCAGCGTCACCTAAAGGACAAATAGTGTTGCCTTCAATCCTGCGTTGTACATCCCAAAGCGTATCAATATCATCTAATGTGCCATGCCCAAATTCAAGGCGGTGTAATATTTTTTCCATCCAGCCTGTCCCTTCGCGGCATGGGCTGCACTGCCCGCAACTTTCGTGGTGATAAAAACGGCTATAGTTCCAGGTGCTTCTTACAATGCAAGCCCTGTCATCATATACGATAAATCCTCCTGAACCAAGCATGGTGCCTGTGGCAAAACCACCATCAGCAAGACTTTCATAACTCATTAAGCGTGCATCTCCATTTGCTGTTTTTAAGAATAGATCAGCAGGTAAAATAGGAACAGAGCTTCCACCGGGTACACAAGCTTTAAATTTTCTTCCATTCGGAATACCTCCGCAATATTCGTCACTAAATACAAATTCTTCAACAGGTAAGCCTAATTCAATTTCATATACACCTGGCTTATTAATGTTGCCACCGGCAGAGATCAACTTAGTTCCTGTACTTTTTCCAATACCGATCTTTGCATATTCATCACCACCATTATTTATTATAGGCACAACGGCAGCAATGGTCTCGACATTATTTACCACGGTAGGGCAATCGTACAATCCTTTAACAGCAGGGAAGGGGGGTTTTATCCTGGGATTACCTCTTTTACCTTCAAGGCTTTCGAGCAGGGCAGTTTCTTCGCCACAAATATAAGCGCCACCACCGACCTGTACGTACATATCCAGGTCGTAACCGGTACCTAATATATTTTTGCCCAGCCAGCCTGCAGCATAAGCTTCGGCAATAGCATTTTCCAATATTCTTGATACATAAAAATATTCGCCCCTGATATAAATATAACATGAGTTGGCACCTAATGCAAAACTCGAAGTGATCATTCCCTCAACTAACAGATGAGGAATTTTTTCCATTAAATAACGGTCCTTAAAAGTTCCGGGTTCACTTTCATCTGCATTGCACACAAGATAACGCGCAACACCTGCCGGCTTGGCCAAAAAACTCCATTTCATGCCTGTAGGGAAACCTGCACCGCCACGGCCTCTTAATCCTGATTTTTTTACTTCTTCAAGAACTGCTTCAGGAGACATTGTTTTTAATGCCTTTTCTACTGATGCATAACCACCCTTGCTGCGGTATACCTCTAAAGTATTTATGCCTGGGACATCAATATGTTCAAATAATATTTTCTTAGCCATAGCTTATTAAAGAGGTGATTTATTACTGAATTTTTGAAGTAATGTCGGTGTAATTTTTACGCTTATTTTCAGCCTTTAATTTTTCAATTAAAGCGTCAGCTTTTTCATTGGTAAGGTTCTCGTGGTATTCTGCCCCGCATTGCAGCATGGGCGCTGTACCACACGATCCTAAGCATTCAACTGTCTTAATAGTGAACATGCCATCTTTAGTGGTTTCACCTGTTTTAATGTTCAGTTTTCTTTCAAGATAAGCCACCAGGTCATCGGCACCATTCAACCAGCAAGGCACCGTTCTGCAGACTTCAAGCACACATTTGCCTACAGGCTTTAAATTATACATGGAATAGAACGAAGCTACTTCATAAACCTCAATAGGTTTTATATTCATAATTTCGGCCACCCTGTCCATGGTGGATGAACTCAACCATCCTTCATTTTCGGCTTGTGCAATATGCAATATAGGCAATAAGGCTGATTTATGTTTCCCTTCCGGGTAACGCTTCATGATCTTTCGACATTCAGCTAATGCTTCATCACTAAAATTGACAGTTTGTGTTGTAGAGGTCATATTCAATTAAAATCTTTTATGCGTCAAGTTCTCCGGCAATTACATTCATGCTGCTCATGGTCAGAATTGCATCACTCAACATGTTTCCTTTGATCATTTCGGGATACGCCTGGTAATAGATGAAACATGGCCTGCGGAAATGCAGGCGGTAAGGGGTTCTGCCGCCATCGCTGATGAGGTAAAAACCTAATTCGCCATTTGCACCTTCCACACTGTGATATACCTCTCCAACAGGAACATCCGCTTCACCCATCACTATTTTAAAGTGATAGATCAATGCTTCCATCTTATTATACACATCTTGTTTCTCAGGAAGGTAAAAATCTGGCACATCGGCATGGAAAGGACCTTCAGGCATTTTTTGGATAGCCTGTTTAATTATGCTTAAGCTTTGCCACATCTCTTCATCCCGCACCATAAACCTGTCATAAGTATCGCCATTGGTTCCTACCGGGATAACAAAATCAAAATCTTCGTATGATGAGTAAGGGTTCATTGCGCGTACATCATAGTCAATTCCTGCAGCACGCAAATTAGGGCCTGTAAAGCCATAGTTCAATGCCTTTTCTGCAGTAATAGGCCCACACTTTACCACCCGGTCCATAAATATCCTGTTCCTTACCAATAATCCTTCAAACTCTTTTAATACTTCAGGAAATTCTTTAAGAAAGGTATCCAGAAGACGCCATGCTTTTGGAGAAAAATCTCTTTCAAATCCACCAATTCGGCCAATGTTTGTTGTCAATCTTGCACCGCAAATTTCCTCAAATATCTCGTAGATCTTTTCGCGCATCTGGAAAATATAAACGAAGCCTGTTAAAGCACCTGTATCTACACCTATAACGGAATTACAAATAATATGATCGGAAATTCTTGCCAGTTCCATAATGATCACCCTCATATAATCAACCCGTTTAGGCATTTTAGCACCAATCAGTTTTTCAACTGTCATATACCAACCCATATTGTTGATAGGAGAGGAGCAATAATTCAACCTGTCAGTAAGAGGTGTTACCTGGTAAAATGGTCTTCTTTCGGCAAGCTTCTCAAAAGCCCTGTGAATGTATCCTACAGTGGGCTCAGCTTCTACAATAATTTCACCGTCCATTTTAAGCACATTCTGAAAAATACCGTGGGTGGCCGGATGAGTAGGGCCAAGGTTAAGGGTTGTAAACTCTTTCTTTACGGCTAATTCACTTATTATATTGGCTGGTTCGTTCATAAGGTGCTTAAAATTTATCTCCCAAACATATTGTCATTCTTATCTCTTCTTGTCTGGTCTTCCAATGGATATTCTTTTCTCATTGGGTAGATCAGCATATCATCCACATTCAATATCCTTTTCAACTTTGGATGGCCAATAAAGTCTATCCCAAAAAAATCATACTCCTGGCGTTCCATCCAGTTTGCGGTTTTAAACAACCCGGTTAATGTTGGCATCGTGGCCTGGTCTTTTGGAAAAAATGTCTTGATCCTTAACCTGTAATTCTTTTGCATGTTATGCAACTGGTACATCATGCCCAATTCTTCTTTTTGCCCAGGGTAATGCAGCGCGCACATAGTGGTTAAAAAACGGAAGCCCATTTGCTCTTCATCATACAACCACTTTATAGCCGGTATTACAGCATCTTTTTTTAACGTAATGGTAAAAAAATCGTAAAGCATTTCCTGCTTCAATACCGCATTTCCAAAATGCTGGTTAATACCATTTACAATACTGTTTTGAATTTCTTCCGTCATAAATTATTCCATATTGTATTCAGCCATCATGGCCTTGTATTCAGGAGAGTTTCTTCTTCGTAACGATTCGTTGGCGGCTAATTCCTGGATATGCATAATGCCATCAATTACCTGTTCCGGTCTTGGCGGACAGCCAGGTATATACACATCTACCGGTATAATGCGGTCTATACCCTGCAACACACTATAAGTATCAAATATACCACCGCTGCTCGCACAGGCCCCCATACATAAAACCCATTTAGGTTCGGCCATCTGCTCATAAACCTGTTTTAAAACCGGGCCCATTTTTTTTGCAATGGTCCCCATCACCATCAGAAGATCTGCCTGCCTCGGGGAAAAACTTAACCTTTCCGATCCAAAACGGCCAAGGTCATAATGGGCAGCCATGGTTGCCATAAATTCTATTCCGCAGCAGGAAGTTGCGAATGGTAAAGGCCATAAAGAATTCTTACGTGCAAGCCCCACAGCTTTATCTAAACTTGTGGCAAAAAATCCCGCTCCTTCAACACCTTCAGGTTGTTGTGCTATATTGTATTTTGGTTTTTCTATTGTTGACATTTTAATTTAATTGACAATTATAATAGTACAATTTAAATTCAAAATGGTTTTGCTATTCCCACTTTAAAGCTCCCTTTTTATGAATATAAAAGAAACCCAATAAAAAGAACGACATAAACATTAACATTTCAATAAAACCAAAACGACCGAGTTCTTTAAAATTTACTGCCCACGGATACATAAATATCACTTCCACATCAAATAACACAAAAAGAATGGCCACCAAAAAATACTTGATGCTAAAAGGCATCCGGGCATTTCCTTTCGATTCAATACCACATTCAAAAGTATCGAGTTTTATTTTTGAACTTCTTTTTGGACCCAGTAAATGTGTAACAACCATAGTTGTGCCGACAAAACCACCAGCCACCAAAAACATCATTACAATTGGGATGTAGTCATAAAAATTACTTTCCATATTTGCTGTTTATGGCGGTAAATTTAGTAATATTCTTATTTGGGCTAATTTATTTCTATATTTTTTTATGCGGGGTTTATTGACATTAGGAGACTTGCTTAAACTCTCTTTCCAAACTCGATCACTTCAAGATCTTTTGGTTTGCCATTATCAACGCTGAATCTTATTAATGTTTTTACCTGGTGAAACCCATGATTGCCGGCTGCCCCAGGGTTTATATGCAACAGTTGGAACTGTTTATCATTTATCACTTTTAAAACGTGCGAGTGTCCGCAAATAAAAATATCAACTTTGTTTTGCTGCAGAAATTTATAAACATTGGTATTATAACGCCCGGGGTAACCACCTATATGGGTCATAAAAACATTTACGCCTTCAATATTAAAATAGAGATTCTCTTTCGTAACTGTCCTTATTAAAGCGCTATCTATATTTCCGTAAACCGCCCGTAAAGGTTTGAATTTATTAATAGCATCAAAAACTTCTATGGTGCCTATATCACCTGCATGCCATATTTCGTCACATTCATCAAAGTATTTAAAAACGGCCTCATCCAGGTATCCGTGCGTGTCTGATAACAGCCCGATCTTTTTCACAAATAAATAAAATGATTACAGGATAAAGATCAGCGCAGCAAGGTTATACTGCCTGTATAGATCTTTGATTCCCCGTTGTTATTGATGAGTTCAATTACATAATGATATGCATCCTGGGGAAAGCCGCCACCATCCCAGCCAATGGTTATATCATCGCTGTGAAAAACCTTTAATCCCCAACGGTTATAAACAGTCAAGTGATATGCGTTGAGCGCTTCGCCATAAGGTTTAAAGACATCATTTAAGCCATCACCATTTGGTGTAAATGATGTAGCCATGTAAAAATGAAAATCAGGTTTTATGTCAATGCAAACTTCCATTGAATCAGAACAGCCCATTGTGTTGGTGGCATACAACATAATGCAGTAATTGCCGGGCGTAGTATATAGATGTTCAGGTTTTGCTGAAGTGTCTATGGAAGACTCATCACCGAAGTCCCATTTGTAGCTATCTGCACCCGCTGCTTCATTGGTAAAATAGATCAAAGGATTTGCCATTGTGGTTTGTTCAGGTTCAGCTTTGAAAATTGCTTTTGGAGAATTGTGAACAATTATTTCATCTGTTTTCTGAATGGTGGTCTGGCACCCTTTATCGGATATTGCGGTAAGCGAAGGAGTATAAGTACCCGCTTGTTTATAACAGTTTGCTATCATTTGCCCGTTGGCTACCTGGCCATCCCCAAAATCCCATTCCCAGGTGGTATTAGGAACGGTTGAAGCTGCAGAAAAATTAGCACAAAAAGGTTCACAGCCTTCTTTAAAATCCGTTATAAATGAAGCTATAGGTAGAGGATCAACGGTTATCAGAATATTATGAGGAGGGGTAACACAGCCATTATTATCAGTAGCAACAACGGTGTAATTTGTGGTAATATTCGGTTGTGCCGCAAAAGTATTTCCAGTTGAATTACTTCCTGTATTAAGATTTGTCCATGTATAAGTAACAGGTGACGCCCCGTCAAGTGAAGTAGCCGAAAGCAGTGAATCTTTACCATCGCATATTGTAAAATTGCCGGTAGCATTCAAAATAAAATTAGGTTGTGAAATGCTTGTATTATCTGTAGCTGTACAACCATTGTCATCAGTAACTGTAACTGAATAATTACCCATAGGCAGGTTAACTGCGGTTGAAGTATTTTGCGAAGGGATACTGTTCCATTGATAACTATAGCCAACTATTGAAGTTCCACCCTGTGCAATTACGGTTGCGGTTCCATCACTAAAACCATTACAGGTAGCATTTGTAAATGAAGTAATATCAACTGTAAGTGCAGAATCAGGTTGATTAACATCGGCCGTCATATTACTTGAACAATTATTCGCATCGGTAATATTAATGGTATAATTACCTGCAGCTAACCCGTTAAACACACCTGTGGAATTGGTTGTTCCTGCTATAGAGAAAGAATAAGGAGCAGTACCATTATTTGCACTTACATCAATTGCTCCGGTTGCATTTCCAAAACAAAGTACATCGGTCACATTATTAATGATGCCCGATAAACCAGACGCAGGTTGTGTAATATTTGCTACTAAAGAAGCGGTACATCCGTTAGCATCCTGCACTGTGATATTATAGTTAGTAGCAGTAAGGTTTGAGATAGTATCATTGGCCAGCAATGTGGTTCCTGTTAATCCGTACAAATATGGAGAGGTTCCATTTGATGCATTTATAATTACTAGCCCATTATTTCCTGCAAAGCATGATACGTTGGTTTGTGCCTGGATAACTGCACTTAATGCTGCAACCGGTTGTGTAATATTAACAGGATGATTGAATGTACATGAATTCGCATCCGTAACAATTATATTATAAGCGCCTGCAGCCAACCCATTAAATAATCCTGTTGTATTATTGGCTATCCCAAGGGTGTAGGAGTAAGGTGCAGTTCCATTATTCCCTGTAATATCAATAGTTCCGGTAAAGTTTCCAAAACAGTCAACAGGAATGTTACTGGTTGTGGTAGCAGACAATGCGAGGGGTTGGGTTATATTAATGTTTTGCTGGTATGTACAGGCATTCTGATCAGTTACAATAATAGTATAACTACCCGAACTAAAATTACTGAATATACCTGTAGTATTGTTCACCAGGTTATATTGGTAAGAATAAGGTGCAGTTCCATTTGAAGCAGCAATAACCACAGCACCATTATTTCCGCCAAAACATGAAACATTGGTTTGGTTTGATATAGCAGAGGACAACGCAGCCGAAGGTTGAGTTATTGTAACAGGTTGTGACAATGTACAACCGTTCTGGTCACTTACAGTTATTGAATAAATACCGGCAGCCAGGTTATTGAATATACCTGTTGCATTGGAACTCGATCCTAATGTAAAAGTGTAAGGTAGTGTACCATTTACCGCATCAATATCTACGGTTGCATTATTCCCGCCAAAACAACTTACGGCTGTTTGAGAATTAATGCTGGTTCCAAGTGCATTGGGTGAAATAAGATTTACATTTTGTATAAAAGTACAGCCCGAAGCATCACTGACAGTGACATTATAAGATCCCACCGGAAGGTTTGAAAATATACCTGTTGTATTGGTTGTACTGTTTAAAGTATAATTGTAAGGACCGTTACCATTGTTTCCAACAATTGTAAAGCTACCGGTGCTCGTTCCCGAACACAAAACATTGTTTTGTGAAGCAATAATGGCACCAACACCTGTGGCCGGTTGGGTAATATTAACTCCAAGGTTTGCGCTGCAGCCATTATTATCAGTAACCGTAAAATTATGCGCACCCGCGGGCAATCCGTTAAACACACCTGTTACATTTATAATGGTACCATCTGAGTAAGTGTATGACGGTGTTCCATTATTTCCTGAAATTACAGCAATCCCTGTTGAGGCGCCAAAACAGTCATTATCTGTCTGTGAAGTAAGTGTTAGGGTCAATGCTGCAGACGGCTCAGTAATTGTGGCATTGAACTGCCCTGTACACCCATTGGCATCCTTTACGGTAACTGTATAATTTCCCGCGGCAAGGTTATTAAAAGTAGCTCCGCCAAAGGTAATTCCATCAAGCGAATACGTATAAGGTGATGTTCCATTGGAACCTCCGGCAGTTAAACTTCCTGTTGCATTTCCAAAGCAATCCACATTTGTTTGTGAAGTGATAGAGCCGGTAAGAGGGATAGGTTGTGTAATTACCACCGGGACAGTTGTGGTGCAATTGTTTGCATCTTTAATAGTAACAGTATAATTGCCAACGGCTAATCCTGAAAATGTTCCGCTAAGCTGATAAGGCCCGCCTATAGAATATGTATATGTTGGTGTTCCATCTGCACCGGCCACTGTAACCGAACCGGTTCCTGACCCGCTGCATGGTAAATTTGTTTGTGCGGTTATAGTACCTGTTAAAGGCAATGGTTCAGTGATGGTAATGGCAAGGGTTGATACGCACCCGTTTGCATCTTTAACATATACATTATAAGTTCCGATAGGCAATCCATTGGTTAAAAAAGCAGCGCTTGAATTTGCAGGGACATAAGTAATACCATCTGTAGAGTAAGTAAAAGGTGAAGTTCCACCGCTGCCAATTATCTTATAACTACCGGTGGATCCTCCGGTACAACCAACATTATTTTTAAATATTAAAGTAACTGATAATGGGGTAGCAGGTTGAGTAATTGTAGTTCCATAAGGAACTGTACAGCCGTTTGCATCCATTATTGTTACGGTGTAAACTCCTGCGGCCAGATTACTATAACTAGAAGTGCTGTTGTATGGGCCATTATTAAAGGAGAATGTAAAAGGGTTTGCGCCACCGGCAGTGGAAACAGTAAAGCTACCATTGGATTGCCCGTTGCAAAGTACGTTTTGCTGACCTGTAATACTTGGTACAAGATTTCCGCAACCAATAATAATAGTGTTGTTAGGCACCAGCGGGCTGTAGCTTACTCCGTCACATGCATTGCTGTTCCACGATCCGGCAAGTCCATCACTTAATGGTGCTACATTAACTGAAAGTGATGCACCTGGAGTATTGCCCACCGTGGCGCTAAAGCACATGCTCCATGTTCCTGTACCAGCGTCACCAAAATCATCTTGTGTACTACCATTATTATTAAGATCAAAAAAGTACCCCGGTCCATAAGTCTGCCCATTTGGGGCAACAAATGAATTGACCCAGATCCATTGACCACCTCCGCCATTGAGGTTCACCGGAGCAGTAACAGGTGTAGGAGGACCTACCCAGCCTGCTCCCAGGTTTATATCAAAACCTTCAAACCAGTTAGTCCCTGCCTGGGAATAACCGGTCATTGTAATACAAAAAGTAACTACTGTACCTGGGGAGTAGCCACCACCAGTTGGAGGTGGATTTGCAGTAGAAGTAATTGTTCCGTTACATTGCGCAAGAGCAATATTGGTTATCCAAAAATAAAAAACCCCAATACATAATAATAATCTCTTCAATGAAACGGATTCCCCCATCTGGTTTTTATCGCAATATGGTTAGATCACCACAATATTCATATTGTTTATTTTGGGTATCAACCATTTTTATCCTGTATATATATGATCCTTGCGGATTATTATTTCCGTCCCATGAAACATTTTTTCCTCCGGATTGACTAAAAAGCACTTTCCCCCACCTGTCAAATACCTCCATACTACATGACTGAATATAGTCCCCCCTGATTTCAAACACATCATTTTTGCCATCCCCATTGGGAGTAAAAGAAGTTGGAAGGAAAAAAGTATAATAAGGATTAATGCGGATAATAGTTTTAATACTATCAACGCAACCATTTGATGAAATTGCAACAAGGTTTACAATATATAAACCGGTATCCTGGTATGTATGGTTTTGTTCAAGTACATTAAATATTGAGTCATTATCACCAAAGTTCCAGAAATAGTCAGCACCCCCGGTAGTATTATTGGTAAAAACAATACTTGGGTTACTTATGGATGTTTCAGTTGGAGAGGCAAATACCTGGGCATTGGGATTACCAAATACTGTAATATAATTTTCAAACTTCTCCACTTTGCGGCAGCCTTTATCAGTTGTTACTGTCAGATTTATACTATAAACACCTTCATTATTGTAACAATGATCCATCATTCTTGTTTCACCAATTGTGCCATCTCCAAAATCCCATTTGGTTGATGCAACAACAGAGCCCGCAGGATCCTGTGTAAGGTCTGTAAAAGTAGGGCAAAAGGATTGACATCCATGATCGCTACTAAGCGATATTTCAGGATCCGGGGATTTATAAACTGTAACCTCTACAGGTTCACTTATTGTACAACCATTCTTATCAGTAACGGTAACAAGGTAACTTGTGTTTACTATGGGGGCAATCCTTGCTGAATCACCATTTAAGTTTCCCGGCATCCAGTTATAACTTAAGGTACCTGTTCCACCCGAAGAATAAGCGATCATTAATGTATCAAAACTCTCACACATTGAGATATCAGCCGGGGCGGAAATGCTCAAGGCCTGGGGTTCTGCAATAGTAACCTGGGCCAATGTATTACAACCATTATTGTCGCTCACTGTAAGATCATGCGTTCCTGCCGGCATAGCGGTCATTGTGAAAACGTCAACACCGGGATTATTGCTCCATGATTTTACATAAGGCGCCACACCTCCTGTAATGTTTGCAGTAGCAGTACCATCAAAAAGACCATTACAGGTAACATCTGTATAATTTGCAATACTTGCTACAAGTTTCTCGGGTTGAATAATGCTGTCATGAATTTCCATGTAGCATCCGTTAGCGTCAGTAACTGAAAGTAAATAATGACTTGCATAAAGGTTGCCAAACATGCCGCTGCTATTACTTGTTAAAGAATTGCTGTAAGTATATGGTGCTGTGCCACCATTTGCGGCTATTTCAAATTTACCGTTAGAGTTGCCCTTGCAGTCGATATCCTGGTGTGTGGTAATAAGTAAACCAAGAGCTGCTGCAGGTTCATTAATGGTTACCAGTTGATGTGCGGTACAGCCTATCGAATCTACAATTAATACATCATGGATCCCGGCCTGAAGATTACTGAAGATACCATTGTAAGCTGTATCATTTGCCAAAATGTATGTATATGGGGCTGTTGCTCCAAAACCCACCACTTCAAGATTACCTGTGGCAATACCATTACATAAAAGGTCAATGGTTGATACAATGGCTGAATTCATTGTGCCTTGTTGGGTTACTGTAGCAGTACCTGTTGCAATACAACCATTGGCATCGGTTAATGTAGCGGTATAAGTTCCTACAGAAACGTTAAACACAGAATCAGTATTTGCAGGAGGTATTGTATTCCAACTCCAGGTATAAGGTAGTGCAGCACCGGTAACGGCCCCTGCAACCATACCTCCATTTCCGCTAAGGCAATCTGCGTTTTGCGACCAGGTTGTTACTTGAGGGTTTGATATTCCAACCATTACAGTGTCATAATATGTAAAGCTGCTGCTTTGAGAGGTACCACCGCATGTTACGCTGGAAACGGAACATACATAATAAGTATTATTCACAGGACTTACAGTGAGATTAGGACTAGTCGCTAAAGTTGTACCTGCAAGGTTTGCCCATGTTACAACGCTATTTGCAGCAACACCGAGAAACACAGGATTATAAGGAACAGCAGAAATAGAATAATTGCCACTTGATGGAGAAAATCTTTTTCCTTCAAGAACTGTGGTCCATTGCTGGTTGGCATTTCTTCCGGGCACTACGCAAGCAACAGTTCCACTGGCATTTTGAAGACCATGAATCGCCTGGCCACTATTCCAACCAGTACAAAGTGGTTTGTTTCCAATATGAGTTTCTATAATGTTGCTGCCTTCATATAACATGATCTGATTTCCAAAACATATTGAGGTACAGCTAAACATAGGATTATCCCATTGAACAACAAATGTCCTGTTGGGGGCGGTACCAAATGTGGCATACAATATACTACCTGCGGTAGTGCTGGGAAGCAGATCCTGCCAAGGACCCATTATTGCATTTGTTGGATCACTGGAACTAGGAATAGAAGCATTTATACTCCAAGGAGAATAACCTCCGGCACCACTCAGGTCAAAGGTAATATAGCCATTGGTAGATATAAGACATTGGGTATAATTATTGCCGTAAAAATTGAATGGGAAACCAATATTAATTACTGTCGAATATTGGTCATCAGTTAAAGTAATACCGGTTGATGAAACAGTTGGCAGAACATTTAATGTTGCATGTAAGGTAATGTTTCCTCCATTGCAGACCGTAGTATCATTACCTGCGGAAATACCACTGTTGATTACTTGGGCAATGGTACTACTGAATAGTAGCGGGAAAACTGCAATACAAAGTAATATTTTTTTCATTTCTGTAAAATATTTTAGTTGGTGCTAATACGTTCACAAATTGCTTTGCGTTAGAATTAATTAGGTAAATATACTGATATTTAGCAGATTAAAAAAATAACTGATAAAAAATGCCAAATATTTAAAATAGTGTATATGTAACACTATAAAGTAAACAAGAATTTCCTTGTACTCAAAATGTTGAAAAACAGGTAAATAAATAAAAGCATATTAAACCAAACACAAATTTTGATTGTTAACTTTTTGTTGAAAATTAATTCCGGCATTGAAAAGAACAAATGCTTAATCAAAAAGTTTATCCCGAAATATTTTTTTAGATTCTTTTGCCGGTTCTTAAATTACCCCTATCTCACCTGCACTAAGCCAGCCGCTGTTACCATTGTCCAGGCGAATGCGGTACCATCGTTTACTTTTATCCAATATTTTAAAGGTTGTTCCTTCATGGATCACAAACAGGCTGGTACCGGCCTCCTGTGGGGCGCTTTTTACAGATGCAGAAGAGGCCAATACAACGCCTTTCATTGCCTTTAGGTCATTACTTTTACGTGAGGATGCCAGAATAAAGAACATGACCGAGACAGTGGTCATTAAGATGGCGCTCACAAACATGATCCTTTTTAAATTGGGTGAACCGGAAATATAAAATATAATAAGTATGCCAAATATTAAACTAAAGGTAATGAGGCTGAAGATACCCCATTGGTCAGCAGTCTTACTATTCACAAAATTCTTCCAGGTGCTTGCAATGATAAATTCAGGTAAGGGCTCTATTTTATCTATAGTTAATGCCTGGGCCATTTTTATGTTATAATTAAGGTCTTCGTCACCTGCATTTAATTTATATGCCTTTTCATAAAACTGGATAGCCCTGCCAAGGCTGTCTGCTTTGAAATAAGCATTACCCAGATTAAAATACAACTCACTACTTGCATAATCTTTTTCAAGAATTTCCCTGTATAGTTTAATAGCCATCGCATAATCCTTATCCTGGTAAGCTTTGCCTGCTTTAGTGAACAATTCATGTGAATCGTATGCAAAAGAATTTAATGATTGTATTATGCTAAGGAACAGGAATAAAATAATTTTGTTTGCTGTTGTTCTCATCCGTTCTTATTTTTTTAACTGGTTCTCCAATGCAGTAATAATATCAGATGATTGCCTATAAGAAGATTGCATGCTGTCAACATTCTTTGATGGGGCATACCTGGCAAACTCACTTTTCTCAAGCAGGTTTATCAATTCATCTATCAGCTTATGATCAATTGATCTTGACTTTAGAACGGCCGTAATTTTTTCTTTATTGAGATCCGAAACCGGGAGGTTTAATTTATGACTTAAATAACCATAAATGGCCTTAAATATCTCTTCAAAGAACGGGTCATGTTGTTTCTTCTCTAATAATTCAGCGGCTAATTTCAATCTTTTTTGTGCTGCCGTTTTTGCTTTTCTTTTCATAGTACCAACAGTATCGGCACGCATACTTTTCTGGCGCTTTAACCATATCAGGAAAAATGCAAATATTAATGGGGGCAAAGCAAATAAGGCGTAGAATACTGAAGAACCAAAAAATGAGGAACTGATCTTTTCCAACGGAGATTCACCGGTTTTGATGTACCGAATATCATTACCAATCAGCTTTATGTCTTCCTTATCTGTTGGACGTAGTACAGAAGCAGATTCACCCGCAGCACCTTTAGCTGCATTTATTTCAAATTCAGGTGTAGGCAAAACTATATATTGCGCTTTTTGAGGATCGAAATACGAAAAGCCGATATCTTCTAGTTTGTAATTACCGGGATGTCGTGGGATAACCAGGTAATCAAAGGTTCTGCTTCCTTTTACACCATCAGTGGAAACACCAATCTTATCTGATATCTTAGGATCAAAGCTCTCAAGATCTGAAGGTAAATTAAGCTTAAAAGGTTCAATCAGTTTGAGATTTCCTTTACCGGAAATAGTATAGGTGAGGTTACATCCTTCGTCTGTTTTGAGCTGATTATTTTTGATGGTTGCCTGTATTGATAATTGTCCCACTGCGCCTGAAAAGCCTGCAGGTTTACCTTTTTCAGGAAGCGCCATTGACTCTATGGTTACAGTTTTGCTGGCAATCTTGAGCTTTACATCCTGGTAACCGCCACCAAAGAACTGGTCAAAAAAACTGTTGCTCCTGCTTTTCCCCTTAACCCTGGTGATCACCTCCATTTCAAGCGGGTCAATGGTGAGAGAACCTGCCCGCTGAGGTATCAATATTGTTCTTTTAATTTCAGCCACCTGGTATTGTATACCATCAAGAACTTCGGTATGCAGCTCTGATTGCCGTGTAGGATTAGGGACCTCTTCGCTCCAGAAACCATTGAATGAAGGGTTTTTAGATAATGCATTATCCACGATATTTAGCCGGGTATAAACCTTATAAGTAACAAGTAATTGCTCGCCAACATATACTTTGTTTTTTGAGGGTGACGCTTTGATGAATATATTGCTTTCTACATCTTCAGGATAGCCGCTTTGTCCATTCTTATTATTTTGTTGTGCATTCCCCTGTGAAGGTGGACTGCCTTTGCTAACCTCTATTGGCACCGGCCTTGTTTGCAATACCTTACCACCTGCATTAATTGAAGCACTCCCGATATTGAATTTCCCTTCGCGTTTGGCAGCAATAATATAAGTCAGGGAAATAGTTTGTGACATATTCCCGTTAATGATCTGCATGCTGGAAGATTGGTTAGGTCCTGAATACACTGCAAATTCTGAAAAATCAGGTGGGTTGAAATTTGAAGCATTGGTATTGACAGAAAAACTAACCTGGAACTGCTCTCCCACAGCCACCCTGTTCTTACTTACGGATGCTGTAAAAGAAGCTTCCTGTGCAACAGAACGGAAAAAAATAAAGCAAAGCAATAATGGTAAAATATATAATATCTTACTCTGAAACTGCCTGCATGGTCGTAGAAGTTTTATCATTACCAATCCTTTTCTATTTGAACATTACCAACTACCTTATTCTTCTTTTTCAATTTATCGTGAAGATCCTTTTCTTCATTGTTGAGGGCATTCAATAATCGTTCAGCATCCTCCTTACTCATTCGTTGTTTTTGCTGCGCCTGCTGTTCTCCATCTTTTTTATCCTTATTTTCCTTGTCCTGCTGCTGTTGCTTGTCTTTTTTATCCTTATCATCTTTGGACTGGTCATTCTTATTTTGCTGATCTTTATTATCTTTATTGTCTTTCTTATCCTGCTTATCGTTTTTATTTTGCTGCTGCTGTTGTTGCTGGATCAACTTTGATTTTGCATAAGCTAAATTATACCGGGTATCTTCATCATTTGGTTGCAGCTTGAGAGAGTTTTTATAAGCATTAATGCTCTCCTCGTATTTTTTATTCTGTAATAGAGTATTACCAAGATTATGGTAAGCCTGCGCGACTTCTTTTTTATCTTTTCCGGTTTTGGCACTGAGATTAAATTGCTCTTCGGCCTCCTTATATTTTTGCTGCTCATAAAGCGCATCGCCAAGATTAAAATTAGCAATATTATTGTCTTTATTCGCATTTAAAGCTGACCTGTAATCTCTTTCGGCAAGGGAAAATTTTTTGTTTTCGTACTGTTTATTTCCTTGCCTGATCACTTTATTCTCTTTTTGGGAAAATGCATAAAAAGGTAATACTGTTATCAGTAAAATAACAAACGATCCGTATGTACGAAAAATTAACCTGGCTATATTTAATACATGTTTTATCATCCTGTTTATTCTCAATTTTTATCTCCAAATAAATTCAGTTTCTGATAAATACTGCTTTTCTTTTCGCTCAATATCATTTCAGCCAAAAGAAATAACAGGGCACCTGCAATAAAGAACTGGAAGCGTCCTTCATAATCAGTATATTTTTTTGTCGCATAAGTTTTTTTATCCATTTTGCTTAGCTCATCCATTACAATACCCATGGAGGATTGACTTTTTCCTGCTTTTACAAAAATACCTTTACCCGCTGCAGCAACACTTTCGAGCAATTTTGTATCAAGCTTGGATACAACAGTATTACCCTGGTTATCTTTCCTGTAACCTGTAATGTTACCGTTCATCATTATAGGCAATGGAACTCCCGCCTCGGAACCTATGCCGATAGTATGGACACTTATGCCTTTTTCGGCCGCAGCTTCAGCAGCTTTAACTGCATCGTCTTCGTGGTTCTCACCATCTGTTATTACAATGATGGCCTTGGCAGCGCTGCTATTTTTGTCAAAAGATTCTACTGCCAGTTCAATGGCATCGCCTATAGCGGTTCCCTGTGTTTGAACAAGATCACAATCAATCGAATTTAAAAATAATTTGGCAGAGGCATAGTCAGTTGTAATTGGTAATTGTACATAACTTTTACCGGCAAAAACAATGATCCCTATCCTGTCGTCATTTAAATTGTTGATCACTCTTGCAATTGATTGCTTGGCACTTTCGAGCCTGTTGGGCGCCAGGTCCTGTGCTTTCATACTGTTTGAAACATCAAGTGCCACCATAATATCAATACCTTCCCTTTTCACCTCTTCGAGTTTAGTACCAAACTGCGGATTGGCAATTCCAATTATAAGCAATGCCAGCGCTAAAGACCAGAAAATAAAACGCCACTTAAGTTTGGATACTGATATTCCTGCAAGAACTACTTTCTGCAAAGGAAGCTCAACAAGCTTAATCATTGTTTTTTTACGCCAGCGCAATACAAAACCAAAAGCAATGGCCATTACCGGTATAAGCAGCAATCCATACAAATAAAAGCTATGTTCGAATCTAAACATAATATTAAACCCCGGTCAACGACCTGAATAAAGTGTTCTTTAAAATAAATTCCAATAAAAGGCAAAGCAAGGCGGCAATAGCTAAAGGATGAAATAACTCTGACTTACGGCTATATTGCTTTTCCTCGATAATAGTTTTTTCCATTTTATCTATCTCAGCATAGATCTGCTTCAATGCATTGTTATTGGTAGCCCTGAAATATTTTCCACCTGTCATATTTGAAATCCCCTTCAAGACAGGTTCGTCAATATCCACCTTAACATAATCGTAAGCATATTGCCCGTTCGGATATATTCCAACAGGGGAGTATGCCATTCCTTTTGTACCTACACCTATAGTATAAATTCTTATGCCGAAAGGTTTGGCAAGGTCTGATGCAAGCTCCGGTGAAATAGATCCACTGTTGTTTACACCATCTGTCAATAAAATAACCACCTTGCTTTTTGCTTTGCTATCTTTTAGCCTGCTAATAGCTGTTGCGAGCCCCATACCTATTGCAGTTCCATCCTGCACCATTCCTGTTTTAACGGAAGAAAACAAATTCTTTAATACCGTATGATCTGTAGTTAAAGGGCATTGAGTAAAACTTTCACCACTGAAAATTACAAGTCCAATACGGTCGTTAGGTCTTTCATCAATAAAATCCATTGCCACAGATTTTGACGCCTCGAGCCTATCGGGCTTAAAGTCTTTGGCCAGCATACTGGCTGAAATATCTATTGCCAATACTATGTCAATTCCTTCAGTTTTAATGTCCTGCCAGCTATGTTTGGATTGTGGTCTTGCAAGCGCCACTATCAATAAAGCAAGGGCCATAAGGCGTAAAACAAATGTACTGTGACGCAGGTGGACTTTTAAAGGGGTTTTAATCGATTCTATTGATCTGAATGAAGATATTTTAAAAGAAGTACTCCTGTAATAATGTTTAAAAATATACCAGCCTGTTAAAACAGGTAAGGCTAAAAGCAACCAGAAAAAAACAGGATGTGCAAAACTTACATCACGCACCGCTCACCTCCTTTTCTTCCTGTATTATATGTTTTGCTGTTGATTTTACAAAATCGAAAGACATATCAATACACCATTCATTTTCATTTGGCAGTGGACTTTCTTTGGCAAACTTTACCATATCATTAAGGATTAACATGCGCGAAAGTTTTGTTTTCCAGTCATCATCCAACCCAATATGTCTTAAAGCCCTCAATATTTCATCACTGGTCATTTCCAGGGCATTAATATCAAACCTTTCTTCCATATATGTTCTTACAATATCGGATAGTTGTATATGGTATTGTTTTACCTGGCCTTGCTGCCAAAGTTTTTCATCCTGGAGCCTTTGAAGTGCGGTTAAAGCCTTTTCATGTGCCGGAATCTTAACAATAACCTGCTCTTCAACTACTGCTTTTTTATTTCTCCGCATAAAGTAATACACAGCTAACGCGATAGCAAGTAAAATAACAAGACCAATAACGATCTCATTTAATATTTCCCTGATGCTCCATCCAGGACTTAAAGGGCCCTTGATGTTTTTAATCGCAAGAGTGGTGTCAACAGAAATGGTTTGAACACCAAATAATAAAGCTTCGGTTTCTGCAACCTGTGTTGAATCATTATTAATAATAAATTTAAAAGGGGGGATCGCATAAAAACCACTATCGAAAGAAGTGATCACAATTTTTTTCTGTAACTCATATTGCTTTCCGCCCGGGGCAATATTGGTGTCAATTTTACTTTGAGAAACAATTTCAACATTACCTATGATGGTATCAGCCAGCACAGGGAATTTTACCTTAATGCCTTCTGCAGCTATTGCTTTAAGGAGTAAGGTAGTTTGCATTCCTATTTTGATCTGGTTGGTATCCAGCTTGGCTGACACATAAACAGTTTGTGCATTTATTGAAATACAAAGCAGTTGAATAATAAAGGCAGAAAAAAAACAAAGCCTTTTGACTTTCACTTGTACTGTTATATTTTCCAGGTTAAGCATCTTCATTTATTTTGCCCTTCTTTTAAAAAGATTAACCAATGGGATCACATAATTCTCGTTAGTTGCAATACTGGTATTATCTACGCCTGCTTTTTGAAAAATTGAATTCAAGGCACGCTCATTATTTAATTTCGCAATGGCATATTCTTTCCTGAAATTTTTATCGGATGTATCTACCCACTTTGTAAGGCCTGTTTCAGCGTCCCTCATTTGGATAAGTCCCAGCGATGGAAGTTCATTTTCCCTTTCATCATAGATCCTGATAGCTACGAGGTCATGTTTTCTTGCAGCGATCCTTAATGCATCTTCAAAATTATTATCGATAAAATCGGAGATCAAAAATGCGGTCGAACGTTTTTTGATCATGTTATTGAAATATTTAAGGGCTACTGAAAGATTTGTTTTTGTGTGCTCAGGCTTAAAATCTAAAAGTTCTCTTATAATACGTAATACATGGGTTTTTCCTTTTTGCGGAGAAATATATTTTTCAATTTTATCACTAAAGAATATCACACCGATCTTATCATTATTCTGCATCACAGAAAATGCAAGCACTGCGCATAATTCAGTAACAAGCTCCTGCTTTAACTGCTTCTGTGTACCAAAATTCTCCGAACCACTCACATCAACCAAAAGCATTACTGTCATTTCGCGCTCCTCATCAAAAACCTTTACAAAAGGATGATTGAAACGGGCTGTCACATTCCAGTCAATGGTCCTTATATCATCACCTGCCTGGTATTCGCGAACCTCTGAAAAAGCCATACCCCTGCCTTTAAATTTACTGTGGTATTCACCACTGAAAATATGCGCGGAAAGGCCTTTAGATTTTATCTCAATCTTTCTTACCTTCTTGATTAATTCTGCTGAGTCCAAATTTTATTTAGTAGAACCGATTGAATTTTAATTTTTGACTATGGTACTTCAACGGTGTTCAGGATCTCGCTGATGATATGTTCAGCGGTAACATTTTCTGCTTCTGCTTCATAGGTAAGACCAATCCTGTGGCGTAATACATCACCGCAAATTGCCCTCACATCTTCAGGTATCACATAACCCCTGCGCTTGATAAATGCATAAGCTTTTGATGCCAGTGCCAGGTTAATACTTGCACGTGGAGAAGCACCAAAACTTATCAGCTGCGAAAGTTTGTTTAATTTATAGTCAGCAGGGAAACGTGATGCAAAAACAATATCAATAATATATTGCTCAATTTTTTCATCCATATACACTTCTCGAACTACCTGGCGGGCTCTTATAATATCTTCAGGTTTTATAATTGCATTGGCTTTAGGGTATTGCGAATTCATATTGTTGCGGATGATCTTTCTTTCATCCTCTTTGGTTGGATATCCAATTACGATCTTCAACATAAAACGGTCAACCTGTGCTTCGGGCAATGGATATGTACCTTCCTGTTCAATTGGATTTTGTGTGGCCAATACCAGGAAAGGTTCAGGTAATTTAAATGTTTGATCGCCAATGGTGATCTGCCTTTCCTGCATTGCTTCAAGTAATGCACTTTGCACTTTTGCCGGGGCACGGTTGATCTCATCAGCTAAAATAAAATTCGAAAATACAGGTCCGCGCCTTACAGTAAATTCTTCTTTTTTCTGGTTATAGATCATGGTTCCAACCACGTCAGCGGGAAGCAAATCGGGGGTAAACTGGATCCTGCTGAAGTCTGCATGAATGGTAGATGCCAGGGATTTAATTGCAAGCGTTTTTGCCAAACCGGGCACACCTTCCAAAAGGACGTGACCATTAGACAATAAACCAATCAACAATCTTTCAACCATATATTTCTGACCCACAATAACCTTATCCATTTCAAGGTTAATGAGATCAACAAAAGAACTTTCCCTTTGTATTTTTTCGTTCAACTCACGAATATCAATTGATGTGGTTTCCATTTTTATTTTTTACTGAATAAGTTCTGTTTAAATTTTTAGCTGAATTTTTTTTAGTGGTGCAAATTTAATTTCGCACCTTGCAAACGACCCACCACGCCTGTTAAATATTGTTAAACAAAATCTTCTAAAAGCCTTTGCAGGCAAGGGGTTTAGACCATTTAACAAATGCATTTCGATAGTCAAAATACTATCCAAAAACTGATTACTTATATCATTAAAAAATCAGTAGTAAAGAAGGTGAAATTTATTTACACCAAATTCAAAAGCGGGTGCGGGAATTTTAATACATCCGACTGTTTTAAGCAAGGAATTTACAAATTTACTTTTTGTTTTGATACGCCACAGATTTATGTCAACTGAAACTAAAACCTTGCGCTGTCTTTTCACATAAGTATAATCATACATTGCATTATTGCTCGTCCAGATATTATCAAGAGCCCCATACATACCTGAGGCCCCATAACCTATAGCTATATTTAACCATTCGGGAAATTTTGATGGCCCAGGAAGAAATTCTTTTATGCCAAATGAAAGCCAATATGTTTGTCCATTATAATCCTTGAGCATCTGCTGTACAAAACTATGCCCAAAAACATTAGGCCTTTGGGGGGCAAATCGTGTTTGATGAAACGAAAATTTCAGCATGATCTTTTGCTCGTTCCAAAGCTTCTGTTGGCCGGCAGCAAGCAGGTAGCCTGCAGTATTTGCTGTAAGGTCACCAACTGAAAAACCCCAACCTGCAGAGAAACCATCCAGTATTTCAATAGTGCTTAAAAAAAAGAAACCCAAACTTCCTCCAACCCATATTTTTGTGTTGGGCCTGGTATGGCACCAATCGAAAGTTTCCATACCTATAAGGCCAAGGTAATAGGCAGAGAATAAATGTCCGGCTTTGTCCATCTGCAACCATTCTTTGCTATCATTAAAAAAATGGAATTTTTCTTTGGGATAATCTTTATACCATAGTTGGTTAAGACCAATTAGTGAAGCTGAGTATACGCCTGATTCAATGGCCGCCAGGCTAATCATCCTGCTTTTATTTAATGTGGTAATACTATCACCACCAGCGGCTGTTAGGTTGCCGTAACAAACGGTCAGAGATAGAAGGATAAGGAGCTTTCTCAAATATTGTAATAAGTTATCAGGAGGTAAATATAATTTAAAACTGAGATCAGCTCGTTTAAAATTAAACCGGAAACCAGACTTATAAAAGTAATTAAACCTGAATTCTGAAATATATTGTCTAAATTTAACACCGCCAAAATTTTATCTTAAAATGAAAAAAATTTTTTACCAATTATTTTGCACATGCTTCCTGGTATTCAGTGCTTTTGTAATAACTCCTGTGGCTGGACAAACTGATCTGCCTGTTGGTTTTTCGGAAGAGGAAATTGAAATGATGAAGCAATTTGATTTTACGCAGAATAATTTTTCTCCTAAGAGTATAACCACACCACCCGGAGGACCATTAAGAACAATGGGACAATGGGAAGAAATGCAGGCATTAACCATTAGCTGGATAACCTACACACCTGTTTTGCGTGAAATAGTTAGGGCCGCAAGACAAGAAACCCAGGTGTACATTGTTTGTGGACCAGGCTGCGGCAGCGGAGATTCTAATTCTGTTAAATCCTACCTTACTGCCGGGGGAGTACCGTTAAGTAATGTGCATTATTTATATACAGGCTGTAATAGTGTTTGGATAAGGGATTATGGTCAGAATTCTGTTTATATGAATGATGTTGATTCTTTGATATTGATTGACTGGAAATACAACCGCCCGACAAGAACAAAGGACGACACTGTTCCGCGTGCGGTTGCGCGTGAATTAGATGTTCCTCTTTATGAAATGATTGGAACAAATCAACTTATTAATACCGGAGGTAACTGGATGAGTGATGGGTTAGGCACTTCTTTTCATTCTGAATTGATTGTTGATGAAAACCCATTGCTGACCGTGCCTGAGATTGATACACTTTTGAAGGATTTTATGGGAATCACCCGTTCAATTAAAATGGAAACTTTGCCTTATGATGGTATCCATCATATTGACATGCACATGAAATTATTGAATGAAGAAACTTTGCTGGTAGGAGAGTACCCTGCCGGAATAGCTGACGGTCCACAAATAGAAGCAAACCTTCAATATGTATTGTCAAATTTTAACTCTGTGTTTGGCACTCCTTACAAGGTAATTCGTATTCCTCAGCCACCTGATCAAAACAATAGTTTTCATTATCCGCATAATGGTGGTAATTACCTTACCTATGCCAATTCTTCTATCATCAATAAAACAGTTATAGTTCCACAGTATTATGAGCAATATGATACAACAGCATTACGTATATGGAGATCGGCTATGCCGGGATATAACATTGTGGGGATTAATTCCAATTCTACAATAAGCGCAAGTGGTTCATTGCATTGTATTACCCATACCGTAGGAGCAGTTAATCCTTTATTTATAAGCCACCAGCAACTACCTAATACATCTGACACTTCTAATGATTATATTGTAAATGCAAGGATCCAACACAAGACCGGAATTGCAAATGCAACCTTGTTTTATACTACAGATACAGCTGCAGGATTTTTATCAACGCCAATGAGCCTCACCAATGCAGCTTTAAATACATGGAGCGCTTCAATCCAGGCCCAGCAGGCAGGGGTAACTGTTTATTATTATATTGATGCCAATGCAAACTCCGGAAAGCACCAGGTGAGGCCAATGACCGCACCATCAGGATTTTTTAAGTTTGAGGTAACAGGTATAACAACCATTGCTGATGTAGAGTCTTTTATGATCAAAGATATTTATCCAAATCCCGGAAATGCGATTACATGTATCCCGGTAAATTCAGCCATGACTGGCAACTTAAGAGTTAATTTATATGATATAGCCGGTAATAAGATTAAGGAAATTTTTAATGGTAATATTAATAAGGGTGATAAAAACCTATTTATAGATTGCAGTGTTTTACCGGCAGGTATTTATATTTTGAATTTTGAAACAGCTACTGGTATTTATACTAAAAAGCTGGCAGTAAAATAATTTAACGATCATATTTTATGGGTTTGTATGGTGTGACCAGGTGGTTCCTGTTTTTAATGAAACCGGAAACTGCACATCATTTTACAGCAAATTTTCTACATTATTTTTTTAAGGTTCCGGGTGTAAAAACTCTGACGACTTTGCAATTCAGGAAAGACCATCCAGCGCTTAAGACAGAATTGTTTGGATTGACCTTTAATAATCCTGTAGGGCTTGCTGCAGGCTTTGATAAAGATGCCCAACTATTTGATGAACTATCGTGTTTAGGTTTTGGTTTTATTGAGATCGGCACAGTCACGCCAAAACCTCAGCCGGGTAATGAAAAACCACGAATGTTCAGGTTAAAAGGAGACAGTGCCTTGTTGAACAGGATGGGATTTAATAATGAAGGCGTTACTGCAGCTGCGCTTAGATTGAGAAAAAGGAAAACCGATATCATCATTGGAGGAAATATTGGCAAGAATAAACTAACCGCCAATGAAAATGCCGTTGATGATTATTTAAAATGTTATAAAGAACTGTATGATGTGGTAGATTATTTTGCTGTAAATGTAAGTTCACCGAACACACCTGACCTGAGGGCTTTACAGGATAAAGAACCTTTGTTACATCTGCTTCAGCAAATAATGAAACTGAATAGTGAACAAAAGAAACCAAAGCCTGTTTTATTAAAAATCGCGCCCGATCTGAATCACGCCCAATTAGATGATATTATTGACATAGTAAAGACAACAAAAGTCAATGGGATCATTGCAACCAATACTACCATTGACAGGGGAATTCTTTTGTCTGAAAGGCAGAATGTTGAAACTTATGGTACCGGTGGCTTAAGTGGTAAACCATTGGCAAAAAAATCGACAGAAGTAATTAAGTACTTAACGGAGAAATCAGAGGGCACAATTCCAGTTATAGGGGTAGGAGGTATTCACTGTGCTGAAGATGCTATAGAAAAGATGCAGGCCGGGGCATCGTTAGTACAGATATATACAGGCTTTATTTATGAAGGACCTTCCCTGATAAAAAGAATCAACAAAGCAATACTGGCACATCGGTTAAAGAAATAATTTCCAATACACCACTAAAGCATAATGACCTTATGACAGCACCAGATCTAAAATTAACAGAGTGTCCCCGTGATGCTATGCAGGGCTTGCACGATTTTATTCCTACAGAAGCAAAAGCGGAGTATATTAATTTACTGCTTGAAGTAGGTTTCGATACGATTGATTTCGGAAGTTTTGTATCGCCAAAAGCTATACCTCAATTGCGTGATACCGCTGATGTTCTAAACAGGCTCGTACTTAATAATACAAGATCAAAATTATTAGCAATTGTAGCTAACACAAGAGGGGCAGAAGATGCCTGCGAGTTTGAAGAGATCAATTACCTTGGGTTCCCTTTTTCAATCTCTGAAACTTTCCAACAGCGGAACACCAATTCATCCATTGAGGAGTCGTTGGTTAGAGTAGAGGAGATACAGGATCTTTGTGCAAGAAACAAAAAAGAGCTTTTGGTATATATTTCAATGGCATTTGGTAATCCTTATGGAGATGTATGGAATGGAGATATTGCAGCAGAATGGACGCAGAAATTATACCAGAGAGGAATCAGAAAATTTGCCATGTCTGATACTATTGGAAGTTCAACACCTGAATCTATTAACGATCTTTTTTATAAGGTACTTCCCGGGTTTCCAGATGCTGAAATTGGCGCACATTTGCATTCCACGCCTTTAACCAGTATGGAAAAAATTGAAGCGGCCTATAAAAGCGGTTGCAGAAGATTTGATTCCGCTATACATGGATTTGGTGGCTGCCCGATGGCAAAGGATGACCTTACGGGAAATTTAGCCACGGAAAGTATTGTGGAATTTATTTCTGATCATAAACTATCCCATCATCTTAATCAAGATAAACTGAAAGAAAGCTACCAAATGGCCTGGCAGATTTTTCCCTCGAAATAAACGGATGAAATCTTTTGATTGTAATCCTACATCCTATTAGGAACATCAGCCCCCAACAGGTTCATTGATCTTTTGATGATGCGTGCTACCATCGCTATAAGATCTAACCTGAATTTCTGCACCTGCTCATCAGTTTCTTTTAAGATTGGGCAGTCATGATAGAACTGGTTAAAATCCTTCGCTAATTCATAAACATAATTCGCAATTACCGCTGGACTCAGTCCTTTACCTGCTTCAGCAACTGTGGCCGGAAAATCATAGATCAACCTGATTAGTTCTTTTTCTTTCTGATGTAATTTTACATCATTAATGGCTGCACTTTCGTAAGCATCGGCTTTGCTTAAAATAGATTGAATCCTGGCATAAGTATATTGTATAAAAGGCCCTGTGTTGCCATGAAAGTCTATTGACTCTTTTGGATTAAAAAGCATTTTCTTTTTAGGATCCACTTTTAAGATAAAGTACTTTAAGGCCCCTAGGCCAATTGTTTCGTAAAGCTTTGCTTTTTCATCTTCAGTAAAGTCTTCCGTTTTTCCTAATTCTTCAGTGGTTGCTCTGGCAGTTTTGATCATTTCATAAATCAGGTCATCAGCATCTACCACAGTCCCTTCGCGCGATTTCATTTTGCCTTCAGGTAATTCCACCATGCCATAGCTTAAATGAGAGAGGCCTTTGCTCCATGAATAGCCTAGTTTTTCCATCACTTTGAACAGTACTTTAAAATGATAATCCTGTTCGTTCCCAACAATATAAACCATTTTATCAAAACCGAAATCATTATGCCTTAAAACAGAAGTGCCAATATCCTGCGTAATGTATAATGAAGTGCCGTCAGCTCTTATCAGGACCTTTTCATCCAACCCTTCATCTTTCAGGTCGATCCAGATCGAACCATCAGGTTTGGTAAAAAACAATCCTTTTTCCAATCCTTCAAGCACAATCTTTTTGCCTGTGATATATGTTTCAGATTCGTAATAGATCTTATCAAATTCAACCCCCAGCTTTTTATATGTCTCAGCGAATCCTTTGTAAACCCAGCCATTCATAAGGCTCCAAAGATCTTTTACTTTTGGATCATTTGCCTCCCATTGTCTCAGCATTTCCTGCACCTCAAGCATTAAAGGGGCATTTTTTTCTGCTTCTTCTTTTGTTTTTCCTTGTTTGATAAGTTCAGCAACTTCAACTTTGTATTGCTTGTCAAATGCCACATAATAATCACCAACCAAGTGATCACCTTTTATATTGCTGCTTTCCGGTGTTTCTTCTTTGCCAAATTTCTGATAGGCCAGCATGCTTTTACAAATATGTACTCCCCTGTCGTTCACTATATTCACTTTAATCACTCGGTGACCATTTGCCTCAAGGATATTCGCCACTGACCAGCCAAGCAAATTATTACGCACATGGCCAAGATGTAATGGTTTATTGGTGTTAGGGGAGGAGTACTCTATTAAGATTGGATTTGAATTGTTGAGATTATTAACGTAGCCGTAATTATCGATGTTTTTGTTTTCATCAAAAAATTGAAGCCATGAATTTTCACTCACTACAATATTTAAGAACCCTTTTACAACGTTGAACCTATCTACCAAAGATGAGTTTTCGTTCAAAAAGTTTCCCAGGGTATCTGCAGTCTGCTCGGGGCCTTTGCCTGATACTTTCAGGTAAGGAAATACAACCAATGTAAAATCGCCTTCAAATTCCTGCTTGGTTTTTTGAAGAAGGATGTCGTTTGGCTTTATATCAATATTGAAAGAGGTTTTTAATGCAAGGGTAATGTCCTCCTTTAGTCTGTTCTCAAGTATCATAAAAATATTTTAATCCAGGCCCGTTATTTCAATGTTCACATATTAATTGGTAAGCTGGGCAACCACTCTTTGCAAAATTTCGAAAGTATTTTCAGCCATCAGGTTTTCTTTATCAAGCGTAGGATTTACTTCACATATTTCAAAGCAACATACTTTTCCATTTTGAACCAATCTTAAACACAAGCTGCCGGCTTCTTTCTCAGTAATTCCATTTCTTACCGGTGTTCCTGTTCCTTTGCTGATGGATGAATCCATACTGTCCACATCAAATGAAACATAGATCTGGTCACAGGCATTTAAATGGGCAAGGGCATCACGCGCTATTTTTTCAACACCATTTCTTTTTACTTCTGCCGTTGTAAATACTTTAACCTTATGTTTTTTCAACAGGAACGCTTCTTCGGGTTCAATATCGCGCAAAGAAATAAATACAAGGTCCCTGTAATTTATTTTTGGACCCGGGCCGCCAATTCTTTTTAATTTATTCCAAAGTTCTGTGGTATCCTTGTCTAATTTATTGATCTTGTTAATTGCATTATCTTCTCCAAGCGCAACCGCCAATGGCATACCATGCATATTACCTGTCGGAGTGGTATATGGCGAGTGCATGTCAGCATGTGCATCAATCCATATTGCACCTAAACGTTGCTTTGGGTTTGCCATTTTTATGCCTGCAATTGTTCCACCCGCAGTGCTATGATCTCCTGCCAAAATTAAAGGGAAGCCGTTGCTTTTAATAGTATTTGCCACTTCCTTTGAAAGTTGCTCATATATATTGATGATCCCTTTTATTCTTTTTGCAAAAGGGCTACCCACGGCCTCAAACAATAAGTGGTTCTCATTTGGCACCTCCACTGAATGAATGGTTTTAAATAATGAACTCCCATAATCCAATGCGGCAATTTTTATAGCATCTACCCCCAGGCTGGCCCCACGGGTACCTGCTCCGATCTCAGATTTTATTTCAATAAATTTTAATTTCTTCATTAGTTCTCCTGTTCAGTAACTTCCAACTTAAAACCATCATTAAATTTATTAAGGATAGTATTGTATTAAAAATGGTGTTACTATATTCGTTGGCAAATTTATAAAGATTATTCAACTCTGATTTTTTATGCGCACAACCAGCTATTTCGATCTTATTGAGCAAACCTTCGATTTTCCGCAAGAAGGATTCAGGGTTACTGATAATGAATTGTACTTTAATGATATTCCATTAATGGATATTATTAAGCAATATGGCACACCATTAAAAATATCTTATTTACCTAAGATCAGTTCGCAGATACAAAAGGCCAAGCGTTTGTTTAATGTGGCCATTGCCAAGGCGGATTACAAAGGCAGTTATACCTATTGCTACTGTACGAAAAGCTCTCATTTTTCATTTGTATTGGAAGAAGCGCTTAAGAACGATATCCATGTAGAAACAAGTTCAGCATTCGATATCCCAATTGTAAAAAAATTATATGAAACAGGACATCTTACCAAGCAAACATTCATTATTTGCAATGGCTACAAACGCCCCGTTTACCTGCAGAATATTGCTGAAATGATCAATGATGGCTTTGAAAATCTTACGCCAATACTCGATACCAAAGATGAGATCAAGTATTATGAAAAGGCTGTAAAGAAACCATGTAAATTAGGAATAAGAATTGCGGCAGAAGAAGAACCCGATTTTGAATTTTATACTTCCCGACTTGGAATAAGGGCGAATGATATTGTTGAATTTTACCATACTAAGATAAAAGGAAGTAATAAATTCAGTCTCAAGATGCTGCATTTCTTTATTAATACAGGAATAAGGGATACGGCTTATTACTGGAATGAACTTACCAAATGTATCAACGTGTATTGCGACCTTAAAAGGGTTTGCCCGGAACTCGACAGCATTGATATCGGGGGAGGATTTCCAATTAAAACCTCGTTGGCATTTAATTATGATTATGAATATATGGCCGAACAGATTGTTGCGCATATCAAACATATCTGTAACGAAAATGATGTACAGGAGCCTAATATATTCAGCGAATTCGGAAGCTTTACGGTAGGGGAGAGCGGGGCTACGTTATATGGTATTGTGGATCAAAAGTACCAGAATGACAAAGAGCTTTGGAACATGATAGACAGTTCATTTATTACCACTTTACCTGATACATGGGGCATAAAGCAAAAATTTATTATGCTTGCCATCAACAATTGGGATAAAGAATACGAGAAAGTTAACCTCGGTGGATTGACCTGTGATAGTGATGACTACTACAACGCAGAATCGCATAAGAACCAGATCTTCCTTCCCAAATTGGATAAAAAGAACCAGCAATACATTGGCTTCTTTCATACAGGTGCCTACCAGGAATCGCTGGGTGGTTATGGTGGCATACAGCATTGCCTTATACCTGCACCAAAACATGTGATCATTGGATTGGATGAAGAAGGAGAAATATTTACACGGTTGTTTGCAAAAGAACAGAGTTATAAATCGATGTTGAAGATATTGGGGTATTAGAAAAGAATAAATTAATAAAGCATATCTTTACCCACAGTAATTAGACTTTTAAAAACCACAAATTTTATAATTACACCAATATGAAAACAAAGGCGCTGCTTATATGTCTGGGGATATTTTTTAGTTCAAGGTCAGAGGCACAATACTTTACCATACCGGATCCGGATTTTGTCACCTGGCTTACAGCCCATTATCCGGCTTGTATGAATGGAAACCAAATGGACACCACTTGTCCGGATATTCTATCAGAATCGCAGGTTTATATAATGTCCGAACCGGTTTCAGATTTAACAGGCTTACAGTATTTTACAGGAATATGGGATCTTACTTGTGGGTACAATAATCTATCATATATCCCGAGCTTTCCGGTAGGGATAATCAGTATTTGGCTTGATCATAATAACTTAACAAGTCTGCCAGTTTTGCCTCCTGACCTGGAGCAATTATCTTGTAACTATAATAACCTAACCAGCTTGCCAAATTTACCAAACAGCATGACACTTCTGTCTGTTTGGAATAATAGCTTAACAAATTTACCAGGTCTTCCCCCAAATTTGGGCACTTTTTTTTGCGATAATAATAATCTGCAAGGTTTACCTGATTTACCCCCCAATCTTCAAGAGTTATCATGTCAAAACAATAATATTTCTTGTTTCCCTGTACTCCCAGGTACACTTACGAATTCAAATTTTTGTGGCATTCTCCCTAATCCTTGTACCTGTTTACCAAACTATGTTTCTGGAATGAATAGTGGAACGTTGGCTCTTCCATTATGTACAAATGGAGATACTGTTAATAACCCTAATGGGTGTGCCCAGGCGGAGGCAATTGCAGGATTCACTTATACTGATAGCAATGGTAATTGTATTAAAGATAGTTTGGAAACGGGTGTAAATAATATTCACTTGCAGTTAAATGATACCAATTATATCGGTTTGGGCTTAACCAGTTCTCTTTCTGATGGAAGCTTTAATTTTGCAGCTGCCCTTGGAACATTTTCTGTGGTTATAGACACAGCAGGTAAACCCTATACTTCCCAATGCGCCTTTCCAGGAATGGATTCAACTTTTACCCTTTCGGCAGCTGATCCAACGATAACTAATATAAATTTTGATATTGTTTGCAAGCCGGGATTTGATGTGGGGTGCCAATCTGTAACAAGATCAGGTTGGGTTTTTCCGGGTTTGCCACATCGGTTAAAAATACTGGCAGGTGATATTAGTAATTGGTATAATTTAAGTTGTGCAGCAGGAGTGAGCGGTACAATGCAAGTGACAGTAAACGGTGATGCAGCTTATAGTGGAATTACTCAGGGAGCACTTACGCCAAACATAACAGGTAATGTATTTACATATACTATTCCTGATTTTGGCGCAGTAGACTTTCAAAACGATTTTGGTTTGATGTTTATTCCTGATACCACTGCACAAGCCTGGGATACAATATGTGTTTCAGTTAGTATAACCCCTTTAGCTGGGGATAACAATCAAAGCAACAATGAATATAACTTTTGCTACAATGTGTTAAATTCTTTTGACCCTAATATGAAGGAAGTTTATCCACAGGATGTTTATGAGGGCTACCAGGATTGGTTTACTTACACAATACATTTTCAAAATACAGGCAATGCCCCGGCCATGAATATTCGATTAAGCGACACTCTGGATAACAATTTAGATATGAATACTTTTGAGTTGATCAATTACAGTCACGCAAATACTTTTCATTTAATGGGTAATGTTTTGGGTTTTAGCTTTCAGAATATATTTTTACCTGATAGTGGTAGTGATTTTGAAGGCTCACAGGGCTTTGTCCAATATAGGATAAAGCCTAAAGATAACTTACAGGTTGGATCACAAATAAAGAATAAAGCCTTTATTTATTTTGATTACAATGCCCCTATTATTACTAACACAACAACAAACAATATCTTAATGGTAGTTGGTCAGTCTTTGCCGGTAGAGAATAATGATTTAATTACATTTTATCCCAACCCAACCACAGGTAAAATAAGCTTAAAGAAGAATCCTAAAGGTGAAGCTACAGTGTTTATTCTAAATTCATTAGGAGGGATTGTTTTAAGAAAATCAATTTTTGATGAAACCGAAACTTTAGATCTATCCAACCTTAGTGCCGGGATTTATTTTTTAAGGGTAAATTCAGCCAAAGCATCAACCGTAAAAAAATTGATACTTAGCCATCATTGATCCTTTTGATAACCACCAAACAAATTCAAAATCAGATTTGGGTTATTAAATGTGAACTTTAACGGCCTATTAAACTACCTTCGCACGGTATTTAAAACAAGATCGTGACTTTTGAAGAATTAAATTTAAACAAACCTATTCTTTCTGCTTTGGATGAATTGGGCTATATTCATCCTACACCAATCCAGGAAAAGGCTTTTCCAATCATCATATCAGGTAAGGATGTTGTTGGTATTGCACAGACTGGAACAGGTAAAACATTTGCTTATTTGTTGCCAATTCTAAGGCAGTTAAAATATTCTGTACAAAGGCATCCACGAGTATTGGTCATAGTACCCACACGCGAGCTTGTACTGCAGATCGTAAATGAAATTGAAAAGCTAAGCGCTTATACCAGTGTTCGTTTTGTTGCAGTATATGGCGGCACAAATATTAATACACAAAAACAACTGGTATATAATGGTGTGGATATTGTGGTGGCTACACCGGGACGTTTGGTTGATCTGTCATTAACAGGTTTATTGCGATTAAAGGATATTAAGCAATTGGTGATAGATGAAGTGGACCAGATGTTGAGTTTAGGTTTTCGCCAGCAATTATTAAGCTTTTTAGAAACCTTGCCACGCAAGCGCCAGAATTTAATGTTCTCTGCCACGATGAATGAGGAGATTGAAAATGTAATTGATAAATACTTTTACGAACCTCAGAAAATAGCCATCGCGCCACATGGCACACCTTTAGAAAAAATTATTCAGCAAGCTTATAATGTGCCGAACTTTAATACCAAGGTAAATTTATTAGAGTACCTTTTAAATAATGAAGAGAACCTTAGCAAAGTATTGGTATTTGTTGCCACAAAAAAATTGGCCAACAGTTTATTTGATACATTAAAGCTAAGATTGCCAGAAGATGTTGCAGTAATCCATTCCAACCTGGCCCAAACGGCACGTGTAAACGCATTAAGACAGTTTCATGAAGGCACAAAACGGGTGTTGGTTGCAACTGATATTGTGGCAAGGGGTTTAGATATTTCTGATGTTACACATGTAATTAATTTTGATACTCCCGAAACACCCGAAGATTATATTCATCGCATTGGCAGAACAGGTCGTGCCAATAAGGATGGAGTGGCCATTACTTTTATTAATGGAGCTGAAAAAGAATACCAGGCTGCCATTGAAACCATGATGACAAAAGCTATTCCCATTGTTGAACTGCCAAATGACCTTGTGATTTCTAAAATAATTACCGAGGATGAGAAGCCTAGGCAAGTAGATAAAATAAAACAAAAACAAAAGAAAGATAATTATGTACCCGGCCCAGCCTTTCACGAGAAAAGCGAAAAAAATAAAAAAGTAAATTTAGGTGGCCCCGGAAAAAGAGAAAAACTGAAGGGCAAGGATGCTAAAATAAGGAGTTATAGGAGGAATTAGAATAGTTTGAAATAATCAGATATATTGAAACCCTATTTTTTGAATAATGAAAAAAATCTAACTTTACCTAAAATAATAAGAACAGTCAAAATGGACTTTAAAGACCAAATCAAACTCTTAGGAGAAAGAGTAATAAAACTAAAAGATCAAGTTAATACGGAAGAAGCAACAAAAAATGCTTTCATTATGCCATTTATAAGAGAGTTAGGATATGACGTATTCAATCCACATGAAGTAACTCCTGAATTGGTTGCAGATATTGGCATGAAACAGGGTGAGAAAATTGACTATGCCATAATGCGTAATGGCGAACCTATTATTTTGATTGAATGTAAATGGCATGGAGCTCCTTTAAATGTACATAACGCATCACAGTTGTTTAGATACTTTCACACTACTAAGGCAAAGTTTTCTATTCTTACGAATGGGATCGAATATCGATTTTATACAGATTTGGTTGAGCCTAATAAAATGGATGAGAAACCATTCTTTAGTTTTAATATTACTGATATCAAGGATAATCAAATAGAAGAGCTAAAGAAGTTTCATAAGGATTATTACGATTTCAATAATATTGTAAATACAGCAAGTGAATTAAAGTATACTAATGAATTAAGGGCATTACTTCACTCTGAGTTTAGTAACCCAAGCCCTGACTTTGTAAAACTTTTTGCTAAACAAGTTTATCCAAGCGTGATAACTTCTAAAATATTAGAACAGTTTACAATTTTAACTAAGAAATCGGTTCAGCAAAATATTAATGATATTGTTACGGATCGCCTTAAAACTGCATTAGCAAAAGAAGATCAAGCCATAAAGGAACAAGAGGCCGTTCAGATTGCGGCACAACAAATGAAGGTCGAGGAAAGCAAAATTGTGACAACTCAAGAAGAGTTAGAAGCTTTTATGATAGTCAAAACTATTTTACGCCAAAAAATTAAGGCAAACAGAGTTACTCATAGAGACGCACAATCCTATTTTGCAATTCTCCTTGATGATAATAATAGAAAAACTATTTGCAGACTTTATCTCGGAGCTAAAAAATTTATTGGAATTATGGATGATCAGAAGAAAGAAGTAAAATATGAAATAACATCCCTTGATGATATATTTAGGTATTCTGATGCCCTTATTAAAACTGTTGAGAGTTATGATAAAGCTAAAGAGCCGGCATAATTAATCTATTTCACTACAATCTGTTTATTCATAATATTTTTCCTTTCATCAATCACCTGTACAAAGTAAATACCTGCTTTCATTTCTCCTTTTTCAATTTCAAGTTGCTTTCCTGAAAATAATATTGATTTTATTTCTTTACCTAACAAGTCTGTTATTTTTACCATTGTGTTTTTTTGCTCATTGGCAAATGTAATAGTAGTGACAGATGACATTGAATTTGGATAAATTGAAAATTGATCAACAGGTATTTCTTTATTTGGAGTTGCCAGGTTAATAAAGGTAACAGAATCAACACCCACTGAGCCTGATGTACCCACCGATCCGGGAGTAATCCTAAACCCAATAGTATCTTCAATGGATTGGGCCGTAAAACTTACATTATATAATGTCCAAGCGCCACCGCTTAAAAGTTCGGGAGTGGAAAATAAGATATTGCCATTATGATAAAAATCTAAAATAACTGAACCTTGGGTTGACCATAAGCCCTGGTCGTTAATCGCATAAAAAGTAACATCATAATTCTGGCCGGGTGTTAACCCCGGGATGTTCTGTTTGGCACCTTCTCTTAAGCCTGTATTCACCCAAACCAAATTCATGTGCGAATTGCCTTGCATGGAAGTAACATTGCCTACACAGGTCCCTGCCTTATCAGGGCCTAAACTTGTTGAAAAATTGGTCCATGAAGTTGGAGCTACATTGTAAGGGCAATTGGATGACCAGAATTCAAAACTTCCGTTTGAAATGGTTTGGCCGTAGCCAGTCTTAATGCTTATAACAAAGAAAAAAATAACCCATAAGCAGTTATTAACCTGGTGGATGTTTCTATTGTACATGTTATTGTGGATTGATTTAATTCTTTTTTCAGGACTATTGTTTTAAATTTACTCCTCATCCATAAACTCAACCAAATCCTTTAACCTTTCAAAAATTTCTGGGTCATTAAGTTTACTTAAAAGATTATCCAGCCCAAGTTTGCCAAGGTTATCCTTATCAAGGTGCGAGTTATAGAGCATTTTTTTGATCTCGCCCACAGCGCCAATTTTAGAAGATTTCATTTCGGTTAGGCTGGTGGTTAGGGATACTTCAAGATTTGCCTCTTCCTCAATTTTATCAATGATGCCCCATTCAAGTGCCGTAGCCGAAGGGTAAGCTTTTCCTGTAAGCACCATTGATTTTATTCGCGCAGGTGAGAGCCTGTTGAGCAAGGCAGGCATGATGATGCCCGGTATAAAACCTAATAAGCCCTCAGGTAATGAGTAACTAGTTGAAGGAGTTGCTATCACATGATCGCAGGCACAAACAATCCCCATGCCACCACCTGACACGTTGCCTGTTATAACGGCTATGCTGATTATATTTTCTGTCTGAAGTCTTTTTAAGAAAGTGGCATAAGCAGCCATTTCATTGGCATAATCACCACCAGGGTTATTGGTTACCCATTTTAGGTCAAGGCCATTGCAAAAAACTTTTTCGCTTCCTTTAATAACAGCAAAACGCGTTTTGTTTTTGATGATCTCATCCAGTTGTTGGTTTAAACCCTTTATGGATTCAGGGTTTAGAAGAGCAGGGACAATTAATTTTTTGTATGGTTGGGTTGGGTTCAATTTTTGGGTTTATTTAAAACTTTTCATCAATAACCATACACTATTGTCATTTACATTCGTCCTGGCGGGGTTTACCCGCCATCTTTCTTAGTACTTTCACTGTGGTAAATTGCCACAAGCGGGACGCTTGCGGCAGCGTAAAAAGATGGCGGATGAAGCCCGCCATGACGTGATAAGTATTAACTAAATTCATAATCGCGATAAAAGCCATTGGAGCCTTTATACACTAATAACCCTTTGCCTTTAAATGCTTTATCATAAAGGCCCGGAACCATATTAAAATCAGGTTTAAAGTCTCCTTCTTTTATTCTTTGCTCCCTGGCAATTTCCATGGCTTCGTATTGCTCCACGGTAATTTCAACACGGTTGTCAATCAGTTTTTTTAATCCTGCTTTAGCGCCAACTTCTTTTGACTTTTCAGTATAAAGTACACTGTAGAACTCTGCGCAGGAACCTGAGCCATAGGAAAACACGCCAATACGATCATCAGGATTAAGATCATTCATTGTATCAATAGTTGCAAGCAAAGCAACAAAGATACTACCCCCATAGGTACCACCAATATCTTTTGAATAGGAAATAGAAGGTAATACTTTTTTCCGGAAACTTGCTAATACCTCTTCATTACTTGCATCACTGCTCATACGCATCAACTGCTTATGCGCCCTGAAACTGATGCCACTAAAAGGTACGTGGTAGATATTGTATTTAAAATAAGTGTTGAAATCAACATCAGGTACATTCAATTCATAATCTTCGTAAGTGCCCGCAAGTGCTTCCATATAGGAAAATAAACTGTGCTCACTGTTACCTGTTTCAAGCCATGGTAAAGGCCTGATAACATCAGCCACTTCGTGTGCATAAACCCCAAACTTATTTAACTCAAGAGATAAGAAATCAGGTTTGTTGGATACCAACATGGCTACAGAACCTCCACCGCAAACATATTCCCAAGGTCTATGCAGTGAATTAAGACTTTCATCTGTTGTGATCACCAAAGCTTTTTGTCCTTTTTTGATCATGCCCGATGATAACCAGGAGATGGCCATTTTTAAAGCAGCGGTACCTGAATAACAAGCGATCTTTACTTCAAAATGACGGCAATTACTTGGTAGCCCTAAATGATGAAACACCCATGAGCTTAATGATTTTTCCTGGTCCAAACCTGTCTCAGAAGCTACAATCAATAAACCAATAGAATCAATATCTTCTTTGGTCAACATTGGCTTAGCTGCATTCACGGCCATGGTCACAGGATCTTCCCACGGAGGGTTAACACCACGTTTTTCCACCATCAACTCCTTGTGCATATGCTCCACATCATAATCACGTGCTTTTGCAAGGGTTTCCAAATTCAACTGCAACGCTGTGGGGTAAACACTTATTTTTTCTATTCCGTACTTTTCCATGTTATTAATAACGAGGTGACATTATAAAATTAATCTGCCCAATCCAATCCACCATTCACCTCAATGGTCTGGCCATTTACATAAGAGGCTGCATCAGATCCGACAAACAAAATTACTTCGGCAACTTCTTCTAAGTGCCCTAATCGTTTTGCAGGACAATGTTGTATCCAAAAACCTCTTAGCGTGTCACTCAAATTTTCTTTTACCATATCTGTTTCAAACATACCCGGGGCAATTACATTGCTTGTAATTCCTTTTTGCCCGTATTCTTTTGCTATGGTTCTTGATAAACCAATTAAACCTGATTTACTGGCTGCGTAATTTGCCTGGCCCGATAATCCATCTTTTGCTATAGAAGAAATATTTACAAAACGTCCCTTGCGGTTGGCTAGAAAAGTTGGTAAAAAAGCGCGGATAACATAAAATGTTCCGCTAAGGTTTGTTCCAATCACATCATCCCATTCTTCATCGGTCATGCTAAAGGCCAGGTTATTCCTGTTGATGCCAGCATTATTGATCACGGTATCAATGTTTTCAAAATCATCTAAAACATCATCCACAACGCTCACCACTTCGCTGTTATATTTCACATTTAGCTGGTAGCCTTTGCACATTTGGTTGGGCGCAATGCGTTTGGCTTCATCATAAATTTTTTGCACATCAGTAGCGGGGTTATTATAAGTAAAGGCTACATCATGACCACGCTCAAGCGCCATCATCATTGTTTTATACCCGATTCCCCTTGATCCCCCGGTAATGAATATTTTCATAAATTATCCTTTGTATTTTTTAATAAGGCTGATGCAATTTAGTCCGCCAAAACCGAAAGAGTTTTTCAGGAAAATATTTATATCATGTTTCCTTCTTTCGTTCCTGCAAACATCAATGTCCACCTCAGGATCAAGTTCATCAATATTGATAGAAGGATGCAATTCCCCACGGTTCATTTGCAAGATGGCCGCAACAGTTTCAACGGTAGCCGCGCTCCAGCAGGTGTGGCCCAACATAGATTTTGGGGCATTTATTTTTAATTTTTTGCAATGGTCGCCAAATACATCCTTAATTGAACGCAGTTCGGTTAGATCACCCAATGGGGTAGAGGTTGCGTGGGCATTGATATAATCTACTTCTTCAGGTTTTACGTTGCACGACTTCAATAATCTTTTCATTAAACGTGCCTGGCCTAGCTGTGAAGGTTGCGGTAAATGACTTCCGTCTGAAGATGATTCCACACCCAATACTTCAGCATAAATTTTTGCACCTCTCGCTAAAGCGTGTTCAAGGTCTTCTACTACAAGACATGCTGCACCATGCGAAGGTAAAAAACCTTCTCTTTTTGTATCATAAGGGCGGCTGGCCTTTTCAGGGGCATCGTTATATGATTTGTAGGAAATAGCGCCCATAATGGCCATTCCCATCAGGTCAAGCGGAGAGTAATCCAATACCGGGGCCACTACTAACGACATAGGAGCATCGTGCATTTGTATCTCATCAACAGCACATTTTAATGCTACATTACCGCTGGCACATGCAGCCCCAACCGTATAAGCAGGGCCATGCAACTGTAGTATATCTGTAACGCTACCTACGTGATGTGTATCAAGGCCATACAATGCAAACAAGCCATCTACAAACTCAGGCTCGTCATTAAATACATCATGATTTTCGAACGTATATTTCTGGTTCAGGTTATGACCGGCTACAATTGTGGCAATGGTGTTCCCTTCTTCAATATTACCGATAAAGCCTGAATCAAGAAAAGCGTCTACCGCTGTTTGAATAGAAACACCAATAGAAAATGGAGATTTTCTCGCCAGTTTATGAAGCCTGTCATAAACCGCTTCAGGAATTCGCCCTTTATAGCTTTCAACCTTTTTCATCACATCATAATCTCCCATATCACCACCTACTTTTCCGGGTATCCTGCTGGCATCAAGAGTTTTCCAACGGGTAATAGCCGATTTACCAGCCATTAAATTTTCAATAAAAGTATCCAGGTTATCTCCAAGTGGAGTATTGATTGACATTCCCGTTATTACAACGCGTTTCCTTAACATATAAAACTTAAATTTAATTTATTCTTTATGGATAATATACTTCTAAAATGCTGTGCGAATATACTTCATTATTAATTAAAACCTGCGCACACATCAAACCCATAAAATCATCATCTTCTATTGATTTTACCCTTAAGGTAAGATCATCGCCCGGTTTTACTCCCTTATTAAATCCGGCATTGTGTACCCTGGTAAATAACCCTTTAACAGGCGCGCTTTCCGAATTGATCTCAAAAGTATTATTTTTAATAAAATAGGCCAAACATAACCCGGCCTGTCCCATACCCTCAATCTGGAATACACCCGGATATACAGGCATTCCAGGAAAATGGCCTTTAAAAACAGGGTCTTCAGGATCAACAAAACAAGTAGCTTCGATGATAGCTTCATTTATATTGATGGCTTTTAACGATGTAATGAGTGAAAAGGGCGCTCTATGCGGGATGATTTTATCTATGTCTGTTTTTGTAAAATTGACATTAACAGTATTGTCGTTAGGTAAAGTAAGTGGTTCTTTTTTTAAGCTTTGGATCAAAGCCTCTTTTTCGTAATCGATCACTTTATTTTGCTATTTTCTTAATGATATTGGTCAATACCTCTCCGGGGCCAACTTCAATAAAATCACATTCCCCCTGGTATTGCATGTATTCAATGCTTTGAAGCCATTTCACAGGGCTGCTGATCTGGTTCACCATATTTTTGATGATGCCCTGAACTTCTTCAGGGTAATGGGACGCAGTATAATTCGAGATCACCGGAATCTCAGGTTTTTTCGGGTTTTGGGTTTCCACTAACTGCTGAAAACTTTCTTTGATCGGTGTCATGTAGCGGGAGTGAAATGCACCACTTACCTTCAGAGGAATATAAACAAAACCTTCATCCTCAAAAAAATCAGCTGCCTTATTAAGGTCTTCGGTATGACCGGAGATCACAATTTGTGAATGAGTGTTAATGTTAGCAATATCAATGGTAGCGAAATGCTGGTGCAGGATCTCTTTTACTTCTTTGTATTCAGCGCCAACAACAGCGGCCATTCCTGTTCCATTAATAGAGAACATCAGTTCTCCACGTTTTTGAACAATTTTTAAACCAGCTTCAAAATCAAATACACCTGCCGCGTTCAGGGCGTTAAATTCACCCAGGCTATGGCCCATCACAAAATCGGGAGCTTTGTTTGTCTTAAGGTATCGCTGGTAGGATAAATAATTTAAAAGAAAGAGGGCTGGTTGTGTATAATTTGTCTGATTTAATTTATTGTCAGGATTTGTGAGGCAAACGCTTGCAATGTCATATCCAAGTACATTATTAGCCTTTGCAACCACTTCAGGAAATTCGTTAAATAATTGTTCGCCCATGCCCATAAACTGTGAGCCTTGCCCGGGGAACATTATTACTTTAAAAACCATCTGAAAATTTTCTGCAAAAGTATGTTTTAAAACGAATATTCTAAATCAAATTTATTACAATGAGTTGACATCCTGTTTTAGGATCAGAATTTTGACCCCGGGGACCTAAAAAACCTTTGGGTTGTATTTGTAAATAAGCCGCAGTAATTTTGAATAGGTGTACCTTGACATTAAAATAAAGAGAGGCACTGTTATAAAAGCGGCTACAACATCAATAAGGTAATGTGCCCGCAGGTAAACAGTGGCAAAGCAAATTCCAATGGCAAAGGGCAGGATGATGTAAAATAATTTTTTTAAATACATATAAGCGAGGTAGCATAATATCAGAGCTATCCCAACATGCGAACTGGGAAATGCACCGGTGGGCACTTCAAAATTAGTTAAAATGTAATTCATCGCCCTTCCGAAAAAGTAAGGCGTATCAACATCAAGAATACCTTCCTTAAAGAAAAACTGGGGGCCTACAACAGGTAAAAGGCAGTAAATTGAATAGTATAAATAAAAGGAAAATACCACCATAAATATACTCCTGTGCGCATATTGTGGCTTATAGAAATAAATAGTAAAGCAGGTTCCTAAAGTAAGGAGGTAATAGGAAAAATAGCAAAGGTTCATTAATTCGTTAAACCAAAGTTGGGGAAAATGAACAGCAAATGTTAAGCTTGGCTGGCAACCCCAAATCGTAGATTCTATCATTGAAAATGTGGCGTCAAGGTTTCGGGAAAAAATTATATTTTTCATGTAACCGGTTTCCGTGTAAAAGAAGCTGGCAAGTAAAAGAGGATAAATATTCCTGATAAAGGAAATAACCTTATTGTGAAAGACTTTGTCCAAAAAAGAAAGCAACAGCATTAATCCAATGATGCCAACCCTTGAAAGCAGGTGAGAGGAAACATCCTGGAGTTTTGCGGAACCCGCAAGAATGTAAACAGAAGAAAATAAGACGTAAGCTAATGTTATGAGATCAAGTGCAGAAAGCGCTGAAGCTGACCTATAACCACTTTTCTCTTTTATACCACTCAATTGCTTCATAAAGTCCCCTCTCCAGATTATATTCTGCCGTAAAATTCAAATCGTTTTTTAATGGTGTTACATCACATTTCCAGCTTACCACGCTTAGTTCGTTTATTTTTTCATAGTTCAGTATTGGTGTTTTTCCGGCAAAGCCATAAAAAAATTCCAGTACTGATGCAATAGAGCGAACAACCGGAAGGGGTACAGTTAATAAGAGTGTTTTTTTATTGAGATGTTTTTTTACAATTTCTGCCAATGTCTTCCCTGAATAAACATTTCCATCAGTAACAAAATAGGATTTGTTCACATGACTGCTTTCAATGCCGGTAAATATGGCTCTTACCAGGTCCTTTACGTAAATAAAGGTAAGATAGGGTATAGGCTTTCCAATATATGTTTCCAGGTTGCGGTTAATTATTTTAAAATACAGGTACAGGTCTTTTTCCCTTGGACCATAAACTGCGGTTGGCCTAAAGATAAGGTAAGGGAAATCTTTCAATCCTTTCAAATAAGTTTCAGCCTCAAGCTTGCTTTTTCCATAAGCTGTGATAGGTCCGGGCTTGTCAGAATCTTTAATATCTTCCAATGTGTCCGGATTACCAGGTCCAAAAGAAGTAAGACTACTTACAAGTACAAATTTTTCCGGCACTTTTCCCGCCTCAATTAACGCATTGATAAAGTTCTTTGTGTACTGAAAATTTACAAGTGAATATTCTTCTTTTTTTGATGTTTTTGTAATGCCGGCATTGTGTACAACATAGTCAAATTGCGGCCCTTGTTTTAATATTTCACTCAGTTTACCCTGGTCGGAAAAATCCATTGTAAACAGTTTTATTTCCTTATTACTCAAAAACTGCCTGCTGCTTGATGCCCGCACCCCGGCATATACTTCGTATTGGTGATCAAGCGCATATTCAACAAGAAAACTTCCTATAAAACCACTTGATCCCGTGATCAATATCTTTTTTTTCACAATGGTAATTCGTAAAGTCTGTATATTTTGTATACTTCAGCATTAAGGTTTTTTAAACCGGCATTCATCATTTCGTTATTTTCCAGGATCCATGATGCTTCTGCCAATTTCATTCCTTTTCTTTTGCAGGTGGCAATTGTTCGTGCATAAAAACAAGCTTCAATGCCCATTCTCCTGTAACCTTCTATTACGCCCAAAACCACCACGCGTATCTTATTTATTTTACCCCTGTTGAATAATAGTTTAAATATTCCGGTTGGCAATAAGCGTCCCCTCTTCACATCAATTAAAACCTGGTTGATATCAGGTAAAGAAAAAGAGAACCCTATCATTTTTCCATTGTGTTCTGCAACATAACAAAACTCAGGATCAAGGATCATTTTCATCTCATTGCACAAGTGGGTAAACTCGTTTTTGGTCATTGGTACAAAGCCCATATTCTTATCCCAGGCGGAGTTATACACTTCATTGGATTTTTTTACATCCTCTGCAAACTTTTTCATATTAATGTTACGTATGGTGATGCCTTTTGTTTTAAGCCTTTCTTCAAAGGCATTGGCAACACCTAGTGCTTTTTTAGATACACCATCTTCGGTAAGGAGATATGCAAGCAGGTCGACTTTTTTTACAAATCCAAATTTCTCGGCAAATTTTAAATAATACTCCTTATTGTAAGTCATGCTTATAACGGCCGGCTGGTCGTAAGCATTAATGAGCCATCCACAGGTTTCATTCGTAGAAAAATTTGTCGGCCCGATAATAGTTGCCAGTCCTTCATTTTTAACCCATTCTTTAGCAGTATCAAGCAGTTTTTTTGCTACCTCATAATCTTCAATCGTTTCAAAAAAGCCAAAAAAACCTTCCTTTTTGCCAGTAAATTCTATATGATTATTGTTCCTGATCGCAGCAATTCTTCCCACAGGTTTATTATTCTTATATGCTAAAAAAAGATCAGCTTTTGAATGTTCAAAAAAAGGATGTTTTTTGGGATTTAGAAGGTCCTTTTGTCCAAGATATACTTCAGGAACATAATTAGGATCGCCCTTATAAAGGTCATGCGGGAAATCAATAAATTCCTTCAGTTTTTTTGAAGAATCTACTTTTTCTATACTGATCATCTAATATATTTTTTGAGAGGCTGGGCAAAAGTAGCAATAAAATTAATCTTCTTATCGGGGTTAAACCAAGGTTTTGAACAGGGGCATGTAAAAAAACTTTCTCGATTATTAAAGCTACTTTAGCAAACTCTTTGGAGGAAATAACGGATGGAACCAAATAATAATAAAAGGTTGAAAAGATCGCTTAAAGTATTTAAGCGCGATGTGTTCGGAAACGTTGTTCCTCTTAAGAAAGCGCTAATCTCTTTAATTGGCCTGGTTACTTTTCCAAGGTTGAACTGGTTGAATAAAACAGCCGTAACCGGAACAGAAAATATAAAGGATCTGCCTAAAACAAACGTGCTTTTTGTGAGTAACCACCAAACTTATTTCGCTGATGTTATTACGTTATTCCACGTATTCAGCAGTGTAAAATGGAATTTTAAGGACAAGATCAACAACCCGGTTTATCTGTTGAATCCTAAGGTTGACACTTATTTTATTGCTGCAGAGGAAACAATGAACAAAGGCATCCTACCAAAGATATTTTCCTATGCAGGGTCAGTTTCAATAAAGAGGACATGGCGGGCCGATGGGAAGGAAATAAACCGGCAGGTGGACATGAATGATATTTCAAATATTGGGGATGCATTAAATGACGGATGGGTAATTACCTTTCCGCAGGGAACTACAAAGGCTTATGCACCTGGCAGAAGAGGAACCGCCCATATTATTAAAAAATTCAAACCGGTGGTGATCCCTGTTACCATTAATGGTTTCAGGCGGGCTTTTGATAAAAGAGGATTATTTCTAAAAAAGAGGGGAAGCAGCCTACAGGTGGATTTTAAGCCACCACTTAATATCGATTATGATGCAGACGCTGACGTGATACTTTCAGAAGTGATGCATGCAATAGAACAGGCAGACTCCTTCAAAAGTCCCCACATACCAAAAGGAGATGAAGAAAAATAGGTCTTAAAGATTTAAGGAATGGCCCATTTTATCTTTTTTTGTTTTAAGATAAAATGCGTTATGCTCATTTGATTTTATTTCAATGGCAACATTATCAACTATCTCAAGCCCATAGCCTATAAGCCCTGCACGCTTTTTAGGGTTATTACTCATCAGCCTTATTTTGCTTAAGCCGAGGTCTCTTAATATCTGGGCACCAACCCCGTAATCCCGTTCATCCATATTAAAACCAAGCTTTAAATTGGCTTCAACGGTATCAAATCCTTCTTCCTGTAATTTGTATGCTTTTAGTTTGTTTAATAATCCAATTCCCCTTCCTTCCTGGTTCATATACAAAACCACCCCTTTGCCCTCCTTCTCAACCATTTGCATAGCTGCATGCAATTGAGGACCACAATCGCAACGGCACGAGCCAAAAATATCACCCGTTACTTTCCAGCACATTGGGATCCTAAGCTTAGAATTCCACGTGGACAAGTTGTC
>JADMIO012752721.1_pt1 | contig 106078 bp, 94 predicted proteins | sample 8958161 | NCBI WGS metagenome assembly JADMIO01 (sample SAMN16585339, study PRJNA669376) | soil metagenome | isolation source: Crop rotation soil | place: USA: Cullars Rotation, Alabama | collected 2011
GCCGCGACTTCAAGTCACGTGAATTCCAAGCTTCGGATCCCACTGTGCTGGAAAGGCGTGTCAACGATGCCGGTTCCGAAGTGCCATCCCCACATGCGATTCACCATCACGCGTGCCGTGAGGGGATTGTCGGGCGATGCGATCCATTCGCCGAGCGCGCGACGGCGGCCGCTGGTCGGATAGTCGGGATGTGCGGGCGGATCCGCGACCGACGGCAAGTGATCGGCCTTCACCAGGACGGTTAGGAAGCCAGGCTGAACCACCGGGGTCTTTTGATCACCGTCGAAGTCCGCACCCGTCGCGGCGAAGTGCAGCGGAGGCGGCTCATACTTATCGCCGGGCTTCGGAACGAAACAGCACTCCTTGTTATATGTGAAGCGGCCATTGCCTGCGAGCGCGGCATCGCCGAACTCGTCAGGGCTCAACCAGAAGTCGCCATCGCGAACCGCGTTCGCTGTCGGAAGCGGCGTAGGCGTTCGCTTTTCGATTTCCTTGATCTGATCGAGGAGAACCTTGCGCTTCGCGTCATCGTCCGCACTTACTTTGATCGGAGCGCGATTGCGTTGGTGATTCGGATCGTCCGGGGGAATCACCGATGTGGCGACAGGTGCGGCATCCGGATCATCGGGGTCGATGTTGAGCTGCGCGACAAGAAGCTTCTGGCCCGGTGTGCGTTTTTCGGAGGGAGTCTCGACGGCTTCGCGAATATCCGGCGGAAACTTTTTCAATTCCTCTTCGAGCTTTTGTTTCTGCAGGCGATCCCGATACGGTTTTTCGATGGCCGCAATCTGCTTCTTCAACGGCATGGTCTGCGCGTCGATGTCGGCCAATGTTTTTTCGTATTTTTCGACCTGATCCTTGGGAGCGAGCGGGCGGTCGTAATCGACGTAGCCCCAGAACATGGCCATCGTGCGGTAGTAATCCATCCGCGTGATGGGATCGAACTTGTGATCGTGGCATCGCGCACAGTTCACGGAAAGTCCCATGAATCCCTGGAACGTCGTACGGATCATGTCATCCATGTAGTCGTAGCGATTGCTCGGATTCTGCTTCTCACGGAAACGGACGCGCGGCCCGATGCGATAGAACGTGGTCGCGATGATACTGTCGTTCGTCGGCTGATCGACCTCGTCACCGGCCAGTTGCTCGACGATGAACTTGTTGTACGGCTTGTCCTCGTTGAACGCCTTCACGACGTAGTCGCGGTAGCGCCACGCATCGGTGATGTTGCGATCGTATTCAAATCCCGAACTGTCGGCGTAACGAACGACATCGAGCCAGTTGCGCCCCCAACGTTCGCCGTAGCTCTTCGAGGCCAACAGGCGGTCCACTAATTTCGAGTAGGCGTCAGGTGAATCGTCCTTCACAAATGCCTCGACCTCTTCAGGAGGCGGCAGCAGACCGACCAGGTCCAGATAAACGCGCCGAATCAGCGTGTTTTTGTCGGCCTGCGGAGCAGGCTCAAGTCCCTTGGTATCGAGCGTCTTCTTTACAAACGCATCGATCGGATTCTTGCTCCAACGCGCATCCACCGTTGGGGGATCGCGACGCACTGGTTGCTTGAAAGCCCACCATTGGCGATCGCGCTCACGGATGACGCGTTCCTTGTATCCGGGAAAGTCGGCGGGCTTGTAGCCTGGATCGGGAGTGGTGCCCGCAGGCGCGGCGGCAGCTTCGGTTACCGGAGCCGGCTTTCCGTTCGAAGAAGTGGTTGCCGGATCGGGAGTGCTCGCTAGAGCGCCGCCGTTGATCCAATCCTTAATAACCGCGATCTCGTCATCGGTCAAGGCTTTCACTGGCGCCAAAGGCATCTTCGGCTTAAGCTCGCCGGTCAGGTGCTTAATGATGATGCTGTCGGCGGCGTTTCCTGGGACGATAGCGGGTCCCGCATTGCCCCCCGATAAAATACTGGCGCGGGTACGAAGGTCGAGGTTCCCCATCTGCATCTTTTCCCCATGGCACTGAAAGCAGCGGGTAATAACGGGAAGGACGTCCTTGTCGGTGACCGGAGCCTTCTGCGCGACGAGGTTTGTGCGCGAAAGGAATCCAACGGCCAGGACAGGGACCATAAGCAGCAACCGCTTGGCAACTCTGGTTTCGACAGCGTAACGCATTACTATCTCCCGAAGCGCTAAATCAAATCCTTTATAAATGTAAACCCTGCAACTGCTGGTCGCAATGCCCATGCGGGCTGGTCATAACCAACTATTAGGCCTGTTTGGCCTACTTTACGGGCGTTACCCGTGGCGTGCGAGGCCGCTCCCGGGGCCCACCCGGCCCAGAATCGAAATTTCGGGGAAACGGGGCAAATTAGGGTAGAGGGCAATTTGACCCACAAGGAAGCCGCCGTATCGAAAATCCCGTTTGCTACAGTCCGCGAAGCTACCTTATAATCGACTGGCCCTGGAGGTATTTGTCTGCTCAAACGATTTCAAATTACCGGTGCATTTACGGCGATCTTGGCCTTCGGTCCCGCTTCCCTGTTGGCTGCGGACAGCTATCAGGTGGTTCACGGATGGCCGGTGCTACCGAACGATTTCATGTTTGGCGCAGTCACCGGCGTCGGCGTGGATTCGCAGGGCCGCGTGTGGGTGGCTCATCGAAATCCGAATCCAGTGATGGCGTTCGACGCAGCGACCGGAAAGCTTTTGAGCGCGTTCGGCGATCTCCAGTTCAAGCAGACGGAGGGCGTCACCGTCGACGGCCAGGACAATCTATGGATCACGGACGTCGCCCACCATCAGGTTTACAAATTTGGCAAAGACGGTGCCCTGCTCCTGACCAAGGGAGTTGCAGATAAGGCGGGTGCCGATGCAACGCACTTCGACGGACCAACTGCGGTCGGCGTGGCTCCCACCGGCGAGTTCTACGTGGCCGACGGATTCGGCAACAGCCGCATCGTAAAGTTCGATAAGGATGGCAAGTTCATTTCCGAATGGGGCAAGAAGGGCGCAGGCCAAGGCGAGTTCGATACGCCTCACGGGATCGCGATCGATTCGCAAAACAAGGTTTACGTTGCCGATCGCGGAAACGCACGCGTCGAGGTGTTCGATGCCGACGGCAAGTTTTTGGAGGAGTGGAAGAGCGCGGATCTCGGTCGTCCCTCGGCGCTGACGTTCGCGAAAGACGGCAACCTATATATAGTGGATGGCGGCGATATGAAGAAAGAGCCGCCGGATCGGGCTCGCGTGTTGAAAGTCGATCTACACGGAAAGGTTCTGGATCGATTCGGCAGCTATGGAAAGGCCGACGGTCAGCTCTATTGGCCGAATGGCATCGCGATCGCGGCCAATGGCGACATTTATGTTTGCGACGTGAGCAACGGAATGCGCGTTCAAAAATTCGTGCGCAAGTAGCGAGGACCTATGTATAAAAAGCTGACCTTGTGCCTGACAATTTTGGGGCTGGCAACTTCCCTGCCCGCGGTTGCGGCGGATGATAAGGCTCCGTCGTTGTTCGGACGCGACGCCGACGAAGGGCAAAAGAAAGACCCCTACGAAGTGGTTCATGGCTGGCCGCAATTTCCCGAAGGTTTCACGCTCGGCCAAGTCTCGGGCATCGGCGTAGATTCACACAATCACGTTTTCGTGTTCCACCGCGGCGCGCAATATCCGATCATGATGTTCGATGGAGCAACGGGGAAATTTCTAAAATCGCTCGGCGAGGGACTTTTCCAACATGCACATGGTTTGAGCGTAGACAACCACGACAACTTGTGGATCACCGACGCGCTCAATAACGCCCCCACAGGTCTGCATCAAGTGTTCAAGCTTAGCCATGACGGCAAGGTTCTGATGACGCTTGGAACAAAAGGCGTCGCGGGTTGGGATGCAACACACTTCAATCATCCGACGGATGTGGCGGTCGCTCCGAACGGAGATATTTTTGTCTCGGATGGTTATGGCAACGCACGCGTTGCGAAATTTGATTCCACAGGAAAGTTTCTGTTCGACTGGGGATCGAAGGGGACTAACCCCGGCCAATTTGGATCGCCGCACAGCATCACGCTGGATGACCAGGGACGCGTGTATGTTGCGGATCGGCCGAACGCCAGGATTGAAATTTTCGATTCCAATGGAAAGCTGCTCAATATCTGGAAAGGTGGCGATCTGCTATTTCCTTGGGCTCTTCGCTATCACGCGGGCTTCATCTACGTCAGCAACGTCGGCGACGCGGGACGCGGCGGCACGGCGTGGCCATTCCAAACCCAGATCATTAAAATGGATCTCAATGGAAAAGTCGTCGAGCGATGGAGCCGATGGGGAAAATATGATGGCCAGTTGGCTTCACCGCATGCGATCGCAGTAGCACCAAATGGCGATGTCTACACGGGCGAAGTAGGAGTCGGAATGCGCGCGCAGAAATTTGTGCACGTCGCCAACTGATGCCGTGACCGCTATCTTTTCCCGTTGGTGTTTTTCGTAATGACGTAGGGATGTGCACGCTTGCGAACCACCTCGGCGCGAACAAGTAGATCGCCGGGAATCGTAGCGGCAGAGTCGCCGCCTTCTGGATCCGTTCGGCCCTGCGTAATCTGATCGAGCACTTCCTGCCCTTTGATTACGCGTCCGAATGCAGTGGAGTTTCCATCGAACTGCGGCGAAGAGATCAGCGTGATGAAGAATTGGCTCCCCGCTTTGCCGGGTCCATTTTGCACGGTCGAAATTGTTCCGCGAAAATGTCCACGCGCGCTTCGCGCCGCGTACTCGTCCGGGATCGTGTAACCGGGGCCGCCGAGTCCATCGTCGGATGGATCGTCGTTCTTCGTGTTGGGATCGCCGCCGACGACCATCTGCCCAGGCTCGGCCCAATAGAATGTCGTGCGGTCGTAGAAACCGGTCTCGACAAGGTGCATGAAATTGCCGACCGTCAGAGGGGCCTGATCTTCGAAGAGCTCGATCAACACTTCACCCTGTCCGGTGATCACAGTGTTTTTCGCTGCGTCCGCCGCGGCGAATTTGCGATGCTCGATCACGAATCGCACTAACGGCAGCGTCGGCTTGGCATCTTCCTGCTGACGTATGGCGAGTTCTTTGCGCCAACTCTCCTGTGACTTCTCGGCCTCCTGCAGCAGAGGACGAACCCACGGCGGGCCGCTGTTGGGAAACGCACGCGATAGACGTTCGATGAGAGCATCGCTCCGCTCCAACGCGAAACACGTGCGGCTGAATGATTCCCATGCTTCCCTGCTCGATGAATCGAGCTCGACGGCTTTGGAGGCATCGTCATAGGCTGTTTGAAACCGGTTCAAATCGAATTCGACTTTCGCCACGCTCTGGAACAGTCGCGATCGTTTCAATCCACCTTGCTCGGCACGCTGCAAATAAGGAAGGATTTTGAGCGGCTCACCGCCCACGGCCATCAACAATTCACCCGTGAGCCATAGAACCGTCGGGTCCTGCGGACGATCTCGTCGCGCGGTGCTCAAATCTTTTTGGAATGACGCGAGGTGCTCGTTTAAAAGATTCGTCAATGGCTTACCGCTCTCCACATCCTTCTTAAATAGCGCGCCATTCTTCGCGGCGGCAGCCGCCATCGCCCGGCTCTTCAACAACTCTAACTGCCTCTGGAATTCGGCGATGACCGCGAACTCGTTTTCCAATTGTTCGTCACTGGCTGCTGGCCCTGAGCTTGCGGCGCCTGCTGCGGAATCGTTCTCGATCTGATTCAATACCGACTGTTCCGGAGCAACTGCCTTTGATTCCGATCGTACAGAAGTGTTTGACGATGCGTCGTCAGGCCGGGAAGTTGGCGAACGGTTCGTGTGTGACAAAAGGAACCACACAGTCCCGCCTGCCAGTAGTGCGATTGCGGCTAAGGAGATTTCGCGAAGACGCGTCTTCCCGGATTGACCGGCGCATTTACGGTTCGGATGAGCTGTGAAAACGCCGGGTGGTACCTTACTCGACAGGTGTTCGGAACCGTTCGAGGAATCGCCGGACTTTCTTGGGAGAAATCGCAAGTGCTTTCGCAACCCTAGATATTTTACGATCTTCGCGGTCCCACACCTGCAGGATAATCATCTGATCGAACTCATCCTTAAGCTGCCGCAGAGTTCGGTCGCCCACCACCACGTTCGACCAGGCTTCGGGCGCGACATCGGCCCGCTTCGCATGCAGGATATAGGACTTCAAGCGGCGGAAATCCTCTCCAAATTGCTCGCGCCGCGAGTTCGCCAGATACTTTGCGGCATCGTCACAATATCCCGAGGCGCTCTCCAAGTCGTTGAAAAACTCATTGCACATCGAGAGTCCGATGCGTATATTGGCGGCAGCCATAAGCCGCCGATTGTTTGCGCGCTTGGCGAAGTTCAATGCGTCCTGCGCATAGTCGTGCGCTCGCTGCGCATGCAAAGTCGGATCGTAACCTTCGTCGATTCCGTCGTCGTACTTGGCGGTCTCGACTTCGCTATGGATCAACCGCGAGCGACAGAGCAACACCAAATCCTTCCGCGTTTGGCCAAGCTTATATGCTTCGCTGGCCTCGGCCATCGCTTTGTCCAACTCGCCCTTATCCAATGACAGAAGAGCACGGGCGATGTGAACGGAGCCAAGACCATGATCGTCATCGCCGACACGACACAGAGCCTCCGCCTCCGCCAGGTTTTCCAGCGCTTCCGTGCGAAGCTCTTCGCATCGCCGCACTGAATGCGAATGGCCGGAGCCTTTCGGATTCCCGCGCGGAGAACCGGATCGCCGCCGCTTCAATCGGGCGTCAATGCTGCGCGCCGTGCGAAGTGTTAGTTGCCGCTTCGCTTCGGCGGCCTTTTCGAGCGCGCGCACCAGACTTCGCTTCGGTGCTCCCCGCTTGCGATAGTAAGACGCCGCTTCAGTGTATTGCTCGATCGCCTGACAGAAGCGTCCTTCGCACACCGCGATCAGGCCTTGCACAAGACAGAAATTGCCCTGGGACGACCAGTCCTCAGTTTTCCCGAGCTCGACCCGCGCTTGCTCCAGGAGCTCGACTGCAACCGATAGTTTGTCCAGTTCCACCTGGGTCCAACTCTCAAAGATCTTATATCCCGCGGCGAGCTTCGTGTAGCCCAAACTCTGGGCAAGCTCGCGGCTCTTCGTTGCGCAAACGGCCGCTGCTTCGAAATCACCGCGCAAGCTCAAACAGCGGCCTTTCCAAAAGTGCGCGAACGCGACCACGCGACTGTCAACGGGTGTTTCATTCGCGATCGCAAGAATCAGTTCGAACCGCCCGAGACTGCTTTCGCTGCGTCCCAAGGTCGCTTCCATGACGCCTTCCGCAAGCAGCAAATGCACATAGTCTTCGATGGGCAGATGCGAGCGGCTTGATCGGGAAAACCGATCCAACAATGCTTCGAGAGCAGCGACGTCTGCAAAGCCCAAGTCCACCCACAAAGATAAATAGGCCGCGATTTGCGGTGCGTTGGGATGGCTCGGCTTCAGGTGCAGAAGCCAATCCTTGTGATGCTCGAGCCATGCGATGCCGTGCGCAATGTTGCGCGATACAAATGCGTCGCGAACACGCGTCAGTAGATCTTCCGTAGGCGCCATCGGTCTGGCCATAATTCCGCTGGATCGCTGGACGGCTACGCTCATCTCGGGCATAAAACGGTGACTATCTCAAGAATGTGCACGTGCACCTCTCATTTCCGATGCTTCGGCTACTACGCTCCGGCAACCGACGGTTTCTTTACTTCGATTCCCGCCATGCGCTCCGTGAACGTGACCATCGCCGAATGGTCCAACTTTCCCTTCCCCTCATTCATCAGTGCGATCAACATTTGCTGCGCAAGGCTTGTAAAGGGCAGCGACACTTTTTGCGATTCCGCCGCCAGCAGCGCGTTGCGTAGATCTTTCTGATGCAGCTCAATTCGAAAGCCTGGCTGGAAATTCCGCCCGATCACCATAGGAGCTTTCGCATTCAGAACGGTGCTGCCGGCGAGACCGCCTTTCACCGCATTGACGACAACTTCGGGATCGAGGCCGGCCGAGCTCGCAAGCACAAGCGCTTCGCCCATCGCGGCGATGTTGCAGGCGACCATGATCTGATTCGCGAGCTTGGTCACGTTGCCTGCGCCGATTGGTCCAGTGAGAACGACACTGGATGCCATTTTTTGGAGCACGGGTAGAACCTTATCGAAGACGTCCTGCTTTCCTCCGACCATCACGGCGAGTGTTCCATCGATCGCCTTCGGCTCGCCTCCGCTGACGGGGGCGTCCACGAAATCGACGCCGCGAGCTTCGCACGCAGCTCCCACATTTTTGGCAACGACAGGGCTGATGGAACTCATGTCCACAATCACGGAACCTTTTTGCGCGCCTTCCAGTGCCCCGCCCGATCCTAGAACGGCGGTTTCCACTTGCGGGCCATCCGGCAGCATCGTGATGATGATGTCCGAAGCCGCAGCCGTTTGACGGCAGCTCTTACCGTCTTTCGCTCCGTCCTTCACCAACTCCGCAACGGGGCCGGGGACGACGTCATAAACTACAAGCGAATGGCCGGCTTTGATGAGGTTTCGCGCCATTGGCTTCCCCATGATCCCTAAGCCAATGAATCCAATTTTTGCCATCGTTTTGTGCCTGTCCTTCTTGCGTGATCAAAATTCCCGCAATCCAAAATCCTACGGCGCCAGTTGAGGAGCAATGCTCGCGTAAAAGAACGTGACTGCGCCGGTTACCAATGCCAGAATCACACTGTGCTTTAGCGTGAAACGAAAGAGCCGGCCTTCGTCATCCGGCTTCATGGACGTGGCCGCAGCAGCCACCGCGATGCTCGCCAGGCTGATCATCTTTCCCATAACTCCGCCAGCCGAGTTCGCCGCTGCCATCAGCACCTGATTCAAACCGAGCTTCGTCGCTGTCACCACTTGCAACGTTCCAAACAGCGCGTTCGCCGATGTATCGCTGCCGGTGAGAAATACTCCCAGCCATCCCAAGAGTGCGCTGAACACCGGGAACATTGTGCCCGTGGCGGCAAAGGCGAGACCGAGAGTTCCCGTGGCGCCGCAATAGTTCATCAGGAATGCAAGCCCGAGCACTGCCGCGTAAGTAAGTTCCGCCAGCAGCAGTTGCTTGACTGTTGCCACGAACACTCGTCCAAATTGCGCGAAGCTTAGTCCGCTCACAATCGCGCCGAGGATCGCCGCGATCAGGCACGCGGTCCCTGATGCTGAAAGCCAGCTGAAGGTGTACATCGCTCCGTAGAGCGAAGCACTTTCGACAACGGGCGGCATCCGCTGTACCAGATTGTGCAGGCCGGGCCAAGGGAACGTGATCGATACAGAGTTGAGATGCGTTTGGAGAGGCTTGTAGCCCCACAACAAGATCAGCGCGACGAGCAGCGCGTAGGGCAGCCATGCAGAGAGAATCGCGCCAGTAGAATGCTGCGTGACTTCGCTCTGCACATGGTGCTCGTCGAACACGAATTCGTCTTTCGGCGACCAAACCTTCGAAAGGATCACCAGTGCAACTACGGCCGCGAGCGACGCAAGAATGTCCGTTAACTGAGGCCCTACGAAATTCGAGATCGCAAACTGCACGCCCGCGAACGTAATTCCGCAGACCGCGGCGGCGGGCAAAACAGCTTTTAGGCTCTTCCATCCGCCCATCACAACGATGATGTAAGCGGGAATAATGAGCGAGACGGGTGCGCAAATGCGCCCGACGGCGGCGCTTAGGCGATCGATAGGAAGTCCGGTAGTCACTGCCAGCGTCGTTACCGGGATGCCGATCGATCCGAAAGCAACGGGCGCAGTGTTCGCGAGCAGGCAGAGAGCTGCCGCAAAGAACGGCGAGAAGCCGAGACCAGCAAGCATCGCGGCGCTTACCGCGACGGGGGTGCCGAATCCAGCGGCGCCTTCGATGAACGCACCGAACGCAAAGGCAATCAGCAGGACCTGTAAGCGAGGATCGTTCGTGAGATGACCGATCGAGTCCTTCAAGATCTCGAACTTACCGCTTTCCAGGGTGACGCGATAGAGAAGAATCGCCGTGAAAACCACCCAGCCGATGGGGAACAGCCCGAACGCGGCTCCATACGTCACCGACGTGGCGATCATCCCGATCGGCATCCGATAGACAGCTCCGGCGACGAGAATGGTCGCCGCCAAGCCTGCCAATGATGCTACCCAGGCCGGCCTGCGTTTTACTCCGAGCAGGAAAAGTAAAACGAAGATCGGCACCGCGGCGACAAGAGTCGACCAACCGATGCTATCCGCAATTGGCGTGTAGTTTTGCTGCCACATTATCGCGTTTAACGTTGCCCCAGAGCCTCAGCGGCGGCGTCAGTCAAGGCTGCGCGGTTCGAATGGTATGACAATTAGACCTTCCTGTCAAGACAATTCAAAGGTGAGCACATAATCCACGGATTCCGGACTGTTTATGCCACCTTCGCCGAAACCCAACGCTGCATCCAACCGAGCCCGTCTTCGGTCTTTCCTGCGGGGCGGTACTCACAGCCCACCCATCCCCCGTAGCCGATTTCATCAAGCAGAGCAAAGATGTGTGCGTAGTCTATCTCGCCATGATCCGGCTCATGGCGGTCCGGAGCGGACGCGATCTGCACGTGCGCACAACGCTTGGCGTGTTTCGTGAGATTGGTGGACAAGTCACCCTCGGCAATCTGCATGTGGTAGCAATCCATCTGAATCTTGAGATTTGGCGCGCCAACTTGTTCACAAATTTGAGCGGCTTGGCCCTGCGTGTTCAAGAAATAACCCGGCATGTCGCGCGTATTGATCGGCTCGATCACCAAGGTGATTCCGGCCTGCCCTACTTTGTCCGCCGCGTAACGCAGGTTGGAAACGTATGTGTTCTCGCACACCTTCGGGTCGGCATCTGCGGGGCGGGTCCCCGCCATCGCATGCAATAGAGGAGCTTTAAGTACCTGAACGTATCTCAAAGCCTTGTCGACACTTTCCCTGAAATCTTTTTCGCGCCCGGGCACGCAAGCGAGGCCGCGGTCGCCTTTGGACCAGTCACCAGCCGGCATGTTAAACAAGACGTTCTCCACCTCCGCTGCTTTTAGAGCTCGTTCCACTTCTGCCGTTTCATGCTCGTAAGGGAACATGAATTCGACGGCGTGGAACCCGGCCGCTCGGGCGGCTGCGAAACGGTCGAGAAAAGGAACTTCGTTGAACTGAAAGGTAAGATTTGCGGAGAAGCGTGGCATAGAAAGTTTAAGCGTGCTCTCGCAATGGTAATTTGGTCAGACCACTCTGTCAAGGCGAATATCGCGGGAATCAGTTCGTGGCCAAATGCCGGTTCATCGACTCGGTTTCAAGCACACTCACGAAAAGCCCGAGCGCCAACGCCACGGTGCATCCAGATCCCGTTTTCGGTGAGTCCATGATTTTCTCCGTCAAGCTGTCCGTTCGCCCATCGCGCTGCGAGGCTCTCGTCGCATAGGAGTCGCCAGTGCGTCGCTCATGGCAAACTACTCGAGGTCCTTTTCTCTTCGTCGTGAGGGAAAGACCGCGGCGATTGCGCCGGAGTTGCGAAGAGAATCAGTCGGACGCTGGAGATCCAGAACTTGGACGGTTTGGCCTAACTTCGAAGCGCAGCAACTGGAGTGAACACGATGACTGCTGCTCAGAATCGTCGGGATTATGCCCGGGACAAACTGACCTACCGCGAACCGCGCATTCATTGACACGCTATAGGGCCGATGATATATTCCGCAACACGCAATTATGCGTGTATTGAGGGTGCTGGCACGGGGAGGCTCTTTCAAGTGAAGACTGATTCAGTTCGTTCTTTCCGAGACAATTCGCTGGGCGCATGGATTGTGCGCGCGAGTTATTTAGCCGCCGCAATGTTCTTGCTGGTAGCTCCTTACCAAGTCCGAGGCCAGTTGCTGCAGGGCAACATCAATGGGAACGTCACTGACACGAGTCAATCGGCGATCCCAGGCGCGACCGTGCGCGCCGTGAACAAGGAAAGCAATTTCGCCCGCGAAACAACCACGGGTGCCGGCGGCGAGTACACGCTAACGACGATGCCTCCCGGAACGTACACGGTGACAGTGACGAGCAATGGATTTCAGACGTTCAACCTCACTGGCGTCACAGTCGCCGCGGAAACGATCACGCGTGTGGACGTAGCTCTAAAGCTCGGCGAAGTGAAAGAGTCGGTAACCGTAGAGGCGACTGCGGCCGTCTTGCAGACCGATCGGGCCGATGTGCGTTCCGAAATACCAACAACCGTGCTGGCTGCCATGCCCGTGCCGATGGGACGCAATTACCAGAACTTGCTCGGAACCCTGCCTGGAGTTTCGCCGCCGCAGACCGCCCATTCGTTCGCGTCCAATTCAAGCCGCGCGCTCACGTTCAGTGTGAACGGCGGAAGCATCAACAACAACGACATCCGAGTGGACGGCGCGATGAACTGGAACGTTGCAGCTACCGACAATGCGCTCTACGTCCCGGCGCTAGAGGCAATCGAGAGCGTCAGCCTCGCGAGCAATTCGTTCGACGCCGAGCAGAGCGCGGGTGGGGGCGCCGTCAACCTCACAGTGAAAAGCGGCACAAACGCCATACACGGCACGGTGTATGAAGACCACATCAACCAACATTTGATGGCTTATCCGTGGACCGCGGATCGTACGAAGCCGAATCCCCTGTATTTAAACAATCAGTTTGGAGGCGCAATCGGAGGCCCGATCAAGAAGGACAAGCTTTTTTACTTCATCAGCTCCGATAGCGTGCGCTATGTTCAAACCACTCCTGTGGCGGCGGAAGTACCGACGGCTGCCATGAAGTTGGGGGATTTAAGCGCGTCACCAACGCCCATTTACAACCCGTTTACGGGAAACGCCAATGGCACCGGCAGGACACCGTTCACCGGCAATATAATCCCGGTGGGCATGATCGATAAGGGCGTTCAAGCATTGCTCAACACCGGGGCATGGCCCAACCCGAACCAGGCAGGGACCGGTGCGTTTGGACTCGGCCGAAACTATATCGCCTCGGGCAATGGCGGGCAAAATCGCGATCAGTGGGACGCCAAACTCAACTGGAACGCCACCAGCAAGCTGAGCATGTTCGTCCGTTTCGGAATGAATCAGAGCACTTGGACGACCGGCCAGTTGTTTGGTTTGTTGGGCGGGCCCACCTTGTCATCGGCCAACACTGCAGCGGGGATCGGAGGAGCGCACGTATATAGCGGGACAATTTCGGGAACCTACGTTTTCACGGCGCACGTCGTGGCTGACGCGCACTTCGGCTACACCCGCATCAATTCATTCAGCCAACAGCCGAACCAGGACCAAAACCTCGGTTCGACGCTGCTGCAGGTCCCGGGGCTGTCCACAGCTAACGAAACGCCATACCAGCAGCGAAACGAGGGCGGTATGCCGACTCTCAACATCGATAATTTCGGTGTTCTCGGTTCGCCCAACAACTTTCAACCCCAGAGCTACAATGACCCGAATCGAAATTTCGATGGCAACTTAAGTTGGATCAAAGGCACCCATGAGATCCGCGGGGGATTCGAGTCCGATTACATCGCGACAAATGAGATGCAGTATCAGCAGACCGGCGCGCCCTTTGACAGTGGAGCCGGCGGATTTCACTTCGCGACCGGGACCACTGCCCTCAACGGCGGGCCCGCGGGCAACGACTTCAACTCCTTCGCGGCGTTTCTGCTCGGCTTGCCGCAGGATTCGGGCAAGGTGTACCAGTTTCCGGAGTACATGTACACGCGGACAAAGACATACGGCATCTATCTTCGCGATAAATGGCAAATCACTCCGAAACTAACTGTGACCTTCGGTGGCCGCGAGGAATTTTATCCATTCCCCGTTCGTGCGGGTACCGGCACCGAAATCTGGAATTTCACCACGAACCAAATATTGATTTGCGGGGTCGCAAGCACGCCGACGGACTGCGGCGTCAGTTCGCATAAGCAACGCTTTGTTCCTCGTGCTGGACTTGCTTATCGCGTGGGAGGCTCCATGGTGATCCGAGCCGGGTACGCGCAGGTAACCGATCCCACCATCACAGCCCGGCGCTTGGGCCCGCCGTATGAGCTTTCAGAACTTCTCCTACCGCCTAATTCTTTTTCGTACGCCACTACTCTTCGACAGGGAATACCGACGCCTGCCACCCCGGATCTTACCAAGGGCGCCGTGCCATGGCCGAATAACGCAACGGTTGCCACCGAGGATGCCAATAACTACGTCCGAGGATATATCCAGACGTGGAATCTTACGATCGAGGAACAGTTTAAGGGCTGGCTCACGTCGGTCGGATATGTCGCGTCGCGCAACGTGGACGGGCGGGCTTTGCTCGAGCAAAATTGGTCGCCGATCGGTACGGGAACAGCCGGACAACAACTGAATGTATTGTCCGGACGTACGGCCTCTACCACGCTCACAGCCACTGAGGGCACGAATAAGTACGATTCCTTGCAAGCCCGTTTGCAGCACCGTTTTGACGCGGGTGTGCAACTGAATATGGCTTATACATTTGGCAAAGCGGTCGGCTTTGTAAACACGGAAAACTCGAACCAGCAGAACGGTCCGCCCGTTGTCGCCATTCCAGCTTATTACCGGATCAAGAATTATGGCTACCTGCCATTCGACATCAAGCATAATTTCCAGACGACGCTGCTCGTCGAGCTGCCTTTCGGTAAAGGCAAGCCCTGGCTGCAGAGCGGCATTGGCGCTGCTATCTTGGGCGGTTGGCGGATGAGCGGAGTGGTGAGCGCCTACAGCGGACGACCCTTCACTCCGACGGCCGCGGCCAGTTCTCTAAACGCAACCTTTTCGGGCCAGTTCGCGGATTGCATCTCGGCACCCGATCAGACCGGCAACATCTTCGGCTGGTACAACAAGTCCGCCTTTGCCGTGCCGGCGAACGGACGCTTCGGGACGTGCGGCTCAGGCATCCTCAGAGGACCTGGAGTGATCAACTCCGATTTGTCGCTGGAGCGCACGATCAACATTACAGAGAGAATCAACCTGAAGTTTCGCGCGGAAATGTTCAACGTGGCGAACAATCCCCATCACGACATTCCGCCAGCCGCCAACAACAGCGTAAACAGCAGCACGTTTTTGCAAACGACAAACATCGTGAACACCGGCCGCGAAGGAATCGATCAGCGAAGCATGCGCCTGGGATTGCAGCTTCGTTTTTAGAATCGGGACAAAAGTCCTTTCGGAAGAAAAAAAGGGCTTGCACACTGATCTGTGCGAGCCCTTTTCAATTCCCTGCTATCCGATCTAAGCGACTTCGGTGAGTTCCTTCAGCGTCCCATTCGCGTCGCCCAAATGCTCGAACGGAATGCCCATCTTATTCAGCATCGTGGCACCGAGATTCATTAAAGGCGTATCGGGAGCATATTTCAGATGACGCCCGCCCTTGAGCTGGCCTCCGCTCCCGACGACCAGAATCGGGAGGTCGTTATGATTGTGCAGATTCCCATCGCTGATGCCTCCGCCGTACAAGATCATAGAATGATCGAGTAGTGAGCCGTCACCGTCCGGCGTGTTCCGCATTTTTTTCGCGAACTTCGCCAGCATTTGGATTTGATGCGTATTGATCTTGGACACTTTCGAGATCTTCACTGCATCGCCGCCGTGGTGAGTCAACCCATGATGCCCGTCGGGAATGCCGATTTCGGGGTACACGCGGCCCGTTTGCTCGCGCCCCATCATGAAGGTGAAGATGCGGGTCATGTCCGTCTGGAACGCCAACAGCAGCAGATCGCTCATGATCTCGACGTGCTCCGTGAACGTTGCCGGAATGCCGCCGCTCGGCTGCGTCATCAAGGGCAATTCGCGGGAGCTTTGCGCTTCCGTCAGCTGTACACGCCGTTCGATATCGCGAACCGAGTCGAGATACTGCGAAAGCTTCACACGATCGTCCGCGCCCAGTGTACTTGCCAGTCGATTCGCATCCGAGGTGACCGAGTCAAGAAGGCTGCGTTCTTGCGCGAGCCGCATCTTGCGATCCCGCGGGTCCGTGCTATCGCTCGCGCCAAAGAGCCGTTCGAAAACGCGCCGCGGATCGTTTTCCATCGGCAGCGGCGTGGTGGCGTCGCGCCAGGCGATCGTGCCCGAATAAGCGCAGCTGTAGCCGATGTCGCAGGCGCCCGGAAATTCGCTTGAGTCCAGTCCGATTTCAAGCGATGCGACTTGCGTTTGTTTGCCGAGTTCTTTGGCGGCAATCTGATCCAGAGACACGCCGGATCGGATCTCGGCGCCTTCGGACTTCTTAATATGGGCTCCGGTCAGAAACGATCCCGGTCCGCGCGAATGGTCGCCCTGGCCTTCATCGCGAATCGCTTTGGCCGGTTCGCAATTGAGGCCTGTGAGAACCAGCACTCGATCGCGCAGCGGCTCCAGCGGCCGCAAGATCGGCGAGAACTCGAAATCCTTGCCGAACGTCGTTGGTGTCCAGTCGCGCACGATCACGCCGTTCGGGATATAAAAGATTCCGAGCCGGAGCGGCGAAGCCGTCGCTGCCCTGCCCGCCGGAAACATTCCGTCCAGCAGCGGCAGAGCCAATGCGGCGCCCACGCCGCGCAAGAACGTTCGCCGAGGAATATGTTTGCCTGTGATGATCACTGTGCGACTCCTTCGCGATGATTCGCGTCTTGCGACCTTCGCTCCTGAAAGGGCATGCTTTTTGCGATCCCGAGAATGATTGAAGACCATGCATACTGCTTCGGTTCCGCTTCGCGCATGATCGCTCGTATCGTCGGCCGATCATAGTACTCCGCGCCGCGACCCATGCCGTACGTCAGGAGCTTTTCCACAAACGAACTGATGAATTCCTGCTGACGGGTTACTAGCATCTCGCGGAGCTCGGTCACGCCGTTGAATTTCGTTCCGTCCGGAAGACTGGCGGAGGTGTCGATCACCGCGCCTCCGGGCCCAGCGTTCCGCCATTTACCCACGGCGTCGAAATTTTCAAGAGCAAATCCTAAGGGGTCCATCTGTGCATGGCACCCTGCGCATACCGGATTCTTGCGGTGGAGCTCCATCTGCTCGCGAATCGAAAGTACCTTGCCCGGCACTTGTGTCGCCTCCAACTGCGGCACATCCGGTGGGGGAGGGGGTGGAGGCGCGCCGAGCAGATCGAGGATCAGCTTGCCGCGCAGCACAGGCGAGGTCCGCGTAGGATACGAGGACACGGTGAGCAGACTTCCCTGCCCGAGCAGGCCGCGGCGCGGGCTGTCGGCCGGGAGCGTCACGCGTCGAAACTGCGTTCCATAAACGCCCGGGACGCCGTAATGCTCCGCCAGCCGCTGGTTCAAGAATGTATAGTCCGCTGTTAGCAGTTCGGGGATGGGCCGATCTTCGCGCAACTGGCTCTCTAAGAAGAGTTCGGTCTCGCGCTGCATGGCGTCCCGGAGATTGTCGTCGAATTCCGGGAATCCGTTCACATCGGGAGTCACCGCTTGCGTGCTGCGCACGCGAAGCCATTGACCGCCGAAGTTCGTGATCAGCGCGTTGGCGCGAGCGTCGGCAAGCATCCGCTTCACTTGCTGCTCTAAAATCGCCGGCTCATGAAGCTTTCCGCTCACGGCGACGCCCAATAGTTGATCGTCAGGAATGCTGCTCCACAAAAAGAACGATAGGCGCGATGCGAGGTCGAGATCGCTGATGCGATAAATTGTCCCCGGAGCAACCTTCGCCGGATCCTGTTCGATGCGGAATAGGAACTCGGGTGCAATGAGAATGCGTTCCAGCGCAGATTCTATCCCGGCCGCGAAGTCGTGTTCTTTGCGCGACGCATCGTACATGGCGAGCAGCGGACGAAGATCTACATCTGTCACGGGGCGGCGATAGGCCAGCCGCGCGAACTGCGACAGAATTTTTCCTGCACATGCCTTTTCGTCCACAGCTCCGGTCGGATGGCAGACGAAGACGCGCTGTTGGCTGGGCGTGTCCTTTGCGATTCCGCTTGTCTCCACGGCAGCGAGCTGAACCGTGTCCACATCCATCAGGCCGTCATTATTCGAAAAGTTCGCGATGGATGCGACGGGCATGCGCCCAGCGTAAGGAGTTTCGGGCTCGGCCGTATCCACGTTTACGAACGAAACGCCAACAACGTGCGGTCCGGCAGCAACTTTAAACTGAGCGTTGAAATCCTCATCTCCAGAGAGCTCGTATTTGATTTGCGGCTCGTCCGCTGGATTCGATGACGCAGAAGCAACACCGACCACGCGGCGTTTTGAATTTGCGAACTTCCCGCCAAACTCGAAGACCTGGACTCGCCGGCCATCCAAGCGCACTTCGATTTTCTCAGGCCGAGTGATGCCGCGAATGCGTCCGCTCGAATAATCTTTCTGCATGCGGATCGCAATGCGGTACTCCCCATCGAGAGGGAAATTGTAATGAAATGACGTGCCGCCGCGCGATGCGAATGGCAGGTCTTCGCTCATCCGGTCGCTTTGGCGTGTAGTGATCAGGATGCGGTGCGTCTCGGCACTCGGATGCTGCGTCGGATCGCCGATCGCCAGGCGCGCGATTTTGTGGGCCGCCAGCATGTATTTCTCCAGCAGGCCTGGTGACAGCGACAGCACGCTGCCGATGTTATCGAAACCGTAGCCTGAGTCGTCAGACGGCAGCAGAGCCCGGCCGTCTATATCCAAGGCGAGCAGATCGCGGATCGCATTCGTGTATTCCACGCGATTCAACCGGTGAGGAGGAGGGTTGCCCGGATTGGGGCTCGTGGCAGCCGCCCAATCTAATTCCGCCGCTAATCCATCTTTAAAGCTCCGCAGAGTCGCTGCCGGCGGGCGAGGCATCCGTGCCGGAGGCATCGCTCCGCTTCCCACTTTCCGCACGACTTTCTCCCAGATTTCGGCCTGTTCGTTCACGTGCGCTACATCGACCTTGTCTCCACTCAGCACAAGGTTAGCCGTATGGACTCGGGCGTTGTGACAGGTCACGCAATATTTGTCGAGGAGCGCTCTTGGCGTGAGCGCTTCGGCAACGGTTGGGTTCGCCGACGACGCTGCTTGAGGCGCGGCGCTCGCTATGGCCGCCGCCAAAATGCCGCCGAGAACCATCACCTTCGCAAGCCGTCGCATTGCAAATCCTCCGCTGACATAGCCTGCTTTACTGCTGCGTGTGGCTGAATTCATTGATCCACCGCGTCATCCGCAGACGCCTTCAGGCAGGGCCAGGCACACTCCCCGGTTGTGTCCGCACCGAGTTTTCTAAGAAGCGCCGCCGTGATTGGCTGATACGGGTTGTCGCCCGCCACACGCGGCCCTTGACCATTCGCGACGAGGAATGGCGTGTCTCCGCGATTATTTTTCGGATTCAGAGCCGCTCCATGCGCCAGCAGGAACGGAATTACATTGTTGAAGCCCGAGTATGCCGCCGTGTGCATAGCCGTATTGCCCACTATGTTTTTCGCGTTGACGTCGGAGCCTAGTTCGATGGCGAGTTTGGCAGCCTCCATCGCTTGAGGCTCGGTCACCCAATTTGCGCCAATGGCCCGAGCGATTCCCACCGCCAGCATTAGCGCTGTCGTTCCGTTGTTTAATTTCACCTGAGGATCGGCGCCATGATCTAACAGCAGGTGCATGAGGCGCACGTCGGCCGCATTCGTGGCGAGTAGTAAAGGTGTCGCACCGGCTAGCGAGAGATTGATCGTCCCTCCTCCGCCCAATCCCCCGCGACGAGGACCTTTGGTGAGCTTCGCGTTCACATTCGCTCCATGATCGATCAGCAGTTTTGCGAAGTTAAACTTCGCGTCTCCGCGCAAACCTGCGACTGCGCTCCACTCGCTGTTTTCCGCGGTGACGCCAAACGGCCCCGAAAAGCCGAGGTCCCAAAATCCTACTGCCCAATGCAGCGCCGTAAAACCGCCGCCGGATGCATTCACATCCGCGCCGTTTTCGAGAAAGAATTTCGCGACGTCCGTGTTGCCCATCAGCGATGCCACTACAAGCGCGGAATTGCCGTCGTTATCGGCGTCGTTTATATCGGCGCCGGCGGCGAGCAACACCTTCGCGGTTTCCACGTCGTTGGCACGGGCGCTGAACAATAGCGCCGTGTATTTGCCGCTCGATCGCGCGTTGACGTCGGCGCCGAATTCGAGCAGAAGACGCACAACATCAGCGTGCTTCTCGGCGGCCGCCCACATGAGGGCGGTCTGCTCTTTAACCGTCGCTTTCACGTTGACAGGAGCATCGTGGCTCAAGAGAGCTTTCACCGCTGGCACATTTCCGGCACGGGACGCGAGCATCAGCGGCGTCTCTCCCGCAGGAAGCGTGACGTTCGGATTCGCCTTCGCCGCCAGCAGCTTTTCGACCATCGCTGCATTGCCCGTCTTGCTGGCAAGCGCCAACGGCGCGACGCCCAGATCGTCCATTGCATTGACGTCCGCGCCAGCGTGAATGAGAAGGTCGGCCATGTTGAGATCGCCCCAATAGGCCGCCCAATGCAGTGCCGTCGCTCCGTCGGCCGAGCGCGAGTTGACGTTCGCCTGCTGTTTCAGTAGTGCGGCCACGGTCGAAATCTCGCGATTCTTCGCGGCCGCCACCAATTGAGCATCGTCGACGGAGGCGGCAAGGAGTGTGATCGATAAGAGAGTCAAAAGCGTCAAGACGCTCATGCTTCTTGTCTTCATAGACATTTTCACCATCACCAAAAATCCTTCTTTGACGGCCATCTTCACGAAAGTCGGTCTAAACATATCATCGATTTATTGCCGTTTAAAGCGGACTTGATCTCGATGATGGGTCAATTCGCCCCACCTGTCGACGCGCGAAATTCTACTCCGCTACGCAAGCCTGTCGTGTCGGCGCATCATTGTCGGAAGCATAATCGTGGGAGTCTCTAGTCGCGCCGTCTTCGGCGGATCGGGTCACAATAGAAACACTATGGAACGTCCTTTACCGAATCTTGGTGAGTGGCCCGCGCTGGACTGGAACCAATGGAAGGACACGGCCGAAACGCTGCATATGTACATGCAGATCGTCGGCAAAACACGTTTGAGCCTTACACCAACGCAGAATCATTGGTGGAACGTACCGTTTTACTTAACGGCGCGCGGACTGACAACATCGGCAATGCCTGCGGATTCCGGAAGGCTGCTGGATATCGAATTCGATTTTGTCTCGCATGCAGTCGTCTGCCGGATGAGCAATGGCGAGGTTCGCTCGATTCCGCTTCGGCCCGTTTCGGTGTCTTCGTTCTTTGAGCAGTTCACGCAAACATTGGCGGGTTTGGATATTCACGTGGAAATAAATCCAATGCCTGTCGAAGTTGCGACTCCGATTCGGTGCGATCTCGATACAGTCCACGAAAGCTACGACAGCGAGGCCGTGACGCGCTTCTGGAAAACGCTGATAATCGCGGATGCACTGCTCAAGCGATTTTCCACGAACTTCTATGGCAAAATCAGCCCGGTCCATTTCTTCTGGGGCTCTTTCGATCTGGCCGTGACACGTTTCAACGGCAAGAAAGCTCCGCCGCGAGCGGGCGCCGATTCGATCCAGAGCGAAGCCTACTCGCATGAGGTGATCAGCGCGGGTTTCTGGCCAGGCAACGGGGGATACGGACGCGCCGCATTCTACGCCTACGCGGCGCCGACACCCGAAGGACTGCAGAGAACTAAGCTCAAGGGCAAGGGTCGATTTGACGCTACGCTAGGCGAATTTCTTTTGGACTATGCAGAGGCGAGAGAATCTGATGATCCCGTCGATATAGTTCTTCAATTTCTAGAGGAGACGTACTCGGCGTCTGCGGATCTGGCGGGATGGGACCGCGAAACACTTGACCGTCACGACAGGATTGCAGCCGCAGTGCGGCAGAAGTGTCGCCAAACGAGTTCGGAATGATCTCTCCTGAGCAATGGGTCCCGCGTCCGGCCGATCAGTCGCCGGCGCTCAACGGCCATACGCCCGCGGCAACAGCACGGAACTCAGCGCAACCGATAATCAGGATTAGGGTTCGCTCTCAGGGTGGTAGGAGGTAATGAGTGCGAAGCCTATCGGGCGATTCCGACAGGCTTGCGCGAACGTTTGTTCCAAGCTTCAGTGGGAATCAGGCGGGCTCTGATGCGGCGCCTGCGAGTGCCGGGGACAAAGACCTGAGGGCAGGATTCGCTCTGGTTTCCTCGACGACCTTTCGCAGGTACTCCGCATACAAACTTTTCCCCATGCGGTGCGCGGTTTTGAGCACTCCTTCTTCGTTGATGAAGCCCTTGTGATAGGCGACTTCTTCAGGACACGCGACCTTGCACCCTTGCCTGCGCTCGATCGCCTGTACGAACATCGCCGCTTCGAGCATTGCGTCGTGGGTTCCAACATCGAGCCAGGCGATGCCTCGGCCGAGCTTTTCCACGCGAAGATCCCCGGCCCGCAGATACACCATGTTCAGATCCGTGATTTCCAGCTCGCCGCGCGCCGATGGCTTTAAGGAAGCCGCATAATCGACGACGTTCGTGTCGTAACAATAGAGTCCCGTAACCGCGTAGTTCGATCGCGGAACGGCGGGTTTTTCCTCTAATCCGATCGCGGCACCTTCGCGATCGAATTCGACGACACCATAGTCGCGCGGATTGCTTACGTGGTATGCAAAGACGCTCGCACCCGAAGCCTGCGATGTCGCGCGCTGGATGCAGTCGGAGAGTCCATGACCGTAGAAAATGTTATCGCCGAGCGCCAGTGTCGCACCCGCTCCATCCAGGAACTGCCGTCCGACGAGAAAAGCATCCGCAAGGCCGACCGGCCGCGGCTGAACCGCGTACGAAATCCGAATGCCCAGCGCGCTTCCGTCTCCCAGCAGATTACTGAATTTCTCAGAGTCCCCGGGTGTTGTAATGACCAAAATATCGCGGATGCCGCCCAACATCAGCGTGGTCAGCGGATAGTAAATGAGAGGCTTATCGTACACAGGCATCAGCTGCTTACAAGCCGCCAGTGTCGCGGGATAAAGTCGACTGCCGGTCCCCCCGGCCAATATAATCCCCTTCATATTCTTATGATGCTCCTTATCGCATTTGCGTCCGCAGATCTTGGAAGGACTTGAGAGCCGGCTTCTGCCGGCCATCTCTCGTGAATAGCCCTATGCTTGTTACATCGACATTCATCGGCCTGGTCTGTAGATCATATTGCAGCGGAAGACGATATTGCACCCGTCTCCCCTCAGTCGAAAAATGTTTGCAGTTCACTGAGTCGCGGAAAGGTCGCATCCCGCTCGACCAACGTGGGTTCCTTCTCAGGCCAATCGATAGCCAATGCCGGATCGCTCCAAAGCACCCCACGCTCGGCCTCCTTGTTGTATTCCTTGGTGACGTTGTATATAACTTCCGCAGTCTCACTGAGCACTTGAAATCCGTGCGCGCACCACGGCGGCAGGTAGAGCATTTTCTTATCTTCCGCGGACAGCCGCACACTGAGGGAGCGACCATAGGTAGGGCTGGATTTCTTCAAGTCCACTCCGACATCCAGGATCTCTCCGGCTACGACTCTCACGAGTTTACCTTGCGAAAAAGGTGGGATCTGAAAGTGCATCCCTCGCAAGATTCCCTTTCGAGAGCTGGAATGATTTTCCTGTACAAAAGGAGGAATGCCATGGGGCGAGAATGCCGATGATTTGTACGCTTCAAGAAAGAACCCGCGCTCATCAGCAAAGACTTGGGGTTGGATAATCAGGATTCCTCCGACTCCGGAGCTCTGGAAAGAAAAGGGCATATTTTCTGGGTCTTTGAGATGATGCTAATCGACTTCGTGTAGCTTTCGACTGTTTGGATTTGTTGGGGAAAGTTGAGGATTCAGCCTTCGAAAGCAACTCCGCGCCCTGAAATTGGATCGAGGAGACGGATGTGATCTCACCCCTCTGGCAAAAGGCCGCCTCCATCAGCCATGATAACTCGGGAACGGTAACGCGAGTGTCCTGCGGCGGATCCTCAGGCCCGATTCGACCGAGGCCTTCCGACTATGGTCGATTTCTAAATGCGTTGACGAATTGGAGCAGTTCCTCGTGAGCCATATCCGTAACGGCTTCCTGTTTCATTCCGCCTTGGTTCCAGCGAACGACTTGATAGCCCTCGACGACAGAGAATTTCGGGTCCGCATCAGTGGAATCGCTGCGAGACGTCCACAGATTCACGAAGTGCGCGCCGTGTTTGTATACGAGAGCGGCTGTCGGTTTACCGCTGAGCACATCGAGGCGTCCGCCGATCAGATCGAAGCCTTTCTCTTTAAGCTCCGGAACGTCAGGAGCGAAATCAACCTTGCCCTGGAACCACGGCTTCACGGTGTGGTGGTCCGAACTCGGCACGTCCACCAAGTGGCTCGCCATGAGTGAGCGGACGTGGCTGTCCACAAGCTCACGATCGGCGCCTGTATCCGCGCGTCGCAACGGCAACACGACAGCGAGAACCACCGCCGCTGCCAGGGCTGCCCACAGCGGAGCCTGATTCCAAATTCGTCGAGGCCGAGTTTTTACGGGCGATGTAGGGATGACTTGCTGCTTGATCGACGCAGCCAAACGCTCCAGACCCGCTTGCGTGGACTGATCGAAGACTTCTGGTGTTAGCTCCACGCGGAGGCGTTCCAGGTTCCGCAGATGTTCGGAGCAGGCGGGGCAAGCTTGAAGATGGCGCTCTACGTTGAGCGCGGAGGTAATGTCGAGTTCGGAATCGAAGTACGGATCCAGCAAGGGCCGGGCGTCTGCGCAAATCATTTTGCTACCTCCTTCTGCTCGACGAGATCTTCCATCAACAGCGTGCGGGCACGCGATAAGCGCGACATGACTGTCCCGATCGGCACCTTGAGCACTTCGGCGATCTCTTTATATGCCATGCCTTCCATCTCTCGCAGGAGAAGGGCCTCGCGAAATTCTTCGGGAAGCCGAGCGATGGCCGTGCGTACCGTTTGTGCCCGCTGGCTTCGAACGACCGTGACCTCGGGATTGGCGCTTGTATCGATAGGTTCGGGAGAGTCGTCGATGGCTCGCATTCGCTGCTGTTGGTTCCGCTGAAGAAACGTCAGGGCGCTGTTGCGAACAATCGCCATGAGCCACGAGCGTGGGTCGGTGCCACGGAAAGTGTCCGCAAACTTAAACGCCTTCACAAAGGACTCCTGCACGATGTCTTCTGCATCGTGATGGCTTTGCACCATCCATCGCGCGAAGTTGTAGGCCGCCGGCAGAAGAGGCCAGATATTTCGCTCGAAGTGCTCCTCGCGCGCCGCCTGCATGAATTTTGGTTTCAACTGACTTGCCAAGAAGCGATCCTTGAATTCCGGATAAAGACACGGACAAATCTAAAGACTGCGGGATGATCCGTTTTATTCCCGGCGAGAAATCACTATTAAAATGCACGTCGCCAGGAATAAAATCCCGGGCGATTGAGTCTCCCAATCAAACGGCAGCGACCTCAGAGAAGGCGGCCGGGAAAGAGAACTGGACACAAATTCTATGAAACAGACTATTGACAAATCTAGCGCAGTTTCGAGCGACGGAATCGACCGGCGCGGGTTTCTCAAATGCATGCAGTGGGCCGGAACCGGCGTCGTGTGGGGACTGGCAGGAGGCATTCCCGCCTCTAAAATCCTCGGCGCGGAGAATGACGGAAGCGCGACTGCGGATTTCACCTTCGTCCAAATCAGCGACTCGCATATCGGTTTCAATCGGCCCGCGAATACTGATGTTGTAGCTACTCTTCAGGCAAGTATCGATAAAATCAACAGCTTGTCACAGCAGCCCGAGCTGATCCTGCATACCGGCGATCTCACGCACCTGGCAAAGGCGCAGGAGTTCGACGCGTTGGAACAGAATCTCAAAGCGCTGAAACAGCGGGAAGTCTTTTATGTTCCCGGAGAGCATGACCTCACGGGCGATGACGGCAAGCTCTATCTGGAGCGCTTTGGACGGGGAACGATGGGCCGAGGCTGGAGGAGCTTCAATCACAAAGGCGTGCATTTTGTGGGGCTCAACAATGGAAGCCAGCTCGAGGGTATGGGCAACATCGGTCGCGAGCAGTTGGATTGGCTGAAAAAGGATTTGGCGAGCGTGTCCACGAGTATGCCGGTGGTCGTGTTTGCGCACATTCCGCTTTGGGCCGTGTATCCCGAATGGGGCTGGGCCACCAAAGACAGCGCGGAAGCGATGGACCTACTGAAGCGTTTTGGTTCGGTTACGGTGCTGAACGGACACATTCATCAGGTGATGCAGAAGGTGGAAGGCAACGCGACCTTCCACACTGCGATGTCCACCGCATTTCCGCAACCCGCGCCGGGGAGTGCGCCTTCGGCCGGCCCGATGGTGGTGCCCGCGGAACGGCTGGGAAAAGTATTGGGCATCACGGAAGTGAACTTCATCGCGAAGCAACAAGACCTCGCTGTGGTCGATTCGCCTTTGGATCGCTAAGGAATTGCGAACATGCGCATCAACTCAAAAACTCTATCTCTCAGTGTTCGTATCCGGATTTATCGTCGGCGCTTGCGGCATGATGGCGCAGGGTGACCCGGGGCAGCAGTCTTTCGAGAAACGCTGCAGCGGCTGCCACGGCGTCGATTCGTCGAAGGAAGGCCCTGCGTTGCGAGGCGTAGTCGGACGACATGCCGGTAGTCAACCCACATTTCCATACTCGGATGCGCTGAAGGGTGCGGCGTTTTCGTGGGATCCTCAGATGCTCGATCGCTGGCTAACCGATCCCGATAGCCTTGTGCCCGGCACCGACATGGCATTTCGGTTGGCTGATAAGAACGAGCGGGAACGAATCATTTCGTATCTGACACGCCTCAAATAGGTACGGGATCACACAGGAGAAAAGCAGAACGGCATTGCACCTTCCGGTCAAGTTTGGCGTGAATTACGAGCGGGCCACAACCGCATAAGGGCGCATCATCTCGTTATCTTCGTGCTCCAAAATATGGCAATGCCACACATAGCGGCCAACGTAGCCGTCAAATTTGACAATGATCCGCGTGCTCGCTCCCGGCGTCGCGCGGACGGTGTCCTTCCACCCGGCTTCGTTCGGTTCCGGCGGAAATGCGTCGCCTCGGTAAGTCACTTTCTTGTCGTACACGAGATCGGTGACATCGATTGCCCGGCGATCCAGAATCTGAAAGCGCACCAGATGAAGGTGAATGGGATGCGTATCGTCTGTAGTGTTCAGGAATTCCCAGATCTCCGTGCTGCCGAGTTCCGGTTTTTCTGAAACCGGCTCGTGCCAGCGCTTACCGTCTAGCAGGTGAATGGCGGGTTCGTCGTACAGGCTATCGATCTCATCAAGTGTCAGTTGTCGAGTTGTGATAGCATCCGATTCTTTAAGTCGCTGGATGGGACGCAGAGTTTTCGGCAGAGCACTGGGATCGTCAACTTTTTCGTCTGCAACTCGGAACTGCATCAAGGTCGCCGCCAAATTTGTGAGGAGAATATTCGATCCTCGGTGATCGGCGAAATCCACGATCACATCCGCGCGCTCGCCGGGAGACAAGTTCAATCTACTCACCGCGACGGGCGCGGACAGTAGTCCTTGATCTGTTCCGATCTGCTGGAACATCTGGCCGTTGCCGAGCGCCGGAAGATAGAAGCGCGAATTGGAGGCGTTCAGAATGCGAAAGCGATACTTCCGCGGCTGGACATCGAGATAAGGGAGCAGCTTTCCGTTCAGTAAAACCGCCTCGCCCGCATATTCCGGAATCCAGGGAGCACCAGGCGTTTGCGACACCGGATAGTAGAGCTGCCCGTCGGCGCGGATCATGCGATCCATCAAGACCAAAGGAATTTCATACTCGCCCTTCGGCAAATTCAGCGCATCCTCAAATGAATCGCGGATCATGTACAGGCCCACCATCCCGGCGCAAACATTCAGGCGATTGATACCCATGGCGTGGTCGTGATACCACAATGGCGCCGCCTCTTGTTCATTCGGATAGTGAAACGTCGCCGACTTGCCGGGAGCGTACCAGGATTCCGGCCAGCCGTCGCTCGCGGAAGGCACCTTGGCGCCGTGAACGTGAACCACGATGCGTGATTCAGGACGTCCTTTTTCGGCGCCCATCAAATTGTGATCTATGGGAAGAAAATGTTTCGCCGGCAAGTTGTTCGGCCATTCGACGGCGATCTCTTCACCGCTGCGCGCTTCGATCGTCGGTCCGGGGACGCTGTTGCCGTAAGCCCAAAATCGTGTCGGTGGGACGTCGCGATGAATCTTCGCGAAGAACTCGTGAACGGGAATCCTGTACAAAGGAACTTGCCGATGTGCGGCGTTCGCGCGCGTCCCGACCGGCTTAGCGACGGTAGGTATCGGCAGCGCGTCTACGAAGGGCGTAAGCTTCGCGAGATCCAATTGCGGCGGCGCGGTTTCCAGCTTCACATGCGCCATGTGTCCCGCATGCGCCGAGTGCTCCATCTGCGGCATTTGAGCGCGACTAAAGCGACCAGCGGCGGTCAAAAGGCCGCCGCCGATCGCAAAACTACGTCTCGTGATTTGGTTCTTCAGTGTCTTATACCTTCTAGTCGAAATGAATGTCTACGGAACGGTCACAGTACCCGTGACCTGGCCCGTGATGGGCGAGAGCAACGGCGTAGTCGTGTTCGGCGGCGTGGCGGGTGTGAAGTCAAACATGCTGTTGATGGTGCCGAGAGCCACTCCGTTCACTGTGGTCCCGACAACGGCGTCGAACGAGCCGCCGCCGACTTGTCCCAGATTCCAGTTGTCTTCGATGAAGCGCAGAATCGAGGTTTGGATGGTCAACGTGTGGTCCACATAATTCTGTTTGGCCCACGGCGAGATCACGATGAGCGGCGTGCGCACACCGGGGGAGCAGCGGCCGTTCACAGGATTCGGAGTGTTCGGACCAGGCAGCTGCGCGGTGACGCCTTGCACTCCGCAGGCTGCGGTGCCGGTGAGACTGTCGGACGTGGAGAAAGAGCCGTTGATGATCGGGGCGGCCTGATGATCGTACCAGCCGTCGGAATCGTCATAGGCGACGATCACGGCGGTGTTCGCCCAGAAGGGCGATTGCGCCAGAGCGTTCACAACGCCGACCACGAAGGCTTGCTCGTCCAGCGGATTGGAATTGCTGGGGTGTGCATCCTGATACGCGGGGGCTTTCAGGAAGCTGACGGCGGGAAGATTGCCAGCGCTCAGCGCATCGAAGAAGTCATGCGTGTCGTACTGGTGATTGCCGCAGGTGGGAGCCGCACATGTCACGCTCGCATTCGCGGTATCGGCTGGTGTGCCGATCGCCGCCACACTCGCAGGACGCGCATGGCTCGCATTCAGCGTGGACGGATAGTATTGGAATGGCTGATGGTGATCGACGTAATCGGTCACTGTGCTTCCGGTGATCGGCGAAACCGTGCTGCGGGTGCAGCCGTGGCTGCCGTTCGGATTCGTTATCGTAAGATCGAATCCGCCCTGGAACCACCCCCAGCTCAGGCCCGCGGTGTTCAGCAGGTCGCCGATATTTTTTCCGGCCATAGAAACATTGAAAGAACCCGTGCTCGAGCACTGATCGCCCAAAGCCTCGGCGTCGCCAATCATCGTGAAACCGCCCTGGCCGTCTGCGACTTCGTTACCCGACGGTCCATTGGTGGATGCGACAAATCCATTCGTCTGCCCGGAGATCAAGTTGATCGCGTCCGGTGCCGAGGGACCAAACTGCGTGTTGTACGAGTTGTCGCTCATCGCGAACTGTTGCGCGTAGTTCCAGAACGCCGTAACAGTGTTGCCATCGTAGTAACCCATCACGAGGCCCTTGGTGCCGACGGCCGGAGGAACCGGAGTCAGCGGAAAGTTCGGCGCACCGCCGGCCGCACCGGTCTTTGCAGGAAACAAATCCATCGCGTAGGGGTACGGCGTGCTCACGCCATCGAACGATGCCTGCTCCGGGCCGTAGCTGTGGCTCATGCTTTGCGTGCGCGCCTGGCTGCGATTCAAACGGAACGGATTCGCTGCGCCAGCACCGTTTCCACTCGCGTTGGTCAAGTTCGGATTACTCGTCAACAACGATGAAGTCAATCCGTTCACGTAGTTCTGTGTCCCAGGCGTCCCATTCACTGTCGGTGTTCCGGGGAGGGCCGTGAAGCGCGGCTGTCCGGGGGGATTCTGAGCTACGGGATACGTTCCGAAATAGTGATCGAAAGAAATGTTTTCGCCGAAGATCACAACGATGTGCTGGATCGGCGTCGTGGGGGCCGGCGGCGCTGCCGCCAGGGCCGGATCGGTGGTCAAGCTCATCAGCATAGACACACTCATCGCGATCGAAAGAAAGGGTCGCATATCTTCTCCTATGTGGGCTGGTTCGATGTCAGGTTGATGCGAGAATTCTTTAAGCGCGCAGGCGCTTGCGCAGAGCGAAGAGCAGAGCGGCGCCGGAGCTCAACAGCAGATAAGAGGACGGTTCGGGAGTCGCCAGTTGGACGTCATCAATCGCCAAGCCCGAAAAGTTGGGACTGCTAGTCGATTGCGTGATCCGCAGACCGAAGATATCCGCATTCGTATCGGAAACCACGAAATATCCGTTCCCGGGGTTCACAGTCAATTCGCTGATCGTCTCTGTGAATGCATTTCCGAAAGCTACTCCCAACGAATCTAGCGCCTGAATTGTGATGGTGACGCCGGGATCGGAATCCGCGATACCGATGCCGATCGCAGTTCGGCCGACTGCGCCAAGCAAACTCAGATTCGCGGTGCCGTCTCCACTGTTGTCGAATAATTCATTGGGGAAGCTTTGGGTGCTGAAAGGAATGTTCAGAAGTCCGTCAGGGCTGGTGAATGTGATGCCTGACAGAGTGAGAGAGGAGCAGGCCGATAGAGTGCATTGCGAGGTGCTGTCAAAGTTGATTGTCGTCCCGCCGAGATTCGGCGAAGGGCCCGTAGGCGAGGCAAGATTCGCGTCACCGGGCGTTCCTACTGTGATGATGGGAGCAGCTTGCATTGAGATCGCAGTGACAACAATGGTCGCGCAGATAAATAGGTGTGGTTTGATTTTCATTTTGCTCTCCGAAAGCAATGGTGCAGGCCGATGGTAGCAACCGCCTATGACGAGCCGATGAATCATCAAGTACAAACCCATGATTTGCCGAGAAATACAGTCGGGACGTGATCATATGTCTCCTGTAATGCGAGACGTGTTTCGCAAATCACAACGAGCGAGAGAGAGATGGAACAACGGTGCTGAACCGTCCTGGCGACCGAGAAAAGTCGTCGAACGGATGGGAACGCAAACGCGAAGCGAAAAGGCTCGCTAGTTGGCGAGAACTTATCAGGCAGTTCGATATTGATCGAAGAATGCTACTTCGCGGCGAGAGCTGATTCGATCGCGCTGGTGAGCTCTTTCGACTCTGGTTCGACCGGCGCATCAAAGCGCGCCAGCACTTTTCCATTGCGATCCACGAGATACTTCGTGAAGTTCCAGGGTATCTCGCCGCCCGTTTTCGGATTGGCCGCTTTATCGGTGAGGAACTGGTACAAAGGTGCTTTGTCTTTGCCCGCCACGGAGATTTTGCTGAACATCGGAAACGTCACGCCAAATTTCGATTTGCAAAACGCACCGATCTCAGCATTGCTTCCTGGCTCCTGCCCGCCGAAGTTGTTCGCGGGAAATCCGGCGATGACGAGGCCTCGGTCCTTGTATTTGAGATAGAGCGCCTGCAAGCCTTCATATTGATACGTGTAACCGCATTGGCTCGCCACGTTGACGATCAACATCACCTTGCCTTTGAAACTATCGAGTGATGTCGCCGTTCCATCGATTCTACTGACAGTGAATTCGTGGACGCTGGAGGCGGCAAACATGCTTCCGGTCATTAATAGGGCTCCCAACACGTACTTCATGGCTAAATTCTACACCGCGGGAAGAGCGCGTAGTGATAGGCGCGCATTCGGCAATCTGCGGGTGTATAGTGGCTCCCCGGAGGTATTTAGACTTGTGAAGATCTTCATACCTGTAGTTCTGCCCGCGATCTTATTGGTCTCGCTTCTGACGCCGATCGAAGGCCAGTGGCTGGCGCGTCGAACGGCCGCGATCCCGCGGAACGCTGACGGCAAACCGAACATGACTGCGCCGGCCCCGCGCGCCGGCGATGGCAAACCGGATTTGTCGGGACTATGGGAAATGATCATGGGGGCAGCAGGCGGAAACATCGCAGAGCGCAGTCTCGGCGATCTCAACGCCGCCGATGTTCAGCCGTGGGCGCAGGCGCTAGTAAAGCAGCGCATCGAAACATTCGGCAGAGACAACCCACACTATCGATGTCTGCCACTGGGTCCTGCGTATAGCACGACCCAAGGCATGAAGAGATTCATCCAGACGCCTGGGATGCTGACGATCCTTAGTGAGGATCTCACGTATCGCGTAATTTTCACGGACGGCCGCGAGTTGGAATCCGATCCGAATCCGAGTTGGATGGGATATTCGGTGGGCCATTGGGATGGCGAGACGCTGGTGGTGGAGAGCATTGGATTCAACGATAGGACGTGGCTGGTGGGCGGCTATCCGCACACAGAAAAGCTACGTATGACGGAACGTTTTCGGCGCACGGATTTCGGTCATCTGGACGTGGCCGTTACTTTCCAGGATCCTGGCGTCTACGCGAAACCGTGGACCGTTCCTTCTCCCATGCAACTGGCGCCTGACACGGAAATGTTGGAAAGTATTTGCAACGAACAGACTGATGACGGACAGGAACATTGGGTCGGAAAGGCTTCCGATATCGAGAAGTCGAGGGTGACTGTAGCGCCGGAAATTCTGACGAAGTACACGGGCATCTACAAGGGAATCTATTTGCGAGGTCCGCGTACGGTCGAAGTAACCATCTCCAACGGCACACTATTCACATCTGCCGACGGAGGAGAGAAGCGTCCGCTCATTCCGCAATCGGAAACGAATTTTACCGGCACTGGACTGACGTATCGATTTGTTCGAAACGGCGAGGGCAACGCATCAGACATGATCGAGGGTCATGTTTCCGGCGACTATAAGTATGCGCGACAGAAATAGTTCGCGCATCGCGGGGACCGTCAAGCGAACACAATTAGTTTCGCAGCCCGAAGTTGCAAATCATACGAGGTATCTCCACGATGTAGCCATTCTCGGCCACCACGACCCATGGATCGCCATACTCGTCTGTGATCGCGTCTGTACCGAATCCCCGTTCGAAGCCGTTTCTAATTGGACCAGATGTCCGCAGATGTCCGAAAATCCACCCTCCTTTCTCTACCCGCTCTGCCGACGCGGCTTTGTCTTAGCGCTCATGGACGAAGCTCTCTAGAACGCGTTCTAATCGTGTCCATTCGACCTCGCGAGGCGTACGCGCGGCGTGGAACTCGGATCATGGTCAAACGCGCACAGATTTATACCTTCTTCGCGGTTTTCCTGTGGCACTCTCCGATGCCTTTCCCGCAGAGCGGCATTGAACGGGACTGGGAAATCGGGGACCCAAGACCCACGATCACTGCCATAACACTTATTGTCCAGATATACTATCGCCTTGGTAGCTTTGCAAAATGGCTCAAATCGACCTCGATCGTCGCAAAGAGATAGCCAGGAAGGCGGCCCAGGCCCGGTGGGAAAAGCTCAAAAAAAGACCTGAGATAGGGCAGTGGTTTGCACGGAGGGTTGGACAAGACCGGCGAGCATTGTGCTGCTTCGACGTCGTGCTTGTTCATCTCAAGGAACACGAGTCGCACGATTGGGCGGTTTTGCAGCGCCGGGGATCAGGTACTAGGGGGAAAGGCGCGCCACCAGTGTCTACGCGGCGGAGATCGCGTAGAGGTGGAAAGTCTGGAGGAAGGGCGTGGACCGAAGGATGGAGCTGGGGCTCGAGGCGGCCGGAGGTCTGAGCAAGTAGATGAGCCTGAAACGGAAGAACACCGCGGAGAAAATTCGCTTTCTCAAATATTAGCAACCTGATGCGATCATCGAGGCTGGGTTGCGTCCTCGCAACGCCACACCTCTAAATGACCGATAGTCGGAGGACGATCCGGCGTGCGGAACGCCTCTACCACCGCGTGCTCGGTTTGGTAGACCAACGTCTGGCAGTCAGCGAAATCTTCGGTCCTACGTCCGTCCGCCTCGGCCCCTTGGTCGCCCCAGGCAAACAAATACCTCCTTTTGTGAGGATCCCGGTCGCGGTCCGAAAAAATTACGGGCCGCGGGAAGTAGAGCGAAGGGACACGCCCATTCTCAGATTCGAGTATGGCGTCGCTTGGCAGCATCCCATTCAAGATCCGTAGGTCTTGGTAGAGAGCAACATATAGAGAAAGAAATGCTTCCCGAGAAAACGAACCGGACATCAACCGCAAAAACGGAGTGGCGTAATACCACTGCACTGCAATCCAGGGGACAATCAGGAGGCAAGCGAGTATGGATATGTGGGGTAGGATGCGCGCAGCGAACTTCTCACGAAAAAAGAGCGTCGCGGACGTAAACAGGATGATGTATTGGAGTCCCCCGAGGAAACGGAAGTCCTGGAGTGAGAACGACCCGATCACTAGCAGTTGAATACACAACATGCACAGCGCGATGCGCTGTGGAGTACTGCTGGTATGAAATCTGAGCGCTGTATAAGGTACGGCCAGAACGACGAGCGGCGAAAGCCTTGGCACCAAACTGACGAGGATGGATCCGAAACTTGCATGATTCGCGTGTCGAACATCAAGCAGTTCCTCTGCGACGCTTGGAGGATAAACCGTCGGTCCAAAGAGCCCCGCACCAACTGGCCCCCACGGTGAGCCGCTCGCGTGCCACGTCCACAACATGAGCGGCAAGTGAATCACAAGCCATGGTGTCAGCCCAGCCACGATAGTCAGGAGCCGGTGCGACGACTGATGTTCGGACCTAGTGGCCGTCGCTATCGCAATGACGGTGCCGAGTGCGGCGATCGGCCAAAGCGAAAGCTTGGTCGAAGCCGAGGAACAGCAGAGGATAGAAACTAGCACCGTACTGCGGACCTCTCCGAGCCTTTCCCGCGCGGACGTTAGCAGGATCGCGCCGACTAGGAACGTGGAGAGATCGCCGAGGGCGTGGGCTCCGCTCGTTGTATGCCAAACGGAGGTGTAGAGACCCGCGGCGGCAACCGCTGCGACGAAGAAAGAATAGCACGTGTTTTTCGTGATCTCATAACAGGAACCGGCAAGTGCGACAAGCAAGGCCAGAGAAAACAGGAAGCTCACCAGATTGCCGATATCTGCTTCGCCTAGGGCATGGCCGATACTCAGTGCGATCTGATAATGCATCTGCGGCAATACCGCCTGCTCGATGGGTTCCTGGTAGAACTTTAGTCCGCCATCGCTCACGATGCGTTTTGGCAGAAGCATGTGATAGTAAATTTCATCAATTTTGGTCGACGGGGCAGCGCTGATCGAAAAATTCACCAATAGGCTGAGTGCAGTGAGACAGAGCAGGAATCTCTCTGCTGGGCTGAGACGAAGCCGCGAGAAAGAGTTCAAAGAACGAAACCATACTGCGCATCCCACAACGCCAGTGGCGACTGCCCCAAACCCGATCCATACGAGGGCGGATTTGGGATTCGCTCCCAGGAACAAAGCCGCTTGGACGGCGAACGACAATATGGCTTCTCCGAGGACAAGCGACAACGGAAATGTCCAATAGCTGGGAAGTATTGTTGCCTCCAGCAGACGCAAAAACCAGAACCCGAGACCGGCAAGCGCCAAAATCACCACCACCAAGCAGCCAAGGTTGTGAGTAAGCGAAATGACGGCATCGAGCAGCATCGTAGGACTACTGTAGTGCAAGACTCACGCGATTGCTGGGTTTGTGGTGCTGCTTATCATGAGCTCCCCAACCTGTAGCGCTCGAGAACCAGTTTTCCCAAACCTCATCCGATTTTCAATTCGTCACGACGACGCGCGATTACGTCCGCCTTAAGATGCAGCACTTGCGGGGCTAGCCTTCCAACGTACGTACGGCGCACTTGCACCATCTGGCGGCTAGCATCAACGCTCGCGAGTAGCCCCGCTTCGCGCAGTCGGTGGTGTAGTGTCTGCGGGCTTAACGGTATTCGCTCGGAGCCTGCCAACTTTTGCGCCATTTGATAGCTGCTTGCCGGGTTGAAGACACGGCCTGCACATTTCGAAGTGAATACTCTTTAATCACGAATCGCCGAGGCTCGGCGAAACGTTCGTGACGTGTAAAATAACACGCGCACTAGGGCGCATCAAACTGGGCTTGCAGGAGAAGTTCCATCTCGGCAATCTTGAAGCTCGCCGAGATTGGGAACACGCGGCCGACTACGTTCGCGCAATGTGGCTCATGCTGCAGCAATCGTCGCCGGACGATTACGTGTGGCTACAGGCAACAATCACTCTGTGCGAGAGTTTTTGAGCCTAGCGAGCGAATACGCAGGAGTTGATTGGGAGAAGTGTGTGGAGCAAGACCCGCGCTACTTCCGCCCGACAGAAGTGGATTTCCTGCAAGGCGACTCGAGCAAAGCCGGCAGGGTCCTGGGATGGCGGCCAGAGATTAGCTTCGAAGAGCTAGTCGGTTCGATGGTGGAGCCTGATCTGGAGTTGGCGCTACAGGAGAGAACGTTACGGGATGCGGGGCATCCCGTTCATCTGCGCGGGGGGGTACAGGATTGGCCTTGGTATTCGGTACAGCCAGCGTTGACGCGAGTATCTACGAGGATCGTTGCTCGTTTAGGTCCGCGAAAATGCTCGCGGTAGTGACATTGTTGGAGTGGCGGAGATGATTCCTACTTACGGCCGAGAGTGCACTCTAACTCCAATTGGCGCTCCACTTCGGCGCAGAAAATGTGTCCTAATAAAATGTGCATTTCCTGGATCCGGGCGGTATCGGTCCCGGGCACAATGATAAGTGGATCCGCCAAACCTCTTAGTTTTCCGCCATCTCTGCCCGCAAGCGCGGCAGCTCCGATCTGATTGTCCTGAGCGTACTGTAAGGCTGCGATCACGTTGGGACTAGTACCCGATGTAGAAATCCCGATAGCTAAGTCTCCGGGACGCCCTAGAGCTTCCAGTTGTCGTGCAAAGATCGAATCGAAACCCAAATCATTGCCGCAGGCTGTTAGACTCGAAGGATCCATTGTCAGCGCAATCGCGGCGAGTGGGCGGCGATTCTTTTGGAAGCGAACCGTGAATTCCGCCGCTAGGTGCTGCGCATCCGCGGCACTCCCGCCGTTACCGAAAAACAGGAGCTTTGCTCCAGAACGCAAAGCGGCTGCGGCCATCGTTACCAACCGGTCCACGGGTTTGCTACAGGCCTGTTCGGTTCGGATCAATAAGTCACGGTGAGCGCAGAAATGTTGCCCGAATATGCTCATTTTGTAGTCCTCTCGATTTATTCCGAGTCTCGCGAGAGGCGTATCATCGATTCCGCACTCCAGGTGCGACCTTGATCTTTAACGTTCTACTTGAAGGAGAGATTTGATGCGCTTTCAGTGCCCGCATCGGTGGAACCATCATCGAATATTGTCGGTTACTCGCAGTTTGTGATTTTTATGCTTTTAGCGCTCGGCGCGCCCGCACGTCTTTCAAGAAGGCCTCGTATTCCCTGTGATAGCCGTCGGGATCGTGGGCAGCAGAAGCCAACACACCGCAGAGAGATCCGGGCTCAAAATAGTATAAGACGTGCCAGACCAGCGGTGGTATGTAAAGACCGCGATCAGGACGATCCAATCGTAGTTCGTGGGCTGACTCTCCGTCGTCTACTAAGATGGTAAAACTTCCATGTAGCGCAACGAGAAATTCCTCATCCTTCTTCAGAGCATGGAACCCTCGCGACTCGCCTTCGGGCACCCCGTAAATATAAAAAAAACGTTTCGGATCGAACGGAAGAAGTGCCTTCCCATCGACCACCGACAGAGTCCCTCGGGAATCAACATGCCCAGGAATTTCGATGACCTTACATCGCCCCACATTCGAAATTGCTGACCTGGTCATGGGCGTTTTTTACGAAATGCTGAGCCTGGAGCCTGAGGCCCCTTCAGACCTTTTTTCCTGGGGTGAAAAGGTCCTGATGATGCGCTTGCGTAGACCGACCAGAATGGAACCAAGCGTTCCGAAATTCAAATCAACGACCCACGGTCCGAATATTACAAGCCTCGCAAAAAACAATTCAAAGATTACCCACGTCTTCAGAGTCTTTCGAGCTAGGGACAGCGCCTCCCAATTTAATTCCAATCCCTGTTCGACTGCAATCGAGCGCAACGTGCGGATGTAAGGAACATAAACGTAATTCTTTAGCGTTCTGGTCATCTTCGTTCTGTAATGTGGCAAATTGTGTCGCATCACATAACGGTTCGTCATTCGCGCCGCGCCGAAGTGACAGAATACTAACGGATCGGAATCAACGAAAACAGCACCGTCTCTATAGCTCACTGCGAACTTGCCTGCATTCCACGGTGCGAACCCAACGCCATTGTGCTGTGATATTTTTACCCCTTGAAATCTCGTAGGCCAATCTTCAAGGTACCCCTCGTCCGCAAACTTGCCAGATTCAAATCTCCGATAACACCATTCATCACATCGCTCCCGCCACCACGCAAGGCAGCTACGTCCAACTTCATCATTTCGAAAAACAAGCAGTCCGACGTTGTAGGTCAGGCCAACGGGATGCCGATAAGGCACAATCAGAATCGACCCGTCACCAAGCTCTTTATAGATCGGCGCGATGTAAGAGTAGAAATAGAGGTCTGCATCCACATACGCCAGCAATTCGATTTCAGGGTTGTGTTTTAGGATGTGGCAAGGTAAAGCCGGAGTCAAGGTGAAGTAGTATTCAGTTTGATCACGGTTTTTGCGTGCAGCCACCAGCGACGGATATGCCTCTTCCAGGTCTGCGAGACGAATCAGGCGCACACCCGGTAAGGAGAGCTTCTGCAAATGATCAAACGTGACGTCGTCTAGACAGAGAACAAAAAGAGTGAGTGTCTGTTCAGTGCATCGGACCAAAGATTGGTAAAGAGCCAATCCGTACGCGATATGGCGTTGATCAAAGTAGGTACAAAAGTGAAGCGCCATGGAGCTAGATACCTCAAGTCGACCAAATGGGCTTACGTATCTGGAACGAAGGTGCTAGCAGCCGGCAACGTTCAGGATGATAAAACATGAATTCCTCGGACTCGTCATCTTCCCACGGACGCAAATGTTCAACAATGAATCCGCGGGCCTCTAGAAGCTGAATGCAGCTATCGGCCTTCTCTTGACGTTTCACCTCCATGAAACCAACGACAACTTTGTCGAGGAGGTGGGGGTACTCTTTCAGAAATGCCTCCTGTTGCCCTTCGATAGTGCACTTTAAGAGATGGATAACTTCAAGATCCGACGCGAGAGCCTCGACATCAATGAATTGTGTCGAGCGGCGACATGTCAATCGATCAGTGGGAACGAGACCGTTCGAGACATGATGAATTGACTCATGTATATAGGCTTCCCCCTGCCTGGCACCCACAACCCCAAAGACCACCTTGCAGCATATATTCGTCGGCATCACGTTCATGCGGCTCCTCAGGTCAGCACATACCTTCGGACTGCCCTCGACAAGGATCATGAGAAGTTGGGCCGCCCTTCTATAAAACTCGAAGGCTAGATCAGCGACTCGTACCGCAAAAAAACCGACGTTCGCCCCTAAATCAACGTAATTAAATTGTTTGCCGGGAGGGACAAGCGCCAGGGCGGAAGTAATAACGTGGTCGTAATCTCGCGCGATAAAACGCCGTTCAAACATGAACCATTCGACATGGCTTCTTATTGCCATTTGAATTCCGCACCACGAAGTAATCGACAAGTTAGCCGTGCGGTAGGGCCAGTCTTTCTTCGCAATTAGAAACGACCGCCAAACTTTCCGCAGTCGGTCCGCTAGCGGGGCAGGAAGTCCGCTTAGAATTATTTTCTTGACTCGCATCCTACCAAGCGTCATCCAGATCTCTTGGATCTGTTAAGAATCGGACGCAGCCCACCGAGGATCATCCGCAGCGAATACTTCTTCTCCCGACCGGTGAGCAATTTTAGCAGTACATCCAGATCGCCGTCAGAGTCGCAGAATGAAATTCTATCCAGACAAAACAAATCCTCTGAAGAGCTGAGGCAATGCTTAATCCCGACAGCTGCGTGATACCCGGACTCCCGCACGACGGCGCGTACATCTGGGGTGACGAGTCCAAATGGGTACGAGAAAGAGGCCACTTCACTTCCCAGTAAATCCTCAAGGCGTGCCTTCGAGCTTACAATTTCGTTGCGTAATCGGACGGGGTCTAATGAGGGCAACGACTGGTGCGTCATGCTATGCGATCCGAACTGAAAACCATAGCGATGCATTTCTCGGATCTGGCGTCCCGACAGAAGTCGACGAGCAGTGAACGTCGGGTCCCAGCTGTTGGTACCTGATAGTTGGCCTACGACCACAAACACCACAGCATTGAGACCACGCTCAACGAACTTCGGGAATACCTCGGTGTATACGTCTTCGTACCCATCGTCGAACGTTATAATTGCGTCCCGCTGGTCCCGCGCAGTTGCGTCTAAGTCCGTGCCAGAAGAGAATCCCAATATCGAGAAGAGATCCATTGTGCGCCAGAATCGCCCCGGACTTATGTTAAATCTCGCTTCCCCGCGTGCCGTTGGCGTGGACACGCTATGAAACATGAGAATGGGCCGTGGAATCATCCGCCCTTGACGGGAAGCCATGGTCTCTTGTTCAATGCCGTACAATCCACCTCGAGCCATGACGAGATCAATTGCGAGCGTGGCTGATGCGATCAGGATACTTCAGATAAGGTCCGATCCGACGGAGAGTGAGGAAATGAAGCTGATTGGCTTGCATGACTTCTCCGAAGCCCGAGGAAGGCCTCCCACGAACCCGCTTGCTTGCGAATGCCGAGGCAGTATCTGGCAGCGTATTCCCAGTTCTGAAGCCTCAGATTGTTCGGCCAATACAGCCGAGCCGTTCTGAAGACTGCTGCAGCAAAGGGCGCCCCAGCCCAAAGTACGCGCCATCTACGGCAGACATTTGGCGTGATAAGGACTCTGTAATAGGCGAGAGATTTAAGACACCAGGGATGTTCGAGGCCCAGGCGGTAGTCGTTTCGCCCCCGACTCTCGGCCCGGTCAATCAGTGCGCTTGGAGTGAGGTCCAAAAACATTTTAGTGCGTGCATCCGGTGCAAAACCTATGCGAAATCCCCGCTCCATCCATCGAACCGCAAACTCGGTATCGTCCCTTTGGAAGACGTACGTCTCATTAAACGATCCGAGCTCACGAAGTTGCCGCAGCGGAATGGAGAAGTTCCCGCCTGTCAGGTCGCCTGGGCATGGTGCGTGGTCTGATGCGCCTAGTCCTTCGAAGTATTGCTCGTAACCCTTCGCAAGTTGGAAAACCAGTTCTGAACAATCCGGTGGAACAACAGCCTCAGAATAGCCGGTGATTGCTAGGAACTCACCGCCTGCCTTTTGATGAGCTCGCACATGACTATCAATGAAGGCTTCGTTTGCCTCCATGTCATCGTCTAGGAAGATGCCGATTTCACCGCGTGCTTTCCCAAGGGCAGCGTTAACGGCCGCGACTTTTCCAGAATGAACGATCGAGAATACCGTGACGCCGCGACCTATGTACGGTCGCAGTCCAGCCTCGGTCTCGTCATCGCAGCCGTCACAACAAACAATGATTTCGTAACGTTCCCTTGGATACGTTTGGCGAATCAAGGACTCCATACATCGGATCATTAGCGATCGCCGATTGTAAGTTGCGACTATCAAACTAACGAACATAAGTCAGGAATCCAAACACTCATCGTTACGGCCGAACACCCGGCAATTCAACTCCAGCATCCTTCTCCTCTGGACTATCTCCGTTGTCTGTCGACTGACCGTAAATCACCAGAAGCGGCTTTTTGCGGCGATATGAATCGTAGGCTTTGTCCCACGTCTTAGATGAGACCGGACCGGCGAATGGGGCTTCGATCGAATAGCCGAAAGCAGAGGAACGGCGTTTAAAATATCCGCAGTCTCGGCAAAGCCGATCAAGAAGGTCGTGCATGTCATCGTCTTTTTGGGGCAATGACTGGCGCCCGAGATTCAAGCCGAGGATACGGTCCATACCAGTAGCCACGCCGCACTGATAATACCCGGTAGGTCCTAGGCCCATCCCGCAGTACTGGGTTACATAACAAGCATTCCGAAAATCGGAGCCCTTGTACGCCTCGACATCGCCTGGGGATATGTTGAAAGATGCGAAATCCGGGTTCGCCTTTTTCTTGGCATCTTTTCCGCTATTTCTAATTACGATGTCGGAAGGGATGCGAGATATCACACTTTGCACGAGAGGGCCATACCCGTTGGTGCGGATCTCAACAACCGTTTTCGGCGAATGCTCATCCCTAAACTTCCGCAGGAGTGAGAGGATTTCGAAGAATTGTGGGTGAATCGTCGGCTCGCCTCCGATAACACTGATCCGAGTCCATCGATAGTCCGCTGCCACACTTTCGCTCACGAACCGCTCGATTTGTGCAACAGTCATATGCATCCCGGTTGGAGCTTGTTGGCACGAGCGATCACAGTTATAGCAGGTTAAATTGCACGCGTATGTGATATTGAGCTCTAAAATATCCCGACTGCGATGATACTGCGGGCCCATTATCTGAGTCGGCAATTTCTTAACGCGCCAGAAACTATATTCCGCGTGAAGGGCGATCGGCATAAATCTCAAACGATGCATGATCCGAACCACACTCTGATGGAAGGCAGCTGGAACAAACCGCTTGAGAGTCCTCCGGTAAAGCCTCCGCCTTATGTTCAACTCAGTCATAGCTAAGTTCCTCCTAGCGCCCTCACTTCAATTCCCGATTCGTTGCTCCGACGGAATATCCGGGACCAATAGAGTGGATGCCCGGACTATTCTTGCCCTGGAGAGTCGGGCTCGTAGGTAAAAGAAGGGCCCCCGGCTCAAGGCGTAGTAACGGCGACATCTCGAAACGATTCCAGCAGGAATATTCGATGGGGTGGTTCGCCAAGTTCGTGGCATTCCCCGTAGCGCTTCCCAGACGTACCTCATTAATCTCTTCCTGTGGTGCGGTTCTTCGACAAAAAGAAGCGTCATGTAGCCGGTAGAGGCCGTAAGTTGCTGCTCGAAATGCTGGCGCAGACTTCGCATATCGCCGGGACACGGGTGATACACGACCGGGTCTGGGGCGTAGACGACTCGATAGCCTTGTCCTACCAACGTAAAAAACGCATGGTGTTCTTCACTCCCCGTGATAAGGGCTCCCCGGCCGAGGCGATTATCGAATCCGGCCCACGAACAAAGAGCAGAGCGCCGGAACGCCATATTAGAGCCTTGTCCGACGCCCCCGAAATTGGTTTTTTCAAACCATTGCGGATCATCTTGGTCGATGGTTTGGCGCTGATCACCGAGGCAATCGAGCAAGAAGAACTCGGCGACATCGCTGCGCGGCTTAGTCGACGCGCGCAGCTCCTGAATTCGTCCGGCGACTGCAGCGACCCGGGAATCGTTAAATTCAGCCGCTAGGTTCTGAAGCCAGTTTGGATCCGGCACGGCATCGTCATCCAAGAACGCAACGATCTCACCGCTGGAGGCACGCAGACCAACGTTGCGAGCGCGGCTGAGGCCGATTCGGGGTTCCATCACGTACGTCACGCCCCAACGGCGTGCAATTTCGAACGCTCCTGAGTTGTGTGGAGCGCTGTCCACAACGACGATATCGAATTGCGAGTAGTTCAGCCGGCTCACGGCCTCCAGGCATCGATCCAATTCCCGGTCGCGGCCGTGCGTACAGATGATGACCGAAAAAGCCGGACTAGCGCTGCTGACTGACTCTGTGGAAGAGTGATCAGAACCCCTCCGTTTGTTTTTCATTGAGTCGTGATTGCTTTCAATCATAGGCTGTGTTCTGTTGCTACTTAGAGATGCGTCAGACGACGAAGTGGAGGCTGGTGGCCCCTGCGGCTGACGTTTATGATTGCCGAAAGTGACCAGGTTCGATATAGCTATCTGTACTTCGCGCAAACGCGGAGGTGAGTGGCTTACGAGGGGATGCTGGTGCCGCCATTTCCTGGCTTGGCCCTCCAAGTGTCCGAAGCAAGACCTTGCGGACAACCGCCAGCAGCGCGCCGACATTGAGGGAAGAATCGTCCATGTTAGCGACACGAGTGAAATTTATGTAGTCTCCCGCACTTAATGGAACTCTCAAACACCATGTCTGTTGATCTCTGCTATCCCATAGCGCTTCACGGTACATTACACCGTCAACAAACCAACGGACTTCCACCATGCCAAACTTCTTCAGGGAGTCCTGCAGGACCTTCCATCGTTGCTCGCGAGTCTGAGCCGCGCTCAGTGATTGCTCAAACGCCCGCATCTCCAAACTAGAGTTAAGCGCTTCACGGAAGCCGCCCGCCAGAACGAGACGTCGCGCCTGCGCGAATTCCGCATAGCCGAGGTTCTGAATTCCAATCCATGCTACAAGGCAGAAGATAACGATGATCGCGCCGGCACTGTTGTGACTGCTGAAGGTTTGGAGAAGGGCCAAGGCCGCGGCCACGGCACACAGTCCGTACAGAATCAATACGGCCTTCCGGGCGCTTAGGCCCTGGTCAAGTAGGCGATGATGTATGTGCCCGCGATCGCCGCGCATGAGAGGTTCGCGACGTAAAAAGCGGCGGACCACGGACAGGCATAAATCCAAGATCGGGATCGACAGCGCCATTAGCGGCGCCGTCATCGCCAGCATACTTGCGGCCTTCTGGCTCCAAATAATGCCGAAACAACCCAACAAGAATCCGATAAACAAGCTGCCGGAATCGCCCAGGAATATCGTCGCCGGATTAAAGTTGTAACGAAGAAAACCTAAAAGCGCCCCAACAAGAGATACCGTCGCGATCGCCAATAGAAGGTTGTGCTGTAGGAGTGCGGCGATTAGCATCGTCGCTGTCGCAAAGAGTCCTACGCCTGTCGCCAGGCCATCGACGCCGTCAATGAGGTTGAACGCGTTTGTACAAATGATCAACCATGCGATGGTCACAGGAAGGCTTAGCCAACCGGGGACATGTTGACCTGTCAGGCCCGTGATTCGGACTCCGGCCCAGAACGCCCAGCTCGCGGCCAGGATCTGTGCAAGCATCTTTTGAAAAGGCTGCAAACGAAAGCGATCGTCTAAGAGGCCCGCAATAAATATCACTACGGCCGCCGGAAAAAGTCGAATTGCAAACGAAAGGCTGTCTGGGCCCACCGGCGCTTTGAGTCCACTCAAGAGCAAAACGCCGAAGCTGCCGAGATATGCAATGACGATCGGAAGCCCACCCATGGTCACGACCGGATGGGCGTGGAGTTTGCGTTCTCCATCGGGATGGTCGACCATCCCGAGGCGCCGAAGTAGGTTCCTTAAGAGCGGCGTTACGATCAATGCCAATAAGAATGATGAAAATCCGAGAATACCTAAGAGTTGCATGAACCAATCCAGCCCAATCCGGATCGACGCCGGAAAGAAGCTAGCCTCCTATGGTTGAAATCAAATATTCGAGAGGTTCTTGCCGGGCGGGTTGAAGTCTGCGATCTAACGAAATTTCACGGCGATCTTTCGCGGCGGTCTCAACGAAATCAGCGACGCCCGCGACATCGCCATGACGGAATGACCCGTCTGGCTTTAGATCCTCGATCGGGCTTCGGCTGGGACCAACGTACAAAAAAGGAATTCCTAAATGTCGGATGTTATATACCTTCGAGGGATGGACGATCCCAACAAATGGATCTCCCATCACGACTTCGTGTAAGTCCGCGGCGGAGAGCGAGGCTGCGATCCCCGTCAGGGGTTGATAAGGAATGCAACGAATGTTCTCTAATTGATGCTTCTCTGCAAATTCAACAACACGACCGAACTCACTCCCGCCGCCGACGAAACAAAATACGATGTGGGAGCTCTTGGACAGGTGTTGTGCCGCGTGCAGCAAAGTGTCCAGCGGATGGCAGGGACTGTGATTCCCGGAATACATCACCACAAACTTCCCTTCCAGCCCGTGGCGCCTCCGAAATTCCGCAGCGCCGTTCGGGTCATAGGTGACGACGTCATCATGAGACCAAGGAGGAATGACCGCAAGCTTGCCCGCGGGCACTCCCTTTTGAGTGAGTCGTTCCGCCATGAAGCGATCAAGAGCAATTACGCTATCCGAACCGCGAAGGCTGAACTGAAGCGCGGCACTTAAGGCCCGTGCCGCTTTCGATTTCGGCCGTAGCCAGCCCGCAGCGATGGCCTCGTCCGGATTCAAATCCATTACCCAATGAATGAACCTTGCTCCATTCATTCGCGCGACCACAGCGCCGAGGACTGAAACCAACGGAGGCGATGTCAACGCCACCACCCGATCGAATCGGGGAAGCACCGCAAGACGCAAAGCGCAGGCTACAAAGAAGGATGCGAAATCCACTGCTCTTCTCCAACGTGCACCTTTACCAAAAACGCTGGTAGGGCAACGCAGGATTTGAATTCCCCGCCACCGTTCGGACCACGCATAGGTCTCGCGTGGATCTGCATAACCTCTTCGGCTTGCGATCACGGTTACGCGGTGTCCCCGTTCTACGAGCTTGACCGCCAGATCAGACGCATACTGCGCCGTTGCGGCGACATCAGGATAAAACGCCTGGTTGAGCAGAAGAATATCCATATGAGCCTTGGTGAGGCCTACACCTGAGCGAAAATGCGTCGCTTCTCGTGCAAGTCTCGGTTATCAGCCTTCCGGAGTAGATAGGACCCGATCACAAGCGTGTCCATATGAGTTCTTAAGAAGCAATCGAGAGCCTGTGCAGGTGTATTTACAATTGGTTCGTTCTCGTTAAAGGACGTGTTAATGACGATCGGAACGCCTGTAAGCTCGCCGAACCTTTTTAGCAAGGCCCAGTAACGAGGATTTAGGTCGCGTGTTACCGTTTGCAATCGGCCCGTTCCATCTTCATGCGTGACTGCGGGAATGCGCTCCCGCTGTTCAGGCTTAATTCGATATGCCTGCACCATGAACGGAGATGGGTAATCGCATTCGAAGAAGTCTCCGGTTGCTTCGGCCAAAACTGAAGGACAAAACGGCCGAAAGTGTTCACGATGTTTGATTCTTTGATTGAGGATGTCCTTCATGTCGCTGCGCCGAGGATCAGCGAGAATACTTCGACTTCCTAACGCTCGAGGCCCAAATTCCATTCGTCCTTGGAACCAGCCGACTACTTTCCCGTCTGCGATCTCGCGCGCGGCCTGGTCGACGAGGGTTCTTTCGTCCATAGCCTCATAGTGGGTTCCAGCGCTGTCGAGTTCTCCGCGGATCTCCTCGTCCGTGTATTCAGGACCGCAATAGACATGCTGCATTTCATACGAACGCGGCCGATTGAGTATTTGATGCCAAACGTATTGCGCGGCTCCGATGGAAGTCCCAGCATCGTGTGACGCTGCCTGAACGTATACGTCTCGAAATGGCGTCTTTTCGAAAATCTTGCCGTTGGCAACGCAGTTTAAGGCAACACCCCCGGCCAGACATACGGCATTCTGTTTCGTTCGGGCACAAACAGCGTTGAGCAACTCGAAGTAACACTCTTCCAGTCGCGCTTGCACCGAGGCGGCGAGGTCGTAGTGAATTTGAAGCAGATCGCTCCGGTATTCGCGGGGCGTTCCGAAAACCTCCAACATTTTCGACGAGTAGACTTTCCCGAGTGTCGGCTCGCAATCATTCCAAGTCATGTCTACGCCTTCGGTATGATGCGTAAAATAGTCGAGGTTCAATAAAACCTGATCGCCCTGGATCCGAACGACGTCTCGTACTTGCGCTAGGAAGCGGGGCTCGCCGTATGCCGACATCCCCATCATCTTGTACTCATCGCCGTACTTCGGGAAGCCTAAAAACTGCGTGAATGCTGTGTAGAACACTCCCAGGGAGTGGGGAAAATGCACGGCGCCCTTGATCTCGATGTGATTTCCCTTCCCGACACCCCACATCGAACTGCTAAAGTCGCCGAATCCATCGATGGATATCACTGCGGCGTCCGAAAAAGGGGAAGAAAAAAAGGCGCTGGCCAGATGAGCGCGGTGGTGTTCGACATGATGAACCTGCACGGCGGTCGGCTTGCTAACGCCTGCCTGTGCGAGCGACGATGCGAGGCGCGCTACCTTTAAGTTGTTCTGCGTGCGGCTCGCGAGGCGACCCCAATCTCCGGGTCTTGACGCGATGCGAAGCAGTTTTCTTCCGAAGTGTGCCTTAGGGTCTCGCGAGATAGCTACGTGAGCGAGGTCGCTTTGCTCCGTCCCTCCGAGGCACCATTGCGCCGCAAGCGTCGGGAAGCCAGCCCAATGCTTCACGCGATTGAAGCGCTCCTCTTCAACCGCAGCAACGAGTTGGCCGTCTTTTAGAAGTGCAGCGGATGCGTCGCCGTGGAAGGCGTTAAGCCCGAGGATCAACATACGGCGGGGGAATATCCTTTCTTGTCACGGGTTGATTGGAGCAAATCATTGACTGGATCTGCTCTGCTTCGAGATCGCCTTTTCATAAATCAGCGAATCGACCAAGAAACGGAACCAAAAGCCCTGGAGGATGTGAAATACGAGACCTTCTTTGCCGTCGATAAAGCCCAAACGGAATATGTAGCGATAACAGCCATAAAAGAAAGCTCGAACAAAGAGCGGTCCTCGACCGTAACGGTTGCGCAGCCAGCGACGACGTTCTATGGGAGTTCCGGTGAAGTCAGGGCGAACTTGCAGCCCAGAGCCTTCGGTTACGAGCATCTCCCGCGCTTCCATTTGGGCCCATCGGGCGTGGCGAAGTGTCCAGCTCGAAAGATTCGAAGCAACGATGTCGAGGTAGTCGTTTTTCAGCTTCTCCACTGGCCCGTCGACCAGGAAATGCTGGTCGTACAGGCGATCTTCGCAGCGGCCTGAGTCAGCGCGAAAGAGGCGGAGGTGATGAGAAGGATAATGTCCCCCGTGACGAATCCATTTGCCCATGAATATCGTGCGCTTTCGCAACATAAAACCGTGAACGCCAACAGGAGGACCTTCCATCAACGCGTTGATCTCCGTTACCAACTCGGGACTCAGTCGCTCGTCGGCGTCGAGGTGCAACACCCAGGGAGTCCGTATCGGAAGATTTCTTTGGGCCCAGTTTCGCTGGGCGGCATAATTCTCGAATGCATGTTGATGGAACGATATGCCGCGATCTCGTGCGATCTGCGGGGTCTTGTCTGTACTGAAGGAATCGAGAACGAAGACACCACAGCGCAGTCCGCTGAGACTGTCCAGACATGCCGGCAGATTGATCTCTTCGTTAAACGACAGAATAATCACCGAAAGCTGATCGACGGGGCGAAGGGCGACGTTGTCCGCTTGCTCAGCAGCCAGCAGACCGATTCGGGAGCCGATCTCAGGCGGCTGCACGTTGGGCTCGAATTTGCTCATAGACATTCAGAAGGCGGCTTGCAATCGTCGCGGGTGCGAATGTTCCAGCAAGCTTAAGCGCGTTCCCGGCCGCCGTGCGGCGCCAGATCGGATCAGAGATGGCTTTTGCAAGTGCTTCCTGCAGCTGCGGGACCGAGCACTCGACGACCAAACCGGCTGCGGATTCCGCAATCTGCCGATGAATGCCAACTTGATCTGAGACGATCACCGGAACGCCGCAGCCCATCGCCTCAACGACAGCAACTCCGAAATTTTCCGAGTAGGACGGCAAGACAAAAACGTCGGCATCCGCAAGAGCTTCTCGCTTGGCCTCGCCTTGCAAAAATCCAACCCAGAGAATCGCTTCCCCCAACCCAAGTTCACGGGCTTGATTTTTTAGCTTTTCACTGAGAGCTGAATCTCCGTCGCCCGCGACCACCAGAACCGCTTGCGGATGACGGGATCGCAACCGCGCAAAGGCGGGCAACAATATATCGATTCCCTTCTTCGCATCGATTCTCGAAAGGAATAGAATTATGATTTTCCCCTTTAAGGCTGGGAATGCAGGACGAAAACGGCCCCGTGCAGCAAGGTCCGCCGCACGCTCCACCGGGTTGGGAATCAAAAGCTGAGCGTGCCTTACTCGCAACTGTGCGGCCTCTTTCGATTCTTGCTCGCTGGTGTATTGCACCACTGCGGCATTCCTGAGAATCCGGCTTTCGATCAACCTAAACGATAATTTCTTGAGCCACGGCCGCCTGTTATGCATCCCCCACCGACCCAATACGCCGAGCGGACGTACAACATAAGGGACGTTCGCGCGTTTTGCAAAAAAGGCTGCGGCTACGGAGGAAAAAGAGAACAGTGCGTGGATATGAATCACGTCGTAGTCCCGCGCGTGCTTCGAAAGCCACATCCCCAACGGAAGCGAAAATGTGTAAAAGCGCGTCTGCCGTCGGAACAGCCAGTACCTAACCTGATCCCTTAACAAGCCAGCTTTGGCGTTCTCGCCCAGGTGGCCTGGGCCGTTGTCATCCGTTGTGGCCACATGGACTTCCACACCGCAACCTGCCTGTGAACGCGCCATTGTCCGCAGCACCACGCTCGGGCCGCCTCGTGCTGGGCCGATCGAAGGAATGACGTGAAGGATACGCATTACTTTGTCAGTTTCGACTCACACTGGATTCGCACGAACGGACTGCTTCGATGACGACCATTGAACCGAAGCGTCCCAAAACGAGATTTGCTAACCAATCAGGCGTTAACCGCTCCAGCATCAACTTCAACCTGTTTCGGGGAATCGGAAACAACTCGGCTTTCAGGCCGACCACACTGATTTGGAGCTCCTGAAAGTATGGACGGACGAGGCGTCGCAACTCTGGCTTATTGAACACCCGTGCATAAAATCCGTCACTTGCCTCGACATAGATTCTCTGCAGTGGTTTTCGCAGGAGCTGACCCATGAGGATGCCGCGAATCAAGGCGCAATGCAGATAATAAACTAGACTCGGTCGATAATAGACCATCATCATTAACCGTCCTCCGGGCTTCAGAACTCGGGCAATTTCGGCAACGCATCGTTCGGTGGAATTGCTGTGATGAATAACTCCCCAGGTCCAGACGAAGTCAAAGCTGTTGTTGGAGAATGCAAGATGTTCTGCATCTTGTCGAACAACCTGGCCGCCCTTCTGAAGAAGTTCCAGTCGGTTTCTAGTGGCGCTAACAGCGAACTCCGTCTGATCGATTGCCGTGAAATCCGCACCGGCGCGGACAAGCATTTCCGCGTGCGTACCCATGCCGCAGCCGATCTCGAGAACTTTCTTACCACGAACGATTTCGGGATGAAGATATCTTCCGAACGGCGTTCCATTTTCGCCCTGCGCATAGTAGGCGGATTCCAGGAAACGCCGGTCGATCTCCTGATACCAATTGCGCGATCCCGGTTTGATCTGTAGGGTTTTCTCCCAATCGTAAGTCATCGGGTTGGATTCCCACCATTCACGATTACCCTGTTGGGACCTCCCCAGTTCGAGAGCGTTCACAGACGATACGACCGTTGAGTTTGTAATCACTTCGTCTCCACTGTTTCGCCAAGCTTCATCCTAGTGAACTGGCGTTCGACTGCCGCAAGAACATCGTGGGTCTGAATTCCCTTGAGACAAATGAGGTCGAGATCGCAAACTTCTTTGAAGCAAGGGCTGCAGGGAGCGTCATTACGAAGCACCTGGTGGCCTATCCCAACGGGATGCCATCTCTTTTCAAAATCACGGGCGCTGAATATACTAACGGTCGGTGTTCCCACTGCCGCCGCCATGTGCATGGGCCCAGTATCGTTTCCAATGTACAGACAAGATCTATGCAACAAAGCCGTCATCTGCAGCAGATCAACTTTGCCGCACATCACGGTAGGCTTCTCACGCATTTCTTTCACGATGCCTTCAATCAGCGGAAGTTCGGATGGGCTACCCGTAAGAACCACGCGCGTCCCCCAACTACGGATGATTTCATCAGCAACGTGTGCGTAACGCTCGGTTGGCCATTGATTGGTCTGCCGCTTTGCCCCGGCGTGCATGACCACAAATGATTCTGACTCCGAAATGCCGAGTTGCAGAAGCAACTTACCGATCTCCAACTGGTCCTCTCGGTTGACAGGGAATTCGACGTCCTCGTAAGGGCCCAAGCAAAGGTCCTCATCCACGGACTTGTAGATGCGCTCGGCTTCCCGTATTTGAGGAAGCAATTTTTGTTCGCGGAGGAACAAGGAATGTTGAGAAACGGCAAAACCCACTGCGAACCGACAACCCGCAAGCCGGGCGACGATCATGTTCCGAAATTCTTCCTGTGGTTTGGACTGTTGGTTGGGCAGCTCGATAAACAAGTCAAACTGCCCTGCCCGGAGGTCGCGAAGGAGGTGCATGCGGCCCTTCCAACTGCGTACGTTCGGCGTGAAATACACCAACAAGCTGTCGTACCATCTCCCTACTGGAAGAATTTCCTTCGCGCCAGGCGCGCCAGGACGTCCAGGGGACGTAAGTAGAGTGATATGAGCGTTCGGAAACCTGCTCCGAATTGCATTCATCGAAGGTACCGTCACGAGAATGTCGCCGATATTCCCGATTCGGTAGAGAAGAATTCGGCGAATCACGGCGTCTGAGGGTCTCCGCCCAAAGTCGTGGAAAAGAACTGCTCGACATGTGGAAAGAAGCGCGCGCGCAGTAGAGCGCGCCATTCTGATCCAAACAAGCTTCGTTTGTACTTGCCAGTTCATTGGACAGGCTTTGCGAGAGGAAATTCAGAAAAGCATAGTGACCACGGGATTAGTCTTCGGAAGACACTCTTGAGTGCCGCAGCGGAAATCGTGATCATGTTGACCTGATAGGGCGCCAGTTCGTCGACGAGATTCAATGATGGGCTGCAAAGACCGAAGGAATTTCGCACTCAAGCATCGAGCACTTCAAGAAATTCATCCAGGAACCGATCCCGGCCAAACTGTTCGACGGCCCGCCGCCGGGCGTTGGCCCCGAGCCGCTGGCGGAGTGACGGCTCTTCGATTAGCCTGCAGAGCGCGTCGGCGATCTCATTCGGACGCTCGGCGTCGACCAGCAAGCCGTTCACATTATGCTCGATGATTTCCGGCAAGCCGCCTCGTCGGGTCACAATGGCCGGCAATCCAAAGAAGCCCGCCTCCACCGCTGTGGTCGGAAAAGGGTCGTGAGATCGGCTTGGCACAACACAAACATCCACACTGCTGTAGATGAGTCTGCGATCGGTCACATAGTCGTGCCATTCTACGCGGTCCGTGAGTTCCAAGGCGGCTGCCCGCCGTTCAAGCTCGACTTTGTAGCCAGCATTGCCGTTGCCGAAGATATGCAATACCGCTGCACGATGCTTTTGCACTACTGATGCAAACGCTTCGAGGAGATCTTCATGGCCCTTCCAATGGTTCACCTGTCCCACGATACCGACTCGGAAGCGTCCGGATGGCTCGGCTTCCAAATTCACTAGGGCCACCGGATCTGTTAAACCATTTCGCACGACGCGAATCTTCGCCTCGCTAATCCCGATCTTCCGCAAAGCGGAAGCAGTTGCCTGCGATACACAAATGAAGGAGCCAATCCGGTGCTCAATCCATCCAAACACCCTTCGATATTGCGGGAGATCCGGAACGATCTCGTGTAGCCAATACAGATCCCGGTCCGGTCGCAAAAACGGAAGCAGCAACAAAAGATGGTGCCAATTGGTGTGCACAACTTTTTGAGGTCGAAGTCGCCGCAGCAGTTTGGCGTACCCCGACAACAGGCCTGGCCATCGCCGAATTTGCTCGAGCGTCATTTCCAGGCATCGCTTTGTGAGAGTAGCCGAGATAAATCCGATCGGGAGTATAGAAGCTGGAAGACCGCACCGCAGGAGGCGATCCCGGAAGTCTCCGTTGGTCCAGAAACTGACGACAAAGGAAACACTCTGACCGCGTTGGGAAAGGCCCTGGCCCAATTCCAGAGCCATGATCTCTTTGCCCGACACAATACCGGCCCCGCAAACGATCAGAATGTCGGGCATCAGAAATTAGGCCGGACTCGCATGCGTTCGGTAGCTGGCGTCAGCCTCGCTGTTTGCCGCCAGATCAGGGATCGTTCATTTCGCCTTCCAATGATAGGAAGAAAGACGAAAATCGTTAATAAAATATGCTGAATGACTCCTCCGACATACTGTGCCATTTGTCTTTCAATCCCTAGGATCGTTGGCAGTAACGCAATCCCAAGCGCAAGGAAGAATTTACTGGAGCTTGGAGAGACGAAAGACCGTTGATAAATTCCAAGTAAAACGCCAAGGACGAACATCACGCCAACCACGCCGTACCAGCCGAAGTTAATGTAGGCTTCTGCCAAACAGCCAACCGCGATTGAAACCTTGTCGAGGTCTCTTGGATCGGTCAATCCGAATGCTACTTGGTAATACTGATTGGCGACATTTACGCTGGGCTTGTCAGGCCAAACGAACCGCGGAATTAATGTGATCGCCAGGTATGAATAGGTCTGGCCTTCCTGAAAGGGAACTTGGCTCGGAGTCATGTCCAACACATGCGCAACCTGGGTCAGCAACGATGTGCGCTGGAGAGTCTGGCTTGACAAGTCACGGGCAGATACCCCGTCGCCGCCTTGGAGTGCTTCCTTCCACTTCGATACTGACCCATTAACCCAGAAGGTCGCTTTTTCCATCAGTCCACCTTCCCCTTGCCCGTACCAATATCGACTCCGAAACGCATCCTTTCCAACCTGAAGGAAGAGTAGCGCCACCAAGGATATTGCCATCGTCTTCCAAGGTATTCGGCCGCGTATACAAAGATAGGTTGCGCCACAAGAAAGGCCGAGATATACGGTAGATCCCACCCAACCGGAAGCCAATGCGCCCACAATCGTAACCGGGACGTAGGCCCACAAGAGCGCGCGATCCAATTTTGATCCTTTGTCTGTGAGGCACCTCTGGAGAAGGAGAATCAAGGCTGTGGTGGGCACAGTGGAAATAAGGATTTCGATGACCTGCCGCAGATCTGCGCCGAGCCACATGCTAGAGTTTGGCGCGAGTTTCACCAACGTACCTATCACCAGAATCCAACGTAAGTAGATCCAACTAGTGGAACCGGCCTGTAGTTCCAACTGGCGCAGGGGCTGGAGCACTGCGACAGGAATCCTCATGCCCGCTCCAAGACATGACACCCCGACTACTGCCAGCAGCATCGCATCGTCGGTGGCTTGCGCTTCGACAACCCCAAAACGCCCTACGTACATCACTCGGTCTAGCCAAAACATGCCGACGGCAAAGAACCACCAGTAAACCAGTCCAACCATTGCAAAGACCGGTATGCCACGCTTTTGTTGCCCCCAAATCAGGAACGCACACCAAGGAATAAGAAAAAGGACGAACGCATAGAGGACGCCTTCGGGCGTTACCTCACTTAGTCGGGTCAGCCAAAGAACTCCCGTGACCCCCACTGGCGGTAGTAGCAAAGACCACGGCGTCAGCGATCCTGCGAAACGCGACGAGGTAGGCGAGTTATTAATGTACATCCTAAAATGCTCGAATTCGCTAGTTCAAGACTTCTCGATCTCAGTTGGTCGCGATAGTAATTTGAGATGTAAGCATCGAATCACGACTAGAATTGAAAAGCGCGATGCATAGAGGCGGGTATGGATCAATCTGGAATCGCAAGCGTGTCCCAAGGTGCTCCATCGAGTTTCATGCGAGATTTCCTCGAACACTTCCCATCGAATATGGAGTATTTAGCTTCTTTTAAAATCCTTGTAACGGCGGCGCTGTTCTCAGACATTACTTCACAAATCACGATGGGACGACGTTTACCCAATAACTCTCTTCCCGCGGACAAGATACGAGCTTCCGCCCCTTCAGAATCTATCTTCACAACGTCAGGCGGCGGAATTTGCCGAGCCAACCAATCAAGCGTGACCGCGACTACTGTCTGGGATTCGCGGATACCCCCCGCTTGTGATGACCCGTGCCCGTTAAGGTGGCTCGCGGCACGCGATCTCTTTGCAACAGTGAATCGCTCCAAACCCACATGATCCGCCACGGCGACCGGGAGTACTTCGACTCGTGCGGCATCAGGATTAGCGAGCGCCGACCTGCGCAGGAGCGTGACCAGAAAAGTGTCTGGTTCGATTGCGTAGACTTTTCCTTGAGGGCCTGCCAGTCCCGCGGCGCAGAAGGAAAGTAGTCCGACGTTGGCGCCCACATCCCAAACAACAGATCCGGGCTGCACGACTTCGGAGCAGATCTCAAGCAGCGGCTTATCAACCTCTGTGAAATCTGGTCGCCAATATCGCAGGCCCGCTTCTGGCGTCACGAAAATAGAACAGCCTCCGCTTGCAAGCGGGAAATGTCGCTTGAAGACGACGCGCCTACTGATTTTCTCAAGAGCCGCCCGCATCATAAAGACCCAGTCACTGATTGGACTCCCTCGGGAGATACGCGAACGTCATGGTACGCACGAACGATGGACGAGGCACTCTCCGAAATCGTCGGTGGCTTGGCGATTTTTCCGCCATAGGTAGCGAGATCCACTAGCTTTGACGCCAGCATAGGAACGTCAGACAACTTGAACAATCCGTCGGGCCCTGCTAGTTCTTCAGCGCACCCGCATGCATCGCTGATAAGGCACGGGAGGCCACTAGCGAGTGCCTCATTAACCACGAGCCCCCAGGTCTCGCCATGATCGCTGGGTAGCACGAGGCAATCCGCTGCCACATAGGCGTGAGAGATTTCAGTCTGGTTCAGGAATCCCGTGAAAGAAGCTAACGGCAAGTGCGCGTGCCCATCCGTCCCTCTCCGTTGTTGATCTGATTCAGCGTCAAATACGACACGGCAGGAACGGCGCAGTTCAAAGCCGAGAGTCCCTGACCCCGTGAATAGCAGGTGCAGATTCGGCAGCGCTCCCATTGCCCCGAGTTGCCGCGCTGCAGCCACCAGGTCCATTGGATGTTTCTTGTCGATAAACTTGCCGCAAAACAGCACACAAAATGCCTCTTGCGCGATTCCCCATTGGCGGCGTAGTTCCGCGCGACGTGGGCGCAATGCCAATGCCTGCCGCGCGAAGCGATCGTTATCCACTGCATACGGCGCCGAGTACAGCTGGGCATCGGTCACGCCGAAATTTCGGTACAAGCGCCGGTTGGCTGCGCCTATGTAGAAAAACCGGTCCACCTGTTCGAACAGCCAGCCTAACTGAGCTCGTTTCACAGTCCGCTTCCATGTTGGATGCGGTGCGAGGTCGTTACTCTCTCCGCGCAGCCAGACCTCGACTCCAGCGACGCGCGCCTCCCGCACTGCCTGCCAATATGCCGCTACCTGCCATCCTTGAATCCACAGCGCGGTTACAGCACTTGACCGCAACCTGTCGCGCAACGGCTCGTTCAAACGGCATTTCCAGAAGGACGCGGGTATGGCGCCCTCGACTGTTGAGACAAAGCGATGCGGATAGCCGGATAACGTATCAATATCCCAGGAAAATGTTTGGCCGAACTCGCGATCACGGCTCGGCCGAATGCCGTGATTCGTGAGATACCAAACTTCAAAAGGAACGCGTCCGTCCCTAGCCAATGCCTGCCACAGGGGCACTTGGTATTGGATCGGGTGAGTGGTGAGAATGGCGAGCATCAGATCACCTGATGAAGAATCTTCATCCAACGATCACCGTAGGCATCCCATGAGAAGCGTTCCGCGCAGCGACGAGCGGCCAGCGACATTGTTGCCAAATCGTCGCGTGAAGTCGTGAACCATTGCAGCGCATTCCTAAGCGCCTCATCATCTCCTGCTGGGATCACATAGCCCTCGACACCATGTGTAATCAAATCCGGCGCGGCGGTTGCATCCGTTGCGATGATGGGCAGACCGGCGGCCAAGGCTTCTAGCAAGACCAATCCAAAGCCCTCGAAGTAACTCGGAAGCACTAAGACGTCACACTGCCGAAGGAATCCGGGCAGTTCCCGGTGGGGCACCCGCCCGAACACTCGCAAGCCTTTAAGCGCCGGGATCAGCTTCGAATGCGCATTGCTGATCGGACCTGCCAGCCACAACTCAGCGTTGCTCGACGCAAGTGATCGCCAGGCCTGTAGCAGCAACGGCAGCCCTTTAGCAGCGATGATGGATCCGACATAAACAAAACGAAGGGGGCCAGACCGGTCGGAGCGTGGTACGAGCGAGAACTCGTCTAAATTAACACCAAGCGGATTCACGACGATCTTTTCGGGGAGAACTCCATTTTCGATCAAGCTTCGCTTGGTCAAAGAACTTGCGACAACAATTTGATGTGCCTGCTGCTGCTCACTCTTCTCACTGACAGATAATTGGCGGAGTCGGGGAGGAAAGTCGTCCGCCCATTCCGGGAATCGACAGCGCAACTCGGAGAACAGCCGATCCAATCTCTCCGGATATCCGATGGTCGTTTGAACGAGAATGAAGCGGCGTCCAAGCGCCAGCGCCCGTTCGCCAAGCCGCCATGAGGCCGTATCATGCCCGATCACTACGTTACTGCTGGCAATTTCCTCGGTCGGGACGTCCTTTTGAAAAGCTGCGTTTCGCTCTAACATCACAGTTTGGCTATCATGTCCTGCACGCAACCGCAGTAAGGCACGCATTTCCTTGAGCGGCTGAGTACGGACGCTCTCTATTGGCAATCCGTCCAATCGGCGATTACCGATGCGGCGCTGCAACTTTGTCGGTAAACACTTCACCAACCGCCCCACTCGGCTCTCAGGCACATAAGCGAAACCCGTCCAAAACCGGCTCAGCAATCCATGCCGCTGTAGCTGCCGGGCAAGGTGAAAAGAGTGCTGGGTTCCGGGATGAACGACGAGCACTTTCATGAAATTGCTTGTCCACGGGCTTGATAAGGAGCGTTCCCAGCATTTCCCTTACGGGTAGTCAACGTGCTCGCCGGTACGCCTGCAACGACGGCGCCTGGCGCCACGCTCTTGGTAACGACTGCGCCCGCCCCGACTACACATCCATCGCCTAATTCGACACCTTTCAGGATCACCGCTTTGGCGCCGATCCAGCAGCGGTTTCCAATTTTGACGAAGCCCGTGTCCATGGGCTCCTCACTTGGCGCGAGGCCGGAACCGTAGCGGTGATTCGAATCGGTAATATAAACGTCCGGGCCAAACATATTCAGATTACCGATTTCAATGAAGCCGCAGGCATCGATCATGACGCTTCTGTTGAAGTAATTACGATTGCCGATGCGAATCCGTACGCCGTCATAGTCCACATCATTCGGCCACAACCAAGCCCCCTGCGTGAATGCGTTATAGGATCCGAGTTCGATTTGCGAACAACGTCTGACACGCCCGCCGCCTTCCATTCGATTTCGCACGCCCATCTTCATGCCCAACAAACGATATGCACAAAGCCTGAGACGGCTCGCCCCACCGCGCGGAACACGAAGAACGAAGGGCTCGACAGAAGAGAATGCCATCAGTTGAGCCTAGGACGCCCGTTTAGATACGACCTGATTTTGGCGGCTGGAAGTAGCCGCCGCTGCGACGCATACTTCCACATGGTGGCAGGAATGCCTACGATTCCAGACCCGAGACCGGCGTAACGCCCTCGTTTGATCATGAACAGTACGATATTTCCCAGCTGAAGCAACGCAAGCGGCCATAGCTGGACCGGATAACGCAAGTAAGCGCGCAAGGCTACATTCTGCACCGCGTTGGCCACAACGTCAGGGTTAGGATGATGCGAAAGTTGCGTATCGTGAAATACGCGGAGGCTGCGACATCTCAGGATCGTCCAATCGAGCGCGTGCAGTTGCATCGCCAAGTCGACTTCCTCGACTCCATAGGCGCAGGCGCGATCGATATATCCTACAGTCTGTCGATAAGCATCGACCCTGAGGGCGTGTCCGCATCCTGTATAGTCAGAAACAATCTTTACGGAAGGCATACGGTCCTGCACGATTTCACCGGGAAAGAAAATCGAAGCGGCTAGGGCGGCCGCTCGCGGATGCCTGCTGAAAAGCCCCGTCACCTCGCCGAAGAAATCAACGTCGATCGGCCACGAATCGTCATCGAAACTGGCGAAGAATGGCTGCGTGCAAGCCTGAAGACATCGATGACGCCCCCCACCGGGACCGACGCTCTCGCTCGAAGAAAGTAGCCGTACGTTCGGAAAGCGGGCAGCCAATTCGCATTCGAGTTCGCCATTGGACTTGTCCACATGGACAATCACCTCGGCCGGGCGCGGATCACACTGCGCGAGGCGTTTCAACGTTTCACTCACGCGCAATCCACGTCCAAAGGTTGGAATTCCAACACTAATTGGGGCAGAGTTCATTATTTATTGCTCGTTTGTCCGGAGAGTATGGTGGAGACTGCCCGGCATTCGCCCAACAATCGCGCGCCCTGAGCCCGCCAGTCGCCACTCCCGGTAAAGGTCGAGACGTGCGAGAAAGCCACCCAAACCGCAAGATTAAAATTGTCGCGAAATCTATTTCTTCGGAGTATGTTTTTCATGACATAGTGACGATTGAGCAGATACATCTCCGCCAGGACCGCTGGGTCGGATTTGTGTGTCCCGGGCTGAGAGTCATGAAAGATACGAGCTGTTCTTGCATTGGCTAATCGCCATTTCCTCCCGACTATCAGGGACAACGCCAAATCTTCCATAAGCGAATATCCGTGAAATTGGGAAGGAAAGGGCGGATTGGGCAGCGCGTCCCGCCGGTAAAGCGTGCACGTTGTATTCAACCATTCGACCCGAACCACGTCAGGCAGGTCGTCTCGGTCTTCGGGCAAAAGATTGACAGCGGGCCCAAGCACGCGGCCCGCATACGATATCTGTGAGTTACCCGCCATCAGCCGGAACATGAAGCGACTGACGCGCCCTGGCGTTTGATAACGCTGATTGGTAATCATCGCGTTCACACCGCCAAGGCCGCTATCCGAATTCAGAGCGCTCCACAGGCGAGCGAAGCACATCGGTTCGAAGAGAATGTCGTCGTCCATGAATCCGATGACTGATTGTGAACAGCTTCGAACTCCTTGATTACGCTGACTCGCAGCTCCCGAGACTTTAGCGGGCTCCCATAGAATCGCTGAAGCCAGGCCGACGATGGACACCTCCGTACAAAGAGACTTCGTAGACATATCGTCGGAGGCATCCACCACAATCACCTCAGCCGGCTGTTCAGATTGTGATGCGAGGCTTTCGAGGGTCCGGCGCAGGACCGCCGCGCGGTTTCTTGTCGGTATGACTACGCTTACGGATACGAGTTCAGGCATGCTGACTTTCGGCCGCGTAGTTAGCTTACGGTCACCCCAGTACAGCGACGTTTCAAGGCAGCGAATTGCTCCGCGGCGCGAAATCCGAGGTTTTGGTAAACCCATCTGTATTGGCCACGAGCTGCAGGAAGGCCCGGCACGAATCCCGGCTGGCGTTGCTCAATCACTGAAACAATTTCAGTAGCCTCTGCCTTGTCTTCCAACCACGCCATGCGAGCGATTTCGAATCGCGCCTGATTGAGCGCATCGAGACGACTTTCGGTTAGTTCGCCGCGTGACCGGAGAAACCGTTCCGCGCGCTCCTTGATCGCCAACCGCTGGCGTCGGACTTCCGCGCGGTTGCGTTTGCTCACGGTCGCGTTCTGTGACCAGTTGCGGTAGGCCGCGTGGCATTCACCGAAATAGGAGAATTCGGCTCCTGATTGCAGTAACCGCAAATATAGCTCGTGTTCCTGACAACAAGGCTGGTCAACTTTCCATCCGCCAGCGTCAAGGATCGCTTGCCGGCTCCAGAGTGGGCCGCCCGTTTGCGGCAGCCACCAACGCGCCAGCTGAATCCAGGGGTCGTGTGGCTCGCGAATGGGTGTAACTTCCTCTTCAACTTTCTCCTCTGACCAATTGACGAGTAGCACCGGGCTGTAAACCACGTCGCATGTTGGGTGATCCCGCAAGAAATTCATCTGCCGCTCGATTTTAAGCGGCAATAGGTAGTCGTCAGCGTCGAGATATTGAAGCCACTCACCGTGTGCAAATTCGAGCAGTCGGTTGCGCGCAACGTTGCCACCACGGTTCGGGCCGGTTTCCCAGCGTATTCGGTCGGCGAACTTCTTGATTACTTCGAGGCTCCCATCCTGCGATCCGTCGTCTACGACGATGACTTCCTTTTCCTCCCACGTCTGAGCAAGGGCGCTCTCAATCGCGCGCGCAACCCAACGTCGTGCGTTGAAACAAGGGATGAGGATGGAGACAAGCATTTAGCTGCTCTAAAGGGAGACTGGCTCGATCGGAACAAACGTCGACATGATCAAACGCTTTCCGCCAAAGCGTTCCGGGTATTGAAGCCCCTCGATCAATTCCACAGTGTGGATGGCAAGCTCCGGCGAGAGCCGGCAGGGGCGATTTTCCAGAATGGCCAGTGCAAACTCTGCCGGCCCGCGGCAGAAATCTACGGGTTTTGAATCGCTGACGAACCTTCTAGGTCGCGGACCGGTCGGCCGTAACACTCTCCGATAGTGCCATTCTCCAATGCCCCAAGAATCCCGGAATGACTTCGTCCAATGATTCAAGCAGCGCTCAAGGCCTTCCACGCGGGCCGGTTTTGAAGCCGGCTCAAAGTACACTGGGCCGGCGTCGTTGCGCACATCTGGGACCGTGAGGATACCTTCATCGCCGATAATTGTGACGGATTTGTTTCTGGGGGCAATGAGGCTACACGTCACGCGGGCCACCACTCCGTCCGAATATTCAATGCAACCGACGGTGAGATCGGGCGCCATCGAATCAACCGGAAAACCTTTGTCGGGGATCTGACATGACGCGAAAGCCGTGACCGACATGGCCGGTCCAAAAAACGCCGCAAGCCACGTCAGCACGTAGCCCGCGTGTTCATAGGTGCAACCCACTTCGAACTCGTCTTTAGCCGGCCATGCAACCCCGGCCTCGTTCCGCCACTGCCATGGTGAAAGTCGGGGTGCAATCATGCCGTCGTCGAAGTTGGCGAACACCAAACGCACGCGTCCGACGACCTTCTCGCGCAGCGCCTTCCAAAGCGTCTGTGCCGTTTCGCTCAAGATGCTGCACGGCGCTGCCGCTAAATAGACATTTCTTTTTTTTGCCAACTCGACCAAGCAGCGGGCCGAATTCGCATCCATTGCCAAAGGCTTTTCCGAGTAGACGTGTTTGCCGGCTTCAATGCACAGTTTCGTAAGTGGGTAGTGGCTTCTTGGGTTCGTGAGATTCAGAACCATCTCCACCGAAGGATCATCGAGCAACTGCTGTAACGTCGTGTAAGGCCGAATAGCCCAGCGTCGACAAAACGATGTCAGGTTTTCCGGATTAATGTCGTAAGCGCCGATAAGTTTCAACTCGGGATAGTTGATCAGCGTCTTGCCGTAAAACTCTGCGACATAGCCGCAACCTATAACAGCGATGTTCATACGCCAGACATTCCTCGGGGCCCTGCTTGTACAAACTTACTCGCGGTAGATCTCGCACATACTATGACACCCGAGTAGTGCGATTGAACCTTGCGAACCGCCGCGGCAATCTCCACCATGTCGCTTTCTGTCCCAAGAAATACGTTTTGCGGAATGTAAACAAGTTCCTTGATCGCCTGGTCGGCCACGGGGGTAGGCATCACTCGAAAATAGGTGGGTCGCTTGGCCATAAGCTTCTCAATCGCCAGTTGGCCAGCCATGGTGGACTTGTAGCCACGGTGGATCGGAGCGCCCTCAGCACCGCACGCATTAAGGAAATCCTCGATCGGAAGACCACCGCAACGCTCAGAGTCATACCGCATTACGAACATGTGAACGCCATGATTGCGCACGCCAGAATGGATGGCGAGCGGCCGAAGGCACATTGTCTCGCCCAGCATTTCCCGCAATTTATAAAAATTTCGCTGCCGCATTCTCTGCTGATGCTCGAACTTGCGAAAGCGCTCAATCAGAAGCGCCGCCTGATACTCCGTAACCCTACAATTCCAACCAAACGTTAAGTGCTCCCAACGTGCGTCGTCTACCCGCGAGCGGCCAACGTTGTGCATGGAGTAAGCTCGTTCAAATATTTCTTCGTCGTTCGTTGTTAAAGCACCGCCTTCCCCGCAGTTCAGATTCTTGAACGATTGGAAGCTGAATCCAGCGGCATCCCCGAGCGAGCCTGCCGGTCCTATGTTTAAGGTCGAACCGTGGGCCTGTGCGGCGTCTTCGATGATTTTTAGGCCATGGCGACTCGCAATTTCGCTAAGTGCCGCCATGTTGGCTGGTTGACCGAACAAATGAACTGGCATAATGGCGCGAGTTTTGCCAGGGATGATCGCTTCCTCCACCCGCCGAGGGTCGAGTAACATCGTATCCGCCTCGACATCCACCAGCACTATGCCGAATCGCCGATCCAGCGCCGCGTTCACACTGGCGATGAAAGACAGGTTGGGGACAACCACCTCGCCGCCGTAATCCAGCCCGTCATGATCGAGCACGGCCGCCAATCCAATGCGTAGGGCATCAGTGCCATGCGGCAATAACAGACCGTATCGGCATCCGCAAAATTCCGCCCATTGCTGGGCAAATTGTTTGGCATGTGGTTGCGGCAGCCCCTCCACACCGCTGAGAAAAATCCTTCGGAAAGCAGGCCTCACGTGAAGGAGCCACTGGGCAAAGTGATCCCCGCGGTCAGTTGCCCATGGCCGAAAGCGCACGTCGCGGACTCGCTTACCACCATCCCTGGCAAGCTGCCCGGTCAATCGCGAGGCCGGCGCGGGCCAGCGCCCGATCGTCTGTCGTGCGACAGTTTTCGCGATCTTCTTTAGAGATTGCTGCATCAGGAAGCTATCCTGAGTCTCGGGTCACTTCTTGGTCATCGTGACGAACAGCCCGAAGGGGCTGGGCTGGCTCGGGGTAGTGCATTCTAACCCCGAGAGTCTGGCTATTCTCGAGAGGCCTCGCTCAATTACATCCCACAACTTGTCACCCAATTCCAGCTTCGCCGGTCGACCGCTCTCGTAATTCTTAGAACTCGCATCGAGGATCATGGGAGCAGGCTTTGACCACCGCGGTCCGAAAAGCCTTCGAAGAGCAATTCTGAACGATTGATCGGGTGGACATATCTCCACTTCTTCGGCCACGTCTGCCACATCGGAAAAGTGCTTTCGCCAAAACCCGGGTCGAAATAACGTCACCAGGTCAGGCGGTGGAGCTGCATCAATCCACAGCTGCCCTCTCAGGCGGCAGGCGTCGGCATTAGGCGCATTGAAAAGCAATTGTCCGCCCGGCTTAAGCATTTTCAGCAGCTCTTGTGTGAGCTTCAATGGATCGCCGACACAGCCTATCGTGCCGACGTGGTAAATCGCATCGTACGGCGCTCGATGCTCGGCCACATTCGAAGTGGCCGAATAGAAACGATCTCCGAATGCGGTATTTGCCGCCGCAATCGCATCGGAAGAGACGTCGGATCCGATGACGTCATAGCCGGCCAGGATGAAATACGACGTGAGATAACCTCGTGCACATCCGATTTCGAGCAGCTTGCTCTCGCAAGTTTGTTCTGACAGCTTCTCAATGACGAATTGGTATTTGGCGGCCTTGAATAACTCTCGCCTAAGTCCGTCCAAATTACCCTGGTCGAACAGGACTTTACACCTTTCGGCCAGACCCTGATACAGCGAGTATATCGATCCAGTCCGGGAATGGAGCCAATTGTAAATCGACTCATCGTGCCTAGTGAACCGACACGAGCAACTGGGACACTCAAAGATTTTCCACGAAAAACCTGAGTAATATTCCACTTCTCCAAGTTCGAAAGCGCTATCAACGGCACAAATTCGGCACTGCATTACAGGTCTTGCGATCAACCTACAGCGCTAACGACTGGCCGTTCTAGTCTTTCGAAGAGATGATTCGCTGCAGACTCCGTTTCGGTGCCCTGCGTGACTCCTCGCGAGATGAAATGAAATCCCGCCTCTTCAAGGAACGACCGTGCTTCACTACGCTCGCGATCTCGGCTCAGGCTTAGCTCGACGACTAGCGATCTTAGCCGCGGGTCGCTAAGCGTTTTGCGGGCTCCAGCCAAAATTGGCACTTCAAGCCCGTCCACATCGATTTTCATGTGATTGGGAAAAGGTGGGTCAAATTGTGAGACGAAGTCGTCGATCGTGAATCCCACCATCCCATGCATACTAGCTCGCGTCTGCCCGTCCCAGTATTGAGACATCTCGCTTGGCCGACCGAACTGGCTAATGGCCGCACCCATTTCGGGCGATGCCATGTTCAGAAAGCCAAGCCGTGTGTTTCCGGAGAAAGCAATGCAATAACTGGTTATGAGGTCCGACAACTGATTTAAATTGATGTTGTTCGTGAGCACATGGAAATTAGCGGCTAGTGGCTCAAAAGAAAGCACGGAAATACGTTTTCGCGCGGCAGCGTACAAGCTGTAGACGCCCACATTCGCTCCGACGTCCCAAAACACAGCGCGATCCTCGAAACCGTCTATCCATCGAATCGTATCTGTTTCCTTGGATAGCATGGAGGTTGCTCGCGAAACTAATAGTGGAGATGGGGTATGAAAGCGGATCTGGCCCGTTGGAACGGAAACGGGTGTAATCACGTCTTCCTTGACGCTTTCTAACACTTCAGCCCGCACCCCAGGGTTCAGGGCCTGCAGGGACCACGAGCACAGCCGAAGCGTTGCTGCTCGCGTCAGTCTCTTGAAGGTTCTCACGGAGTGGGATTCTGTGTTCATCGCCAGAAAATTGAGCCGCCGATGCGCAAATTGCGTGGAATCTCATTTTTCGAAGGAATCAGAAATTCACGCCGTAGGGAGTGAGTCATTAGTCGGACTGACGGCAGCCAGCTCAAATATCTTCCCAGAAGGGTTCGAAATCCCACGGACTGATAACTGCCGAATCCACCGCCAACGAATGAGGTCGAATCGCTATGATTGATGACTACATTCGCAGGAAATGGAAGCGGCGCAAGCGCGTGGTTTTCGTTCATCATATGCTCGCGATAATGCGTATGACCCACCGCAGCAAGTGTGTTGACCATCTCGCCGTGACCGCCGAGTAACTTCAGGTAATCTAATTCGCCACCGTTCGTCACTAACTCTGTCCATGCACCGCAAAACGGAGGTTTCGCAAATTTCAGCAGGTCTGCTCGAATGATGACGCAGGGTCCTGAGGCTGGGGCTGGGATATTAAAAAATCGCGTAAACCGCCCCCCGTACGTGTAGAACATTTCCGTTGGGCTGTACCAACCGTTTTCGCCGCGATGATCTGCAACGAATGCTGCGATTCGGTTGCTTACTAAATCATCGGCGTCCGTGAACACGACATACTCACATCCGTTTACCTGTGCCCAGCGCGCCCCGACGGAAAGTTTCAACACCTTGTCCACGCACATGTCGTCATTGTTCCGAGATGGCGGGGAAAACTTCACCGGGAGAAGATGAACTCGCGATTCCTTGAGCAGCGGCGAGTCTGGAAGGTCGTGGCATCCCACTGCGACGCAGATTTCGCCTCTCGTCTGCGCGAGCATCGATCGCACAGCCCGCTCAAGCAACAGGACGTGGTGATCCCAATCCCCTGCGAGTGCGCGGGCACGGAGCGAAGTGATGAATGCGATCATGCGGTGTGCTTCCAGGCTATTTAAGCCTAGTTGGTCTGGCCTTACCGGGTGATTAGGTTCTGCCTGGTGGTCATTGCTTCCATCTCGAGCAAATCGAAGGAGTGCTCGCTCAGGAAAACACCATCGCGATTGTCCGGAAGTTGTCCACTCCCGTAGTAGTCTGCTGCCTCGACACTAAAAGAACCTACAGGTAAGAGCCAGTCCGCAACCTCGCCGTTAACTGTCATGAAGAGATTGTAAGAATAGGTTCCGGGAGTAAATGCTATTCGCGGGACTCGCACTCTAACTGAGAAATTTCCGGCTGGGGTCACCGGGAAATCGCCGCCAACGTAGTTTGTCGACCACGTGGTTATTCGTTGATTCAAAGCGCTATCAATCCCAATTGAGATGTGCAGGTGACGCAAGGCCTTACTCAAAAAATTCTGCAAACGTAATTCCAGGACCATTTCTTCTCCGCAGATAACTGCGTCAAGTGGCAAACCACGGTTGTCCAAGAAACGAACCTCTTCGAGGCGTAATAATCCATTGCCGCGTCGATGCGCGGATTTCGCGAGGGAATACCCTGTGTGAGCGGCATAGAGAGCTATCGCATCTCGAACAGGACCTACGAATTTCGTTCCTCCGTCGTCTAATAGCACTCCGATTTGGCACAAATTCTCAACCATGGCCAGTTGGTGACTTACAAATAGAACCGTCCGTCCATGTTCCGCAGCCTCGCCCATCTTTCCTAAGCACTTTTTCTGAAATTGCGCATCTCCAACCGCCAGCACCTCATCGATAACCAAGATCTCCGTTTCCATGTGCGCCGCTACCGCGAACGCGAGCCGGACATACATGCCGCTGGAATAGTGCTTCACAGGGGTATCGATGAATTTTTCGACCTCGGCGAAGGCCACAATCTCGTCAAACTTTCGCAGGATTTCGGCCTTTTTCATTCCAAGGATGGCACCGTTAAGGAAAATGTTCTCGCGGCCAGAGAGTTCAGGGTGAAACCCTGTGCCGACCTCCAACAGCGAACCCACACGTCCGCGGATCTCGACATGGCCGCTGGTTGGTTCGGTAATCCGTGAAAGGATCTTGAGCAAGGTGCTTTTCCCCGCCCCGTTTCGTCCAATAATGCCCACAACCTCGCCGTGCTTGACATCAAAGGAAACGTTCTTCAACGCCCACAGCTTTTCGGTTTCGCGACGCGCCGATCCACCGCGGCGGAAGGGCGTCATCATCGCGTCGGTAAGTGTGTCGCGCAGCGTCCGGTAACGTTCAGGTGCTCCCAGACTGTATAACTTGCTCACGCCCTCAACTTTGATAGCAATCTCACTCATGAAGTACTCACCACGGCGGTTGTTAGACGATATCCGCGAATGTCTTTTCCATGCGCCGAAAATATCCGAGGCCACCGATCAGCAGCAGGATTACTACGCCGACCGACACCCACAGCAACGGACCTGGACTTGTGGACTTTCCGAGCAGTGCCCAACGGAATCCTTCCACCACACCTGCCATTGGATTCAGCCCCAGCAAAGCTCGCCACTTGATAGGAACAAGACTGCTGGGATAAGCTACTGGCGTCGCGAACATCCAAAACTGCGTCAGGAACGGGATCGTGTAACGTACATCCCTGAACTTGACGTTCAAGGCGGAAAGCCATAGGCCCACAGATAGCGCCGCAACTACGGCGAACACGATAAGAACGGGAACCGCGAGGATCGCCGCCGTCGGATGAATTCCGTAGTAAGCCATCATTCCCAACAAAACGACGAAAGCGATCGCGAAATCGACTAGCCCTGCCAGAACGCCGGCAAAAGGAATCACCAGTCGCGGAAAATAGACTTTCTGTATCAGGTTCTGGCTGCCCACCAAACTGTTGGCGGATTCGGATAAGGCGAACGCGAACAATTGCCACGGCAGCAACGCCGCGTAGGCGAAGATCGGATAGGGGATTCCATCCGAAGGAACCTTGGCAAGCCTTCCGAAGAATACGCTGAAAACGATCATCGTCAGGACCGGCTGTAGAACCGCCCACGCGGCACCTAGGGCCGTCTGCTTGTAGCGGACCTTAATATCCCGCCACACCAGAAAGTACAGCAACTCGCGATACGCCCAGATCTCGCGGAAATTGATCTTGAGCCACCCGCGCGTCGGCTCGATAATCAGTACTTCGTTTGTGGTTGCGTCAGGCGCGGCTGTCATACACTCGCTCCTAAAACCACCAGGGACCACGCGCGCGACCAGTGCAGGCGCCCCTGGTCGAAGGCAGACCACATCTTGCCGACGACGTCGCGTTCGAGAATCTTAGTAGACATCGCCATCTCGCGCATAGTGTCCGTCCGCTCGTGCATCCATTTAGCCATCGGGAATGAGAAGCCTCGCTTGGGACGGCGAGCCGCCTCGGCGATCAGAGCGTCCCCCAGAGCGGCGACGAGTAAAGGCTTGTTCATCGCTTGGCTTGTCTTTCGACCTTCTGGCGTCGCGGCGGCTTGTGCCACCACGTGATCATCCAAATATGGCACGCGTATCTCCACCGAGTGCCGCATACCAAACACATCGCTGTCTCGCAGCAGTTGATCGTGCAAATAGCGCTTGAGCTCGATGTAGTTCAAACCATTCGATCGCGAGGCGTGGATCGGCGGCCGCATTCGCGCAAGGCTGTCTTCAAATAACGACCTCATTTCAGATTCGTTATTCCCCAAAAGGCGCTGCACTTGTTCCGAGGCAAAGAAACCTCGAAAAGCCATATATAGGCTCTCCGCGTGTGCCCCCGATCGTAAAGCGGCAAGTCGCATCCAACTCTCTTTACCACATGCGCGCCCCAGAACGACTGCGGCGCTTATCAGGCCCGCGCGTAGAGCTTCGGGGAGCGCCGTAATGGCCGCCAGGGTCCCCCGATGATTCGAAACCCAACGATAATGTCGATAGCCCCAAAATAGCTCGTCACCACCGAGACCTGAAAGAACTACTGTCAATCCGGCTTCATGCGCCGCACGGGCCACAAAGTACGTGTTCACGCCATCGTTGGTCGGCTGGTCCATGGCGTCCAGGATCTTAGGAAGTTCTGAGATGAAATCTGAACTCGAAACGTTAAGTTCGTGATGCTGAGTACGGAAGTGCTGTGCGAGGCGACGTGCTTCCGACGCTTCGCTGAACTCGGACTCAGGGAAGGAAATCGTCACGGTCCTCAACTGCTGCTTCGGATCGCCGGCGAGTGCTACTAACCCTGCAGAATCTACTCCCCCACTTAAGAAAATTCCCACAGGTACGTCGCTTACCAAGTGGCGCGCGACCGCATCTTGTAGAACTTCGGAAAGTGGTGCGATCGTCCCGTCCGCGTCGGAAGTAAATTCAAGATCCCAATAACGCCGGGTTTGAAGACGTCCGGGCTCGGCCACCAGATAGTGTCCTGGCAGAAGGCACCTGACTCCGCGAATGATGGTCTGAGGAGAAGGAACCGAGCCGAATAGCAGGAAACCCGCGAGTGCTTTGCGATCCGTCTCTGCTGCCAGGCGTCTAGCCTTGAGCAATGCTTTGACTTCGGAAGCGAATACAACCTGGCCGGTCCGTTCGTTTTCCGCATAGTAAAGAGGCTTGACCCCCAGCCTATCGCGCGCGATCACCATGCGCCGCCGTGGCGCGTCGTAAAGCGCAAAGGCGAACATGCCACGCAAACGTCGGAGCAACCCTTGCTCGCCCCACTCTTCATATCCATGAACCAACACTTCGGTGTCGGATTCTGAAGCGAAGCAGTGCCCCACCGAGATCAGTTCACGGCGCAATTCCGCGTAGTTGTAAATCTCACCGTTGTAGGTAACCCAAACCGACCGTGTCTCGTTTGACATCGGTTGTCGTCCGGCTGCGGAAATATCAATAATCGAAAGCCTCCGGTGGCCCAAGGCAACGTGGCTGTCGTGATAGCATCCGGTGCCATCCGGTCCGCGGTGAGACTGTGCCTCGATCATATGTGTCACCGCATCAAGACTCCGTGAGTCGATAGGTTCGGTGAAGCTTACGATTCCGGCAATTCCGCACATAACTCTGGACTACTTCTTTTTGACGTTGTAATACTTTGCGTAGCGATCGTAATACTTCGAGTCGTACCCGTAACCATTGAAGCCCGGGACCCAGTCGTTTAGGATCACACCTAGAATTGGAGTGCCATCTTGCTGGAACTTGGTACAAGCCGCGCGGGCGGCGTCACGAGTCGTCTTGCCAGCGCGCACCACGAGAATGGTCGTGTCGCAGTGTTGGCTGATAATCCTGGCGTCAGCCAATTGCAACATCGGAGCTGTGTCGATCAAGACAAAGTCAAATTCCCCACGCGCAGTGCGTAATAATTCCGCCAGGCGCGGAGAATAAAGCAAATTGGCGGCGTTTGCGATGGCAGGTCCACTCGACATGAGACTCAGGCCGGGAACCTTGGTTTTCATGATCACAGGAGAGTTCGGCAGCTCCGTGATCGGCTGATGGCCCTTCAACACAGAACTCAACCCCTGCGAGTTAGGCAAATCAAAGATGCTGTGCTGGCGGGGACGTCGCATATCAGCATCAATAAGCAAGACTGTTTGATTGATCTCAGCCAAGGCCGCAGCGAGATTGCTGGTGACCGTCGTCTTACCTTCCGCGGGACTCGCACTGCACAAAGCGATAATCTGTGGCTGACTGCCGTTTTGCCCGGCAAATAAAATTGAGGTTAAGGTGTCGTGGAAGGATTCCGCCATCAATGAGGGACGCCGGGTAAACGTGGCCAACGCCGTTTCCTGTGCATTCTCGGGAGTGGGAATCAAGGTTTTTCTACCGCTGCCGCCGCCATAAATGCGTGCTGACTGACTACGATCCGAAGGAATAACGCCGAGCTCTGGGAGGTTGAGGTACTGCGAGGCGTCGCCTGGTTGTTGCAGGCTCCTATCCGCTCTCTCCCTTACAAGCACAAATAGAACTCCCAACACCAAGCCGCCGAGCGAGCCCATCGTCGCGCTCTGCGGGGGATTCGGCTTGTAAGGAGCCCGCGGTGCAGTTGCCGCGTCCACTACCCGGTAGTTACTCGACTTCAGAGCGGACATGATGCCAGCCTCTTTCACTTTTTGAAGCATGGCCTCATAGATCTGCTGGTTGGTGTCTGTCTCGCGCTTCAAGATATCGTAATGAACGGCCTTGGTTGCCTGTCCATCGACGACCTGTAACTGACTCTCGTACGCATCTGTGATCAATTGCTCCCGCTGTTTCGCGGCATCGTATTCATTCTTGATACGGATTACGATGTTTGCTCGCTCGCTAGCCAGGGCCGCTTCAACCTCGGCAATCTGCGCCTGAAGCTTCTGGACTTTGACGTTTTCGGGAGTTAGGCTGACGCGAAGTTCAGCCACCTGACGTCGGAGGTCGGCGAGACGAGTCTGGTAGTCTCTGAGACTCGTGTCGTCCAGCACTTGAGGCAACGAATCCACTGGTGCCGATGCAATGAGTTCCGTTCTTGACTGTGCCTTGATTCTTTCGCCCTGTGCGGTGAGCATTTCTCCTTGCAACTGGCGAAGCTTGGCGTCCGCGACATTTTCACGTGTCCCGTCCTTATTGTCGCTCCCGCCTAGTTGCAGACCAACGCTATTGGCATAGGCCTGCAGTTGATCTTCAGAGCTCTCCAATCGGATTTTCAGTTCATCTAACTGCCGCGTCAGCCATACATTGGTCCGCGCCGAATCCGTCATATGGCTTTCCAGGTCTTGTTCGATGAACTCGTTCACGATGGTATTCGCGAAATCCGTCGCCACTCTCGGGTCGGTCGAATCGGATGAAACGTCGATAATGCGGGTGGTGCCCGAAGCTCGAACCGTCAAGCTGCCTGCGGCCATGTTCAGACTTGATTCCCATGCGACAGGAGTGGCAGATTTAAGATGGAGCGCGCTGGCCCACACATTCAAGCGTTGACCCAGCGGAGCAACGTAGTTTGGACCCGTACCCTCGGCTTTCATTTTCTTGATGGCGCGCTCGCGAAGAGACCGGCTTTCGAGCAGTTTTACCTGGGTCAAGATATCGGCCAAGGGATCCATAGTCGTGCCGGTTTGAGAATTGCCGTCCTTGAAATCTACGACGCCGTTGTTAGTGGGCTCAACGGCCAAAGTCGCGTGTGCACGATAGACGGGCACCTCGGGGAGGGTCGTCAGAAAGCCTATCAATCCGCCCAAACAAATCAACAGAATTACCGTTGCCTTGTGACGGACAATTACTTTCCAATACTCGACAAGTCCGCTACCTGACGATGCGTCGCTCAACGGTGCAAGCGGCTCAACCGGCGGGTAAACAATTTCCGGTTGACGCGCTAAACCGTTCACGGATGGACCCGGCAATGATCTTGAATTTTTCACTGGCTTACCGATTAGGGCACGCGGTAAATCATGCTCGTGATTCCGGTTCCGCCGAGGGCTTCCAAAGTTCTGAACGCGAAATCTTTCTTGAGGCTACTTGGAACGTAAAGAATATCTTCGGGCTGCAAAGGAACATCGCCATACTTGCCGGCCAACATGGCTTTGAGGTCGACGACGAATTCCGTTCGTAGCGTGGACCCGGGAGTCACGCGCAAAATCTTGCCTTCGGTCGATTTGGCTGTCTTATTCATTCCTGAAACGATCGCGATTGCCTGTAAAACGGTCACGCCATTCTGGTCGCCCATGGCAATGGCGCCCGGCTTCAAAACATCCCCGATTACGTAGACCATTTGCGCCTTGGGCACGCTGACCACATCGTTCGGCATCATCACAATATTTCCGCCGGGATCGCGCGCATCCATGACTTTCTGCAGAGGTACTTCAGCAACGCTGAATTCTCCGCTTGAGTCCAGCGTGGCTTTAGTCAGCGGAAGAGTCCCGAATTCGATTTGCCGTGTGATTCTCGCGATGTACCCTGCATCGTCTCGCGGCCCGCCGGCGAGCGACAACACCTCAAGTAGAGTCTTGCGACCCTGTAGTTCGAATACACCGGGATTCTTCACGGCGCCGAGTACGGAGATCGGATGACTGTGAGTCTCGACGACGCTCACGCTAACATCCGGATTCACGATCAGGCGCTTTAGGCGAATCACGATTTCCGCTTGTAGTTCCTCCGGTGTTCGGTCGGCTGCCTTAATTCTTCCGACAGTGGGCAAATTGAGATAGCCGTCGGCAAGAACGCGAATGGGCTTATCCGACATTTCCTCGGCTTCCACCGCGTGAATTTGAATCACGTCACCAGGGCCCAAGCGTAGCGATCCCCCAGTCAGGATTCCGTCGTGGTTGGCCGCTGAAGGGGCCGACACATTCGTTTGAGGACTCTGGGGGAGACTCTGTGGCGTCAATTGCACACCGAAGAGGACCAGCCCAAGGGCAATCAGTCGCATCAGCTGACTTGCGCGAAAGACGTTAGTCACTGTGGGATCCCCTATCTTGTCGTGAAGAATCTCCTGAGTGTTCGAAATAAGCTTCACGTGGTTGCTCGATTAAATCGAACAACCGGCGTACCTCGAGACTGAGTTGGTGGATACGATCTTTCAAATTAAGTATTTCGCTTCCGTCATGGCCATCAGCTTCGTTGGCGGCAGCGCACAGAGTAACTCGAGCGTAGTCGGAAACGCTGCGAGCTCCAAGAGCCTTACTTTTGTTACTCAGTTGCTCGAATTCCCGCTCGGAAACGCGGAAACTAATCATGCGGGTCATGCGCGTGAAGCTCATGGGGCTCTGGTTCGTTTATCTATCTAAGGGCGTAGGTGAGGATCAGGTCCGTGCGGCTGAAACAAGAAACAACGAATGAACAAAGCAGAACTATACGGTCTTTCTCTGGCTTGGGGCTTCACGCCGCGATGGGCCGAATCCAGGAACGATCGACACTGACGGCCACTGAGCGTTGCAATAGGGTGACGGACAGGATCAGCTTGCACCCATCTCCCAACCTGGCGACAGACGCTTCTACGTTACGCAGCGGCCCGTCTTGAATCGTCACGCGTTCTCCTACTTTCAGGAACGGCCACGGCTGCATAAGCAGACCTGATTGCGCCACGGTTTCCAACGCCGCAATTTCGCTTTCATCGACGGGATGGGGCTGCTTACAGAACTCGACGATACTCATTACCCCCGGCGTCATCAACACCGATCGTCGGTCGGAGTAATCAAAGCGACAGAAAAGATAACCCGGAAAAAGCGGCAGGTCCAGTTTACATATGCGATCGGACCATCTACGCACGGACGTGTAGAGAGGAAGAAATTCGTCGTACCCTTGGTTGCGAAGACTCGAAGCGGCCGCCGTTGCGTAACGTTGTTTCACCCGGAGGGCGTACCAAGGGTGCCGCGGTCTCGTATTCGAAAGCTGAGGCGATAGGTCTACTGTCCTGGTCGGGAACATGAACTCCTCCGATTCATGGACGTGCTACCGCCATAGCGGTCCCAAGTGGCCTTGTTTACAGGACCCGCTCTAAACAGCACGACCGAGCGATATGAGGGATTATTCGAGCTATGAAAACATTTGTCAAGCCATTAAGTACCATGCCTCTTTTGCAAGACACACGGACGAGCGAATGGCGGAATCTTTCTAAATCCCCGCAAATAAAAAGACTTTGTTGGCGAAGAATGCCTTTTCACCGATTAACATCTTTTTCGTGTTTTTAAGTATGTCTGCAGCCGATGCATGTGTCAGACGCATTGCGGAGTACACCGGCACGACTCTATTAGCACTGACATTCTGCGGTACCCTGCGTCGGCAGTTGATCAAATGGGCAAAACACCGGGAATTCGAGCCGAATCCATAGTGGCGCCTTATCGTGATGGCCCCAACCTGAAGGGTGCCCTATGCGTAGTGGAGTATTGCGTGTGTGTTCGCGGCTCACAGCGACAATATGTAAGACAACTGTTTTACGTTCGTCTTCCTTCGAGTAATCCGATGTACTCTCGCGAGCACTTCCAAAAATTCGAGTACTGTTTTCAGTTATAGAACTAAATCGCATCTTGCATCTTAAAAACAGTGGGTCGTAAACATCGTGGATCACCTTATAATTGGGGACCAGCCAAACTTGGCATTCCATATGGGCCACTTTGTCGATAACGCCGCTCGCATCCTCGCGAGGCCGATGCCCCGGCGGGAAGCACTGCGCCTGCTATGGTCATCTCTGATCGCCACCATCCTCTTGGCGTTCGGCGTTAGCCAAGCGGAAGCCGCAACCTGCTCGCCTAAGTGTTCACCCGGACAAACGTGTTGCGCAGGCAACTTTTGCATAGCCGCAGGTCGCACTTGCTGCGGCACTACCTCGTGCCCGGCTGCCCAAACCTGTTGCACGGGAAGTTCTGGTCAAAAATTCTGTTCCGTACAGGCAGGCACTTGTTGCGGGAATATATCGTGTGCCCCCAGCCAATCGTGCTGCGGAAACACTATCTGCTGCGCCGCAAGCACCAGCTGTTGCACAGGTACATCGGGGCAGAAATTCTGTTCTGTTCAAGCAGGCACCTGTTGCGGAAACACATCGTGTCCTCCGGCATCTCGTTGCTGCACTGGAACCACGGGCAACAAATTCTGCTCTGTACAGGCGGGCACATGTTGCGGAAATATATCTTGCGCCCCGAGCCAGACCTGTTGCGGCAGCGGCAGCAGTACAACATGTTGTGCTGCCGGCGTGAAGTGCAAGGACGGACGCTGTGGCTCATCCGCTTCGTAGTGAATCCAAGAGCGGCAAGCGCGAATTCGGAATCGTCTTTCGGTGGCGCGACCGGAACTTCGAGCAAAGCTCGCCAAGCGCGATCTCCCTACGCGTGGTCACTGGCTGAGGAAAATCGCGGAATCTATGATCGACCTTGACCCGCGCCTACGTCGATCACAATGGCCGGATGCGAGCGATTACTGGCTAAAATCCAACCACTGGGATGATGCACCCACGCCTGCCGGACGCCTGGTGCCGACTATCGCTCTGCTGATCCTCACGGTGGCGTGGGCTCTCGCGGTGTTTGATAAGGGCGGCCGAATTCCTCTTTCATGGCACGTTTGTCTGCTGCTCACGGGCCTTGTATCGATGTTGTATGGATTATGGTCCGCGCGAACGCCGAGCGCCACGGTGGGCGATCCACGACTCGGCGGACTATTTCTACTCGCTCCTGCTTACGTGGCATTCCAGTTAGTCCCTCTGCCGATATTTCTAGTAAAGATTCTTTCTCCGCTGCGAGCGGATGCTCTCGAAAGACTTGGGCCGATCACTCACGCTCCCGCCTTTGCTGCACTCTCGGTCGATCCGGCAACAACGGGTCGTTACCTTCTCAACATACTCGCGTGCGCCTGCGTAGCCTTCGTAATCCGCGAAATCACCTTGCGTCTGGATCACTCGTGGATTCCAGCGATCCCCTTGATGGCTGTCGCAGCTATAGACGCTGTGTTCGGTATTCTGCAGAACGCGAATGGCGATGCAGTGCTGGGGACATATCGAAGCAAAGATCATTTTGCCGGCCTTCTAGAAATGACGCTGCCGCTAACGGTGGCCTACGCGTTGGCCGTGATAAAAAGTCGGCGCACCGGAATTCTTTCCATGGGGCGAACTCTCGGCGCCTGCGGCGTGCTGGTGCTCGCGACCGTAATGGCCGTGGCTCTACTCGATTCGTTGGCCAAGGCCGGATTTCTCGCGGCCTTGGGAGCGCTAATTGTTCTCGCGACACTCGGATGGGCCGCGCGCATCTCAGGCGGCAATCGCTGGCTTGCCTTCGCCGCACTTGCCGCTTTGTTCATTTTGATTTTCATTTTTCTCCCGCCTGATCGATTTGTAGCGAATTTCGCAGAATCGTTTCAAGATCCGACAGCCGAAGGACGGCTGCCAATCGCAAGCGATGCTCTGCACCTGGTGCGCGCGTACCCCTTTGTGGGATCTGGGTACGGAACGTTCGAAACGGCGTTTCAAAAATTTCAAACTGTCTTGGTCGATCTTGATTTCGAGTTCGCGCACAACGACTATTTGGAACTATTTTCGGAACTCGGCGTCGCAGGCTTTCTGGTTTTCGGAGCACTCATGTTGAGAGTTGTGGTGCGTGCGATCCGCACAGCGACCCTTGCGCATCCCCGGCTTCGCTATCTCGGCCTCGGCTGCATCGGAGCTTTTGCCGCGATAGCGATCCATAGTTTTACTGATTTCAACCTCTACATTCCAGCCAACACGATGCTGCTCTCCTGGATCGTCGGTTTAGCGGCTTCCCTGCCCCAGCGATCCGAAATCGAACATCGCCCGCAACCAAACACCTCAAGCTGGCGAAAGGCCATGCAGTGGTCTGTTCCGGCACTCGGTCTTGTTCTCGTGGTCTACGCCAGCGCTTGGGTTGTGCTTGACTCGAAACTTCAAAGTGATCCTCAATCGGAGCGTGCTTTTTGCGGCTTCGGCATTTGCGATACGGACGCGATGTTGGCAGCCGAAACCGCGCGGCATGACGGCAACGTTGCCCGCGTTCCGCTCCCTATCCTGATCGAAGCACTTCGGCGCGATCCAGCGGCGCCGAACAGATGGTCGGATTTGGGAGACGCTTTTCTCGCGTCGGGCAATCCGGAGGGATCTCGGTATTGCTTCTCACGAGCATTATCGTTCGGGCCGAATATTCCTCCTATTGGGCTCCGGGCCGCGCGTTTTTATCACGCACTTGGAGATAGGAAACAAGAACTAGAGCTAACCTCACGGGTTCTGGGTCTATCGATTCTAAATGACAGTCAGATCTTCGACCAATATACAGAGGAGAAGGTCACAACCTCGGAGGTGTTGACGAACGGATTGCCGAGAACCGAACGCGCCGGGCGGTCTTACCTACGCTACGTAATGAGCTTGCACGACGTGACAGATGCAGAGACGGTATGGGGCTGGCTTTTGCCCCAACATTTCGTAGATGAACCACTCACGCGGGACTACGTGAATTTCTTGTTCCAGAATCAGGAAGTAGAATCCGCGGCCGAGGCGTGGAGAAATTTCCTTGGTGACCGAGGAAATGGTTACCTGAAATCAAACTTCGTTCTTAATGGCGATTTCGAATCTGATTCCTCAAAGATCCCGTTTGACTGGCGCATGGAAAGTTTGGGAACCGATGTAGAAGTCTCATTCGACGCAAACGTCGCGCACACCGGCGCGCGCTCCCTCCGGGTACACTTCGGTGGAAAGGAAAACGTCGACTATAATCGTACTTCGCAGACCGCCGTTGTTCGACCCGGCAGCTACCGCTTCACAGCTTTCCTTCGCACGGAGCGAATCACTACCGAACAAGGAATTGCAATTCGCATTTACGATCCTGTTGCGCCTTCGCGCGTTGACGTCAGGACCGAGGGGTTCACTGGTACGACGGATTGGAAGAAAATAGAAAAAGTAATTCGCGTCCCCGAGGGAACAAAGTTGCTAACAATCCAGATCATCCGCCAGCCTGTGGCGTGGAAGTTTGATAACAAAATTGCCGGCACGGCCTGGATTGATACGGTGAGTTTGTCAAAAGTCGACTGAGGAGTATTTCTTCATGGGTATGACGATCTTATTGTTGATAGCCCGGTTCGCCCTGGCCGCCGTCTTCGCCGTTGCGGGAATCGCCAAGCTCGCCGATCCCGCAGGCTCCCGGAAATCAATGTCCGACTTCGGCGTGCCTCAAACGCTGGCGCCGATCCTTGCATGGATCTTCCCACTAGCCGAACTCGGATGCGCGGTCGCCTTGCTTCCCTCCTCCACTGCATGGTGGGGCGCAATGGGAATTTTCGGCCTTCTCGTGTTGTTCGTCCTCGGGATGTGCATCAACTTGATCCGGGGACGAAAGCCGGACTGCCATTGCTTCGGTCAGTTACACTCAAAGCCTATCGGTTGGGGAACCGTCGTGCGCAACATCGTGCTGGCAGCGGTCGCCCTATTCGTTGCCTCCCATGTAAACGTAAACGATCGCTGGAGCGTGCTTGTGCAGAACAATCTGGATACTGTCCAATGGGCGCTGGTGGGCCTTTCATTTGCCGTTGTCGTGCTCGGAGCTTTGATGCTGTGGGCGCTTCTCCATATGCTCCGGCAGAACGGACGATTGCTGCTTCGGATCGAAGCACTGGAAGCGCGCGGTGGAACTTCCGTTGAAGCCCCACCACCCGGACTTCCCGTGCACACGCGGGCTCCGGCGTTCGAACTGAAGGGCCTGGATGGCGGGATGATAACCCTTGAGATGCTCGAAAAGCGAGGCAATCCCGTACTGCTGTTCTTTAGCGAACCTGGATGTGGGGCTTGCGACGCCGCGTTACCAGAACTCGCCGAATGGCAGAGTGCCTATCGCGATCGTCTAACGATCGTACCGATCAGCCGGGGCGATCTAAAGACAAATCGTGCCAAGAGCAACTCCAATCGCCTGAAGAACCTGTTGCTTCAAAACGACCGGGAGGTCGCTGGAGCCTATCAGGTTAACGGAACACCCGGCGCTGTGCTGATCGACGATGGCTTGATTGCGAGCCCGATCGCGACTGGCATCGATGAGATTCGAGCGCTGGTGAAGCGAGCAACCCTGCCGGCACCGGTCAAGAAGGGAGACATTGTTCCCTCGTTCGAACTTCCTGATCTCGACGGGAAGACGTTAAATCTCGGCGCTTTGAAGAGCCGTCGCACGCTGCTCGTGTTCTGGAACCCGGCTTGTGGTTTCTGTCAGCAGATGCTGGATGACTTGAAGGCCTGGGAAAGTGCACCTCAAAAGGACGCTCCTCGTCTGCTCGTGATCGCCGCCGGCCCAGCGGAAGAGAATCGCAAGCAGGGCTTCCGCTCTCAGCTTCTGCTCGACCCCGATTTCAGTGCGAGCCACATCTTCAACTCGGGAGGAACCCCTTCTGCCGTACTCCTCGACGAAGAGGGCCGCGTCGCATCGGACGTGGGGGTCGGCGCACCGGATGTTCTCGCGATGGCGCGTGCGGTCCCCACTCGAGCGCCTCAGCTGGCTTAATCGTGGCGTCTCGCTAAGCGTGTTCTAATTGATCCGTCTCGAAGAACGAATGCGCAAGGCGTCTTATTGTGCCGTTGGACTCGGACTAAGTGCTCTACTGATCACAACAGTCCTTCCCGCGCAAACGCAGGTAACCCCACCCTTCCACTTCACGATCCTAGGCGATCGTACGGGTGGGGCGACGCCGGGCGTTTTCGATCAAATCTGGCATGATGTAGCTGCCGAGGATCCCGCATTCGTGCTCAGTGTTGGCGATAGCATCGAGGGCTTGCGAGACGCTTCAGCGGAATCCGAGTGGCAGCAAGTCGAAAAGGTTCTAGCTCCGTATCGTCGTTTCCCCCTCTACCTGACTCCGGGAAATCACGATATCTGGTCGGCGTTTTCGCGACAACTCTTCGAGAAGCATGCGCAACATGCGACCCACTACAGCTTTGACTACGAACAAGTGCACTTCACGATTCTCGACAACAGCCGTTCCGGAGCAGCTCTCTCCCAGTGAAATGGCCTTCCTCGAACAGGATCTCGAGAAGCACCGATCGCAACCGATTAAGTTCATTGTTTCCCATCGTCCTTCCTGGATTATCGACGCGGGTTTGGGGAATTCAGAAGCCCCGCTCCATCGCATCGCAAAAAAATACGGGGTACGATACGTGATTGCCGGCCATCTCCACAAACTGGTGCACATTGCATTTGACAGAGTCACCTACCTGTCGATGGAAAGCTCCGGCGGACACCTTCGTGGACCCGGGATGTACGAGGAAGGCTGGTTTTACGGGCACACGCAGGTTGAGGTGCGCGGAAACGATGTCACATTCCAAGTCGAGGAAACCGGCGAACCATATGGTCGCGGACGTACGACACGCCTGGATGAATGGGATGCGTTCGGCGCACACGGGACTGCTCAGAACAGCCGGTAGAGCTCTAAGCGCCCCAACTGCGAATAGTGTCTGAGGGAGAAAGATTTTCCGCGGATTCGCCGACCGGAAGCCTCCTTGCCCCTCGCATCAGCGGCTGTCCCGTGATCACGGCGGATGGGTTATGAATGAATACACGCACCGCCGTAGCTTTGCCCAATTCCTTTTTCACGGCTGCCCAGGCAGCGTCAAGCCGCGGCGGGCGTCCCACGGTGTCATGCGCGTCACTCGCGACCACGTGCACGAGCCCCGCGGCAAACATTTGCCAAGCGCTCTCCTGAGCCTCTTTGCCGAACTCGCCCGTTAACGATTGTGCGGTGACCTGAATGAGGCAGCCCATAGACACCCATTCGCTCAAGCGCTGCATCGCATTCTGCAAATTCGCGTTGCGCTCGGGATGTGTGATCACCGGCACCATGCCTGCCTCAATCAGACGCCGCAGGATTTCTTCGGAACTGGTAGGAATCATCAGGTCCGGGAATTCGGTCATCACGTAGTTCAGGCCATTGATCGCGTACTTGTGTGGGTGCGCTAGCGCGTCGTCCACATTCTGAACGTTTAGATGGAAATCGCAGCCGGCGTGAATACGGGGAAGCGCAGGGGCGGACGCCCTTAACTCCGCTATGCGCTCCTCAATGATTGCCTTGTCGAACCGGTATCGATAGTTTGCGTGGGGCGTCGCGACGATGTCGGTTGTGCCGTGCGCGTAAGCCATCTCAAGCATCGCGAGGGTCTCGCTGAGATCGCCTGCTCCATCATCGAGCCCCCAAAGAATGTGGCTGTGGATATCGACTAACGCGCGCGGGGGTGCATCCTCAGCACCGTTGTCTGATGGCGCGTCGTTCGTGATATCTTCGGGCTTGGCACGGCCAAAAAGCGGGCGCCAAGCGATGCGTACTTTCATCGCAGAACTCTATCGTAAGGGGAACTCCGGCCGCGAAGCTAGACTACAGATCATTACGGTTCTACGAACGGGACTAGTACTCCGGAAGACCTGATCGCGGTGTCTGTTAACGGATTCGGTCAAATCCCATATTTCCCGACGCATACGGGTTCTGCCATTGAGTCTCCCTTTCATGAGGGCGGCAGATTGAATACTGAAGCGTTGTTTCGCAAGCGACATTTAGGCGGATGTTCCTGACGAGCCGTGACATATAATTGAGAAACAAAGATGAAGGTTGTCATCCTGTGTGGAGGCCTCGGTACCCGCATGCGCGAAGAAACCGAGTTCAGGCCGAAGCCCCTAGTCGAGGTCGGCGGCCGACCCATCCTCTGGCACATCCTCAAGCTCTATGCGCATCACGGTTTCCGCGATTTTGTACTCTGCCTCGGCTACCGCGGAAATATGATCAAGGAATATTTTCTGAACTATGAGGCGATGAACAACGATTTTGCGATCTCCTTAGGGCGCGAATCGAGTATCCAGTACATAGGCGACCACGAGGAGCAAAACTATCACATCACGCTAGCCGATACCGGTCTGAACACGATGACAGGCGGCCGCCTGAAGCGCGCAACGAAGTATCTTTCGGATGACACTTTCATGTTGACCTACGGAGATGGCGTCAGTGACGTTGACATCGCGCGCCTCGCAGAATTTCATAAAAGCCACGGACGACTAGCAACGGTGACCACATTTCGGCCGGTCTCACGTTTCGGCATCCTTGATATTGATACGTCTCACCAAGTCATGAACTTCATAGAGAAGCCCCGATCCGATGCATGGGCCAGTGCTGGCTTTTTCGTTTTTCAACGGCAGGTTCTCGATTACATTGATGGAGATGAGTGCGTGCTCGAGAAAGAACCGCTGGAGCGTCTCGCGGCCGATCGCCAGTTGATCGCCTATAACCATGATGGTTTCTTTCAGGCGATGGACACATTTCGTGAGAGCCAGATTTTGAACGATCTTTGGAATAGCGGCCGTGCGCCATGGAAAGTATGGTCATAGCTGAAACCCACTGGCGCGATCGGCCTGTATTGGTGACCGGTGCGACCGGGCTGCTCGGCGGGTGGCTGACTCGCAGATTGGTCGACGCGAAAGCCGACGTCGTGTGCCTAATTCGCGATTGGGTGCCTCAGAGTGAATTGAATCGCAGCGGAATCGTGCCATCCGTAAAAGTCGTCCGTGGCGATGTGCGGGACCGCGAGGTGATCGAGCGCACGCTTGGCGAATACGAGATCGACAGCGTCTTTCATCTTGCCGCGCAAACCATCGTGGGGATTGCTAACCGGAATCCGGTGTCAACTTTTGAGAGCAATATCCAGGGAACATGGAACGTGCTCGAGGCTTGCCGGCGATCTCCGTCCGTGAAATCAATTGTCGTCGCGTCGTCAGACAAAGCTTACGGGGATCAGGATATTTTGCCCTATGCTGAGGACACGCCTCTTTCGGGACGCCATCCGTACGAGGTAAGTAAATCCTGCGCCGATCTGATTGCTCAGTCATACGCGAAGACTTATAGTCTTCCTGTTGCCGTCACCCGCTGTGGAAATTTTTACGGTGGCGGCGACTTAAACTGGAACCGAATTGTACCGGGAACCATTCGCTCAGCATTGCGCGGTGAGCGGCCGATCATACGTTCGGATGGGCAATCGGTTCGGGATTACTTCTACGTGGAAGATGGTGCTGCAGCCTATATGCTGCTTGCGGAACATTTAGCCGATGACGCTAGTCTGCGCGGAATGGCCTTTAATTTTTCGAACGAAGTTCAGTTAGCCGTGTCGGAATTGGTCGGCCGCATCTTAGCGCGAATGAATGTTTCGCTCGAGCCGGACGTACGGAACGAAAGCTCGAACGAGATTCGTCATCAATATCTGAATGCCGGTCTGGCGCGCAGGACGCTAGGATGGAGTCCCTTATTCACCCTGGAGGAAGGCCTCAATCGGACGATAGATTGGTATAGAAACTATCTGGCATGAGTACACGCGCCGACCAGTTGAGGAAGCAGATACTCGACCTGGTGTCTGAATACCACGGGGAAGCGTTCGCGGAAGTCCCCTTCGTGCCCGGCGAGAGCCGCGTAGCCGTTTCTGGCCGGGTTTTCGACGCGGCGGACATACAGTCACTGGTCGATTCCTCGTTGGACTTCTGGCTGACTACCGGGCGGTTCGCGGCTCAGTTTGAACAGAGTTTCGCGCGCTACTTCGGTGTACGCGGGGCGACGCTTGTGAATTCCGGTTCCTCAGCCAACCTGCTGGCGCTCACGGCTCTGACTTCTCCCCGCTTGAATGAGCGGCGACTAATGCCCGGCGACGAAGTCATCACGGTTGCCGCAGGATTTCCGACCACCGTGAACCCCATTCTCCAGAATGGGCTGGTTCCTGTCTTCGTTGATGTCCAGTTACCCACATACAACATTGATGCGAGTTTGCTGGAACAGGCGCTTTCCGAGCATACACGCGCCGTGATGATAGCGCACACACTCGGGAATCCCTTCGATCTGAAGGTTGTGAAGAAATTCGTGGATCGGCACCAATTGTGGCTCATTGAGGACTGCTGTGATGCCGTAGGTTCAACCTACGAAGGCCGCAAAGTGGGAACGTTCGGCGATCTCGCTACCGTCAGTTTTTATCCTGCGCATCACATCACCATGGGCGAAGGTGGGTGCGTGCTCACCGAAAAGCCATTGCTCAAAACCATCGTCGAATCCTTCCGTGATTGGGGGAGGGATTGTTGGTGCGATCCCGGCAAGGAGAACACGTGCGGGAAGCGTTTCAACTGGGAATTGGGAGAGCTTCCCTGCGGCTACGACCATAAATACATCTATTCGCATATTGGCTACAACCTAAAGTTGTCCGATATGCAAGCCGCCGTAGGCGTCGCTCAGCTGGACAAACTGTCCGGTTTCATCGAGCAGCGCAAGGCGAATTTCAGAGCGCTTCGGCGAGGACTCGCCGACCTCGAGGATTTGTTCCTGTTGCCTGAGGCCACGCCCGGGTCCGACCCGAGTTGGTTCGGGTTTCCGATCGCGGTTCGTCCGGACAGCAGTCTCACGCGCAACGCCGTTGTTCAGTATTTGGAGGCACGGAAGATTGCGACTCGCCTGCTCTTTGCTGGAAACCTGATGCGCCAGCCAGCGTACGCGAATTCCCATTTCCGGGTGGCCGGTAGTCTCCCCAATACCGATTTCGTGATGAATCACGTGTTCTGGATCGGTGTCTATCCCGGGATCACGGCGCCTATGATCGACTACGTTCTCGAAACATTCCACAGCATGGTGTCGAGCTCCCGCGCTACGCGCTAAAATAATCGGTGCTGGAGATCCGGGAAGCCCGCATGCGCTAGGCTTGAACGAAGGTCGCGATTCGAAACGACGCGACCTGGAAGCATTCTATGCCTGCGCTAGCCACCACGGATCTGGATCACACACTCGAGCATGTCGGCGACAGCTGGCAAGCGCTCGCTGGGTCCCGCCTATTCCTCACTGGCGGCACGGGTTTTGTTGGCAAATGGCTGCTTGAGAGTCTCCTTTGGGCTAACGATCAGGGCCGCCTTGGAATATCTGCTACCGTACTCACGCGCGACCCCGAACGTTTTCGAGCAGAGGCGCCTCACCTTGCGGGCCATACATGCATAACACTTCTTCGGGGAGATATTCAGGATTTTCCTTTTCCAGATGGCGACTTTTCCGTTGTGATCCACGCGGCCACGGTCGAAGCGACCCCCGCCCAGCCGTTTACGACTTTCACACGCGATCTGGAAGGTACACGCCGCGTCTTGGAATTTGCCCGGACGCATGGGACGCGCCGACTTCTTTTCACGAGTTCCGGAGCGGTCTACGGCAAACAACCGCCCGAAATGAGCCACATGTCGGAAGACTACGCCGGCGCGCCACAGACCAACGACGAAGGTTCGGCCTACGGCCACGCCAAGCGAGCGTCGGAATTCATGTGCACCCTTTACGCGCGCCAATATGGATTCGCAGCGCTGCTTGCCCGGTTATTCGCTTTCATTGGGCCGTATTTGCCGCTCAACAGAAATTTCGCAGCCGGCAATTTTATTCGAGACGCCGTCGCGGGCGGACCAATCCAGGTTCAGGGGGACGGTACGCCCTATCGATCATATTTGTACGCTGCCGATATGGCGGTTTGGTTGTGGACGATCCTGATCCGGGGGGTGTCATCGCACCCCTACAACGTGGGTTCGAGCGTACCGGTGTCCATCGAAGAATTGGCGAACACAATTGCAAATGTCGCCTCGAAGGATTTGACTGTCAACATTGCAGGTGTCCCCGTTCCTGAATCGCCACGGCTCCGGTACGTGCCCTCAGTTGAGCGGGCTTGGCAGGAACTGGGACTCCGCCCGACGGTTGCTCTCGAAGATGGCGCCCGGCGGACCTACAACTGGACGGCTCAGAACGTCACCGAAAGTTCTGGTACCGATAGCCGGTTTGTACGTCCTTGAATTCTGCCATTCCCGATATAATCTTTCCATCACATTAGGAGGCCACAAATGAGCCTGAACGGGGGCCCGAATTCATCGTACGATACGATTCGACTCGGATCGAGATTGGTAGGCCCCGCACAGCCTGCGTTTGTTGTCGCAGAAATCGGTATTAATCACAATGGCGACATCGAAATTGCGAAGAAATTGATAGATGTCGCCGAGGCCTCTGGATGTGATGCCGTAAAATTTCAAAAGCGTACGCCGCACCTTTGCGTGCCTGCGTCACAGCGCACTCTAATGCGCGATACTCCCTGGGGCTATATCACCTACATGAACTATCGCGAGCGGGTGGAATTCGGCAAGGATGAGTACGACGAAATTGACCGGTATTGCCGTGAGCAAGGAATCATGTGGTTCGCCTCTTGTTGGGACGGACCCTCCGTAGACTTTATCGAGAACTATAACGTCCCCTGTTACAAGGTCGCGTCGGCGACCCTGACCGATGATGAGTTACTGACTCGAATTCGCGCCACAGGCCGCCCGGTCCTCCTTTCCACGGGGATGAGCACGCTCGAGCAAATTGATCACGCGATAAGCATTCTCGGTACAAGAAACCTCTCCCTGCTACACACGGTTAGCTCCTATCCTGCATACTACGAGGAACTCAATCTTCGCGTTATTACCACATTGAGGAATCGATACAACGTTCCGGTCGGATATTCTGGTCATGAGACCGGCCTCGCCTCCACAGTCGCGGCCATCGCCCTGGGTGCATGTATCGTCGAGCGGCACGTCACTCTCGATCGAGCGATGTGGGGCTCTGACCACGCGGCGTCTCTGGAGCCGAATGGACTAACTCGTCTGATTCGCGACATCCGGTTGGTCGAAACCAGCCTGGGTGATGGGATCAAAAAATTGGTGGAACGTGAACTCCCGATGATCGCTCGCCTCCGTCCTGGGGCCAAGCATGTTTGAGCATATTAAGGGAGTCGCGATGGACGTTGACGGCGTATTTACCGACGGAACCGTTTGGTGGGGAACAAACGGCGAGGAGTTTAAACGTTTCTGCTATGCGGACATTACGGGAATCCCCCGAGCCCTTCAATCCGGCCTCACACTGGCTCTCATTTCGGGTGAATCGAGCGCAGGCAGCATGAACTTAGTGCAACGTCTCGCGGACAAGCTTCACATCTCCGACGTGTATCGGGGATGCCACGACAAGGCAGCAGCAGTGGAAGACTTTGCCCAACGACACGGGCTTCAGCTTTCTGAAGTTTGCTTTATCGGGGATGACGTTCAGGATATACCCGCAATGCGAATGGTGGGCGTTGCGGCGGTACCGGCAGACGCTCAGCGCCCAGCGAAGGCAGTTGCCCAGTTTGTGGCGACACGGAACGGGGGTGGAGGAGTGGTCCGTGAGATCCTGGATGAAATTCTCGAAGAACGGGACCGATTTGCGCAAAACATACAAGCGTAAGTTCGACGCGGCGACCTATACATCCCAGAGCCTTAGCAGATGAAGCTATCCGATTACGTTATCGATTTCGTTGCTCGCCTAGGGGTGAAACACGTTTTCTTCTTGCCGGGTGGTGCAGCAATGCATCTGAACGATTCTCTGGCGAGGCATCCCGATTTGCAAGCTATATGCAATCTGCATGAGCAAGCGTGCGCGATTGCGGCAGAGGCTTACGCCAAAGTTTCTGAAGGATTCGGTGCGGCAATGGTGACCGCGGGGCCGGGAGGAACCAACGCCGTCACGGGGGTTGCCTCTTGCTGGCTAGATTCGATTCCTTGCGTGTTTATATCGGGACAGGTGAAGAGCGCTGACCTTAAACGCGCGTCAGGCCTGCGCCAACTTGGCGTGCAAGAGATCGGAATTGTCGAAATCGTCAGATCGATCACTAAGTATGCAGTGGCGATAGACGACCCGCAGTCCGTTCGTTACCACCTAGAGAGAGGAATCCACGAAGCTACCCATGGCCGGCCGGGTCCTGTCTGGTTCGACATCCCGTTGGATATTCAAGCAGCAACTATCGAGCCTGATCAGCTCACCTCGTTTGTTCCGCCCCAGCAAGATAGTACCGACGTTAAACTCTCGCGACAAGTCGCCAGTTTTATTGATCTGCTTAATCGATCCGAACGTCCGGCACTCATTGCCGGAAACGGATTGCGTTTGGCGCACGCGTCAGAACAATTTCTGGAATTCGCGGAACTCCTGCAAGTACCAGTTTTAACGACCTGGCTTGGATTTGATTTATTTCCGGCGGCTCATCCGCTCAACTTAGGACGACCGGGAGCAATAGCGCCTCGTTTTTCCAACCTTTGCCTTCAGAACTCGGACCTTATGCTGTCCCTTGGCGCGAGATTGGATATGGCGATGGTCGGATATTCTCATCACAATCTTGCTCGGGCTGCTCGCAAGATTGTCGTGGATATCGACGCCGCGGAAGCATCAAAATTTCAGACTCCAATTGATCTTCCGATCGTCGCCGACGCAGGGGCCTTCGTTAAGGAAGTGCTTTCGCAGCGTGCATCCTTACAGCCGCGTGATCGTTCGGCCTGGATGCGGTTGTGCAAGGGATGGAAAACACGGTATCCGCTACGAAATGAATTTCCATCGGTGCGATCGGGGGGCCTTAGCACCTATAGCTTCGCGACTGAACTAAGCGACTGTTTGGAGCCCACGGATATCGTAGCTTCGGGGAGTTCCGGATTCGCCTGTGAAATCTTTCTCCTAGTCATAGAGCCCGCGATGGGGCAACGAATTTTCCATTCTCGAGGGATGGGCGCCATGGGATTTGGGCTACCCGCGGCCATCGGGGCATGCTTTGCGTCGGGGCGGCGAACAATTTGCGTCGACGGAGATGGCGGTTTTCAGATGAACGTCCAAGAGCTTGCAACGGTCGCCCACCATCGGCTTCCTCTCAAGGTGTTCGTGATCAACAACGGTGGCTACGCCTCCATCCGATCCTCCCAGACGAACTATTTCAAACTCAAACTAGGTTGCGACGACATCAGCGGACTGGCCCTTCCCGATGTCACGGCAGTTGCGAGAGCCTACGGCCTCCCCACCAAGGTGCTAGATGGACACTCTTCGCTACGCGAAGGGATTTTGGATGTCCTGAATACAGAGGGTCCTATAGTTTGCGAAGTCAAGGCGGCTTTTGACGAACCGCGCGTTCCCCGGCTTGCGTCCTTTCAGAAAGACGACGGCGCAATGGTATCGCGACCTCTTGAAGATTTGTATCCGTTCCTCGAGCGAAATGAATTCTTCGCCAACATGATCGTTCCGCCGTTGGAGGAATAGTAAGGCGCCATGAAGACTATCAGCATTCTGACGCCTTGCTACAACGAGGAAGAGAACGTAGAAGAACTATACGCCCGCGTACGCGCGCAGATGCTCAAACTGGGCAAATATCGATATGAGCATATTTTTATCGATAACAGTTCGAAGGACAAGACAGTTGCGGTTTTGAAAAAGATAGCGGCGCGGGACCACAACGTCAAGATCATCGTTAACACCAGAAACTTTGGCCAAGTCCGTTCACCCATGCACGCATTTCTGCATACGAACGGGGATTGCGTCATCGGCATCGTCGCCGATCTACAGGATCCGCCGGAACTGATTTCGGAGATGGTCGCTAGATGGGAAGAAGGTTACTTCATGGTTCTCTGTATCAAACGAACCAGCGAGGAAAACCCTTTTATGTTCTGGCTCCGGAAAAAGTTCTATCAGACAGTTGAAAGACTCTCGGAAGTCGATACGTTTGAGAACTTCACCGGCTTCGGTCTCTACGACCGGAAGGTGGTAGAAGCAGTTCGTTCTTTCGGCGATCCTTATCCCTATTTTCGGGGAATGATCGCAGAGATTGGATTGCCTCACTGTGAGCTCTCTTATGATCAACCCGTGCGCAAACGAGGCCTCACAAAAAACAACTTTTACTCACTCTGGGACATGGCGATGCTTGGCATTACCAATCTTTCCAAAGTTCCTTTGCGCTTCGTGACATTCCTCGGGTTTGCCGGTGCGGGCTTGTCACTTTTGACCGGATTCGGCTATCTCGTTTACAAACTAACGTTCTGGGCGAACTTCTCGGTAGGAATCGCGCCCCTGGTAATCGGACTGTTTTTTTTAGGATCCGTGCAGTTGCTAGCGATGGGTATCCTGGGCGAGTATATCGGTTCCATCCATACACATGTGCAAAAGCGACCCTATGTGATCGAGAAAGAGCGCGTGAACTTCGACTATGCGGCCGGTGAGCCACTTCACGAGGAGGACTGATATTTCGGAACAGTCAAATATCGTGGGACTAGAAGCGGTGATTGCGGAGTTAGGAACACGTGACCAACTGGTGTTAAGGCAGAAAACCGTCTTCGACGACATCGCTGGGAGCGCGAGCAATATTGTGATCTTCGGCTGCGGGGAACTTGGCCAGATAGCTCTCGCCGGAGCGCTCGAAGCGGGCCTAAACGTAGTGGCCTTTGCCGACAATAACCGATCGATATGGGGACGTTCCATCAAAGGGCATCCGATCTTGTCGCCAACAGACGCCGCCTCGAAATACGGCGAGGATTCAGTCTTTGTTGTCGCGATATTCAATGGCTTGAGACCACGCCTCCAACTACACGAGCTCGGCTGTAAGCGAATCGTGCCGTTTCCGGTATTTTTTTGGCGCTTCTCCGAATTCTGCCCGAACACGGGCCTGGAGTTACCGGAACGGATTCTGGAGAGTATCGAGGATATCCGCCGCAGCTTTGAAGTTTTGAGCGACCGGCAGTCTGAAGACGAGTTCCTTGCACAGATTAAGTGGCGATGTACTGTGAATTACGATTGCCTACCACCTTCTTCACCACTTAAGGACATTTACTATCCACCGGACCTCATACGCCTCAGCTCCGACGAGGTGCTCGTCGACTGCGGGGCATTCGACGGTGACAGCATTCGAATGTTCCTCGATAGAACGAGCAATTCCTTCCAGAAGATCTATGCCATCGAGCCAGATCCACAGAATTGCGCGGCGCTGAAATCGAAGCTTGCAACAGTACTGACGGAGCGTAGGAACGACGTCTCGATTCTGCCTTTCGCCGTCAGCGATAGGACTGAGACCGTAAACTTTAACGTCACGGGAACAATGGGATCTCGAATGACTCAGAGCGGGGATACGATCGAGATCGAAGCGCGCCGACTCGACGAACTGCTTGCCGCGACCAATCCTACTTTCATTAAGATGGACGTTGAAGGAGCTGAACCGAAGGCAATCGCAGGTGCGATCAATACGATCAGGCACTCCCGGCCGCTCCTTGCCGTTTGTGCATATCACAAGTGCGAACATCTCTGGACGTTACCCGTAATTTTGAAAGCGGCGCTTCCCGCGTATCAAATCTTTTTGCGCCGCTATGCGGAAGAATGTTGGGAGACCGTTTACTACGCGATCCCACCTGAAAGACTGGCCACGGATAGGGCGCGCTGAGTGCGCAATCGCCAACTGTTTGAACGACGCTTCTCCTCTAGATCGGCGCCTGACTCAGAGCTGGGGACGCCTCGGGGAGAGGCTGGAAACGCGGCTCGAAGCGGTTCTTCATACGAAGGAACCTCTGCTCGAACAGTTCATAGCTCATTTTGGCCACAACAAACGAAATCACAAACAAAAAAACGAAAAAAACAATCGAAGTCCATGGGTTGACGCCCAGCTTTAGAACCGGCCCGAATAATAGGCTGTAAACCATGAGAATCGGAACGTGGAAAGTATAGAGTCCGTAGCTATATTTTCCCATCGCCCGCAGCCAGGTAACTCTACATATTTTCTGCAGTATCGATTGGCCGCCTTGATCCGAGACGAGGCGCAGCAACAAAGCGGCGTAGCCCAAAGCCCAAAAAGAATACCCAACCGTTTGCGTATACGAGCCCAACGATCGTGTTTCTCCATGGAAAAGATCGATCCAGAGTACACTTACAAGCGCGAGAATTATCGCCGGAAGCAGCCAGGGTCTCACGTGATACATGAGATGCCCTCGCCGGACGACCATCGCACAGCAGGCCCCCGCCAGTAATGCATCCATCCGCGCGAACGTGTTTAATATGATTGCCGGGGAAGGCCCATACGCCGACACCAGAACGAACCGAAAGAGAAGCGCGAAACCGCACCCACAAACCGCCAGCTTTGCTAGATGACGTTCCGGGACCAGCCATACGCACATTGGCCATATTAAGTAGAACTGTTCTTCTACAGCGAGGCTCCAGAAGTGGCCAATAATATTCGCATGCCATGTATCGTGGAGCAAAACCAACCAGTTGTCTAAGTAGAGGAAGTAGTAGATGTGATCCGGCCGGATTGCCATGACGTTGTCCATCCACGGCTGGTAGAATATGCGGGCCAGAACCACAATGACGGTGAGGACGCTGTAATAGAGAGGAAAGATCCGCAAGATCCGCCGGGCGTAGAAAGACGAAAAATAATTGGTGGTGCGTTTCGTGTCGATCAAGATGCCGGTGATAAGAAAGCCGGAGAGGACGAAGAACAAATCAACCCCACTCCAACCGGCGTAGATAACACCTTTAATGATATCGGCGACTTTGTTGCCCCCGGGCAGCACGGACTCGAAGTGGTGCAGCATCACAAGCAGGATTGCAAGCCCGCGCAGGCCATCGAGGGCTGGGACATGCTGCCGTGATATTGCGCTGGAGTTCACCTGCATATACAGTTTTCCTCTGATGATAACCTGTCAATTAGCTAATTAGTTCATGAGCTTACAGTACGAGATCGCCGCCGTGGAATCGGCGGTTCCCGATCCATCCCAAGGCCTGCCCGAAGACGTCTTTCTCTTCGTCAGCAGAATCGTTCCCCTTGTGAATGTCGATCTGCTGATTCAAGACGACGAAGGCCGCACGTTGTTCACGTGGCGAGACGACGAGTTCTTCGGTGCTGGGTGGCATCTTCCAGGCGGTGTCATTCGTTATCGAGAATCGGCCGGGGAGCGAGTTCGCTCGTGCGCGCGGGGGGAACTGGGCGCGGAAGTCAAATTCGAAGAGGCGCCGCTGTGGGTGGCGGAATACATCCGCGCGCGGACAACCGGTGAGGATAGGAAGAGCCGCGGGCATGCTATTTCTCTGCTCTACCGATGTCGGCTGATAACGCCGCCGATGGAGAGCCTGCGCGCTGATTCAAATGCCCCCCGAAAAGGACAATGGTGCTGGTATAAATCCTTGCCGGAGAACTTAATTGAAGCTCATAGCGCTTACCGACGATTCTTCTAGAGTGGATCTGAGAACGCGCCCGAATTTCTGAACGTAATGTCAACGAGTACCCTCACTAACGTCGCTGCTCGCCGCACGACGTCATCAGGAGTGATTGTTTGGGTAGTGGCCGTTATGTTGGCCGCGGCCCTGCTGTATTACTCGTTGAGAGACATCGAGTGGCGGCAAGTGTGGGTTCTCATCCGGGGAGCAAACCCACTGTATCTGGCTCTCGGGTGCGCGTTCTCGTCGGCGGCATTATTTCTACGTGCCCTGAGGTGGCGAACTCTGCTCGAAGCCGAGGGCCAGGTCAACATAGGTACAGCTTTTTGGGCGACGACCGCGGGATATTTCGGCAACAACTTTTTGCCTGCCCGCGGTGGTGAACTCATTCGCACTTTCATGATCAGTTCGCGTACCGGTCTGAGCAAGGCATACGTGCTCACAACAGCTCTTTCCGAAAGAGTCGCGGACGCGATCGCTCTGTTGGCAATCAGCGCCCTCGTGCTCCTAGCCCTTCCAATCCGACCGGGTTGGCTCGCGCATGCATCGAAGCCTCTCGCTCTCCTCGCAACTGGTGGAGTAGTTGCAATTGCGGTACTGCCGTACTTTGATCGCGCGGGCAGGGCGATTATCGAAAGAATTCCGCTCGCAGGTGAATTGAGGGTGAAGCTGATGCTCCTCCTGGAGCATGGCCTACAAGGTATTAAGACCTTCCACAATCGAGGGCGGTTGCTGACGTTTCTCGTGCTAACAGCCGTCATTTGGTCGACCGATGCCGTTGGGACTGTCATTGCCGCAAAGGCCCTCAGTCTTCCGATGACTCTACCGATGGCCTTTCTGTTGATTGCCGGGCTGGGCTTAGGGAGTGCGTTGCCCTCGACCCCTGGCTACGTCGGAATCTATCAATTCGTGGCAGTGAGCGCGCTGACGCCTTTCGGGTTCACGAACACAGACGCGATTGCCTACATCGTAGTGGCGCAGGCTCTGTCCTATCTGGTGCTCGGTTGCTGGGGCGCATTCGGATTTTGGCGGTACCGCAGACTCTCGCCCCGGGTGGCAGAGTCGTGACGATGAAGGATCGCCTCCAGCCTATCGGTGATCGCCCCGCCCATTGGGCAAACTGGCTGGACCAGCGTCCCTTCTTGCTTCTCACTGGTCTGGGCGTTGTTTACGCATCGCTTATACAACCCCTTTTGCACATCATCCTCTGGTATGACGAACTGCACACCTTTTACATTGCGCAGGCACCCACCCTACGAAGACTGCTCGAAGAAATGCAGCATGTGGATTTAAATCCTCCCTTGCTATACCTCCTCGTGCGGGCTTCACATTCGATCTTAGGCATATCGAATTGGGCTACGAGGCTGCCTTCGGTGATTGCATTTTTTGTTGGAAGTGCGGCTGTTTTTGTGTTCCTACAACGCCGCATCGGTGCAGTATGGTCGAGCGTAGCGTTGGCACTATTTTGGGCGAGTCCCAGCATTCGATACGCAACGGAGGCTCGTCCGTATGGACTTCTCCTGGCCTTCTTTGGGGTGACGCTCGTGTCCTGGGACTACGCTACCGCGGAAGAAAGCATCCCTCAACGAGGACGGATGTGGGCCTACGCAGGAATCGTGACCGGGAACGCGGGGATGATGCTCAGTCACGTTCTGGCACCACTATCGATTCTTCCGTTCGGCGTCGCCGAACTAGTGCGTTCCTGGCGCCGCAGACGCATCGATTGGGCGGTATGGGCCGCGCTCGTGCTGCCGCTTGTGATCGAATTATTAAACCTGTCTCTAATGAGAAATGCGAGTACTGCAATCTATCCGCCCATCTTTAAAGCATCGATTGGCAAGGCAGTCGAATTCTATTCATCAGCCGTCACATTGGTGCTACCTGCCCTTATCCCTGGATTGATCCTCGCTTTCCTGATCGCTGCCTGGCGCGGCGGCCCATCCGCGGAGTGGGACTTGCTTAAGGGGCGCGAAACACCGTTATTTATCACCGCACTGTTTCCACCCGTTTTGTTGAATCTCATGATGATGCGCAGCGGCGGGCCGTTTTGGGATCGTTATTGCATCACTACGGCGCTCGTGCTCTACATCGTGATCGTAATTTTCGTAGCGCACGAGTGCCGTCTCAATAGGCTCGCCGGCCTCGCCGCACTCATTGCGATATTGGGCTTTAGCTTTTTTCGCGAGTTCCGGCTTCTTCAGGTCGAGGCGGAATCGACAGCCGCCAAACAGGACGCCATTCATCACGTGCATCCGGAACTTCCGTTCGTGGTTAATGCGGCTACGACGTTTCTGGCGATTGATCACCACGAAGACGCTACGTTTCTCGATCGCGTGTATTACTTGACCGATGAGCCATCGGCGTTGCGCTATTCCCAAACCAATATCTTCGAAGGAATCACTAGGCTGAGAAACTATTTCCCGATACGCGCCCATATCGAATCTTATGCGGATTTCGCAGCGAAGCATCCGCATTTCCTGGTATTCGGCGAGCCGGACCATCCCGATCAATGGCTCTTGCGTAAGCTAAGCGCGGAAGGGGCGGAAGTCACGAAACTTGGCGAATTCGATACGCCTTATGAGGACTCGGTACTGAATGACGTGAGGCTGCCTGCAGGGAGCAACGCGGGGGCCCGTTGATGGACACACCTCAATACGCGCTCTCCGACTGGATCGGGGTTTCAATAGCATTTGAACTGTTCTCTCTGCTGACAATGCTTCCCGGGTACGCCTTAGGATGGTTGCTTGGCGTATTCCAATTTCGGCAGCGTACGCTTCCCTTTCGCCTGGCGTTGAGTGTTCCTCTTGCCATCTCGATTGTGCCACTGCTCAGTTTTTTGTTAGGGCTCTGGCTGTCGTTGGATGTCTGTTGGATTTTCTACGGAGTCTTATGTGTATTGGCGCTTTTGCTTCTCTCGCGCGAGAAAAAGATGCGAGCACAGCTTCGACCGAACGGCGTTGGGCCCGTTCTCTGCTTGATGTTCGTGTGGATCGCAATTGCTGGGCTTATGCTCACGGATATTCAATTTGGCAAGCGCGTCTATTTCCCAATTATCGGTTTCGACTATGCAGTCCGATCCGCGTTTACCGCGTCGATTAGCACCTGGGGCCTACCGGCACAAACGCCTTTCTTTTTTTCCGGTCACGCGATCCCATTACGCTACCACTACTACTGGCTGATTCTCTGTGGGATGGTCGAGCGCTTGGGCTCTCCTGCGGTAAGCGCTCGCCAAGCTCTGATCGCCGGCACGCTGTGGTGCGGCCTCGGTTTGATATGCCTCGTGGCCCTGTATCTGCGACTCTTCAGTTCGGGTGGGGCAACGCGGCTCACGCGCCGCACGACCGTTGCGATTTCTTTAATGGGGGTTACAGGATTGGATATTCTCCCGGCGCTATTGATGCTTTTCTTGCATCGCGTCGGCATTGTCAATGGGATCTCGCCGTCAGTCGAGTGGTGGAACGAGCAGGTGGATGGATGGCTCTACACCATGCTCTGGGAGCCACACTATGTGGCCAGTCTGATCGCATGTATGACAGGCTTCCTGTTATTGTGGAGCACTTCAGAAACGGGGATGCGCAAGCCGATATCGGGACTTGTCGCCGGGCTCGCGTTCGCTACAGCCGTAGGCTCAGGCATCTATGTGGCATTGGTCTTCGCGGTGTTTCTGGCGGTTTGGGTAATGATTACTTTAGCCAAAAGATGGTTCCATGAAACCGCAAACCTGGCGATCGCTGGGGCGGTAGCAATCGCGGCTTCGTCGCCGTATCTGAGAAGCTTGCGGTCTCCGGAGCCCGGTACAGCGTTGGCCCAACTCACGATCCGAAAATTCGATTTAGCCCAGATACTGCTTCTGTTGATTGGTCGCGATCGGCCCTGGCAGCAGATACTTGCAAATATTGTCTTCTTGCCGCTCAACTACGCACTGGAACTGGGATTCTTTGCTGCGGTTGGATTGATCGTCTGGCTCCATTTTCGTCGCCCAAAAAGACGCGCAACACGGTCGGAGCTCGCAGGGTTCAGCATGGCGGCCACAAGCGTCATCATCTGTACGTTCTTCCGATCGAGCGTCATTTCCAACAACGACCTCGGGTGGCGCGGCTTTTTGATCGCGCAGTTCGTGCTGCTCATCTGGGCCGCCGATCTGCTCTCGATGCCGTCGGCTATAGCCCGCAGTGACAAACGGATGCTCATCGTCCTTCTTGTGCTTGGTGCGGCCGGCGTCGCTTACGATCTCGCCATTGTGCGTTTCTACCCTGTGCTATCCGATGCGCAATGGGTTCCGAAGCTCTTCTGGCTAGCACAGGACGAAAAGCTCGGGAGCCGCACATACGCCCATCGCGAAGCTTATGCGTGGCTGCAAATGCACACCTCGCCGCAAACGGTTATTCAGCAAAATCCCGACGTCGCATATCAGGACACATTCTACGGACTTTATGCTGACCGGCGAACGGCGGCGGAGGACTTAACATGCGGAGCCGCATTCGCCGAAGCTACCAGGGGATGCGCGCCTATTGTTGAGCGTTTGAAGGAGCTGTACTCTATCCCGGGGCAAACGTCCTTAGAGAATATCTGCCAGAGCCTGCCGGTGGACATGATGATTGCGAAGGACACGGATCGCGCATGGCGCGACAAAGACAGTTGGGTGTGGTCGCATGAGCCGGCCTTCGCCAATGACTTCGTTAGGCTCTATGCGTGCTCTAAAGTCCGGTAACGGGTATCGCCAGCAGAAACTCGACCGCTGTATTGACGCCGTCGCGCGTGGCCGGCCGAAACTCCCATCCCGCGAGCGAAGCCATCACGATCCTGTCGGTATCGTACCGGACCGACCGCACGATTCCCAGTTTCTCTACCCGCCCCGCTGCGGTCACAACGCCATGGACCAAGATGTACTTTACGTAGGAAGGCACCGAGACTTCCGGTCGCACCAAACGCGTGGGATACGGAGCTTGCACCGGCGCAGGGGCGTCCAACGTAACGACCCTCGAATTGGATGCAGAAGTCCGCTCGCCTGGAATACAGAAATAAAGTGGCCAGTCTTTTGCCGTGCCGGCGGTGACGTACACGGTGTATATCGGACGTCCCGTCAGGAAGGCTTTGCTTTCCGGAAACTGATCGAGCGGATTGGATTGGATGATAATCGCATCAAACGTCCCCGTAGGCGAACGCTCCATGACATTGGGTCCCGTCGGGCGTGGCGCGGGCCCGTTGCCGCCGACGACCGTGACTCCTCCACCAACCGAGCCGCTAACCGAGATTGACGCCGTTCCGCCGGCATCTTTGTCGGCCCCCGGCTTCGTTGCGTTCGGTTTTCCCGGACTCGCGCCGCCCTCTGCAGTCCTGCCAATCACACTAGCCGGTGGAACAACAAGTTGTTCTGTGGGAGGAACTGACTTGTTATTTAGAGAAATGAGATCGATCGGATCGCCGGCCGTGATTGGGGGTGTGGTAACAGCAGCCTTGGGCGGGGGCGCAGGCGCAACCGATGGAAACGCGGGCGATAGAACGAGCGCCGGATTGAGATTCACAGCGGTTGGATTAGCAGGCGTGACGTCCACGTTTGGCTGAGGGAGCGGCTGTAGGGGGTCGGGGACTTTTTGCGCTTGACGGCCGGGTTGCACGAACGGCTTAACGGCCCTAGGTAACTTGGGTTGTGCCGTAGCGATCACGACGGAGGGCAGTTGGGGGTCAACCGTCAGTACGGCGGGCGCCGGCAGTGGCTGTAGCAAGGTGATATCCGAAACTGTGTTTTTCGGCAATTCCGGGGGCAGAAATGCGCGAGCGACAGTAACCGGCGCTTTTGGCGGCAGAGCCGTCTCTGCCTCGGAGGGCTTAGGAGCAGGCGTAACGGGCGAAGGGCGCGGAACCAGTTTAACCGTCACTGGACGTGTTTGAGACGGCAACTCCGAGACGTAGTAGATATGTCCTGCTATACGGACAACCGTGGGGTTGTTGCTATCGACCCTCGTCGGCTTTCGTTCCGGTTGGCTGACAGCGGAAATTAAGCCCAAGCTGGCTATGATCAGGGCGTGGAGGCAAACCGAACTGACGAGCCAGCGTATCGGAGGAGCAACCTGTTGGACGACTTCGCCGAAGAAGATGTCGGCACTGTCGAATGGCGCGGTTTGTACTCGCACCCGTACTTTCAAGAGGGCCAGCCGCTCGCTTTCCGTGCTGGATGTGCGCGGCTACCGACGGCTGTCCCGCGCGCAATACCTGCTGGCTTCCGATTCGTCCGGCCGGACTGCGCAAATGATTCGGCGAGTGCAGGAGAGGTCTCTTCCCCGCCCGCCCCTTGCAAATAGCGCAGGTTCTTGAAGCCGTAGAGCGCCAATTCAAATCGGTCCCGCGCTCCGACCTTTTCGAACAAGGCGGTGAGATAGGCCTTGACCGTTCCTTCACGAATTCCTAATGTATGCGCAATCTCCTTATTCTTGAGTCCCTGTACGAGGAGACCTAACAATTGACTTTGACGGCGGCTGAGACTGATGGGGCGATTGTTCAGCAACTGCATTGAGAGAGACTTTTCCATCCACAGCCTGCCCTGGGCAGCGCTACGAAGGCATTCAAGAAAGATGTCGACAGGTACTGTGGGACACACAAAACCGCGAACGCCAATTTGAATTGCCCGATGCGCCATTTCCGACGAGATCTCACGCGTCCAAACGACCGGCGTCGCAGCCGGTGCTACACGGCGTAGTTCGCAAACCATGTTCAGGTCTGGATCGGTCGCCAAACCATAGATCACAAGATCGGGCTGAAGTCCTTGGGCTGCGTTGATGAATTCATTGCGTAATCGGCAAGTGCTGACCAGATCAAATTCGCCATTCGCTTGAAACAGGGCCCGCAAACCGAGTTCGAGAATGGAATCGTCTGTTAAGGCCAGGACCGAGGGCATTTTGCAGTGCCTCCATTTGAACCTGAGCTTCCACAGCCTTCAGGTCTCAAAACACGCAATTTAGGAATCAGTGTAGTCTATTTCCGACCTAGGGGAAAGAACCTATTGCAAAAATTGTTCTAGTACCCCCACGGATACGGACTTTGGTCAGTAGTACACCGTAGCCTAAATACCGTCTTGTGAGGGTTTTCGATCCCACTTAACCTGAGGAATCACGGGAAATCCTGCAATGAGACACTCTAGCCATGTCTTTGCTGCCGACGCTTTCCAGCACATTGGGATCCTAAGCTTAGAATTCCACGTGGACAAGTTGTCGCGGCCGCTTCTATAGTGTCACCTAAATACTAGTGACTCCAGCGTAACTGGACTGGCCACAGTTAGGCCGCAAATGTAATCACACTGGCTCACCTTCGGGTGGGCCTTTCTGCGTTCGCGAGTGGACCCGATAAGCTCATGGAGCGGCGTAACCGTCGCACAGGAAGGACAGAGAAAGCGCGGATCTGGGAAGTGACGGACAGAACGGTCAGGACCTGGATTGGGGAGGCGGTTGCCGCCGCTGCTGCTGACGGTGTGACGTTCTCTGTTCCGGTCACACCACATACGTTCCGCCATTCCTATGCGATGCACATGCTGTATGCCGGTATACCGCTGAAAGTTCTGCAAAGCCTGATGGGACATAAGTCCATCAGTTCAACGGAAGTCTACACGAAGGTTTTTGCGCTGGATGTGGCTGCCCGGCACCGGGTGCAGTTTGCGATGCCGGAGTCTGATGCGGTTGCGATGCTGAAACAATTATCCTGAGAATAAATGCCTTGGCCTTTATATGGAAATGTGGAACTGAGTGGATATGCTGTTTTTGTCTGTTAAACAGAGAAGCTGGCTGTTATCCACTGAGAAGCGAACGAAACAGTCGGGAAAATCTCCCATTATCGTAGAGATCCGCATTATTAATCTCAGGAGCCTGTGTAGCGTTTATAGGAAGTAGTGTTCTGTCATGATGCCTGCAAGCGGTAACGAAAACGATTTGAATATGCCTTCAGGAACAATAGAAATCTTCGTGCGGTGTTACGTTGAAGTGGAGCGGATTATGTCAGCAATGGACAGAACAACCTAATGAACACAGAACCATGATGTGGTCTGTCCTTTTACAGCCAGTAGTGCTCGCCGCAGTCGAGCGACAGGGCGAAGCCCTCGGCTGGTTGCCCTCGCCGCTGGGCTGGCGGCCGTCTATGGCCCTGCAAACGCGCCAGAAACGCCGTCGAAGCCGTGTGCGAGACACCGCGGCCGGCCGCCGGCGTTGTGGATACCTCGCGGAAAACTTGGCCCTCACTGACAGATGAGGGGCGGACGTTGACACTTGAGGGGCCGACTCACCCGGCGCGGCGTTGACAGATGAGGGGCAGGCTCGATTTCGGCCGGCGACGTGGAGCTGGCCAGCCTCGCAAATCGGCGAAAACGCCTGATTTTACGCGAGTTTCCCACAGATGATGTGGACAAGCCTGGGGATAAGTGCCCTGCGGTATTGACACTTGAGGGGCGCGACTACTGACAGATGAGGGGCGCGATCCTTGACACTTGAGGGGCAGAGTGCTGACAGATGAGGGGCGCACCTATTGACATTTGAGGGGCTGTCCACAGGCAGAAAATCCAGCATTTGCAAGGGTTTCCGCCCGTTTTTCGGCCACCGCTAACCTGTCTTTTAACCTGCTTTTAAACCAATATTTATAAACCTTGTTTTTAACCAGGGCTGCGCCCTGTGCGCGTGACCGCGCACGCCGAAGGGGGGTGCCCCCCCTTCTCGAACCCTCCCGGTCGAGTGAGCGAGGAAGCACCAGGGAACAGCACTTATATATTCTGCTTACACACGATGCCTGAAAAAACTTCCCTTGGGGTTATCCACTTATCCACGGGGATATTTTTATAATTATTTTTTTTATAGTTTTTAGATCTTCTTTTTTAGAGCGCCTTGTAGGCCTTTATCCATGCTGGTTCTAGAGAAGGTGTTGTGACAAATTGCCCTTTCAGTGTGACAAATCACCCTCAAATGACAGTCCTGTCTGTGACAAATTGCCCTTAACCCTGTGACAAATTGCCCTCAGAAGAAGCTGTTTTTTCACAAAGTTATCCCTGCTTATTGACTCTTTTTTATTTAGTGTGACAATCTAAAAACTTGTCACACTTCACATGGATCTGTCATGGCGGAAACAGCGGTTATCAATCACAAGAAACGTAAAAATAGCCCGCGAATCGTCCAGTCAAACGACCTCACTGAGGCGGCATATAGTCTCTCCCGGGATCAAAAACGTATGCTGTATCTGTTCGTTGACCAGATCAGAAAATCTGATGGCACCCTACAGGAACATGACGGTATCTGCGAGATCCATGTTGCTAAATATGCTGAAATATTCGGATTGACCTCTGCGGAAGCCAGTAAGGATATACGGCAGGCATTGAAGAGTTTCGCGGGGAAGGAAGTGGTTTTTTATCGCCCTGAAGAGGATGCCGGCGATGAAAAAGGCTATGAATCTTTTCCTTGGTTTATCAAACGTGCGCACAGTCCATCCAGAGGGCTTTACAGTGTACATATCAACCCATATCTCATTCCCTTCTTTATCGGGTTACAGAACCGGTTTACGCAGTTTCGGCTTAGTGAAACAAAAGAAATCACCAATCCGTATGCCATGCGTTTATACGAATCCCTGTGTCAGTATCGTAAGCCGGATGGCTCAGGCATCGTCTCTCTGAAAATCGACTGGATCATAGAGCGTTACCAGCTGCCTCAAAGTTACCAGCGTATGCCTGACTTCCGCCGCCGCTTCCTGCAGGTCTGTGTTAATGAGATCAACAGCAGAACTCCAATGCGCCTCTCATACATTGAGAAAAAGAAAGGCCGCCAGACGACTCATATCGTATTTTCCTTCCGCGATATCACTTCCATGACGACAGGATAGTCTGAGGGTTATCTGTCACAGATTTGAGGGTGGTTCGTCACATTTGTTCTGACCTACTGAGGGTAATTTGTCACAGTTTTGCTGTTTCCTTCAGCCTGCATGGATTTTCTCATACTTTTTGAACTGTAATTTTTAAGGAAGCCAAATTTGAGGGCAGTTTGTCACAGTTGATTTCCTTCTCTTTCCCTTCGTCATGTGACTTGATATCGGGGGTTAGTTCGTCATCATTGATGAGGGTTGATTATCACAGTTTATTACTCTGAATTGGCTATCCGCGTGTGTACCTCTACCTGGAGTTTTTCCCACGGTGGATATTTCTTCTTGCGCTGAGCGTAAGAGCTATCTGACAGAACAGTTCTTCTTTGCTTCCTCGCCAGTTCGCTCGCTATGCTCGGTTACACGGCTGCGGCGAGCGCTAGTGATAATAAGTGACTGAGGTATGTGCTCTTCTTATCTCCTTTTGTAGTGTTGCTCTTATTTTAAACAACTTTGCGGTTTTTTGATGACTTTGCGATTTTGTTGTTGCTTTGCAGTAAATTGCAAGATTTAATAAAAAAACGCAAAGCAATGATTAAAGGATGTTCAGAATGAAACTCATGGAAACACTTAACCAGTGCATAAACGCTGGTCATGAAATGACGAAGGCTATCGCCATTGCACAGTTTAATGATGACAGCCCGGAAGCGAGGAAAATAACCCGGCGCTGGAGAATAGGTGAAGCAGCGGATTTAGTTGGGGTTTCTTCTCAGGCTATCAGAGATGCCGAGAAAGCAGGGCGACTACCGCACCCGGATATGGAAATTCGAGGACGGGTTGAGCAACGTGTTGGTTATACAATTGAACAAATTAATCATATGCGTGATGTGTTTGGTACGCGATTGCGACGTGCTGAAGACGTATTTCCACCGGTGATCGGGGTTGCTGCCCATAAAGGAGGCGTTTACAAAACCTCAGTTTCTGTTCATCTTGCTCAGGATCTGGCTCTGAAGGGGCTACGTGTTTTGCTCGTGGAAGGTAACGACCCCCAGGGAACAGCCTCAATGTATCACGGATGGGTACCAGATCTTCATATTCATGCAGAAGACACTCTCCTGCCTTTCTATCTTGGGGAAAAGGACGATGTCACTTATGCAATAAAGCCCACTTGCTGGCCGGGGCTTGACATTATTCCTTCCTGTCTGGCTCTGCACCGTATTGAAACTGAGTTAATGGGCAAATTTGATGAAGGTAAACTGCCCACCGATCCACACCTGATGCTCCGACTGGCCATTGAAACTGTTGCTCATGACTATGATGTCATAGTTATTGACAGCGCGCCTAACCTGGGTATCGGCACGATTAATGTCGTATGTGCTGGGGAAAG